>ERZ772858.2392-NODE-2392-length-14230-cov-6.330441_pt1 | contig 14230 bp, 10 predicted proteins | sample MGYA00512136_ERZ772858 | MGnify/ENA primary metagenome ERZ772858 (study PRJEB29015, sample SAMEA2737726) | human gut metagenome | biome: human gut; feature: human-associated habitat; material: faeces | place: China | collected 2012 ...
AGCTGTTGAAACGGAGGGATGTCTATCTGAAATTAACACGACACAACGGACGAGCTGGAACCCACGGCACCTATAACCCCAAGCACAATGACCGGAGTTTCAATCTTGCCAACAGCGAACACATCGACCCGGAACGCGCCAAGGGCAACATCTACTGGGACTGCTTCCACGGTTTCCGCTCGGCTCTTGCTCCACCCGACCCGGATGATCTGGCGGCGACCTTCTCAGATGTGGAACGGCAATTCTATGAGAGCCGCTATTCCAACTTTGTGGAAAGCCAGAACGAGCGCAACGCCAAGATCCGGCACACGGAACGCAACCGCTCCATTCCTGACCTGTTGTCCAGCCGCAAGACATGCCCAGAAGAAACCATCTATCAGCTCGGAACGTTGGATGAACACGCCTCCGCAGAGGATTTGCTCAATCTCGTCACGGAGTTCATTGAGGAGTTCAAAGCCAAGTATGGCGAACACGTTCATGTGCTGGACTGGGCACTGCATCTGGACGAAAGCACCCCCCATATCCACGAACGTCATGTGTTCGACTGCGAGAACAAGTACGGCGAGGTGGCGCCCCAGCAGGAAAAGGCACTGGAAGCACTGGGCTTCGACCTGCCCGACCCGGGCAAACCCCTCAGCCGCCGCAACAACCGCAAGATCACCTTTGATGCCGCCTGCCGGAAGATGCTGTTCGAGATTGCCAAGCGGCATGGGCTGGATCTGGAGGAAGAAGCAGAGTACGGCAACCGCAAGTATCTTGAAAAGCAGGACTTTATCCTTGCCAAGCAGAAGGAACAACTTTTCGCTCAGCAGAACCGGTTGGACGAACTGACCCTCAAGGTCAACGACATGGAGACCCTTCTGGACGATATTTCGGCAGCAGCCTACGACAAGGCGGTGGAAGTCGTGACGGATGTTGTCCGAACGGAGACCCGGAAGGAAGATATGCGGATGATTGAGGACACGAAGAAGTGGGTGCTATCGCCGGAGCGCAAGGCTCCCAAGGCCACACGGGAGTACACCGCCAAGCATCTGGATACCGTGCTGGACAAGTTCCTCAAGACCATGCAGACCACCGCCACTCGTTTGCAGGAGAAGCTGCTGAAGCCGGATGTCCGGCAGAAAGGCAAGGATCAGGTCAAGGAGAAAGCACGAGATTCCGTTCTGCAACTGCTGAACCGCTTGCAGGCAGAACAGGCACAAAACAAACCAGCGGCACAACCCCGCACACAGGAGGGGCACTCGGAAATCTGAACTCATCGGGAACGTTTGGGGCAGAAAGCTGGCACTTTCTGCCCCGGCACCCGGTTACAAGGATATGGAGGTGCAAGTGAAAGAAGTTTGCGTTTGCGAAGCAATGAAGTCCCCAGTGGGGACTTTAAGCAACGGAACGGTCTTGCGTCAGCAAGATGGAGGGACTAAGTCCCGACAAGTTCCGATTTGGCAAAAGAGTAATCTGACCTTGGAGGAAGCGGCGGCTTACTCTGGGATCGGTATCAATAAACTGCGGTCAATGACCGATAGCGATGAATGCAAGTTCGTCCTTTGGAACGGAACCAAACGGCTGATCAAACGCCGTAAGCTGGACGAATATCTGGACAAGGCATTCTCGATCTGATGCGGTTCAAAAATTGACCGTTTGATGTTGCAGGGAGTCTTGCGTCATGGTATACTCATGGCGTAAGGCTCCTTTTCAACATTCTGTGCATGAAAAGGAGAGTTTATATGCAAAGACGTAAAGATAATAAAGGCCGTGTTTTGAAGGATGGCGAGGTCTACCGCAAGAGCGACGGGCTGTATATGTACCGTTGGACTGCGAAAAAGGGGAAACGCCACACCATCTATGATGCAACCTTGGAGGGGCTGCGCGAAAAGGAAGAGAAGATCCAGCACGACTTGGCAGAGGGCATCCGCATCCCGGAGTGCAGCCTGACCCTGAATGACCTGTTTGAACTGTGGCGTAAGAACAAGGTGGGCTTGAAAGAGCATACCTTCGCCAATTACGTTTATATGTACAATCGGTTCGTCCGGGATGAAATCGGCATGATGAAGCTCAAGGACATTCGCAAGTCGGATATCCGCAGCTACTACAATGGCATCGTCCGCAACGGCAAGATGGCGTTGAACACGCTGGAAACCATCCAGAATGTTCTCCATCAGGTCTTTGCGGTGGCGGTGGACGATGAGTACATCCGTGTGAATCCCACGGATGGTGTCCTGACGGCTATAAAAGCCGCCCACCAGTACGAAACGCCCAAACGCCACGCTCTGACCCTGCCTCAGCAGCAGGCGTTTCTGAATTTCATCAAGAAAACGCCGAAGTTCCAGCACTGGCTCCCGATGTTCACCTTCATGCTGGGTACCGGATGCCGCATCTCGGAAACGGTTGGCCTGTGCTGGGGTGACATCGACTTCGAGAGTGGGTTTATCACCATCCAGCACAATCTGGTGTACCATGACCACGAGGTCGGTGGCTGCTATTTCACCATGTCCACCCCCAAGACTGCCGCCGGTAAGCGGGCAATTCCAATCTTGCCCGAAGTGCGGAAAGCGCTGGAGCAGGAACGCACCAACCAGCAGGAGCTGGAACTGGTATGCGAATACGAAATCGACGGAATCTCGGACTTCGTATTCCTGAACCGCTTCGGCCAGCCGCAGAATCCGCAGACGGTCAACCGCGCCATCAAGCGCATCAGTGTGGCCTACAACGAAGCCGAACTGGAAAAGGCCGAAAAGGAAAAGCGGGAACCGCAGCTGCTGCCGCCTTTCTCCTGCCATAATCTCCGGCACACATTCTGCACCCGGCTGTGCGAAAATGAGACCAACCTGAAGATCATTCAGGACATCATGGGACACAAGGACATCAGCACCACGATGGAGATTTACGCGGAAGCCACCAAGGAAGCCAAAGCCCATTCCTTTGCAAATCTGAACGGCAAATTGGGCATTTCGGTCTGAAATCCACTACACCAACTACTACACCACTTTTACACCAAATTGCCGGTAAGTTGTGGAGAGTTGCGTAGGGTGATGTACGGGAGCAGGAAAAAGGAAGCCGCATGGATAGGCTTACAAAGGGAAATAAAGCCATTTGTGAGCCTTCCTTGACCTGTCCCCACGATGAAGCCGATTGAGCAGTAAATTTCCGATTTAAGCAAAACAAAGCCTGAAACTTCTTGATGTACCGAGAAGTTTCAGGCTTTTTCTTTTATGGATCTGCAAACGGACAGACAGAACTTTCCACCGCAGGAGAAGCAAATGTGAAAAACATGGAGGTTTTCTTACATCTTCAAAACCGACTCCCAGATCTCCTCGACCACCGGAACACCAAGCTCGCGGTTTTCTTTGATGGTGCGCAGCATTCCCTCGCCGGGCCAGCGGACTTCGCCATCCGGTCTGGCCGGGGTGCTGGCCTTGATGTCCGCAAGGATGGCGCTGATGACGGCGTCGTTTTCCTCGACGGTGCCAAATTTAGTGGGGTCGATCGCAATCATGATTTGGGTCAGACCGATCTCGTCGCCGAAGGTCCCGATGGTGTGGACGGCATTGCCGCCGGAAAGGAGGGTGGCGATCAAATCCAGCAGGATGGAGAGGCCGCTGCCCTTCCAGCAGCCGATGGGCAGTGCGCGGCCGCTCTTTTCGATGGCGGCGGGGTCTGTCGTGGGCTGGCCGTCCTCGTCGCAGCCGCCGGGCACGGGCAGCTGCCTGCCAGCCAGACGGGTGCTCTCCAGCTTGCCGTAGCTGAACTGGCTCAAGGCGCAGTCCACCATGACGTGCTGACCGTCGGAGCGGGGGACAGCGAGGATGAGCGGGTTGTTGCCGATGCGGCAGTCTTTGGCGCCCCAAGCAGGCATATTGGGGGCGGTGTTCGACCAGCAGATGCCGATGCAGCCTTTTTCGGCGGCCAGCCAGCCGTAGGTGCCGCCGCGCATCCAGTGGTTGTTGTTGCCCAATGCCACGATGCCGACGCCGTTCTCTTTGGCGAGGGCGCAGGCACGCTCCATTGCGCGCTGTGCGTTCAGCGGGCCGAAGCCACGGTGGCCGTCCCAGCGCTCCATACTGCCCATGCGGGAGATGCACTCGGCGCGGGCAAGCGGGTCGATCTCGCCCTTTTCGAGGTAGCTCACCACCCGCGGAAAGCGATTCAGACCGTGGCTGTACACGCCGGAAAGGCTGTTCTGGGCGAAAATCACAGCGGCGTCTTTGGCGTCCGCCGGGGTGAAGCCGTGCTTTTCCAGCACGCGGGTGAACTGAGCGACCATTTCTTCGTAGGCGACACGTTTCATGAAAATCTCCTCCTGAGCAGTGTTCGAAAAGGATAATGTAAGCGCTTTCTTGACTTGATTATAGCACACCACAAATAAAAATCAAGTGCTTTTAAGGAGAAAATGTAACCGCTTACATTATGAGGAACACGCACTCTCCTAAGATTTTACACTTTAACTGCTCTGCCTCTGAACGAGTTCCGGCTGCAAGGTGACAGAAGAATAGTCCTCGCCGTGCTCGATGCGGCTCTGCAGCAGCTGGACGCAGAGCAAGGCCACCTGCTCCGGTTTGTTGTCCACGGAGGTCAATTCTGGCTCGCACAGGCGGGCATAGGTGGAATTATCATAGCCCACCACGGCGGTCTCCTCGGGGACGCGGATGCCCGCCCGGAGCAGGGCTTTCAGCACACCGGCAGCGGTCAGATCCTCACCGCAGAGAATGCCGTCCGGGCGGATGCCCTCGGCCAAAAGCTGCTGCACCGCGCGGATGCCGTCCTCCAGCGTCTCGCCGGTTTCGAGAACATGTCCGTCTGCGTCCAGACCGGCAGCGGCCATTCCGGAGAGGAAGCCCTTCGCCTTGGCAGCGGCGCTGTCGGTGGACTTATCCTTGATATAGTAGAGGTTCCGGCGTCCGGTCTTCACCAGATGCTCCACGGCCATCTCGACGCCCCGGCAGTCATCGACCATGACCGAATAGGCGTCCGGCAGAGCCAGCGTGCCGTTGGCAAGGACGACGGGCATTTTGCGCAGAAGGTTCTCCATCTCTGCCCCCTGACAGATGGTGTTGAAAATCGAGCCGACCAGGATGAGGCCGTCCACCTGCTTTTGCGCCACAGCCTGCAGGGTGCGCAGCGTCTCCGCCCTGTCGCCGCCGGTGTTGCAGAGGATGACCTCGTACCCTCTGCGGCCAAACTCGCGCTCGATGGTGTAGGCTGTGCGGGCATAATGGGAATCCCGGATGTCCACCGTGAGCACGGCCACCGTGTGCAGGCTCTTGCTGACCATGCCCTGTGCAATGGCACTGGGAGCGTAGCTGCAGCGTTTGAGCACCTTTTCCACCTTGGCGCGGGTGTCGGCGCGGACAGTATCTTTGTGGTTGAGCACGCGGGAGACGGTGGCGATCGAGACTCCGGCTTCCCGTGCAATATCGTAAATATTCATAGACCCTCTTGTAAAATCAGATGTGGTTGGATGGTTAAAGCATACCCTGCCGCTGTGTGGTTGTCAAGATGAAGGGGAGACGGTGTACCGAAAAACTTGCCCTTGTTCCCGGAGGGAAACTGGGCTATAATAAAACCACTCATTAGCCGGAAGGAGGGGATGCAGATGGAGCTGTTTCGGCGGACATTGGCGGGGCTGCTGATGCTGGTGGTTGCGGTGTCAGTGGGCATCTGGGTGCAGGGAAGGTTTATCGACGCGGTGCGTCTGCCGACTCATACGCGGATGATCGGGGCGACGTATACGACCCTGAGTGACCCATTTTATGAGACCATCAACGATGAGATCCAGATGCAGATCAAGAGCAACGGCGATCTGCTCCTGGTGCGCGACCCGGGGCAAGATCAAGAGCGGCAGAATCAGGAGATCGAGGATATGCTCAATAAGGGCATTGAGCTGCTCATCGTGAACCCGGTGGATTATGTGGGCGTGACGCCTGCGCTGGAAAAGGCAAGGGAAAAGGGTGTGCCGGTCATCCTCATCGACTCCAAGGTGGACGACCCGGAGCTTGTCACCTGCACCATCACCTCCAACAACTACGGCGCCGGTCTGCTGGACGCCCGCCACCTCATCAGCCAGACCAAGAGCGCCCGCATCGTGCTGCTGTCCAACTCGGATTCGTTCTCCAGCTGGGACAGACTTTCAGGTTTCTGCCAGACCCTGACCAAAAGCGGCAATGACTACCGGATCCTGGAGCTGCGGGACTGCGGCGGCGAGCTGAACCGCGCCATGCGCGCGATGGTGCAGCTGTTGGAGACGTTCCCGCGCATTGACGTCGTGATGGCCGTCAACGAGCAGGCGGCCCTGGGCGCAATGGCGGCGCTGGAAGAAAAAGGCGCGCTCTCGTCCACTTTGGTCTACAGCGTGGACGGTTCACCGGAGGCGAAAGCCCTGATCTCCGAAGGGCTGATGACGGCCACCTCGGCACAGTCGCCCCTCCGCATCGGCCGGATGGCGGCAGAGGTGGTGTACGAGATCCTGGAGGGCAAGCCGTACCTGACCAACATCGTGGTGCCGGTAAATCAAATCACGCAGGAGGATATTCTGCGCTACGGCACGGAGGGCTGGCAATGAAAACTGAAAATTTATCCATCGGCCTCCGGGTACTCTACCATGCCATTGAGTGGCTGACGGTATTTCTGATCCTGCTCATCTTTGCGGTGCAGATCATCACGCCGCTCTACGCGGTGAGGGTTGGCCGTGCGGACTCGTTTTTGCAGCAGCTGCAATGGCTGCCGTACCGCCCCGGTGTGCTTGCCCTGGGCGTGATGCTGGCAGCGGTGGGCACCATCCTGAGCAAGTGCTCCCATGAGGTGGACAGCGGCTTTCTCTCCCGCAGCAGCTGGCAGTTATATTTATTGGAGGGCGTGCTGTACAGTGCCTCGGCGCTGATCTTCCAGCAGAACTGCGACAAGATCGCTCTGTTTGCGATCGTGGATATGGTGGACGACCCGCGCTCTCTCCGGCAGAAGCGCTTTCTGAGCGCCATGATCGTGGTGTACCTTTTCTGCAACATGGACGCCGCCACCAGCGCCCTCCATGCCGTGACGCTGAAACAATACCTGGCTTTTTACAGCCTGCACACCCGCAGCGTCCTGCAGCTGGTGATCGAGAGTCTGTCGGCGCTGGAAATGATACTCTTCATCCTGTACATGGTGCTGTTCATCAGCCAGCAGACCAGCGAGAAACAGGAGATCCTGAACCTGAACCAGCAGCTGCAGCAGGCCAACGAGCAGCTGCGCATCTACGCCGAGGAGAGCGCCCACACCGCACAGGTGCAGGAGCGCAACCGCCTTGCGCGCGAGATCCACGACACGTTAGGCCATGTGCTCACGGGCATCACGGCGGGCGCAGACGCCTGCATCCAGATGATGGACGACTCGCCCGAGATGGCACGGCATCAGATGGAGCTGATAGCCGACACCGCCCGCAACGGCATGAACGATGTCCGGCGCTCGGTCAAGGCACTGCGGCCGGACTCGCTGGAAAAAGAAAACCTCTCGGGTGCGCTCAACAAGATGTGTACCAGAATGGCGCAGAGCAGCGGCACGCAGATCCAGCTGGAAGAGTCGCTGGCCGGGCTGACGCTCTCGCAGGATGAGGAAGACTGCGTCTACCGCACCGTGCAGGAGGGCATCACCAACGCCATCCGCCACGGCCACGCCACCCGGGTCCAGGTGCGGTGCCATATCGAGGACAGCGTGCTGGAAGTGTCGGTGAGGGACAACGGCATCGGCTGCAAGAGCGTGACGCCGGGCTTTGGCTTGCAGCATATGCAGGAGCGGATGCTCATGCTGGGCGGCACGTTCTGGTATGAGAACAGCGACGGGTTCTGCATCCGGGCAGAGATCCCTCTGCGCAAAACCCCGGGCAGTGAAAAGAGGAAACAGGAGGAAACGGTATGATAAAGGTGCTTCTGGCCGACGACCAGGAACTGATCCGTCAGAGCCTCAGCTTTGTGATGAGCAGGCAGGAAGACATTGAGATGGTGGGGACAGCCGCCAATGGCCGTGAAGCGCTGGAACTCGTGGAGGAAAAGCAGCCCGACGTGGTGCTGCTGGATATTCGGATGCCCGAGATGGACGGCGTGGAGTGTACCCGCCGCATCAAGCAGGAGTTTCCGGGCATCAAGGTCATCATCCTGACCACCTTTGACGATGACGATTATGTGTTTGACGCTCTGCGGTACGGTGCTTCCGGCTACCTGCTCAAGGGCGTTTCGGTGGACGGCCTGACCAACGCCGTGCGGGAGGCCGCGCGCGGCGGCTCCATCATCGCCCCGGATGTGGCGTCCAAGGTCTTGCAGATGTTCTCCCGCATGGCACAGGGCGACGTGCAGGTGCGCGTGAACAAAAAGAATGCGCTGGAGCTGACCAAGATGGAGCGGCAGGTCATCCGCGAGGTGGGCTGCGGCCTCTCCAATAAGGAGATCGCGGGCAGACTCTATCTCTCCGAAGGCACGGTGCGCAACTACATCAGCAGCATCCTGCGCAAGCTGGAACTCCGTGACCGCACCCAGCTGGCCATCTGGGCGGTGCAGAACCAGAACAGCCAGCCGGAGGCAGACGTATGAGCCGGTACTGGAAAGCCGCACTGCCCTTTCTGCTGGCAGCGGTCATCATTCTGGCGGCTGCCAGCCGTCCGGTGGTGCTGCACATCGGCTTCCCGTGTGACAGCTATTGGAATGTCCCGGGCGAGAACTACTATACCTTTATTGACGCCGCCATTGAAAAGTTTGAGGCAGAGCACCCCAACGTGAAAGTCGAGTACACCAGCGGCATCCGGGTCGAAGACTACACCGAATGGCTCAGCGGCCAGTACCTGCTGGGGCAGGAGCCGGATGTGATGGTGATCCTTCCCGAGGACTTTGTAATTTTCAGCGATACAGCTTCCCTGCGGGAGCTGGATCCGTTCATGAAGCAAGACCCGGAAGCGGATCTGAGCGGCTTTTACCCGGCGGCATTGCAGGCCGGAGCCGACAAGGGGAAACAGTATGCGCTGCCGCTGGAATGCGTGCCGCAGATGATGTTCATCAATAAGACACTGCTCCAAAAAGAGCACATCCGCATCCCGGATAACGATTGGACGTGGGATGAGTTTTACAGCCTGTGTGAGCAGCTGACGAGAGACACGGACGGGGACGGCATCGTTGACCAGTTCGGCGTCTACGATTACGGCTGGGAAGAGGCGCTGGTGGCCAACGGCTGTTCGCTGTTCAGTGAGGACGGCCAGCACTGCCTGCTGAACCAGAGCGCACAGGAGTCCGCCATGCAGTTTGCGCGGAAGATCTACCAGCTCAACGCCGGAACGGATCTGAGCGAAAAGACCTTCGACGAGGGCAGAGTGGCGTTCCGCCCGATGCTGTTTTCCGAGTACCGCAGCTATGAGCCGTATCCGTGGCGCATCAAGCGCTCGTCGAACTTTGAGTGGGACTGCATCGCCATGCCCAGCGGCACAAGCGTCGGCGGCGGCAACTACTCCCGGCTGAGCACCCTCATGCTGGGCATCAGCCAGCGCACAAAGCATTCCCGGCTGTCGTGGGAGCTGCTGAAGACCATTGCCTGCACGGAGGAGATGCAGACGATGGTCTACACCGAGTTGAGCGGCGTGTCCGCCCTGCACAGTGTGACGGAATCGGATGAGGTCGCCCGGCTGCTTCAGCTGGACTCGCAGGACACCGCCTCCCGCGGAATGTCTACTCTGCCTGCCATCATGGAGGATACGCTTGCCACGCCCCGCTTTGCGCGGTATCATCAGGCGATGGAGAGCGCCGACCGCCTGATCACCGAGGCCATGTCGGCAGACAAGAACTTTGAATTGCAGCTGCTGCAAATTCAGCAGCAGCTCGACGTCACATTGACAAGCTGACAAAAAATCCACGCAGAAAGCCCGCTTTTGTGCAAACTGCCGCATAAAAGCGGGCTTTTATTCGACTATTTGACGAAAGAAGTGACATTTGTCATGTTTTGTTTGGCAGAATGTCACATTCCGGTTGTGACATTCTACAGCTGTGAACAGGACATGAACATGGTATGATAAAGCCATGAAAATCAGATGGGCCTGCGCGAGGCTCATCCGAGAAGAGCAAGATCTGTTTGGAAAAATCAGGAGGAAAAATCACATGAAGAAGATCTCTCGTCGTTCGTTTCTCGCTGTCTGCGGCGCTATGGCTGCAACTGCTGCCCTGACCGCCTGCGGCGGTTCTTCCGCTTCTACCGCCGGCACCGCTGCTTCCGGCTCCACTGCCGGTTCTGCTGCATCCGGTGAGGTCTTTGAGCTGAAGCTCTCCACCACCCAGACCGATACTTCCATGATCTATCAGGGCCTGCAGGCTGCTGCCGACAAGGTCGCTGAGGACACCGACGGCCATGTGAAGGTCACCATCTATCCTTCCAGCCAGCTGGGCGGTGAGGAAGACATGATCGACCAGGCTCTGCAGGGCATGGGCATCGCCGTCCTGACCGACGCAGGCCGTCTGTCCAGCTACGTCAACGACATCGGCATCATGAACATGGCCTACATCGTGGACAACTACGAGGACGGCATGAAGCTGATGGCTACCGACACCTTCAAGGGCTGGGACGCTGACCTGGCCAACAACGGCATCTGCGGCCTGTGCTACAACTACTACGACGGTGCTCGTTCCTTCATGGGCCACAAGGCTTACAAAACCCCCGCCGATCTGAAGGGCGCTGTCATCCGCACCCCCGGTGCTGACCCGTACGTTGAGTCCATCTCCGCTATGGGCGCTACCCCGTACAACATCGCATGGTCTGAGGTCTACAACGGCATCCAGACCAAGTCCATCGACGGCTGCGAAGTCCAGTACACCTCTGCTGTTTCCAGCAAGATCTACGAGGTCTGCGAGTACGTCAGCAAGACCGAGCACATCAACCTGTTCAACATGGTCATCTGCGGTCAGGCATGGTTCGACAAGCTGCCCGCTGAGTATCAGGAAGTCATGAAGAAGGACTTCAACGACTGCGCATACAACAATGCTCAGGACATCATCGCTGCTCAGGCTGACATGGAGAAGACCCTGACCGACAACGGCATGACCATCGTCGAGGTCGATAAGGACGTCTTCCGTGAGGCTGTCAAGCCCGCATACGAGAAGCTGGGCTGGACCGAGCTGCGCGAGCAGCTGTACAAGGAAGCCGGCGTCGAGGCCTGATTCCTTAAAAAGCTGAATCGACCGTAACGTAAATGTCCTCCTGCATGGCAGCTCGCTGTGCAGGAGGTATTGTGAATAAGGACGACTTTCTATGAAGAAATTTTATGAAAAAGTCTGTAAGCTGGAAGAGCTGATCGCTCTGATCCTGGTTGCAGGCATTGCGGTCCTCGTCTTTGTTTCGGCGCTGATGCGTACCATTGGCCATCCGCTGAACTGGGCACAGGACGTTGCACTGATCGCCTTCGCATGGCTGATCTTCCTCGGCAGCGACGTCGCAATGCGCGGCTCCGGCCTGATCGTTCGTCAAGAAGTTCCCCGCCGGTGTGCAGAAGGTTCTGGACATCCTGTTCAAGGTCATCATCGCAGCGTTCCTCTGCGTGCTGATCTACTACGGCTACGGCATGACCACCACCGGCTGGGCACGTCAGATCACTTCTCTGCACATCAGCTACAGCTGGGTCACGATGGCTGTGCCTGTCGGCTCCTTCTTTATGCTCATCTCCACCATCCTGAACATCATTGAGCGCGTCAAGACGCCCGCTGGTCAGGAAGTCAAACACGAAGCAGGGAGGGACGTCGGCTAATGTTTATTGCAATCGGTATCTTCTTTGTGTTTCTGCTGCTGGGTATGCCCGTGGCATTCTCCATCGGTCTGTCGGGCTTCTCGTTCTTTATGATCCGCGACCTGCCCATGACCGTTCTGGTGCAGAAATCCATTTCCACTTCTCAGAGCTTTACCATGCTGGCCATCCCCCTGTTCATTCTGGCCGGCAACCTGATGAACAGCTGCGGCATCACCAAGCGCCTGATGCGCTTTGCCAACGCCTGCACCGGCCATATGTACGGCAACATCGGTCAGGTCTCCTGCCTGATGTCCACCCTGATGGGCGGCGTCTCCGGTTCTGCGGTTGCAGATGCTTCGATGGAGTGCCGCATCCTCGGACCTGAGATGACCCGTCTGGGCTACGACCGCGGCTGGTCTGCCGCCATCAACGGCCTGTCCGGCCTGATCGTCGCCACCATTCCGCCGAGCATGGGCCTGATCATCTACGGCACCGTCGGCGAGGTGTCCATTGGCCGTCTGTTCATGGCTGGCTGGGTCCCCGGCATCCTGATGTGCGTGCTGCTGATGCTGGCCGTCACCTGGAGCGCCCGCCGCTTCGGCTACAAGCCCGAGCATGACCATCCGGCTCCGCTGTCTGAGATCCTGAAGGCTCTGCTGGATAGTATCTGGGCCATTCTGTTCCCTGTCCTGCTGATCGTCCTGATCCGCTTCGGCATCATGAGCCCCACCGAGTCCGGCTCCTTTGCCTGCGCATACGCCCTGCTGGTCGGCACCGTGTTCTACCACGAGCTGACTTGGGAGAGCCTGCTGCAGACCCTGCGCGACAGCGTGAAGGACATCACCGTCATCACCATCATTCTGGCGTTCTCCGGCGTGTTCGGCTACGGCATCGTGTTCGATAACATCACTGTCACCATTGCAAACGCTCTGCTGGGCATCACCAGCAACAGCGCGATCCTGCTGCTGCTGGTCGTCGTCTTCCTGCTGCTCTGCGGTATGTTCATGGAGACCACCGTTATCGCCCTGATCCTGACCCCCATCCTGCTGCCCGTCATGCGCAGCATCGGCGTCAACGAAGTCGTGTTCGGCATGATCATGATGACCACCGTCACCTTCGGCGTCATGACTCCCCCTGTCGGCACCGCGCTGTATGCCGTGTCTGACATCATGGAGTGTCCCATTGAGGAGACCTTCAAGAAAGGCTGGCCCTTCTACCTCGCGGTCGTGGGTGTCATCCTGTTCATGATATTCTTCCCGCAGGCGGTGCTCTTCCTGCCGAACCTCGTGTACGGCGCTTAAATCAAGCGTTCCACATCTCTCTGATTCTTCTATCTAATTAAAGCAGAGCCTGTCTTTCCTGCCTTGGAAAGGCAGGCTCTGTGCCTTTTATGGAGGGTTTTATGAAACCGACAACAGATTTCCCGTTCCTGCTGGACAACCCCCGGGCGTGGCGCACCTATCTGGGAGGCCGGATGCTGGACGCCCTGCACGGTGATGCCAACGGCGAGGACGGGCATTTCCCTGAAGAGTGGATACTTTCCACCGTCGCCGCCCGCAACGCCGGACGGGAGCAATTCCCCGAAGAGGGCATGAGCCACCTGCGCGGCACCGACGTCACCCTGAAATCGGTGCTGGAAAGCGATACGGAGGGCTATCTCGGCAAAGGCGCGGCACAGCCCACCCTCGGCGTGCTGACCAAGCTCATCGACAGCGCCGAGCGCCTGACTCTGCAGGTGCATCCCGACAAGCCGACGGCCCTGCGGCTGTTCCAGAGTCAGTACGGCAAGACCGAGTGCTGGCACATCCTCAGCGGCCACCCCGTGAATGGCGAAGAGCCCTGCATCTACTACGGCTTCCAGCCGGACATGACCCGCGCGCGGTGGGAAGCGCTGTTCCACGCACAGGATATTCCCGGGATGCTGGCCGGGATGCAGAAATACCCGGTGCATCCGGGCGACACCATCCTGATCGAGGGCGGTATGCCCCATGCCATCGGCGCGGGCTGCTTCCTCGTGGAGATCCAGGAGCCGACGGATTATACGATCCGGGTGGAGCGCACGACGCCCAGCGGCTTTGCCGTGGCCGACAGTATGTGCCATCAGGGGCTGGGCTTTGAAAAGATGTTCGAATGCTTCCACTATGAGCCGCACAGCCGCGAGGAGATCCACGACCGCTGGTTCATCGAACCGGAAACGGTGCTGAAAACGGCGGGCGGAAGCATCACGACGCTGGTGGGCTATCGCAATACGCCGCTCTTCCGTCTGGACGAAGTAAACGTCTCCGACACCCTGACGGTGGACTGCCCGCCGCGCGGCAGCGGCATCTATGTGCTGGAAGGCGCAGGGACCCTGAGCGCAAACGGACGCAGCCTGCCTCTGAAAAAGACCGACCAGCTCTTTGTCCCCGCTGGAACGGGAAGATTTACACTGGATGCGGAGGCTCCGCTGAGGGTCCTGCATTTCTTTGGCCCTGAAGAGAAAAAATAAATTCCAATGTAAAAAAGACCTCC
>ERZ772858.2393-NODE-2393-length-14229-cov-10.245308_pt1 | contig 14229 bp, 9 predicted proteins | sample MGYA00512136_ERZ772858 | MGnify/ENA primary metagenome ERZ772858 (study PRJEB29015, sample SAMEA2737726) | human gut metagenome | biome: human gut; feature: human-associated habitat; material: faeces | place: China | collected 2012 ...
CTTCCATCCATTCCATTTGCCTTACCACTGTAAGAAGTATAAGCACATTTATCCGAATTCAGCGCCTGAATCCGATCCAGTACATCTCCCAGATCATCCTCAAAGGTACTCTTCAGCTTGCTGGTACCCTCTTCTTCAAACTTCTTCGTACCGTCAGCCAGTTCTTTCGCCCCATCGGACAGCTCGTCAATACCATCAACAACCTTGCTGCTTCCCGATTTCAGATCAGAAGCTCCGCTTGCCAGAGAAGAAGTTCCATTTGCCAGTGTAGAAGCTCCGCTCGCCAGCGTAGATGCTCCGCTTGCCAGCGTAGATGCTCCGCTGTTCAGTTCAGAAGCTCCGCTTGCCAGAGAAGAAGTTCCATTTGCCAGTGTGGAGGCTCCGCTTGCCAGCTGGGATGCTCCGCCTGCTACCTGAGAAGCACCGCTTCTTAAGCTTCCGCTGTTTGCAGAAAGTTTTGCAGATCCATCGCTTAACTGGCTTCCCAGCTGTCCAAGACCTGCGGTCAGCTGTGTCGTGCCGCCCTGCAGAGTCGTAACACCCTCAACCAGAGCCGGTGCATTTGCTTTCAGCTGGCTTGCGCCGGAAAGCAGCGTATCATTGTAAGCACTCAGCTGAGTAAATCCTGCGTTCAGTGCATTGATGCCTGCTGTTGCTTTTGCAAAACTCTCATTTGTGCTGCTGTACAACTGGCTCACACCTGCGGACAGAGTACCGATGCCCTTGTACAGAGCGCTTCCGCCTGCATCAAGCTGTGCCACACCTGCGGTCAGTTTCTGCATTGCACCAAGATTCTGCTCAACAACTGCTTTATTATCGGTGATGGTCTGCATCTGTTTCTTCATGGTCTCAAGCTGCGGCATCAGAGCTGCAACCGTCTTCTGCAGATCACTGTATCGGCTCTTGATGTCGCTCATCTTCTGCTGCATTGCTGCAAGACCGGAGAGATCCGGGCGCTCGATTTCGAAGTTCAGTTCCGGAAGAGTAATCTGCGGAGCTGTAACCGGAGTAACCGAAACGGTTCCTGCTGAAGCGGAAACGCTGACACTTCCGATCTGGTTTCTTGCTTTACTTAAGGAATCGGCAAGCTCTGTATTTCCAGCGCTCTTAGCTGCGGAAATCTGTGCATCCAGTGTAGCTGCTGCTGCAGAGAGCTGATCATTTGCCTGTTTTGCTGCATCGGCGGATGCCTGGCTTGCTGCTGTATCAGCTGCGCTCTGTGCTGCTGCTGTTGCTTCCTGGTTCAGCTGTGCTGCTGCTCCGTCTGCCCATGCCTGAACCTGTGCTGCCATCTGGGTTCCCATCTGCGTTGCCTGATTCGTGATCTGTGCCTCCAGACCGCTTAAGTAGCTCTCAAGTCCTTTGGACAGCGTATCCATCTGGCTCATCAGCTCGTTGCCGTTTGTCATCATGCTGTTGACAGATCCTGCGATTGTGGTGTTCAGAACCTCGGAGAGTGCCTCGGTCTCGGAGATCAGGGTAGAACCGGTGCTGGTCATACCGTCTACCATCGTCAGAAGGCTCTGTACATCGGTGCTCTGCAGCTGCTCGTTCAAACTGGTCAGTCCTTCGGAGAGTTGTTTTGCTCCTGCTAAAATATCATTCTCATCTTTTCCGTCGAGTGCTGCGTTCAGTGTTGCGATTGCACTGTTTACCTCGGTCAGGCGGTCTGCCAGAGGCTGAAGCTTCTCAGCGCCTGCTGCAAGCTGTTTCTCGCCTGCTACATAAGAAGCAACGCCGTCGGACAGCTGTGTTGTTCCGTCAGTGTACTGTTTTACGCCTGCAACGACTTTATTCACACCGTTTACATACTCGGTTACGCTTCCAGTCAGCACACCGTTCTTTCCAAGATACGTCTGGATTGCTTTATTCAGGGTATCAGCGCCCTCGGTGTAGGAGTTTACGCCGCTTGCCAGGGAAGAAGCTCCGCTGCTTAAGGTGGATGCTCCGTTGGACAGGGTAGCTGCTCCGCTGTTTAAGGTAGAAGCTCCGCTGTTCAGAGTAGAAGTTCCGTTTGCCAGAGTCGATGCTCCGCTTGCCAGTGTGCCGGCTCCGCTTGCCAGTGTGCCGGCTCCGCTGTTCAGCTCGTCAGCGCCGTCTTTTAACGTTCCGATACCGTCATCCAGCTCTTTGTAGCTGTCTTTTAAAGTATCCACACCATCGGAGAGTGCCTTGGAACCGTCAACCAGTTCCATTGCAGCATCCTCAAGATCACTCAGTGCATCCTTCAGGTCATCGTATCCGGTGATGTTGTCGGTATCGATGGTGTCGAGAACATCGTCAAGTGCAACGGTGAAGGTAGAATCCAGAGAGAAGTTCTCCACATCTGCAGTGATCTCCAGGCTTTCCGGCAGTTCGAAATCACTGTCACCGGATACCAGATCTTCAAGGGAATCGGAATTTAATCCCAGGCTTTCCTGCAGGCCCGGCATACCAAATCCGATTACGATGTTTCTGCTTCCATCGGAAATGACTTTACCATTGTCGATCTTGACATTGGAGAAAGTATCCTGCGGAAGAATCATTCCGGTCATCAGGACGAATGGGGTGTACATCGTCTCTTTCTTGCCGTTGATGTCAACCGTTGTCTTTGTGTTGTTTGTATAGTCAACTTTGATTTTCAGTTTTCCGCTCTTTCCGGCCAGGTCATCCGGTTTGATTTCCTTGCCGTCCAGATAATAGGTGAACTTCACGGAAACCGGAGGCTCTTTTGTGGTTGTTCCCTGATAATAGATATCCTCGCCGTCTGTCTGCCAGGTCAGCTCGTTTCCGCTCTGGGTGAACTCCTCGTCGCCCTTTACGTTTTTGATGTCCTTCAGTTCACTCTCATCTTTCAGGTTCTTTTCCGTTCCTGCGTTCTTCAGCCAGTTGGATACGGTGATCTGATCTTCCGATCCGTCTGCATTTGCATTTACATATACGGTTTCTTCTTTGGAAACCGCTGCGTCCTCTCCTGTCGCTGCATAAACCGGAGCAGCTCCCATAACAGCAGCCATACCAACAGCAAGACCAGACATCATCTGTTTTCTCAGTTTTCTGTTTCTATTCATTGTGATAAACTTCCTTTCTGTGGTTTTTATAATGGTTTTTTATGATGAAATCCAGGATCATAAGAGAAGTAAAACCCGCTCGGAGTAAGATACTGCGGGATACTGTTTCCCTCAGATCGAGGATGTTTTTCCTATGCCTTTCAATCATCTAATGTTATAACGCAAAAATGACTCTTAGTCAACATTAAATACTGCACAAAATTGACGATCGGTCATTTTTTTCTTCGTGCATAGTCACAAAAATGAGAAAATTAGTCATTTTCCCTTTGACAGTTTCCATGTATTCTAACTATAATTGTAGTTAAGTAAATGACACATGATGTGATATTTTTCAGGAAAGGAGACTCTCTGTGGGAAAAATTGACAACAACAAACAAATGAAACGTGAGTCCCTTCTGGACTCTGCTTTCTCACTTTTTATCAACAACGGCTTCAGTAAAACATCCATTTCGGATATCGTGAATAACGCCGGCGTTGCAAAAGGTACCTTCTATCTTTATTTCAAAGATAAGTACGATATTCGGAATCATCTGATTGCACATAAGGCGAGTCAGGTATTTCAGGCCGCCTACTCAGATCTGCTGCGCCACCCGGATATCCATGATTTTGAAGAGCAGGTGCTTTTTATCACCGACAATATCCTCGACCAGTTTGCCGCCAACCACAGCCTCGTGACGCTTATTTCCAAGCATCTGAGCTGGGGATTCTTCAAAAATTCTCTTACCTTTGCTCCGTTTGCCGACACGCCGGCCATCTACACTATCTATGAATCTCTGCTCTCTCATGCAGCATATACGTATCGTTCACCGGAGCTGATGTTCTATATGATTCTGGAGCTTGTAAGCGGTACAAGCTACAACGCTATCCTGTACCAGCAGCCGGTTCCGCTTGAAGAACTAAAACCGGAGCTTTACGCTGCCATCTGTGGCATTTTCAAACAGTTCCGGATCCGTAAGAAACGAAAAAACGCGGAAAATGCAGGCGCGGATCCCGCCTCACTGTTCTCGTAGAAAAGAAAGAATCCTGCTACGGCAGGATTCTCCGCCTAAACTTATGCAAAAAAACTGGTTTTATTATACTATAGCACTCTACTGTACACAAGAAAAAACATTACCGTTTTAACGCCTGAAAACAAAAAAAGAACAGCCGATACATATACTCGAACTGTTCTTCTACTTCCGAAGTCCACGCAGCATTGACATTACTGTTTCCTGCTTCTTAGGTTGACGGCTAGATACGCATTAGAGATGTCTCCATTGTAATGCTATTTCTTCTAATGGTAACCATACTAACTGTTCTCCGTCATCAGTTTTACTCTTACACAATTTTAAATCTTCATCCAAAATTTTCATAATCTTGTTGCACCAAAATCATTTCAATATCGTTTTTTTATTAAATTAAAAAGTCTATCTGCAGTATCCGGTCCTGTTTTGCCAGTTTGCTTTGATTGATTGACTCCTACAAATGAATTCTTCGAAAGCCTTGTTGCAAACACGAGATAATCCTTAAACAACTCGACAGCTTCATTCTGAATAACATTTGCAGCGATAATAACGTCAATGCCTGGATTATGATTCTTTAACTCATCAATAATCCTCATTATTGATTTTCCAGTATTAATCACACTATCAACAATAACTACTCTCTCTGTATTAATTACAGGAGCATCATCTTGCTTCGGGTTCATCGAATAAAAAATGCCGCCTGCTCCCATATATACTCCGTCACCAAAAAACCTGCCACCTCGTTCCAAAACTAAGATTGATGTATTTTTCTCTGGGAATACGGTAGCAATGCGCCTTCCTATTTTTTCTCCTAAACGCACATGTGCTGCTGCCAGCCTACTTCCACTTATTCCTGAATTCGATTTGCAGATAGCAATATCAGCTTGTACTTCTTCGTCCTCATCAGCCAATATCACCAAAGAATGATCGTAAATCGGCACCAAGCCTGATAAGCTTTCATTCTTCAATGATCTGCTTATTCGCTTACCAATATACAGAAATCCTTTATCAGCCTCGCGTAACATATATAAATCAATCTTGCTATCTCCATAGGCAAAAATAGTGTATCCATGTTCTCGCAATTGCTTTACGACATAATACTTAACATCTGCACTTATGTATGGACTAGCAAATATAGTTCCAAGATTCTTAGCATTAGCAATATCGCTCCACAAATCTTTTATTCCGGAAGAAAGCACAACATAATTATTCGATGCAACTATGTCATACACTTCATTATTAATTGTTATCTCTGCAATTTTAGATTTGTCAATAGACGCGGTTTGTAATTCCTTTTCAAAAAGAAATGATTGATAGCCAGTATAAAAATCTCCATCGAAGATCTTTGTCTTACCATTACAACAGAACCTATATGAATCTTGAATAATAATGGTTTTATCTCCGTCAACCATATACAAGATATCCTGCTTGTTGAACTGCTCCATTATTTGATTACAGATATCTGTCGCTAAATCGTAGGAGCTGAAACCTTCTCGAAGTAAAGATAAGAAATCAAAAAACTTATTCTGTTCTTCTTCATTATCACTTACAACGTAAAAGTCCTTATTTCGCCTATGACATTCCTCTCTAAGATTATTTATTTCAAACTCCTGCCATTGTCTTAACGACTCAATGGACTCGCCAGCAAACTTAGCATTTTTCTCTGACAAAGCATATCTTTCCTTAAGATTTTCCGGAGAACAATACAGATAAATAAAGATGTCGTACAAATCTCCGTCAGCCTCAGTAAATGCAACAGTTTCCATAAATGAATAGTGTCCATCTGAAACAATTACTTCATCATTCAAACCATTAATATATTCTGTGTATTTAATTCTAACTTGATGTTTCTCTTCTTCTGATAGTTCCAAAAAGGAACCACCGCAAATACGTCTCAACTCCTGGCTGCCATTAATAACCTTTGCATCAGTTATTCTATCCATCAATGTACTTTTGCCTGCACAAGGCATTCCATATAATGCTATTTTCAACCAGTAAACACCTCCTTGAAACAACAGTTTCTGTCAAAGTCGATAACGTCAAAACTGACCCCATTTAGAGGTGTGTCGTAAGGCATTGAAAAAGGTAAATCAATACAATTACCACATATGAATATCTTTCCATTTGCGTAAAAAATATTATCCATTCCTGCACCACACATACCACCATACATGGTACAGTCGTAGCCACCAGTTCTAACATTCAATCGTTCCATCGCCTTATTCAAGAACGCATTAAAATCAGGTAGCGATATCCCCTGTTTTCCAATCATCCTAGAAAACGTAATCCTATTACCAAATTGTTCAAAGAACTCTATGGTCGCTTCCGGATTATCAATTATCTCTTTTCCAACAGTACAATTCATAGAAGGATACTTCCCATTCACTTCTTTGTATAAAGCTATATTTTCCATCACTCGCTCATGAGTTCCACATCTATACTTGTCGTGAATAGCAGAGATTCCATCTACTGAAAAGCCAACATTTACATTGTATTCTTTGAAGAATTCTAACTTCTCACAATCAACTAAAAGACCGTTTGTAATGGTGTATGCAGCAATTCTTCCAGATTTCAAATAATCGCCAATATGAGCGATATACTGCTTAAGTTTTTCATAATCTAACATTGGTTCTCCATTACCCACGAACCCTAACTTAAACAAATCAATATCGTTGTCTTCAATATGCGAAGTAATAATATCAAGGATAGTAATTACATCCATATTGTCCTCTTGAATGTAATTCTTCTTCTCCTGAAAATGGCAATAAGTACAATTGAGATTGCATCGATTATTTATCGATATACAAACTCGTGTTACCATCTTCTATTCCCCCTTTTCTGACTATTCTTATTGTTACCTCTATTAAACTGCTTTCTTGTAGGACCAGATTCATGATACTCACTAACCCAATCAGCAGCAGTTTTACCATCAATGTCAACGATCTTCTGATCAGCTCCTGCATCAATGAGTATCTTTCGAATATCCCAAGTATGCTTTTCCTTATTATTTTCAAAGTGACCATTCATGCAGGCCTTCATGAGCGCAGTAAATCCATTAGCGTCCTGTTGGTTAATACTGGTTCTTTCATCCTCACATAAAGCAATTACAAAATCCTTCTTTCCCTCCCAGGCAGCAATCATTAATGGCATATTGCCCTCATTCTTCTGGCGTACTTTTCCGGCATCAAAAGGATTTCTACTTCCAACATTAGGATTTGCCTTACACTCTAAAAGCAAAAACATAAACATCTCATACTCCTTCATCTGCACTGCATGCGATAGAGCAGGGAAATATCTACGACTGCAATCACGCTTATTCACATCTGCACCAAGCTGAATGAGCCATTTGATTTTTTCTTTTCTTTGCTCAATTGTGGCCCTATTATTTCTTACAGCAGAAATAATAAGGGTATTTCCATCCTGAAGATATGCATTAACTTCGTCTGCTGTCGGTTCTTCGCATTCCTCATATGAATCTGCGTAATAAGCGTCAATTCTAGCCAATTTAGTCATATTGATAAGATCCTGCTTAGTAGCCATATATTCTCTAAGATGTAATGCTGAAACGGATTCATGCCCTTTAAGATATGCTGAATAATCGGTGTCCTCTGTTATGATATCTACTTTGCAGTGATATGTATCAGAAGCCTCCTGTGCAATATATATTATTTTGCAATCTTCGTTATCTTCATCAGCATCGCCATTATATTCCATAAGAATTGTACGAGAACCATAGCTAATACCACGAATAACTTCCCAAGCCTTTCTCCCAAGAGAACCTGAATTCTTATTCTTTATATTATCTAATTCATCAACAACTACCTTTGGAATAACTACCTTGCTATATTCCTTGTTCAGTTCATCAATTAACTGTGAATTCTTAAGTAACGCTGAAGTATCTGGAACTGCAACCTTCTCCCCTCTTAAAAATTGTTCGGTCTGTGATTCTGACATTCCAAAAACCTTACAATATTTTCTTGCCATTTCCAATAGAGTTTTTTCTGCAGTTTTTCCACCTTCAACACGTGAAATAGACGACTTGTTCATACCAGTTCCTGGTTCCAAGCCCTCTAATACATCAATCTTCTTTGCCATGTCATCCATGGTACAGCCATTCTTTTCACGAAGCTCCTTCAATCTCGAACAAAGGAAAGCTATCTGATTATCATTTGCCATAAGTAACGCCCCTTTCATAGGTATGTATGTAATTTGATTATTTGCTTTATCTCATACTCTCATTATATACCTCGTTATATTTTTCACAACGAAAAGGTGTGTTTTTGCAACAAATATTCAAAAGGCGCAACTTATCACTTCATTTACTTAATATATGCAACTAAATGAAGCTACTTGCAACAACACAAATAGATCAGTTGCATTAACCAGCTATTCAAATTTCTAAATGCATCACTACTTCTTATAATATCGTTGTCTATTCTCCGAATTATCCGCTCTGTCATTTCCATCTGTGTCACACTTCGGTCCAACTTGAGCCGAAGTCATATGATTTGCTTCATTACCTGCCAGCACTTCTGCTCCATTATCTGACAGTGAATCATCCGATAACCGCTTTCCCTGATGTTTCATGGCATCCAGCTTCATCTTGTAGGCAAATGCTCTTTCACTGGGGAGCAGACTTTCTCGTTGCAGGTTGCTGTCAACCATAATGATCGTGGCGGCATCATCATCCAAATCCCGAACAATGACCGGCATGGTCTCCTTTTCTGCCAGCTCACTGGCTCTGTGCCGCCTGTGTCCGGCTACCAGCTCATAACCGCCCTCCGGGTCCGGTCGAGCAATCGCCGGAACCAGAACGCCATACTGCTTGATACTGTCAGCGGTCTCCATCATGGCTTCGTCATCCTTGACTTTGAATGGGTGGTTCTTAAAGGGATGCAGTTCAGACAGCGGAATCTCCTGAATCTTTTCCAGCTTTGCATCCTGACGGCCTTCTTCGGTGGAGAACAGATCATCTACCGAGGCCAGCTCTATTTTTTTCGCGCTGCTTTTCAAGTTTCAACACCTCCTTCGTCAGATTTCGATACCCCTCTGCCACCTTGCCGCCAGGGTCATGGGCGAAAATACTTTTTCCCTCTGCGCTGATTTCCTTTGCACGGACAGAGTGTGGAATCTCCGTTCCAAAGACTTTGATTTTACTTCCATAGGTGTCCCGCAGCAAAGCAGCAATCTCTTTGGCAAAGTTGGTGCGGTTATCCACCATCGTCAGCAGGATACCGTCAATCTGGAGCTTTGGATTGATCTGCCGTTTCACCTTACTGACCGTAGATAGAAGCTGTTCCAGCCCTTTGGCGGGCAGATACTCTGCCTGAACGGGAATTATGATCCTGTTCGCAGCCGCCAGCGCATTGACCGTAAGCATCCCCAACGAGGGCTGACAGTCAATCAGGATATGGGAATATTGTCCCTTCAGTGTGTCCAGATATTGCCGTAAAATCGTTTCACGGCTCATGGCGTTTACCAGAGAAACCTCCATACCGGAAAGCTGAATATCCGCAGGCATCAGGTCAACGCCTTCTGCATGATGCAGAATACCTTCTCCGGGGCGTATAGGCTGATCCATCAGAATTTTGCCCATTGCATCCGACAGTGTAAATGGCAGCTTGTCCGGTTGCGGATTTCCCAAGCTGATTGTCAGGCTTCCTTGTGGGTCCCCGTCGATCAGAAGCACTTTCTTTCCGGCCTGTGCCAGACCTATTCCCAAGTTCGCACAGGTTGTTGTTTTGCCAACGCCGCCTTTCTGGTTGGCGATGGCGATGATTTGTGTGTTCATGACTTCACCTCATTTCTGATTGTTGCTGTTGTTTCTGGAAATAGAAAAAGCCGCCACTTCAAAATCATAAAGTGACGGCCCTTTCTAATGCCGGAATCTCTGAAACAAAAAAAGCACCCAGTTATTTGTTACTGAGTGCCTGCATTAGAATCGTATTTAATTGTTCAGATTTGGTCAGATTATGCCAAACCCTCCAGCGAAAAATCCGGTGTCTGAGAGTGCCAAATCACCCTCAAAAATACCCCCGAAATTGCTCTCTGGTTGTCCTATTTTTTAACCACTAAGGCCGTTTTTTGACCCCATTTTTGCCGGTTGTCCTATATTTAACCACTAAAAATTGGGTGAAAACGGCTCTCGTTTGGTCAAATCAAGTCAAACTATATCAGCCCGTTTAGGTATAAGAAAACCCCGGAAAACCTTGATTTTCCGGGGTTTTTGAACCATTTTGATATAGTCTGAGCAGTCGATTATCGCTTGCTGAACTGAGGTGCACGACGTGCAGCCTTCAGACCGTACTGCGCGAGTTTTTGAGCTGTTTTCCCTTGATACTCCGGGCTTTTCCGGCTTTCTGCCTCTCAGTTATCCGGTGTGCGGACCATAAAAAACGGCCTTTTTTCATTCAGCAATAGCCTGATGAAACGCACCATTTACTACCCCAAACAGCTCCTCTGGTTTATTGTACTTCACTTTTGCATAGATGTCCATAGTTGTTTTGCTGTTTTCGTGTCCGGCAAGGTATTGGACGGTCTTTGGATCAACACCAGCATAGAGAAGATTGGTAATGTAAGTGTGCCGCAGCTGATGCGGGGTTACATCAAAGTCCAGCGTATATCTGATTTTGGGTTGATTTTTCTGGGTCATGCCCAGCGTTGGGGTAACCGTGTATTTGATGCTCTGCCCATTCACATACTTATAATAGTTCCGGGGCTTAGTGGAGCGGACAACGACATACTGCCACACTCTTTGAAACTGCGAAGCAGCCAGCGGCTCCCCTTTGCTGTCAGCAATCACATAATCTGATATGGAATTTTCTTTCGTTTCTCTCAGACAATCCACCAAACACTTCGGTATCGGAATATCCCTTTTTGCCGCCGGAGTCTTTAGCACCGTAGAAATCACGGGTCTGTTATGCTCTGTACGCCATGCCCGCCTCACCGATAGATAAGGTGTATCCTCGTCCAGAAATACACAATCCCATTGCAGTGCAAGAATTTCTTCCCGACGCAGACCGGAATACAAACCGAGCATAATAAACAAATATGGAGGAAGTCCCTTGACTGTATCCAGAAGCACGGCTACCTGCTGATCTGTCAATGCCTCCTTCTTTTTTGTCGGTTTTCCGCCTTTACCGGATATTCCCGCACAGGGATTGTGTTCAAGAATTTGGTTTCTCTCTGCCGCATAAAAAATGCACTTGAGTAGCATATTGACCTTATTGTATAAGCCTTCCGATTTCTTTGACAATGGAACAAGCGCCAGCCGAATATCGTCAGCGGTCACTTCTTCCATATACATCTCTCCCAGAGGTTTTATGATATAGTTTGTCATATCCCTCGTATAACCTCTGAGTGTAGACGCAGACACCTTTGCCGACTGCATCAGCAGCCACTTCTCTCCATACTCGGCTACTGTCGGGTGCTGCCGGTGAAAGATAATTTCTTCCACCTGCTTCCGGGCCTCTAACTGCTTCTCATACAATTCTTCACAAGTTGCGGCATACAAACTCAACTCTTTGCCATCTGCATCCGTAATCCTGGTTCTGTAATACTGGATTCCTTTCAATGTAATGGTCCCGTACTTCGGGATCTGTGTTTTCTTTTTTGCCATCTTTGATCGTCCTTTCTTGATAATGTGTAGTCTCCGTATCTACACTCTCTTTTTATCAGAAAGCCTCGATTTAATCAAAGATACGGCTGAGGTAAAACAAAGAGCGAGACATCCTTGCCTCGCTCCTGCTTCATTTCCTATTTGTTATTACTGTGCTGCATCCCAGCTTGCAAACGCACAGTTCATTGATCTGACCAGCTCATCTGGTCTGTTGTACTTAACCTTTGCATAAATGTCCATGGTAATCTTGCTGCTTTCATGGCCTGCCAGGTATTGAACCGTTTTGGGATCTACCGATGCATGAATGAGATTGGTAATGTAAGTATGCCGCAGCTGATGGGGTGTTACTTCAAAGTCCAGACTGTAAACCACTTTTCCGTTATGAGCAGCCTTTTCTCCCAAGACAGGTGTGACAGTATGCTTTACTCTTTTTCCATCTTCATACCGATAATAGCTCCGCTCCTTGACCGTCCTCGTAACAATATACTGCCAAAGTCGCTTAAACTGCGTGTAGGACAGCGGTTCGCCATCCCGGTTTGAAACCACGTACTCCGAAGTCGAAGTTTCCTTTGCTGCTTTCAAACACTCAGCCAAGCAAACAGGAAGGGGGATATTTCTCTCCGCAGCCTTGGTTTTCAATTCATCCGAAATCACCGGTCTGTTATGTTCGGTGTGCCATGCCCGCCTTACCGTCAGATATGGAGTATCCGTATCCAGATATACTGAATCCCATTGCAGAGCAAGAATTTCTTCCCGGCGCAGACCCGCATACAAACCGATCATGACAAAGACATAAGGCGGCAAATCTCGGATAGCATCCAAAAGTCGCTCCACCTGTTCATCTGTCAAAGCCTGACGCTCCTCTTGAGGAACACCGCCACCTTTTGTTGTCAGATAAATCGTTGGGTTATGGTCAATGATCCTGCTTTCCATCGCTGCGCGAAAGATAGACTTGTAAAGGATCACCACAGATTTATAAACCGATGCAGATTTCTTGGAAACCGGAACAAGGGCAAGTTGAATATCATCCAGACTAACCTCTCCCATCCGTTTATCTCCCAATTCCGCTATAATATGCCGCCTGACCTTTGAGGTGTAATCCGTCAAGGTAGTGGCTCGTACATGAACCGACTGCATCAGCAGCCACTTTTCACAATACTCTGCAACTGTGGGCGTTTTCCGATGAAAAGTAGCATTCTCAATCTGTTCCAACGCAAGCGTTTCTTTGTTATATAGTTCTTCAGGTGTTTTTGCGTAGATAGCTACGAGCTTACCATTCGCGTCTTTGATTCTGGTCCTATAATATAGGACACCTCTTTTCATGACTGTGCCATATTGAGGAAGTATTATTTTTCTATTTGCCAATTCCTCCACCTCCTAAGAATAATCTCCAGCGCTGTACCTTTGTTTTATCAGACCTCTCTGATTCCATCAAGGATACGGACCGGCTCACGATCTTCCGCTTCGAGGTTTACGGTAAGTTGCGCTTCTCTCAACTGGTTTTGCTCTGTGCGTGCATTTTGCGATATACTCCTGGAGACCTGCCGCAGTAAAATACACACAGCCATTCTGAACATACTGCACATAAGAGATCAAGCCGTTGTTACGGGCGGCATCCAGCGTTGCTATGCTGATTCCTAAGATTTCAGCAGCTTCTTTTCGTGTAATGAGCTTTTCCATAGACTATATTCCCTCCAATCTGTCAAGGTTATCATCGTGCTTTCAAAATCACATGAATACGCTGGCAGCCGAAACTGCCAGCGCATGGTATCTGATTTTGAATAGAAAGCGGCCACCCAAAAGAGCAGTCGCTTCCTATTTCAATATGACTCAATTCTCGTCACATTTGCCACGCAACCCTGACGATGGGAACATAACAGGTCTCCGCTGGCGCGGTTGTCATAACTCCGCAGCGTCGTTTTACTCGTGCGCCGCAGGGTTCCCCCCAAGTCTTTAGGAGGCCGTGAGGAAGTATCTTTAAGCCCCCATGCAGTCATCGCGCCCCGAAATGCCGCTTTCGGGTTTCAGGCTTGCGTAGATTGCTCAGAACAGTCTTGTTCATCACCTCCTGGACTGTCATCTTCGCGGCGCGCCTGATTCGCTCGTACATGGGTTATGTACCGGAAATGCCGTCTATTCAGTTGTCAAGCTGCATGAGGGAGATAGACCCTCTCACTTACTTCCCCGTTGGGAGAGCAGTTTAGCAACCGATTTTAGAAAAATTCTTCAAAAATTTTTCTCAGCTTCAACAGTAGAACCCGTTTTCTCTTATTGACCGCCTGATGCGAAATGTGCAATATATTCCCGACTTCCTGTTCTGTCTTTTCTTGATAGAAAAGCAGGAAAATCAGTTCTTGTTCGTCTTCGTTTAATTGAGCCAAACAAAAGCGTATCTGTTCCGCTTCCAGATGTTCCAATGCAAGCTGTTCTACGTTTTTTCCGGGCGCAGCAAACTGCCTGTCCTTTTCCAACAGACGCTCATAGGAATCCTCTCTGCTGGGCAGGAAAGATGCCGTTTCTTTCTGAAACTTCTCCGTTTTCAAATCGTAGGAAAAGT
>ERZ772858.2413-NODE-2413-length-14082-cov-2.919370_pt1 | contig 14082 bp, 16 predicted proteins | sample MGYA00512136_ERZ772858 | MGnify/ENA primary metagenome ERZ772858 (study PRJEB29015, sample SAMEA2737726) | human gut metagenome | biome: human gut; feature: human-associated habitat; material: faeces | place: China | collected 2012 ...
GGACATCGCGGCCATCAAGAAAGTCATCGACCAGTATGCGGACTCCATCACGAATTACGACCTGAAGGAAGCGGAGCGCATCTGGCAGACGGACGACCGCACGACATTCATCCACCCGCGCGGAAATGAGTACGGCTGGAAGGCCATCCGCGACCACTTCTACGGCACGACGATGCACGAGCACTTCAGCAAGCGCCATCTCTATGTCCGCGACATCAGCATCCAGGTCTACGGTGACTCGGCTGTCGCTGTCTTCTACTGGGATTTTCCGGCGGTCTTCCGTACAGACGGGACGGAAGTCACGACGCACGGCCGCGAGACGCAGGTCTACGAGCGCACGAAGGATGGCTGGAAGATCGTCCACGTCCACTATTCGCAGATGCCGATCACGGGAGAGAAGCAGGGATTCTGAAATCGCCCCAAGAACTAAAGAGAAGAAGAGGTGGTTACCATGTTTGGTTTTTCTGATAAAGTCATATATCCAGAAGCCGCTCCCTATGAGGAACAGCTGGCGGTGCTGAAGGATAAGCTCGCGCAGGCGGACGCGGTGCTCGTGGGGGCCGGGGCGGGCCTCTCGACAGCAGCCGGACTATCGTACGGCGGTGCGCGCTTCCAGAAGTACTTCGCGGATTTTGCCAAGAAGTACGGCATCCACGACATGTACACGGGTGGGTTCTACCCCTTCCCGAGCCCGGAAATCTACTGGGCGTGGTGGAGCCGCCACATCTATTTCAATCGCTATGTCGATGCACCGAGCGATGTCTATCCGACCTTGCGGCATCTTGTCGAGGACAAGGACTACTTCGTGCTGACGACAAATGTCGACCACCAGTTCCAGCGCAGCGGCTTCGACAAGCGGCGGCTCTTCTACACGCAGGGTGACTACGGCCTGTTGCAGAGCGTGCAGCCGGAAGTGGCAAAGACGTACGATAACCGCGAGATGGTCGAGGCCATGCTCGAGGCGCAGGGCTTTGTCCGTGGGGCAGACGGCATCTTCGAGGTGCCGTCATCGGGCAGGCTCAAGATGGTCGTGCCGAAAGAGCTCGTGCCGGTCTGCCCGGACGATGGCCGTGCGATGATGGTCAGCGTCCGCTGCGACGGGCGCTTCGTCGAGGACGAGGGCTGGCATGCGGCGCAGGCGCGCTACAAAGCGTTCCTCGCCGCGCACGAGGAGGATGCCATCCTCTATCTGGAGCTCGGCGTCGGACTCAATACGCCCGTCATCATCAAGTACCCGTTCTGGTACTACACGAAGGTGAACCCGAATGCGTTCTACGCCAGCATCAATCTTGGCGGTGCATCTTGTGCCTCCTCAATCCGCAAGCGCAGCCTCTGCATCGAGACGGATATCGGCAAGGTCCTGCACGACCTTGCCCGAACCGACGCGCATCTGGTGAAAGGAGATGTGACCGCATGACACAGGAAGAACGGCGCCGCTGGCTCATCCGCTATCTGCAGCGGGAGATGCCGGAATACGCGCATTACGGCATCACTGACGATGAAGCAGGGCAGTGGCATCTCCTGCGCGCGCTCTTCAACGTGCGGCCGCCTGCGCCGGTAACGCAGAAGTTCCAGCGCATCGAAGGGGAGCTCTTGAAGACGATGACGGCGGCCAAGGGCATCGTCAATGGCATGGCGCTGCCAGCATCTGGTCTAGACTCCCGCCTTGCGCTTTGGCAGGGCGACATCACGCGACTGCGCATCGATGCCATCGTCAATGCGGCCAACAGCCAGATGCTCGGCTGCTTCCTGCCGAACCATAACTGCATCGACAACATCGAGCAGACGATGGCAGGCGTCGAGATGCGCTACGACTGCTACAAACTCATGCAGGCACAGGGCCACGATGAGCCGACAGGCAAGGCCAAGATCACGTCTGGCTACCATCTTCCCGCGCGCTTCGTACTGCACACGGTAGGTCCCATCGTGCAGGGCAGCCTGACAGATGAGCACCGCAGGCTTCTGGCCTCGTGCTACGAGTCCTGTCTCACGCTTGCAGCAGAGCATGGTCTCAAAGGCGTCGCCTTCTGCTGCATCTCGACGGGCGTCTTCCGCTTCCCGAAAGACGAGGCGGCCCATATCGCCATCCGCACCGTGCGGCACTGGCTCGATGCGCATCCAGACGCCTCCATCGAACGCGTCGTCTTCGATGTCTTCGAGGACGCAGACCTGCTCCGCTACGAGCGCCTGCTCTACACATGACCCATCAAAAAATAAAACGCCTGACCGGCTGGTCGGGCGTTTTGTTTGTAAGCGCTAAATAATACAGTGTATATACTCCCCCCTCCGCCTTGTGGGATAATGGTCTCACATGAATGCATTAAGGCACGCGCCGAGAAATTTGGTAATATGAGGAAATATAGGAATCTCGGGAAGTCCGGGAAAATCGGTAATCCTCAGAAGCGGCGGTATGTGCCTCGGTGGACGCAGGGGGTATCCGTATGACGTCAGTTCGTCAGGCAAAACATCAGCATAATGTTCAGAAGTGGACGCAGATCATCATGGAGCAACGGGCCAGCGGTCTTTCCGTGGCATATTGTCGCCGTGCAGGAATCAACTCCAAAACATTCTACTACTGGCAGAATGTTATCCAAAAGGAGCTTCTGGCCAGTAAGGCGCAATATGCAGATGTGGTGGAGACGTTATCTCCTTCATCCGAACCACTAAAGCCGTCAAAAGTCGAGCATGAGACGAGTGCCCCAAAGACTCCGGCAACATCGGTGGAAGTTGCGCATGAGACGGTCGAGCCACCTGCTGAATCAACTCCGGCACTGCCCGAGCTACCTGAATCCACATCGCAGGAAGAGGTTCACTTCGTTTCATTGAAGTGCACAAGGCCGTCCTCTCAACTAGCGCAGTCACCACAGCCAGCTTTGGAGATCTCCTGTGGGACAACATGTATCACGGTAACAGAAGATACGCCGCCAAAACTTTTGCGACAGACTCTCTGTATCCTAAGGGACGTGTTCTCATCATGCTAATCCGAGAACTAACGGCGGATCATATCTATCTGACCTGTGGCCATACGGACATGCGGAAGTCCATCGACGGGCTTGCCGCCTTGGTTGTCTCGCGGTTCCATCTGGACCCGCACCAGCCGGCGCTTTTCTTGTTCTGCGGTCGTCGCAAGGACCGCATCAAGGGCCTGCTCTGGGATGAGACAGGCTTCCTGCTGCTCTACAAGCGCCTCGAAGATGGCAAGTATCAATGGCCGGATAAGAGCGCGAAGAACAGCGTCTCCAGCTTGAAAAAGAGAAGCTCGAGGCTTATTTCGCATGGCTTCAGGACATCGAGCCGCAAGTCCTGCCGAAGTCCAATCTCGGCAAGGCCGTCCAGTACTCCCCGAACCATAAAGAAGCGCTCCAGGCCTTCCTGAAAAGCGGCAACGCTGCGCTCTCGAACAACATCTACGAGCGCGCCATCCGCAACTTCACCATCGGGCGTAAGAATTGGCTGTTCAGCGACTCCCCGAAAGGAGCCAAGGCCAACGGATTGAATCCGTTCCAGTACCTCAAGTACCTCTTCGAGCACCTGCCAGACGCCGACATCCAGCGACATCCAGAGCACCTCGACGACGTCCTGCCATGGAACGAGATCATCCAGCAAAACTGCAAATGAACCATCCAAGCTCCACTGCTCACGCAGCGGAGCTTTTTTGATGTGCATCTTAGCGACGATGAAAAAATGAGCTATCAGAGCAGTGGATTGATACACCGGATGATTTAGCGCTTACGGTAAGCTATCAAAGCAGTCGATTGATACACCAGGTGATTTAGCGCTTACGAAATGTCAACGGGTACGTGGGGGCATCTCCAAATGAAAATGGGATTATTATCGACCCCCCTATAGACAGGATTAAATAATCTTCAGCTGAAAGATGGAATCCATTAGGACAGGAGAAGCATCAGCTTTGGTCAACGTGATCAAGGCTGATTTTTTTCGACAGAGCAAAAAATTCGACGGGTGAATTTCCTTTACCATGATGAAGGAAATTCACCCGTCGAATTTTTAATATCGTCTCGTATCGGCTCAGCCCTGATTCGGATTCCAGCTGCTGGCACCTAACGGCTCGATCGGATGCGAGTCGCTGAACGGAGCCCCGCAGTTCGGACAGCCTTTATTTTCACCGCAACTGTCGCAGTAGAGCGTGCCGCAGTTGCTGCACTCGTATAAGAGTTCCTGCTGTTCTTCCTTCTCCTGTGCGCCGCAGTAGCTGCAGTCATCCTGCAGGACAAATGCATTCTTGTCTGCCATGATCATCACGTTCCTTTCTTTGCTCGGGGTAGTTCTGTTTCTAGTATCATTTAGCTATTGCCCTAGGGGTTCGGGGGCGTTTGCTCTCTACAGTTAATAGTGTACGGATTTGCCGCGGCTATTTCTGTAACGTTAGCTACACGATCCAGATTTCCTTACCGACAATAGTGTGCTGGCATGACAGCATACAGAAAAAATTCGACGGGTGAATTCCCTTTACTACGATGAAGGAAATTCACCCGTCGAATTTATACGTTCGCAATAGTCAGAATGGGCAGTTCGTAGAACGTGACATAGTCGCCCTTGTTCGTCTCCCATCCTCCACAATTACTGCGCACCCGGTCCCTGAGCCGTTCTTCTGAGCTCGTCTCAGGAGTAACTAGCCTGCAGCGTTAAGCCATGTCGCGTCCAAAATGGAAATAGAAAACCCCCAGAGCTGGCACTCCGGGGGGGTTTGATTGGTCGATGACAGTTTACTTACATCGTTTTGCCTATGTATATTATACTTCTCCCCGTTCAGCCTGGTCAATGTTTACGGGGTTTGCAGTTTTAGAAGTGAAAGCCGCTCATTTCCAGATGATGGATTCTTCGAGGGGGCGACGGCGTTTGTCGCGATGTGGTGCTTCGCCGCGGTAGCCGAGCGCAGTCATGCAGGCAACACCGAAGTGCTCGGGATCGTAGAGATGGTAGGTATCCACTAAGACTGTCTCGACTTTATCCTTCGTGAAGCCTTCGACCGGGCAGGAGTCGATGCCGAGGTAGGCTGCTGCGAAGAGGACGTTGGCCATGACGATGTAGGCCTGCTTTGCCGACCAGTCGAAGGCCGAGCGCTCGGACTCGAGGATTTTATGCTGGTCGCGGCAGAATCCCGTATAGGCCGTTTCGAACATGTTGTATGCCTGCTCGGGCAGTTCCATGATGTCGTGCGTGATGTGTTCAAGATAGGGCGAGCCAAAGGTGATATCTGCTTTCTTCCGCGCCAGGAACACCAGGAAATGGCTGGCATCCTGCAGTGCGGCGTCTGCACCCCAGGCATATGGCCGGATGGCCTGGCGGATTTCCGGGTCCTGCAGGACGATGATTTTCCAAGGCTCAAAGCCAAACGACGTCGGCGCAAGGCGTGCCGCCTCTAGAATCGTCTGCATGTCCTCATCGCTGATCTTCTTGTCCTTGTCCCATGCCTTTGTCGCATAGCGGTACTTCAGGACCTGCAGCAAATCCTCACGGCGCAGCTTTGGCTGTACCACCTTTACCGTTTCGATGATTGCTTTCTCGTTCATCTCGGTCAACCTCTCTCTCTTTTACTCTGTCTGATGAACGTCATTCTATCATGCAAATCGTCACTTGTATGTGATTGAGTGACATTTGGAGCATTTTGCTGACGAGCAGGATACCGGATGGTTGCGGCAGAGCAGCTAGCAAAAAATTCGACGGGTGAATTTCCTTTAATACGATGAAGAAAATTCACCCGTCGAATTTATTACTGATGCAGGCGTGTGAAGGGGGCGACTTGCACCAAGCAGGATTAGGACTCGAAGGTACCCTTGACGATGGCTTTGCCAGCTTCTACCATCTGCTGGCCTCTCGCCCAGACGTGCTGGAGCTCGAAGTCATCGGTGATGACGATGAAGTCGGCATCGCTCCGTGGAGCCAGGATGCCCTTCTTCGGATAGATATGGAGTGCCTTGGCGACGTTGGTGCTGAGAATCTGGACAGCCTGGTCGATGGCGATGCCTTCTTCTTCGACCATATCGCGGAATTCTGTGAACATGGAATGCTGATCGCCGACGCCGACGCCAATCGGGTTACCGGCTTCGTCGAACACCGGCATGCTGCCGTTGCCATCGGAGCTCATGGTGATATGGGAAAGAGGAACACCGGCATCGAGAGCTGCTTTTGCGGCTTTGCTCGGTTTCACGGCATTTTCGGAGCCCGGATGGCTCGGGTCGATGCCGGAAGTGATGTCCATGTAGCCACCTTGTTTCGCCCATTCAATGCTTTCAGCAAAGAGGTGTTTATTGCGGTTGACATGCGTCGGCAGGAACTGTGTCTTAGGGATCTCGCCATCTTCTGTGATCTCGAAGAGGTATTTCATGCCGTTGCGGCCATCGCCCATATGCATATTGATGATGCCGGCTTTGCCGCTAATCATGCCGCCGACGCGCGTCTCGGCAGCGAGACGGCGGTAATCCTGTGCCGTTGGCTGACCGGAACGATGATCGCTCATGGCAATCTCGCCAGCACCGATGATCTTGTCGATCATGACGATATCCTTGCGGACACTGCCTGTGATGGTCGGTGTTGGCAGCTCGTAAGCACCCGTGTAAATATAGGTGGACAGGCCCTCGTATTCCAGACCACGCGCTTTGGCGAGCAGGCTCTCGACGTGGCGTGTCGTACCATCGGTACCGAGCAGGCCGCAGATGGTCGTGACGCCGGAGGTCGTTACTTTCGAAAGTAGGAGCTCCGGTGTGCGCGTATGGTAGCCGCCTTCACCGCCACCGCCAATTATGTGGACATGGCCATCAATGAAGCCTGGCAGGACGCATGCGCCCTTGAGGTCGATCTCACGGCATTCGATGCCTTTCGGCGCTTCGATACCTTTGCCGATGCCGGCAATCTTCTCTCCGGCAATCAACAGGTCCTGGATTCCCTGGTCTTCAGGCGCGTAGAGATGCGCATTGCGCAGCATCGTGAAAAATGGCTGGTTCGACATAAAGTCATCATCCTCTCATGAAATTACTTGATGAACGTATTTTCGATATGTTGTTGAGATGTCTTAGATGAACAGCAGGATAAGGCGCATTGCCCAGATCGAGAGCAGTGCATTGATGAAGCAGATGCTGATGATTGCAACGTAGTGCTTGGTGTTGACGCCAGAGATACCGAGGCAGCGGCCGACATTCTGTACCGGATTGCCAATCAGGTAGATTGCCGGGACAAGGATCGTGAGCTGTGTCGGATCCAGTATGCCGCTCGTGAAGAGGCTCATCGCAACACCGATGCCACCACCCATGCTCATGATTGCCGTGACGAGCACGGTTGCAGCTTCTCCGGGTAGTCCCCAGAGTGCCATGATTGGAGCGCAAATCACGCCGATGATGTGCAGGAGGCCTGTGACGTCGAGAATGCGGATGATGACGAACGCCATGATGACATTCGGCAGCAGGCTCGTCGTGCCAATCGTAAAGCCATTGCGCGCACCGTCGATGAAGAGGTCAAGGATATTTTTCTTTTTTGCAGTTTCAGGCGTTGCCATTTGCATTCCCTCCAGTCGTATCTTTCCGGTAGAACATCTTCAAGTACATGCGCATCAAGTTGCCGCCGATGATTTTGAAGACGAACATGACGATGATTGGCACGATGATTGGTGCGACCATGTAACTGAATACGGCTGCGCCAGATGAGAAGTAGTTGGTGATAAAAGCGGAAGCACTGGTCTGATAGGCAATCAGGATAGAGCGCTCATTGTCTGTAATCTCGCCTTGGTCGTAAAGTTCCTTGACCATGCCGGCTGCGGCGTCTGTGCTCTGCATGTTGGCGATACTGGCAAGAGCCGTGATGCCCGGGATGCCGAGCAGCGGCTTCAGGATTGGCGTCATGAGCTTCTGTGCTGCACGCAGGCCGCCGAGGCCATCAATGACATTGACGATACCGAGAGCCAGGATGACAGCTGGAATGAGCTCAATGGCGAACAAGAAGCCATCGCGGGCACCCGTACCGCCAGCACCACGGAAGTCCAGAGCCTTTTCGGCTCCCGGCGGGATTGTGCCGAACTTACCGTTCAGTACATTGAAGTCGAATACCTTGAGCCAGCTATCCGATGACGAGAAAATACCAGAGAAGATGATGATGGCAAAGATGAAGGCAGCGTAGCCTACCCATCCAACCTTGATTTTCGGCGTTTCGTCCTTGGGTGTCTTATTCTCTCCCATAAGAATCTCTCCCTTGCTGATGTTGCTTGATGCATATACGTTCTAAGATATGGCCACATCTATTTATGATGCAAGATAGATGCCAACTTTTTGAACGATGGACATTTTTTCGAAAGAAAACGTGATCTTTACTCGAAAATCAAGCAGAATAACAACCTTTGTATGGTATGTACGTACATGCAAGACCATTTTGAATCAATATGTATACACTACAAAGAAGAAAAGCGGTATAATAATGGGATCGGGAGATAATTTTATGGGATATATCCCGTTTTGTGAGGAGAAAATCATTCATGAAACATATTGCTTTGATTGCTCTCGGCAAGGAGACTTCATATTGCTGCCGAGAGCAGCTCCATAGACTGCTGGATAACCGCATCAATATCAGCAACTATTATGTAGAGGGCAACCTTCCGCAACGGATCAAAGCGGACTTCGCCATCTTTACGAGCCGTCTGGCCTATCAGAAGGCTCATACGCATCTGTCGGAGGGCGTCCCCTATCTGATTTCGCGGCGCTCCATCAACTATCATGAGGTCGACAAGCTGTTCGAACTGCCTGCCGGTACGAATGTCCTGCTCGTCAATGACTGCCTCCAGAGTGCTAACGATACCATATCCTTGTTGCAGACCCTTGGCATCGATCATCTCAACTACTATGCATTTGCGCCTGGGATGGATGATCCGAAGGTGGCAAAGGTAGCGGTAACACCCGGGGAGTCTCGCTTTGTGCCGCCTGCCATCGAGAAGATCGTTGATATCAAGACACGGCTCATCGATATCACCTCGCTGGGTGAAATGCTGTCACGCATGAGGATCTTGGACCATTATGCCGATTTCCTCTCGGCACAGTACGTCCGTGATATTATCCAGCTCATCGATAAGAATCAGCGTTACAAGAATCGAGCTGCGCAGCTTGAGCAGGAGCTCAGTCGTATCGAGTCATCCCGAAGCCATCGATCCCCCGACGTCAACCTGCAGGCAGTCTATCACTTCGATGATATCCTGGGAAGTGCTCCTTCATTGCTGTCAGCGATTCGCATCGCCAAGCGTTTTGCTGAGTCGGACTCCACTGTGCTCATCCAGGCGCAGAGTGGTACGGGAAAGGAACTGATGGCGCAGAGCATCCATAATGCTTCTTGGCGTGCAAACGGTCCCTTTGTAGCCGTCAATTTTGCTGCTATCACCGAGTCCCTGCTGGATTCGGAGCTTTTCGGCTATGTGGAGGGAGCCTTCACAGGAGCATCGAGACATGGTGCGAGCGGATTGTTCGAACGGGCCAATCATGGAACGATCTTCCTCGATGAGATTGGCGATGCCCCGCTTTCCTTTCAGGTGAAGCTCTTGCGCGTCTTGCAGGAGCGTGAGATCCGTCGTGTGGGCAGCGCCGTTCCCATCCATATCGATGTGCGCATCATCGCAGCGACGAATCAGGATCTCAAGGAACTCGTCCGTCAGGGAAAATTCCGTGAGGACCTTTACTATCGTTTAAGCGTCCTGCCGCTGACGCTTCCATCACTCGCCGAACGGAAAGAGGATATCCCTGTGCTGGTCTCTACCTTCCTCCAATCGTTCTTCCTGGACATGGGCGTGCGAGAGACACGGGAGTGGATGGAGGGAATCCTGCCGATCTTACTCCAGTACAGCTGGCCGGGCAATATCCGCGAATTGCAGAATGTCGTCGAATATCTGGCCAATGTCTGTGACGGCAATCCGCGCCCGGAAAATCTGCCGCCGAACTTTTCTGCTGCCATTGCATCCGTGCGGAATCGGCAGGGGAAACAAACTGCCGGTGGAGAGACATTGAAGACGGCTGTCCTGCGGGAGCTAGCAATAGCCGCGCGCATTGGCCAGCACTTGGGACGCCGTTCCTTAGCACGAAATCTGGAGGTCCCAGAAAGTCAGATCCGCCATGTCTGTCAGGAGCTCGTGACAGAGGGCGAGATTGTCCTCAAACCTGGACGCGGCGGCATTCAGCTCAAGAGAAGCTGGTCAGAGATCTTGGCTGCGGATGAGGATGCTTTGCAGTAGAAGGGTCTATTCGATAAGATTGTGCCAAAAGTGGGGCTTTTTGCACGATGACGGTGGAGATGCACGACGATGACAAAACGGAAGGATGTTTGATGATAAACAAAAATTCGACGGGCGAATTTCCTTTACCATGATGAAGAAAATTCACCCGTCGAATTTTTTGCTGTGGCATACAGCGATTACAGGGATAAGAGCTTATCGCCTTTGACTTCTTCTGGATGCCAGGGTAGCAGCACGGTCTTACCATGTGTATGCTGATCTACCTTGTTGATCCATTCTGCCTCATTATTGGCTTTGATTGCCAGGGTTCGGTTGCTGCTGTCGGTAAGCGCGAAGGATTGGTTGATGACCCACCAGTTTGCTGAAAGGCCGGCACGCTTCAGGTCGTCCTCTAAGCGCATTGCCTCATAGACTGGCGTTGCTTCGGGGAGGGTCACGATGATGACTTCGGTTTCTTTGCCCTTTAATCTCGGCAGCAGGTGCTTGACGGATTCGGGTGTTTCTCCCTTTGTGCGGCGGATTTCACGGTCATAGTTTTCCGTGGATTCCAGCAGCAGCAGCGTATGGCCTGTGGGCGCGGTGTCGATTACGATGATCTCATCGTCTGCTTTCTCCACCACTTCGGCAAAGGCGCGGAACACGGCAATCTCTTGTGTACAGGGAGAGCGCAGGTCTTCTTCGATATAGGCGATATCCTCGCCGGATAGGCCGTTTTGCCGCGCTTTTGACAGCACTTCTTCCTGATACTTTTTCAGTTCGGCTACTTCGTCGATGTGGCTCATGGTGATACCATCCTGCTCGGACAGGACGAATTTCAGATGTGCGGCGGGGTCGGTGGTCGTCAAATGGACTTTCTTGCCGCGCTTTGCAAGTCCCAGTGCGATCGCGGCGGCAATCGTTGTCTTGCCGACGCCGCCTTTGCCCATGGTGAAGATGACTTTTTTGTTCTCTGCATCCAGCGTGTTCACGAGGTCGTTCAGCCGATGCAGCTTTGTCCGATCAATCTCAGCCTGCTGTTGCTGCTCGAAGCAGTCCTCTGTCAGCATGGCGCGGATGTTGGCAATGCCGGTGATGGGATACGCGCGAAGCGGCACGGCGTATTGTGCCAGCTTTTTCAGTTCCGCAGGCATATCGGCAAGAGCAGCTTGCTGCTTTCGGTACAGCTCGGAGGACAGCACATCATTATGCTGCATGAGCACGCCGTTGACGATCAGCAGCTGATTTTGGATGCCAAGTTCCCGCAGCTCGCAGGAGGCGCGATTGGCTTCCTGCAGCGGGGCGGTTTCCGGCCGTGTCACTAAAAGCAGCATGGTCTTGCTGCTATCTGCCAGGGTATCAACTGCCGTTTTATAGACGGCTTTCTTTTCTTCCAGACCGGACAGCTGCCCAAGGCAGGAGGCACCATGGGTGCTCTCGTTGATGAAATTACTCCATGCGGACGGCAGCTGCAGCATCCGCAGTGTGTGCCCTGTGGGGGCCGTGTCGAAGATGATGTGATCGTAGCTTTTTGGGATGGCTTCATCCGTGATGAAGTTGGCAAATGCGTTGAACGCTGCGATCTCGATAGTGCAGGAGCCTGAAAGCTGTTCTTCCATGTTGGCAATCGCCGCATCCGGCAAAACCCCGCGATAGGGGGCAATCACACTTTCGCGGTACTCTGCCGCCGCTTCGATGGGGTCCAGATTGGCCGCAGAAAGTCCCGGCACTTCTGTGATCGGCGTCGGTTTGCTATGAAGCTCCATGGCGAAGACGTCCTGCAAGTTGGAGGCAGGGTCGGTGCTGACGAGCAGCACGTGCTTGCCACTGTCGGCAAGGCTGGTGGCCACTGCACAGGCGGTAGAGGTCTTGCCGACACCACCCTTGCCGGTGAAGAACAAGTACTGCGTCAGATGGAGTTTGCTCAGTGCAAATGGTTCCATCAGCAGCATCCTCCATCACAGTAGCACTCCTGCTTGCCGAGAAGATCCTGCGGCAGGGACAGCCATTCGGTAAATTCTTCGTTGGTCGGGTAGCGGCCGGAAATGGCAAGCTCGCCGTCCACAACGGTAACGGGCAGGCGATCTGCTCCGTAGACCTTGACGAATTCGTTGACCACCTTATTTTTGACGAACTCCATCGGGGCATTGGTGAGATTGTAGCGCTTGACCTCGATGCCTCTCTCTTTCAGTGTGTTGAGCACCGTAGAGATCCGCAGCAACTCTGGATCAACACTCATACCGCAAAGTCCGGTAGAGCAGCACATAGCAGGTTCAAAAATCTCGATGTCTTTCATGAGAATCCCTCCGATAATCCGTATCATTCATAAATTCAAATACATCAATATATAGACTAGAAGAAAAATCAGGCGTCTCCTTTCTGATTGTCTGGCTACATCATATTGATGAATCTCTATGCGTTTATTATAGGATACACATAGATGGCTGTCAATGTGTTAGTGCTAAAAATGTACTGGGTGAATTTCCTTTACAAAATGACGGATAAAACATCGTTGTTGCTCTTTACACAACAACGATGTTATGATACGATGTAGTCAATCGAACAACAACGCTTGCAGAGAAAGGTGATTCCAGTGAAATTTTCCAGTCGCATGAGTGTAGCTATCCACATCCTGCTCTATCTGGAGGAGTACGAGGAAGAAGAGAAAGTCACTTCTGAGGTGCTGGCTGATACGACCGGCGTCAATGCGGTCAACATCCGCAAGACGCTACAACTGCTGAAGAAGGCCGGCTTCATCGAGATTCGTCGCGGTGTCGGCGGCGCCTGCCTCAAGAAGGCTCCCGAAGCCATTACGGTGCGGGATATTTTCGAGGCAGTCGAGGACTCCGATGAGGAGCTCTTTCACATGCACGAGCATCCCAATACGAACTGCCCTGTCGGCGGTGCCATCAAGGGCGTACTGGACGGCCATCTAGAGGCTTGGAAAGCACTGCTGCTCAGTGAGATGCAGCAGGTCACGCTGAAGGACTTGTTCCTAGAGATGCAAGACGAGATCAAGAAGAACCATTGAGGAGGATATTTATGAGATTGAAGAAGAAAATCACGGCGATGCTGCTCGGTATGAGCCTTGTCACGGCGATGTCGGTCAGCCCGGCTTTTGCAGCGGCGAAGGTGCCGACGTTCACGGACAACAAGCAGATGGTCGAGTATTTCTGGAATGAAGTATTCAACAAGCATAATACGGCTGTGATCGACGAGATGACAGCCCCCAACTATATTCAGCATAATCCGGGCTTCCAGGATGGCCGTCAGGCCTTCGAGGATGGCATTGAAGTCTTCCTTAAGGAATTCCCGCAGAGCAAGGCGGAGATCAAGCACATCGGTGCGGACGGTGATCTCGTCTTCATCCACAATCACATCACGCTCAATGACAAAGACCGCGGCCAGGCCGCCGTCGATATCTTCCGCGTCAAGGATGGAAAGATTGTCGAGCACTGGGACGTCATCCAGGACATCCCCGAGAAGGCCGAAAACAACAATACGATGTTCTGAGCTGCACGAGGTGAACTATGCAAACCCGTCAAGAAATCGAAGCACGCATTGCGACCTGGCTTGATCAGTGCGTAGAAGAAAGCGGCGCGTTCTTCCTCAACACCATCGAGGATGGCCGTCCGAAGTCGCGCCCAATCAGCTTCCACATGATGGCCAACGGCATCAATTACTTTGGTGTCGGTGCCATGAAAGACGTCTACCGCCAGATGCAGGAGAATCCTTTCGTAGAGATCTCTGGCCTGATCGGCAAGGGAAAGCAGTTCTTCCGCTATTACGGCCGCGCGGTCTTTGAGGAAGGTACAGCCCTGTCGGAGCTCGCGCTCAGCCAGCCCGGCTACCCCATCATGAAGAAGATCTACACCAAAGAGAGCGGT
>ERZ772858.2429-NODE-2429-length-13994-cov-3.469905_pt1 | contig 13994 bp, 10 predicted proteins | sample MGYA00512136_ERZ772858 | MGnify/ENA primary metagenome ERZ772858 (study PRJEB29015, sample SAMEA2737726) | human gut metagenome | biome: human gut; feature: human-associated habitat; material: faeces | place: China | collected 2012 ...
GTAACACAGAGCTTCCTAAGAAAGCTAAAATATGCCCTAAGTGCGGAACAGCAGTAGGAAAGCCAAAAGGAAATATTAAATTGATGGCCATCATCGGACTTATTATCATGCTCATTGCCAGTCTTTTACCTCTTGTTCAGTCAGGAGAGAAGATTAAAGAAGGCGTTTATCCTACAGCATATGCTTTCAGTTACATGAATATCAGTATGCCAGTATTATGGTATTTATTCATCGCATGTATCGTTGTTGGTATCATTCTTATTGTAGCCAGAAAAGAATTCTTTTCTATCATTACTACAGTAATCGCAACTGTTCTTACAGTTGTTTCTGTATTTGCAGTTCAGTTTACACTTGTTAATGGTAAGGTAGCAGGTGGTGGACTTAAGTATGTTAATGTTAACCTTACAGATATTCTTAACAATGGATATAATGGCAATTCATATCATATTGGTTGTGGATTTGTTGTACTTGCAATTGGTATTGTTATAGCAGTTGCTGGATGTTTTATTGATATTGTTAAGCCTTTCAAGAAAGATCTTCATGTTGATGCTAAGTATCTTTCTAACTCATTAAATCAGAGCCTCACAAATAAGATGTATTATTACAGAGGCTTCTACCTTATGTTCGTGCCAGTTTTCGTTATGATTATGTTATTCAACTACTGGCCAATGCTTGGTGTTCGTTATTCGTTCACAAAATATGTTATCGCTAATCCATACTACATTGGTCTGTATCATTTCCAGACTATGTTTACTAACGATATCTATTTTTGGCAGGCATTCAGAAACACATTAATTTTGTCATTAATTAAGTTGTTCTTAAATACAGGCGCAGCAGTTATTATCTCACTTCTTCTGAATGAGATTACTAACATGATTTTCAAGAAGACAGTACAGACAATTATCTATCTTCCTCACTTCATGTCATGGGTAGTTGTTGCTTCAGTATTTAAGATGTTACTGGCTCCGTATGATACAGCTCCAGTCAACTCAATTCTTATAAATATGGGTGTTATTGATAGTGCAATTGATTTCATGAACAGTACAGCTTACTGGCGTGGAACATTCTATATCATGAATGTTTGGAAGGATACAGGTTGGGGAACAATCCTCTTCCTGGCTACATTGTCAGGTATCAGCCCAGACCTTTATGAAGCAGCCCAGATTGATGGTGCTAACAGATTCAAGAGACTGATATACATTACATTACCAGCTCTTGCTAATACAATTATTACAGTATTCATTCTTAACCTTGCTAAGGTTATGAACCTTTTTGAATCTGTATTCGTATTGCAGTCACCTATTACATATGCTAAATCACAGGTTTTACAGACATATGTATATACTAAGACATTCAGTGGTGGTAACTCAGATTATGGTTATACAACTGCTGTAGGTTTATTTAAGTCTTTCGTTGGTATGATCTTAGTTCTCGGTTGTAACTGGGCAAGTAAGAAAGTACGTGGACGAGGAATTGTATAGGAGGGAATAGATAATGAGTGATAATCAGACACTAGTTTATAAAAAGAAAAAGAAAAAATTCAAAGTATTCCCAATTGTTAATGCAATTTTATTCATTATTATTGCATGTGCAATTATGATTCCTATTTACAAAGTAATTATTACTTCAATAGATGCATATTCATCATATGATTTTAGATGGCTTCCTCAGAAGTTCTCTTGGGGTGGTTACCGTGCTATTATAACAAGATCAAACCTTTATCATCCATTCTTAATCTCAGTTATAACAACTGTTATAGGTACATTTGTTGGACTTTTAGTTGTTACACTTGGTGGTTATGTATTAATCCAGTGGGAGATGCCAGGAAGAAACTTCTTCGCTTATATGCTTCTCTTCACAATGATTTTCGATGGTGGTATGATTCCTAAGTTCCTTGTTATCAAGCAGTTAGGATTAATCAATACTTTGTGGGCGGTTATTCTGCCAATGGCTATTAACGTATATAACTTAGTGCTTATGAGAAACTTCTTCGAAGGTATTCCAGAGTCACTTTTCGAAGCAGCTCAGATTGATGGATGCTCACCAATGGGTATCTTCTTCAAGATTGTACTTCCTCTTTCAAAGGCAGCTCTTGCATCAATTGGTTTGATGTTTGCAGTAAGCTTCTGGAATGATTATACAAACTTCAAGTTATATATTAATAAGAATAATCTTTACAACTTCCAGATTCAGTTAAGAAGTATGGTTGTTGATAGTGATATTCCTAATGATGGTGCTGTTAACCCAACAACAATTTCTAATGCAGCAACTATCGTAGCTATCCTTCCTTTCATGATCATCTATCCATTCTGTCAGAAGTACTTCGTACAGGGTGTTAACGTAGGTGCCGTTAAGGAGTAATGTTAATATTTTGAATTTATTTTGGACGAGCCTTAAAAGGCTCGTCCTTTTTTGCGCGAGTAGCGATGAGAATAGACAGCCAAATGCACCAGCTATGCTTGCATAGGCTGGTGTTTTTGACTGTCTATTCGAGGAGCACCGCGACAACGACAGAACGAAGTTCTGGAGTATGAGCTGCGAGCGCGAGTAGCGATGAGCGAAAAAACTGTATTTTTATTCGTCATTACCAGTCAAATAGTGGAATAATACTGTTTAACATGTTACAATAAAATAAATATTGGTTAGGAGGAAAAAGGCTTGGATAAAAGTTTTGAAATTAAAGGATACATTAATAATGTATTAAAAGAAACCGGGCTTGAAGGAGCAGATGCATTTGATAAGGCACTTCTTCTTAATGCTTTAGGTAAACTTGAAGCAGCAGAGCATAGTGATGAATATAAGGATGTTATTACAGGTGAATTAGATAAGCTTATACAGGATAATACTATTAATATAGGCGAGAATGACCTTGTTAATTACATGTATGGTAATGCATGTTATAGTGTTGGAAAGAATGATATTGCTGTTAATATTGCCAAGCAGACAGAGAGACAGTCAAGAACAGAATCAGGATATTTTACAGGAGCTGAAGGTAGCAGATGCTTATGCACTGCATTTAAGGCTTTAAGCTTTTATATGAATTATGAAACCAAAGATGGTGGGAAAGAACATTATAATGATATAATCGCGCAGTATAATGCAATATATGCAGAATGCTTTGAGAACGCAGGAAAGGCAGCACATGATGGTGATGCTAAGGCTGTAAAAGCACTTGCTTTATTTGCTGCAGGAGCAGTTGATACACTTGAAGTTATGGACCAGGCGTTGTATGAGATATTTGCAAGAATAAGAGAAATGTATAAAGCAGCAGTTTCAGTTCTTAATGATACGATTGATAATACAGATTCGCAGTTTGTAAAGCTTATATATGCATATGCAGTATTGAAAGGATGCCGTATGAAGCTTATACAGACAGAAAAATATGCATCCAAGGCTGAGGAAATCTTTGAAAAAGCTACTGATAAGCATGTTGCGGATAAGAGCGGTGTGGCTGTATCAGCGGCATACATAACAGCTTACAGTGAATATATAAGAAACAGGGATTATCAGGATTACGGACGCAGCAATGGAGGTGTATTATGGAGTTAAAGTTAGTTATCAAGACAGGAAGAAGTGCTGTAGTAGAATTTGATGACGGTGGAAAGTATTATTCTAAGGAAGAATACACACTCCTGATTAATGGAGAAGAATATGGCAAGACGGAAAAGGTTGTTACAACAATATATGGTCTTAAGCCAGATACAGAATATAAGATTACAGCGGTGTATGCAGGAAAAGAATATGGACCTGTTGAATTTAAGACGGATTATGAATATGTAACACTTAATGTCAGAGAATTTGGTGCGTATGGTGATGGAGAGCATGATGATACTAATGCAATCCAGTGTGCGATTATGGCAGCTCCTAAGGATTCCAGAGTATTAGTTCCAGAAGGTGTTTATAAGATATCAAGCATTTTCTTAAAAGATAATCTTAACCTTGAGCTTGCTAAAGGAGCGGTACTTTCAGCATTTACAGAAAGAGATAAGTTCCCTATATTACCAGGACAGATTGAGACATACGATGAGAAAGATTATTACAACCTTGGTACATGGGAAGGCAATCCTCTGGATATGTTTTCAGCAATTGTATGTGGTATCAACTGTTCAAATGTTACAATTACAGGTGAAGGAACTATTGATGGATGCACAACTCACGATAACTGGTGGAAGAATTGTAAGATAAGAAATACTGCGTGGAGACCAAGATTATTCTTTATCAATAACTGTAGTAATGTTACTATGCATGGAATTACAGTTCAGAATTCACCATCATGGACAATCCACCCATATTTTAGTAAACATCTTAAGTTTATTGATGTTAAGATTCTTAATCCTGCTAATTCACACAACACAGATGGTCTTGACCCGGAAAGCTGTCAGGATGTTCTTGTGCTTGGAACATACATTTCAGTTGGTGATGACTGTATAGCAATCAAGTCAGGCAAGATATATATGGCTCAGAAGGAAAAGACTCCTACAGAGGATATGACAGTACGCCAGTGCTGTATGAGAGACGGACATGGTGCGGTAACAGTAGGAAGTGAGATTGCAGCCGGAGTTAAAGACGTTCATATCAGAGACTGCATGTTCATGAATACAGACAGAGGTTTAAGAGTTAAGACAAGAAGAGGTCGTGGTAAATTATCTGTACTTGATGATATTTCATTTGAGAATATTGATATGGATAACGTTATGACACCATTTGTTGTTAACAGCTTCTATTTCTGTGATCCAGATGGAAAGACAGAATATGTTGGTTCTAGAAAGCCACTTCCTGTTGATGACAGAACACCTTCAATCAAGAGCCTTACATTTAAGGATATCAATGCGAAAAACTGCCATGTTGCAGGTGCATATATATTTGGTCTGCCAGAGAGTAAAGTTGAGAAACTTACATTTGAGAATATTAACTTCAGCTATGCTAAAGATGCAAAGCCCGGGGTAGCAGCAATGATGCTTGGCTGTGATGAAGCAAGCAGACAGGGACTTATTGTAAGTAATGTAGAAAAACTTATATTAAAGAATGTCAATATTGAGGGCTGCAATGGAGAAGCAATTGTGGCAGATAATGTTGATAAGATTGAAAGAGATTAGTATAAATATATGGAAAATGAGGAACAATCATGAATTTACATGCACCAAAGGGAATTGATGTTGAGAATTGGTTCATTGAGTGCTATAGGAAGTATAAGGGGCATCCGTTAAAGATACTTATAGGGCTTTATAAGGGAAATTATAATAAGTTCTTTCTTGCAGTATTATTTTTCTTTATAAAGCATGCCCCTGTGTGGGTGCTGCCAATTGTTACGGCTAATATTATTAATGATATTACAAGTGGTTCGCCAGAAACTGTACAGAATATTATTATTCAGGCAATAATTATGGTTGCATTAGTTGTTCTTAATGTGCCAATGAATTATCTGTATACAAGATATAAATCATTAGCAACAAGGTATGCAGAAACAGGACTTAGAAAAGCACTTGTAAGGAAACTGCAGCAGCTTTCAATTTCGTACCACAAAGAGACACAGTCAGGCAGGCTGCAATCAAAGATAATGCGAGATGTAGAAGCGGTTGAGACGCTATCAACACAGATGTTTTTAAGCATATTAAATATTGCACTTAATATTGGAGTTGCACTTTTTGTTACGATATCAAAGAGCCTTATAGTGTTCTTATTCTTTCTTCTCACTACACCTCTTGCAGCGGCAACTATGGTATTTTTCAGAAATATTATGAAGAAGAGAAATACCGAGTTCCGTAAGGAGATGGAAGAGACATCTGCAAGGGTTATGGAGATGGTTGAGCTTATTCCGGTTACAAGGGCACATGCACTTGAAGAGGAGGAAGTAACCAAGATGAGCGGACAGCTTTTCGCAGTTGCGGAGAAAGGCTATAAGCTTGATGTTATACAGGCATTATTTGGCTCGGTTGGATGGGCAATATTCCAGGTTTTTCAGGTTGTGTGTCTGGGATTCACAGGATTTCTTGCTTTAAAGGGAAGTGTTGGTCCGGGAGACATTACACTTTACCAGAGTTATTTTGCAACAATAGTAAGTCAGGTATCATCACTTATGTCGCTTATACCAGTTATTGCCAAGGGAGTTGAGTCTGTTAATTCTATTGGAGAAGTACTTCTTGAAGAAGATATTGAATGCAATGACGGGAAAGAAGCACTTAAAAGTGTAGAAGGTGAGTTTGATTTTAAAAATGTCAGGTTTGCCTATAATAATACAGACAAACCAGTACTTCATGAGCTTAATCTTCATGTCGATAAGGGACAGACGATTGCACTTGTAGGAGAATCAGGAGCTGGTAAATCTACAATTCTTAACCTTGTTATAGGTTTTAATTTTGCCACAGACGGAGTTGTTACGATTGATGGACATGATATGAGAGATATTGATCTTAGAAGTTATAGAAAGCATCTGGCAGTTGTACCGCAGACATCAATATTATTCTCAGGTACTATAAGAGATAATATAACATATGGAATAGATGATTTCGATGAAGAATCCCTTAATAAAGTTGTGGACGCAGCTAATTTAAGAGATCTTATAGATTCACTTCCGGATGGATTAGATACAGTTGTGGGAGAGCATGGTGGAAAGCTTTCAGGAGGACAGAGGCAGCGTGTATCGATTGCAAGAGCACTTATGAGAAATCCTGAAGTAATAGTTCTTGATGAGGCAACATCAGCATTAGACAGTATATCTGAGAAGCTTATTCAGGAGGCACTTAATAATCTTACTAAAGACAGGACAACATTTATAGTTGCACACAGATTATCGACTATAAAGGGTGCAGACAGAATAGCGGTAATAGCAGATGGTCACTGCGTTGAATATGGAACATATGATGAGCTTATGGAACTTAAAGGCGAATTCTATCAGATGAAATCAATACAGAGCTAAAAAATAAAAGGAGGCGGGAATATAACCCGTCTCCTTATTTATATGCCTGTCGGTTTTAATTACTTATTCTCAGCAAACCAGATTCTGAGTGTAGAGATAAGCTTTTCCTTAGAATCAACATCTAACTTCTGTACAATCTGCATGATTTCATTGTCAAGAGCTGTATTCTGGTATGACTTGTCAACGCTTCCTGCAAGATAATCAAGAGAAACTCCTGTAAGTTCTGCATAATATGAAAGCATTCTTAATGTCATAAGGTTACGGCCATTCTCAACATTACTTATGTAACCAGGTGTAACCTCTAATGCTTTAGCAACGTCTTCCTGTGTAAGACCGTGTGCAATTCTTAACTTCTTAACTTTAGCTCCTAAATCGCTATCCATAATTCAAACCTCCTAAAAATAATTACTTTTTGTTTGCTCTGTAACGAGCTGTGTGATCAAGAATCTTCTTACGGATTCTAAGACTCTTTGGTGTTACTTCAAGTAATTCGTCTGTGTCAATATAATCCAGTGCCTGCTCCAAGCTAAGAATTTTAGGTGGAACAAGACGGAGAGCCTCATCAGCACTTGAAGAACGAGTGTTGGTAAGATGCTTTGTCTTGCATACATTAACCTCAATATCCTCAGTACGAGGATTTTCGCCAACGATCATTCCGGCATATACCTTCTCACCAGGTCCGATGAAGAGAGTACCTCTTTCCTGCGCATTGAAAAGACCATAAGTGATAGCATCACCGCTTTCGTAAGCAATAAGAGAACCATTCTTTCTGTAAGAAATATCTCCTTTGTATTCTTCATATCCTTCAAAAGAAGAATTGATAATACCGTTACCCTTAGTATCAGTAAGGAATTCACCTCTGTATCCGATAAGACCTCTTGAAGGAATAGAGAACTGAAGTCTTGTGTATCCACCGTTAATTGGTGACATACCAAGGAGTTCGCCCTTTCTCTGGCTTAACTTCTGGATAACAGATCCTGTGCAGTCATCTGGAACATCGATATAAGCAAGTTCCATAGGCTCAAGCTTCTTACCTCTCTCATCTGTGTGGTAGAGTACCTCGGCTTTACTTACTGCAAATTCATAACCTTCTCTTCTCATATTCTCAATAAGAACTGAAAGATGAAGCTCACCACGTCCTGAAACCTTAAATGAGTTCTCAACGCCAGGTGTTTCCTCAACTCTTAAACTAACATCTGTATTAAGTTCCTTGAAAAGTCTGTCTCTTAAATGTCTTGAAGTAACGAATTTACCTTCTTTACCTGCAAGAGGACTGTCATTAACCATGAAGTCCATAGAAAGAGTAGGTTCTGAAATCTTCTGGAAAGGAATGGCAACAGGGTTGTTAAGTGAACAGATTGTATCACCGATATGAATATCAGCAATACCTGATACAGCAACAATTTCACCGATTCCTGCTTCGTTAACTTCTACCTTATTAAGTCCGTTAAATGTATAAAGCTTAGTAATTCTTACACGTTTCTTAACGCTTGGATCATGGTGGTTAACAATCATAACCTCCTGATTAACCTTAAGGCTTCCATTATCAATCTTACCTACGCCAATTCTACCAACGAATTCGTTGTAGTCAATAGTAGAGATAAGCATCTGTGTATCTGCATCAGGGTCACCCTCTGGTGCAGGAATGTTATTGACGATACAGTCAAAGAGTGGCTGCATGTCTTTCTTTTCATCATTAAGGTCAGCCATAGCATAGCCTGACTTAGCTGAAGCAAAGATGAATGGACAGTCAAGCTGATCTTCATTAGCATCAAGGTCAATGAAAAGCTCTAAGATCTCGTCAATAACTTCTTCAGGTCTTGCTTCTGGACGGTCTATCTTGTTAATACATACTATAACAGAAAGATTCATGTCAAGAGCTTTCTGTAAAACAAACTTTGTCTGAGGCATAACACCTTCGAATGCGTCAACAACAAGAATAACGCCGTTAACCATCTTAAGTACTCGCTCAACCTCGCCACCGAAATCAGCATGGCCAGGAGTATCAATAATGTTAATCTTAGTATCCTTATATGTGATAGCTGTATTCTTAGAAAGAATAGTGATTCCTCTTTCTCTTTCGATATCATTGGAATCCATAACTCGTTCAGCGACTTCCTGATTAGCTCTGAAAGTTCCGCTCTGCTTTAACAGCTCATCAACAAGGGTTGTCTTACCATGATCAACGTGGGCAATAATTGCAATATTACGAATATCTTCACGCTTTGTTTTCATTAATAATGTCCTTCCTGAATTAAACTTAAAATATCTTCTATGATTAGCAACTTTTATATTCTATCACAATATTCTTAAAAAACAATACTAAATATATAAAAATTTTTTTATTTTTTGAACACATATTATTCAAAAAGTTTTTGTAATATTTGCGAAAACGACATCATATACATATTAGAGAAAACAAAGCACATGCCACAACACATTGATAATAAGGTGGCAAAGAAGGGAGAAATACAGAATGCTTGATAAAGTAATTGAAAACAACAGAGTGTGTATCATTGGAGAGATTGTCTCAGAGTTCACTTTCAGCCATGAGGTCTTTGGAGAGGGCTTCTATATTGCTAATGTATCAGTGAACAGATTAAGTGATATGGTAGATGTCATACCACTTATGATATCTGAAAGGCTTATTGATGTTACTAAGGATTATAGAGGAATGAAGATTGAGGTTGCAGGACAGTTCCGTTCTTATAACAGACATGAAGGAACTAAGAATAAGCTGGTGCTCTCAATATTTGTAAGAGAATTAAGATTCTTAGAAGATGACGAGATGCCTGAAGAGCAGTCTAAGTCCAACCAGATATTCCTTGACGGATATGTATGCAAGCCTCCTATTTATAGAAAAACTCCATTAGGAAGAGAAATTGCAGATATCTTAGTGGCTGTAAACAGACCATATGGCAAGTCGGATTACATACCATGTATAGCATGGGGAAGAAATGCAAGATTTGCAGGAGGTCTTGAAGTAGGTGCACATCTTCAGGTTAGCGGACGTGTACAGAGCAGAGAGTACACTAAGAAAATAGGAGAAGAAGAGGTTGAGAGAAGAGTTGCTTATGAGGTATCAGTAAGCAAGATTGACCTTGTTGAAGATGAGGAATAATTAAGACAACATTTATGTTCTTTAGTTTAAGGATATATATTGACATAACATTATCAGAGTGATATAGTCACATTAACTGTAAGGGTTTCCCCTGCAGCAGGTAGAGGTCGCACGATTCAAGAGTAATTATCCTGATGTCCCGGAAGACATATGAAGGATAGTAAAAGGGGAAAGTGCCGAAGAGGATTGTTTCCGGAGCAGTCTTACTGGGCGTAGGATTAATAGTTTTACGACTGTCATCGAATAGATGGAGAGCTACTTAAAGGACTATTACTATGATTTCTTTAAGAGCCAGTCTGTTTGAGCAGATTGGCTCTTCTATGTTGTTGAGCTACTCACATGGGTAGCGATGAGAATAGGCAGGAATCATGTACATAATAATAGCTGTTAACAGCGGAAAGAAGGATGGTATGTCAGTATTTACCGGAGCCGGTGTAGCGATTATTACACCAATGAAAGCTAATGGAGAAGTTAATTACGATAAGCTTGGAGAATTCCTTGATTACCAGATTAATAACTCAACAGATGCAATTATTATCTGTGGAACAACAGGAGAGGCATCAACACTTACACATGAGGAGCATGTAGAAACAATCAGATTTGCTGCTGATTATGTGAAGAAAAGAGTTCCTGTTATTGCAGGAACAGGTTCTAACTGCACAGAAACAGCTGTATGGCTTTCACAGGAAGCACAGAAGGCAGGAGTTGATGGATGTCTCGTAGTTACACCATATTATAATAAGTGTACACAAAATGGATTAATAGAGCATTATACAGAAATTGCAAAAAATGTTTCCTTACCTATTATAATTTATAATGTACCTGGTAGAACAAGTGTAAATATTGAACCTAAAACTTGTTTAGAACTTTCAAAAATCGAGAATATAGTTGCTATTAAAGAAGCTAGCGGAAATTTGTCTCAAGTAGCTGAAATAGCACATCTATGTGGCGAAAATTTGCATATTTATTCTGGAAATGATGATCAGATTATACCTGTCTTATCTCTTGGTGGAATTGGAGTTATATCTGTCCTTTCAAATATTTTTCCTGAATATACTCATGATATGGTTCAAAACTTTTTTGATGGAAATATAGAACAGTCAACTAAAATGCAATTAAATGCAATTCCTTTAATAAAAGCTTTATTTAGCGAAGTTAATCCTATTCCTGTAAAAAGTGCGTTGAATTTATTAGGATATAATTATGGGATTCCTAGATTGCCTTTAACTCAAATAAGTAAAGAAAAAGAAGAATTGTTAAAAAATGAATTATTAAAATTTAGTAATTAATGTAGAAAGGATTATAATAATTATGTTAGAAGTAATGGTTAATGGATGTTATGGAAAAATGGGTCAAATAGTTTGTGACTTGATAGAACAAAATGAAAATTTAGTATTAAAATGTGGATTTGATAAAAATATAACTGGAGAATTTGCTTTTCCTGTATATGATAAAATTGAAAATATTGTAGAAAAACCTGATGTTATTATTGACTTTTCAATTCCAGTTGCTACTCTTACTATTTTACAATATGCTGTTTCAAATCATGTGCCTATTGTAATTGCTACAACCGGATTTACAAATGAAGAAGAACTTATTATTAAAGGACTTACGCCTTATAATAAAAAGAAACATCTTGAAGCTATTGCAAAAGGAGAGGAATATGACGGTGTTAAATATATATCTTATAATAATTCAGATTGGTCTTGTAGAGTTATTATGATTGACGGTGCAGTTAAGAATAGGACAGTATTTAAGTTTTGTGGTATAAATAATCACATGAATGTTACAAATGCTGAACTACTTGCAAAATGTCATAGTGTAGAAGATATAATAAATCTTGATACTGATATTAACAATCGTGTCTCTCTTATTTCTAAGTTTGACCCAAGTTATACTCAAAAATATATTAGAAACAATGAACAAAAACCTATCTTCAATAGAAACTATTATCGCAAGACTTGATAATGATTTCAATATTATGAGTAGCGATTATATACCTAGAGTTGGTGCTTGGTGTATAGATGCTATGAATGAAATGGGTATTCTTCAATATGAAGAAAAAGAAACTACTATTGAAGTTATTGATAGAGTTGCTTATTTCCCATGTTGTATGAACGCATTTAAAGTGTATGCAGACGGGTGTGAGGTTTCCCCCATAAAGAAAGGGAGCTGTCATTGCTCTTCCGGTACTACTGAATACTTCACTCAAGACCGAGAGAAAGCTAGGGAACGAGAAAGTAAGCGTACTGTTGAAGTAGACCCTGAAAGCTACGAAGGACGTAATTACGTTTATCTTCGTGATGCCAATGCTATTCAATTAAACTTTGATACAGATATTGTTAAAGTATCCTATCTTACAGTTAAGACTGTATATAGTGATACTTTTCATTGTAATATTCCTGTTATACCTAATAACGGAAAACTTATTGAAGCTCTTGAATGGTTTTGTATGTGGAAGTTACTAAGTAGAGGACTTAAACATCAAGTATATTCTCTACAAGGTGCTATGCCAGTTAATCCATATTTGTTATGGAGAGATTCTCGTGACAGGGCTAGAACTTCTGTTATTAATGAAAACCAAGATGCTAATGCCTATAAAGGTTGGGCGTCGTTCTTTTATAATGCAACATTTAGACCTAGAGACTAATGGAGATAATTAAAGAACTTAATAAAGATGATGGGTTAGAATTTATAAAGAACGGTTCTATTACCCATGCTGTAAATGTAATAGTTTCTAAAGACGGTAATTCTATTCAGAATGAAAAGTCTTTAGAGACTATTGTTACTTTAGATGAAGGGGAAAAAATAGTAGGTATAATTTCTTGTGCTAGAGAATTAGTAATATTTACCGCTAGTAATAAGATATACCGTTATGATGAAAATACTAAAATTAATACTTTAGTTTCTTCGTCTTGGAAATGGTATGGTGGAGAAGTATTTGGAACTTATACTTATAATGTTCGTGGAGATTTAATAGTAGCTATTAGTGAACGTAATCCTAGAGAAGATGTTCCTCTTAAAGTTATTAATCTTAATAATGCTAATTTAGGTTCTGATAATATATTTACTTTAAATCCTGATATTCCTCAAACTACTGTTGTTGATTACGGTCAAGAATATGGTGGTAGAATGAGAAATGGAACTTATTTATTATTTATAAGATTTGAAATTAGTGATAATGAATTTAGTAGTTGGAAAGATTTAGGAGTAGTTATTTATCTATCCCCTAGTCTAACTAGTAATATAATATCTTCTGTAACTCTTCAAGGACCTAGTAATACTACTTCTACTTATGATATTAGAGACTATGCAAGAGAAGATATTGAATACAACGCTAATTCTATATTTGCTACTTTAAATATAGATAATAAAAGTGGAAATACTTTTAAGTCTTTCCAAATAGCTTATATATGTACTTATAAAGATGGAAAAGAAGCATTTAATTTAGGTTCTTATTCATTTAACGAATCAGGTATTTATAGAATATCAGGAAATCGTAGTAGTAAAGAATCTATTTCAGTAGATGAAGTTTTAATATCCGCTAATAACTTCAATCTTTATAATGTAAAAACAATGTGTAACTATAATAATAGATTATATGTTGCTAATTATAAAGAAGAAACTCGTAAGTTAGATATTTCCAATATTGATACTAGTAGTATTGCTGTTGGAGTATGTATGGAAGAAGATTACTATGGAAATAGATTAAATGATGGATATGTTTTAAATGTAGGTAAACCAATAGAAGATGAAGTATACAGATTCTATATTCATTATGTTCGTCCTGACGGTAGTTATACAGAAGGTATAGTAATTGAAAATAATAATTATCGTCATAAAAAAGACGATGGCACATGGGAGAAAATACCTGTTCAAATAGTTATAGGAAGATATTATAATACTTCAACAAATAAAGATGTTGATATTATGTTTGATTGTTATGATGATACTAAG
>ERZ772858.2457-NODE-2457-length-13863-cov-12.074594_pt1 | contig 13863 bp, 12 predicted proteins | sample MGYA00512136_ERZ772858 | MGnify/ENA primary metagenome ERZ772858 (study PRJEB29015, sample SAMEA2737726) | human gut metagenome | biome: human gut; feature: human-associated habitat; material: faeces | place: China | collected 2012 ...
GCATGGCCCGCAGCATGAACCCCAACAGCGCCGGCAGCCAGTTCTTCATCATGCACAAGGACGCTCCCCATCTGGACGGCCAGTATGCCGCTTTCGGCAAGGTCGTTGCCGGAATGGATGTTGTGGACAAGATCGCTTCCGTCCGCACCGACTGGAACGATAAGCCCACTACCCCCGTCAAGATGAAGACCGTCGAGCTCATCGAGGGCTGATCTTCTGCACTTCTGTCCCACATCGCCTGCTCGTGAAGTGCCCCGTCAAGCAGACAGAAAAAATAATATAAGATTTTTGTTCGCCGTTTCCACAAGGGAACGGCGAATTTTTTGTGCAAATCGGCGTTAGGACGCTCGATTCATGGCACGGACGTGAGCTTGCAGCGTCCAACACGGGACATTTTTTTTTTGATATTTTACTTCCGCTGTATCGTGATTGTTCTTGCTTGACATGAAAATACCCCCAGAGTACGCAGAGTTTTCTTTTTACTCTGTCTACTCTAGGGGCAGCATATCATGTTGAGGATACAGGCCGGGGGCTTTCCATCTATGCGTCAGAAAGAGATGAGAGGCTTACTTTTTTCGCCCTTGGGCAGCAGACCGGCGCGCTCCAGAGCCGGGCGCAGGGCCAGATACAGGATGACCACGCAGATGGTGGAGGCTACGCTGTTGACAAAGGTGACACCACCGGCGATCTTGGACAGGGCCTGTGCCACGGTGTACTCCTGGCCAAAGATGTAAATGTTGCGGAAATAGCCCAGGAACGGGTCGGTGATGACGTTCAGCAGCAGGCCGGAGCCGCCTGCCACGATGACCTTGAGCAGGTAGCCCTTGCTGTGGCGGTCAAGATCGCGCAGCTTGAACACCTTGTGGGCCACGGCACCGCAGGTGATGCCGATGATGAACTTCAGCACAAAGGTGGTCACGGCATAGCCCGGGTCACCGGCCAGGATATCGGCCAGAGCCAGACCGATCGCACCGGCCAGGCCGCCGGAAACGCCGTCCAGCAGCAGGGCAGTCAGGGCGGTGAAGGTGTTGCCCAGATGGAACGAGGAGCCGCCGTAGAACGGCACCCGGAAAAACAGGTAGGCCACCAGGCTCAGCGCGGCCATGACGCCGGTAAGGGCCAGTTCCTTGGTGGTAAAGGTGCGCTTGTACAGCACACTGCCAAACACGATGGCAACGACAACGACTGCCAGCAGCAGCCACATTGCAGTAGTAGACATGATTGCTTTCCCTCCAAATTTCAACATCGCCGGACTTTTCCGTTTCAAAGCCCCGCCGGGGCTTTGATCGCTCACGCAGCCGCTTACCCACCATCCTACTTGACATTTGGGTGTCCGGCGGGTATGCTCCTATTATACGCGGAACTGACCTCATGAAAATACCCAGAATAAAGTTTTTTTATGGGGCCAGTTTGGCATTCTGCAAAAAGAGGAGGACACGATCATGGTCCATTTGACCACCGCACTGGAGCCGGGCTCCGGGGTGCCGCTGTACGAACAGCTGTACCGCAGCCTGGCCGGAGAGATGCGCACCGGGGCCCTGCCCGCCGGCACCCGGATGCCCGGCAAGCGGCGGCTGGCGGCGGAACTGTCTGTCTCGGTAAACACGGTGGACACCGCCTACCAGATGCTGGCTGCCGAGGGCTACCTTGCCGCCCGGGAGCGCAGCGGCTTTTATGTACAGGAATATCTGGCGCTGCCGCAGGTCGGGCCGGATGCACGGGGCCCGTCGCCCGCCCCGGCCGTGCCGGAGCCCGCCGCGCCGGAACCGCCGGTGCGGTACGACCTGTCCACCCGGGGCGTGGACCCGGGGCTGTTTCCCTTCCGCACCTGGGCGCGGCTGCAGAAGGAACTGCTGTACTCCTCCCCGGAGCTGCTGACCAACGGCGACGCCCAGGGTGACCTTGCCCTGCGGCAGGCGCTGGCGGATTATCTGGCCGAATACCGCGGCGTGCAGTGCGGTGCCCATCAGGTGGTGGTGGGTGCCGGTCTGGAATATCTGCTGGGCCTGCTGGCCCCGCTGCTGCACGGCACCGCCGCCGTGGAGACCCCCGGCTACCCCCGCGCTTTGCAGGTGCTGGAAAACACCGGCATGCGCTGCTGCTGCCTGCCCGTGGACGAGGGCGGCCTTTCGCTGGATGCACTGGACCGCTCCGGGGCCGCCGTGTGTTACGTTACCCCCAGCCACCAGTTCCCCACCGGGGTCACCATGCCGGCCGGCCGCCGGGCCGAGCTGCTGCACTGGGCCGCCCGCCGCCCCGGCCAGCGCTACATCATCGAGGACGACTACGACTCCGAGTTCCGCTTTGACACCCGCCCCCTGCCCAGCCTGCAGGGCATGGCCGGAGCCGACGGCCCGGTGGTGTATCTGTCCACCTGTTCCCGCAGCCTTGCGCCTGGCATCCGCATTGCCTACATGGTGCTGCCGGAACATCTGCTGCCCGCCTGGCACGCCAAATACCGGCTGTATTCCGGCACCGTGAGCCGCTTTGAGCAGCAGACGCTGGCCCGCTTCATCACCGGGGGCTATTTCACCCGGCATCTGGCCCGGGAGCGGGTTGCCTACAAGGCCCGCCGTGACGCCCTGACCGCTGCCCTGACCGCCGCCTTTGCGCCCGGGGAGCTCACCCTCACCGGCCTGCACACCGGCCTGCACCTGCTGGCACACCTGCGCAATGCCCCGCCGGATGCAGCCCTGCACGCGGCAGCAAGGGCGCAGGGGGTGCGGCTGAGCCTGCTCAGCGACTACGACCTGACCGGCAGCGGCAGCACCGTCCCCGGCACCTTTGTGCTGGGTTACGGCTCGCTGGCGGATGACGCCTGCCCGTCGGTGGGCGAAACGTTGAAAAAGCTCTGCACCGCCGCAAGGGACTCCTCGTTGAGGGTGTAACGCCCGGCCTGCTCGTCGCCCGGCAGGACCTGCGTCTCGATCTGCGCTTCGTTGTTGGCCAGAAATTCCAGCGTACGGTCCAGTGTGTCAAGGTCCAGTGCGGTCAGGTCGGTCAGCAGCGAAGCGCTCACCGACCGCAGTGCCTGCGGCAGGGCCCCGGGCAGCAGGTCGAGGTTCTGGCGGAAGAAAGCATCCCACACCGCGCCCCGCGCCGCGGCCCGGTGGGCCTGCGGCACAACGGCGTCCGCGTCCATTCCGGTCAGAAAGCCGTGGGCTTCTGCCGCCGAAAGTCCCTGCACCCGGCTGTCGCGGCCATAGCGGGCCAGCTCCCCGGCGGTCATCGCCCCGGAAAAACCCACCCGCACCGGCCCGTACCGGGCCGTGATGCGCTCCAGTACGGCCTCCGACAACGCCAGGTATCGGGTATCTTCCGGCAGGGGCAGACACTCCATCAGTGCCTGTCGGCAGCGGGCCGGCCCCGCCGCCGTGTAACAGTCGGCCAGCGCCGCGTCCTCGTCCGCAAAGGTCACCTGTAACCCGGCGGGCACCGCCAGCAGATGCACACCGTTCTGGCTGGCGTTCAGGTAGGCCAGCACAAAGCCCGGCTGCTCCCCCGCCGTGCACACCAGCACGGTCAGGCGGTCGCTCTCCCGCGGGAGCTGCACCGCCACGCCCTGCTGGCTCCGGGCCGCCTGCCGCAGCTGGCGGCTGAGCTGCTGCCGACTGAGCAAGACCGTGCCGCCCACCAGCGGCACCAGCACCAGAAGCGCCGCCCCCAGTGCCGCCCAGAAGGGGTTCCACCCCCGGTGCCGGTCGTGCTGTGCATGCATCCTGCTCCCCTGCCTTTCTGCAGGGAGTATGGGCCGCTGTGCCGCAATTATGCAGCATGCGGCCTTTGCTCTTGTGTCCGGCCCGGTTTTGTGTTATGGTAAAAGATAGTTTTCATCCACTGCATCGAAAGGAGATCTCCCGTGGCAAACGCCGTTGAAACCCCATCCCAAAACAATCTGATGACCGAGGGCAGCATCGTCAAGAGCCTGCTGCTGTTCGCCCTGCCGCTGATCTTCGGCAACCTGCTGCAGCAGCTGTACAACACCGCCGACAGCATCATCGTGGGCAACTTTGTCGGTGCGAACGCGCTGGCCGCCGTGGGCTCCAGCGGTTCCCCCATCTATCTGCTCATCGGCTTCAGCCAGGGCCTGGCCGTGGGCGCGGGCGTGGTGGTGTCGCAGTTCCTGGGGGCCAAGGACCACCGGGAAGCCCAGGAGGCCGTGCACACCTCGCTGGCCATCGCCGTGATCATGGGCCTGCTGCTCACTGTGGGCGGCATCGCCTGCGGCCGGGCCCTGCTGGTGGCCATGAATACCCCCGCCGAGGTGCTGGGGGATGCCGTGACCTACATCCGCATCTATTTTGGCGGTGTGCTGTTCAGTGTAGTGTACAACATGACCGCCGGCATCCTGAACGCCGCCGGAAACTCCCGCCGCTCCCTCATCTATCTGGCATGGGCCTCGGTGACCAACATCGTGCTGGATCTGGTGTTCATCGTGATCTTCCGCATGGGCGTGGCGGGGGCCGCCATCGCCACCGATATCAGCCAGCTGGTGTCCTGCGTGCTGAGCCTGCGGTTTCTGATAAAATCCACCGACGACTGCCGGGTGATCCCCCGCGAGATCCGCCTGCACAAAAAGATGGCCGCCCGCATCATCCGGGTGGGCCTGCCCACCGGCATCCAGAACATGGTCATCTCCTTTTCCAACGTGCTGGTGCAGGCCAGCGTGAACAGCTACGGTGCCGCCGCCATGGCCGGGTTTGCCGCCTACATGAAGATCGACGGCTTCAACATCCTGCCGGTGAGCAGCATCAGCATGGCCGCCACCACCTTTGTGGGCCAGAACTACGGCGCGGGCCGGCTGGACCGGGTCAAAAAAGGCACCTGGGTCACCCTGGCCACGGGCCTTGTGTACACGCTGGCCACCGGTGCCTTGCTGCTGCTCGGGCAGGACGCCATCATGCACCTGTTCACCAACGACGAGACCGTGGTGTTCTTCGGCGAAGCCGCCATGCACTGGTTCTGCCCCTTCTATTTCCTGCTCAGCATCCTGCACGGGCTGGCCGGTGCGGTGCGCGGCACCGGTGCCAGCGTACCGCCCATGGTGGTACTGCTGGTGTCGCTGTGCCTGTTCCGCATCGTGTGGATCCAGTGGGTGCTGCCCCTCTTCTCCGGCATCGAAGGGGTGTTCATCCTCTACCCGGTGTCCTGGGCACTGGGTGCCGGGCTCATGATCCTCTACGCCTGGAAGGGCAAGTGGATGGAATATCACGCATGAAAAAAGCTCCCCTGACCTGTGGTCAGGGGAGCTTTTTGGTCACAGCTTCTCAAACAGCAAAAAACGGAATGCGATGTCGGTGGTCAGCTCCGGCAGGGCGGCCAGACGGGCCGCACCGTCGCGGGGCGTTTTCCAGTAATAGGGGGTCATGGCGAACAGCGCTTCCAGCTGGTCGTGGGGCACCGTGATGGTGCCCTGTACTTCCCGCTCGCCGATGGCCCGGAAGCCCGGGTAGGCAACTTCCTGCACCGGGTTCTTGTAGGGCGTGTCATAGAGCACGGCCTTCATCTGGTAGAGGTGTTCCGCGCCGGGCACCACATAGATCATGCGTCCGCCGGGGCGCAATACCCGCTGGAACTCTTCCTGCGCAAAGGGCGAGAAGCAGTTCAGCAGCAGGTCGGCCCAGCCGGTGCGCACCGGCTGGCTGAAGCTGGATGCCACCGCATACTGTGCCGTGGGCAGGGCCTTGGCCGCAAGGCGCACCGCAGGCTTTGCGATATCAAAACCCGCCAGCTGCACCCGGCGGCCTTTTTCGGCAAGCGCCTGCGCGATGCAGCAGTCGTACCAGCCCTCGCCGCAGCCTGCATCCAGCAGATGCAGCGCCGCCTCCGGGCTGGCAGGCTGGCCGTACTCTGCGCACAGCTCACCCACCGCTTTGCCAAAGATGCCGTAGTATCCGGCATTCAGGAACGCGCGGCGGGCGGCCACCATCTCCTTGCTGTCGCCGGGGGCCTTGGTGCGCATGCTCTGCACCGGCAGCAGATGCCAGTAGCCCTCCTTGGCGCGGTCAAAGCAGTGGCCTTTTGTGCATTTCAGGGTGCTGTCGCCGGTCAGTTTCTCCCCGCACAGCGGGCACTGCCATGGGGCAAACGGTTCATTTTTGCTCATACTTCGTCGCTGTGGTCCTCAATGGGTGCAGTTGCACCGCCGTGGGCGTTCATATACTCCTCAAAGTTCGTGAACTTCTGCTGCGGCGGACGACGGCTGATGAGCATAAGGCCCGGGTCTTCGTCCCTTGCAGCAGCGGCACGGCCGCGGCGGCTGCTCTCCGCTCTGGGGGCACGGGCCGGTGCAGGCTGTGCATTGCGGGACGCATTCTGACGGCCGCGCTGGCCGTTGTTTGCACCGCGGCCCTGCTCTGCGCTCTGGCTCTGGGCGGCAGGCTGGCTGTTCTGGCGGGCCGGACGGTCGCTGCGGTCATTGCGACGGCTCTTCTGGCCTTGCATGCTGCTGTTCTGCTGAGCAGGCTGTGCAGCCGTACGGATGGCCGGGGCGGCGGGTGCAGCCGGAGTCTTTTTGGCCGGGCGCAGCGGAGTGGCCTCCGGGGCACTCACAAAATGCGGGTCAAACTTGGGCTGCGCATTGCTGCCGCGGGCAGGAGCGTTCTGCTCCCGGCGCGGGCGGCTGTTATTATTGGAACGGCGGTCATTGCTGCGTCCGCCGGTAGTACGCTTGGTATCATCCATGAATGGTTCCTCTTTTTCGGTTTTTGCGGGCTTTGCCTGCACCTTGGGTGCGGGTGCAGCCTTTTTTTCAGGTTTTGCGTTTTTTGCTTCGGCCTTTGCGGGCTTCGGCTGCTTTGCGGCAGGCTTTTCTGCCGGTTCAGCGGCGGCTGCCTTGGGCTTTTTGCCGCGCACCGGCGGCTCCGGGCGCACCGGCGCGGGCACGCCGTCCCACGGGTGGCCGCTCACCACGGGAATTTTGCGGCGGTTCAACTTTTCGATGCCTGCCAGATACTCCTGCTCCTCAGGTGCACAGAAGCTGACCGCCGTACCGTCGGCACCGGCGCGGGCCGTGCGGCCGATGCGGTGCACGTAAGTCTCCGGTACCTCGGGCAGGTCGTAGTTGAACACATGGGACAGCTCGCTGATATCGATGCCGCGGGCGGCGATATCGGTGGCTACCAGCACCTTGGTCTTACCGGCCTTGAAGTTTTCCAGCGCGGTCACGCGGGCGGTCTGGCTCTTGTTGCCATGGATGGCCGCCGCCGGGATGCCCTGCTTGGTGAGGTCTTTTGCAATTTTATCCGCGCCGTGCTTGGTGCGGCTGAACACCAGCGCGTTCACCACCGGGGGCTGCAGGTTCTTGATGAGCCACGGCAGCAGGAATTTCTTGTTGCCCTTTTCCACATGGTACAGGCTCTGCTGGATGCGGTCCACGGTGCTGGACACCGGGTCCACCTTGACGAAGGCGGGCTTGCGCAGGATGCCTGCGGCCAGCTGTTCGATCTCGGTGGGCATGGTGGCGCTGAACATCAGGTTCTGACGCTCCCCGGGCAGCTTTGCGATCACCTTCTTCACATCGTGCACAAAGCCCATATCCAGCATTCGGTCGGCTTCGTCCAGCACAAAGATCTCAAGGTTCGAGAGATCGATAAATCCCTGACCGATCAGGTCGTTGAGCCGTCCCGGGCAGGCGATCAGGATGTCCACGCCCTTTTTCAGCGCTTCCACCTGCGGTGCCTGGCCCACGCCGCCAAAAATGACGGTGCTGCGCAGCTTGAGATACTTGCCGTAGGCATCAAAGCTTTCGCCGATCTGCAAAGCAAGCTCACGGGTAGGGGTCAGGATCAGGGCGCGGATGGCACCCTTTTTGCGGGGCGCATTGGCCGTGAGCCGGTCCAGCATGGGCAGCGCAAAAGCAGCCGTCTTGCCGGTACCGGTCTGGGCGCAGCCCATCAGATCCCGGCCGGACAGCACCGGCGGGATCGCCGCCGCCTGAATGGGCGACGGGGTCTCATAGCCTGCCTCCTGCACAGCGCGCAGAAGCGGGGCGGACAGATTCAATTCTTTAAATGTCATGGTTCTCCAATAATTATTCCGTAATTTTCCGGCACTCCACATAGTACCGCTTTTCTTCTGCGTGGCCCATGCTGAAGGTCTTGCGCGGCAGCACACCGCCCATCACAACGCCTTTGAACAGGTCACTCTTGGCAAACGGCGGCATCAGGAATGCCACAGCACCTTTTTTGCACAGGGCGCGCACAGCAGGCTCGTCGTGCACATAGTCCACGCGGGCTTCCTTGTGGTGCTCAAGATAGTATTCGATAAATTCGTCAATGGTGCCCACGGTCAGCGGTGCGGTTGGGTCCTCAAAGCTGAGCACGTTGGACATGTGCGGCCCGGCCAGCGTGAAGGGCTGCTGCTTGCTGCCGCCAAAGCTGCAGCCGGCCATATTGGAATCGCTCCACGTGATCAGGCTCAGCAGCACCGCTGCGCAGTCCACATTGAACAACACGCGGTGGATGGGCTCGATCTCGATGGCGGGCGAGTGCACATTGCACACCTCGGCCAGACACCAGCGGGCCGGATGGTTTGCTGCCTGCTCCGGTGTGAGTGTCTTTTTCAGCTCCTCCCAGCAGGCCTTTGCAGTGGCCAGCGAGTGGTTGCCGTCGCCCACGGCCAGCGTCAGCGGGTCGCGGCGGGTGGCATCCGGATACTTTTTGTCGAATTCTTCCTGACTGCCCAGCACAGCCAGCGCATCTTCGATCTGCGCAATGAGGGCAGGGTCTTCCACAGCCCAGCCCGCAATGTGGCCGCCGTTCAGCATCAGCTCACCCTCGTATACCTTGGGCAGTTCGGCTTTATGCGCCGCCACCGGCTCGATGAAGGTGCAGCCTGGGTCGTCCGCCAGCATCATGATATGGGGCGTTTCCAGCGCGGCACCGGTGCGCACCTTCATGCGGGGCGGGATGCGGCTTTCCACGGTGCTCTCGCTGGGGCGCACCGTGCATTTCTCGCCCCGGCGGTAGCTGTAGGCTTCCAGATCCACCATGCCCACAAGGCCCTGCCGCACCTTGCCGCTCTGCTCGGTGCGCTCCACGTAAACAAAGCCGTCCACCGCGCGGGTCAGCACGTTCCGGGCATAGTCATCCATGGTGGCATGGATCTTCTCAATGCGTGCATCGGCATCGCCGTCTTCCAGATAGACCTCCGGCAGGATCATGTTCAGGGTGCTGGGGCTGCCTGCCGCGGCAGCCTCGGCTTTCTGCCAGTAATCCCGGTCACTGGTGAACTGATCGCAGGCAATGCAGCCCCACTTTTCCAGTGGGATCTGCTCCGAAGGCAGAAGGATGTGGGCCGGTGCAAAGCAGGATTTGGTATTCATAGCAGATTCCTCCCTCTTATAAAACCAGAGACGTTACTGGAAAATGTCGGCGCTGTGCAGCACCAGATGCTGCACGCCCTGTCCGGCGGCAGACTGCTGCAGTGCGGTGCGGCTGTCGGCGTCCATCGCCTTGTCTGCCGTCACCAGCAGGTTGTCCATGCCCAGCGTCACAGCGGGCACATCCAGCGACACGCTGTTGGTATTGCACTGATCCAGCGTGTAGCTGAACCACAGGGTCATGCTGCCCGCAAAGCGGCTCTGCAGGGCGGCGATATCCGCCTTGAGCTGATCCGCGCGGGAAACGCCGCTGGTTTCGCCGTAGTCCTGTTTGCGGCTGAGCTTCGGGAACTGGACATTGGTCAGGACTACCTGCTCAAAGCCCATGCCCTGCACCTCGGCTACCAGATCGCCTACATATTCCACTGCCGCAGCGGAGTAGGGATTCAGCCATGCATTGCCGTCCTTCTGGGCGTCCAGCCACAGGCCGTCGCCGTAGTGGATGGCCATGCTGCGGTCGGTGCGGGAGGAGATGGGGTCCTTGAAGGCTGCAAGCTGGGCCACAGGGATCACGCCCTCTTCCCGGAAGATGGCCGCGATGCGGGCCGGGTCCACGGTGGTGTCGGCAATGCTCTGGGCGGCAGCCGGCACCTGCGAAGCGTAGCAGATGCTGCCATCCGGTGTTTTCAGGGTCACAAGGCCGTAATCCGCTCCCTGCGCCTTGAGCTGCTGCGCCGCTGCACGGATGGCCGCATCATCGGCAAGGGTGCTCACATCCACTGCGGCCCAGCTGCCGCCGGTAATGGCCTTGCCGTCCAGCTCCTTGGGCTGTTCCGGCTCCGGCTGGGACGAAGCCGCTTCCTGTACCGCCGAGGATGCAGCTGCTTCGGACGAGGCGGCTGCGCGGGATGCCGATTCAGCTTCCAGATCACGGTTCTTCACCACAGTATACCAGGTGTGGGTAGCCCAGTCCAGCACGTGGGGTGCTGCCAGCCAGGCTGCGCCCAGCACCGCCAGCACCAGCACCACGATGCCGATGCCTTTTTTGATGCGTGTACCGCGGCTGTAGAAGCTGCGGCGGTAGCGCTTGACCTTCTGACGTTTATACTTTGCCATTGTCGATTCTCCTCCCTGCCAATGTTACAGGATCACAGAATGTCCGGTGAAACCATAGATCGCCAGTGCCAGCACGCCGATATACACCAGCGTGATGGGCAGGCCGCGGAATGCTTCCGGGATGGCCTTGCTGCGCAGGCGGTGGCGGGCTTCCGTTACCAGCAGCACCGCCAGCACATAGCCAAGGCCGCTGCCAAGGCCAAAGCCAAGGCTCTGCCCCAGCGTAAAGCTCTGGGTGCGCTCCACCAGTACAGTGCCCAGCACACAGCTGTTCAGGCCCGCCAGCGGCACGATGCGCAGCAATGCGCTGCGGTGCGGCAGGCCCTTCGCCAGCCACAGCACGGCGTGCTCCAGAACGCACACCACGGCAATGCTGGCAACATACACCAGCGGGCGCAGCTGGGCACGGTTTGCCAGCGGCGCGATCCGGCTGCCGGCATACCACGCAAACGGCGTTACCAGCACCTGCGTGATGCACAGCTGCATACCAAACAGCCAGCTGCTGGTGCGGTCATCGCCCACCAGCTGCACCAGACGCGAAACGCCCAGTGCACGGGTAAAGACGGCGTTCTGCGCGAACACCGCCAGCAGTGCATAGCTGAAGAACACTGCGCTTGTTGTTACAACATCTCTCATTGTTCGCGGTCCGCCTCCTTCTGGGAATGCACATCCACAAGGTTGCGTGCCTCTTTGGTGAGATATGCCTTGCGCTTTTGGGCCAGTGCACGCCATACGGCGCACAGCACGCCCAGCACGATAAAGCCGCCTGCCGGCATGCTTGCCATGGGCAGCACCGGGCGGCTGACAACCACACCGAACATGGTGCCTGCGGCCAGCCATTCACGGATGCAGCCCAGCAGCACCAGCAGCAAAGCATAGCCCACCGTGATGCGCAGGCCCTTGGAGACAGCCTTGCGCACCGTCTCCTGCACGCGGCCAAAGCGGTAGGTCAGCAGCGGCTCCACCGTGAGCAGGGGCAGGTAGATGCCAAGGCTCAGCAGGCTGGTGCTGAACAGCATATTCAGGATGGGATACACCGCCAGATACACCACCGCCGTGCTGAAGCCGTACACCAGTGCACGGGGCAGCAGCTTTTTCTGCAGCGTTTCCGGGGCGGGGTCCTCGTCGTGCAGGGGCACAAGGCGGCTCAGCAGACAGGCCAGCACGCGGGAGGGCACCAGCAGCAGCGCCACCGCCACCGCCAGCATCACCGCATTCTGGCCGCTGGTGGCAAGCACCACCAGCGGGGCAAGGCCCATGCCCTGCATGACCACCGGGTTATTCAGGAACACACGGTCGTGGTGGGCAAACTTGTTGGGATCTTTTACGATCAGTTCAGCCGTTGCGCGTCTCATTGTGCTGCCCCCTTTCCGGCATCTGCCTGCAGATGGGTCAGGTGATACAGCTTTGCCTCGGTGCGGTCGATCCATGCCGACACACTGTTGACCGCCAGCAGCGCAAAGCACACACCGGTCTCATACACGCCATAGTAGCGGAAGCCCATGCTCACAACGCCCACCAGCACGCCGTACAGCACACGGCCCATGCGGTGGTGCACGCAGGTGTAAGGCTCGTTGATCAGGAACACCGCGCTGAACAGGATCGCGCCAGTCAGCAGCTCATCCCGCACACACTGCAGGCGGGGCAGGATATTTGACAGCACGGCACTGTCGGCAAGGCCCGCCTGCCGCGGGAAGAAGAACGCAATGACCGCACAGGTCACAAGAAAGCTGATCGATGCAGACATGTGGGCATCCTTCTGGGTCCACAAAAACAGGCCGCAGGCAAGGATCACCAGCGCAGCGCCGGTGCCCATGGGAGCAGCATATTCGCCCAGACCCAGCGCCAGCGAGCCGATGTTCAGCATGCCGCCGCTGCGCAGGGTGTCCTCAATGGCGCTGGAGACCGGCACCATGGAAGCGTCCCACAAAGGGATGTTCGTATAGGGCTGCGGATAGCGGAACACCTGTTCCGGCCATGACACTGCCGCCACCACATAGCCCACAGCAGCCGGATTGAAGGGGTAGCTGCCGTAGCCGCCAAAGATCTCCTTGCCGATCAGCACACCGGCAAGCACTGCGGCGATCAGAACATAGATATCCACCGTCACCGGCATCAGCAGGGCAATGACGAGCGCAAAGCTCTCGTTGGAAAAGTCACTGCCCTGATACACGCGGCGGCGCAGCAGCGAAACGAGACGGTCGCACAGGTTGCCGGTAAGCACCGCAATGCCGCACAGCAGCAGCGGGCGCACACCGTACAGAAAACAGGCCATGCACAGCACCGGCACCGCCATAAAGCAGATATGCTTATAGTAGCGGCCGGTCTTCTGGAGCTGTGCCTCCTGCTCCCGGATCAAAGATTCATCCATAAATGGTTTTCCTTTCAAGGGTCAAAGGCTGGCGAGGTGCTGCACGGCTGCAGCAGGGTCTGCTGCGCCGAACACTGCACTGCCCGCCACCAGAATATCAGCGCCCGCTTCCATGCACTGGGGCGCGGTGGCATTGTCCACGCCGCCGTCCACTTCCAGCAGATAGTGTGCGCCGCGCGCTTCGCGCTCTGCAAGTTCTTTCATGATAGCGGGATACTTTTTGTCGAGCTGATACAGCAGGCCGACGATCAGAACGCCGACAAAGATCAGCAGCGGGCCAAACATATAGATGTTGATGATCGAGTTGATTGCGGACTGCGACTGCACAACAGCGCTGCCGGTCGAGGAAATATAGCCGCACAGACTCATAATGCCTGCAATGCTGGTCTGTGCGATGCCGTTGCCAGCTTGGTGCCGACCGAACCGCCTGCGAAGATGAAGCTCTCCTGACGGATGTGGTGCTTCCACTGGCCAAACTCGACAACGTCACCGATCATGCCGAATACAAAGGCGCACAGCGGTGCTTCGCCGACACCGCGCAGCATGGTGGTGAACAGGCACCAGCTGAAGCTGGTGGTGTTGAGGAAGAACAGTCCCTGACTGATCAGTACAAGGACAGCGCCTGCTACGATCATGTTGCGCTTGCCGAGCGTATCGCGCAGCAGCGGACACAGGAAGGTGAATACGATCAGAACGATGGTTTCGGAAAGATACAGCGTGCTGTACATCCACGAGTCGTTATGGAACACATACTTGCAGTAGTACGGCAGAATCGTGCCGACAACAGCCTGATTGGTGCTCTGGAACATCCAGAGTAGCAGGACAGCCCAGAAATACTGATTGGTGACCAGCGCCTTGAGGGCTGCCGGGGTATAGCTGTAGGCAATGCCCTTGGCCGCCATGCTGGGCTTGTACTCATCCAACATGAGGGCTGCAATCCCCTCCAGTGTCTCCTGGCTCAGGGGTTTGAACGCGATGACCTCGTCCACGCGGCCCAGGAATTCCGGCCGCAGGAACTGGGCCAGCGCCTTGCGGGTCTTTTCCTCGCTGCGCT
>ERZ772858.2471-NODE-2471-length-13797-cov-2.746107_pt1 | contig 13797 bp, 13 predicted proteins | sample MGYA00512136_ERZ772858 | MGnify/ENA primary metagenome ERZ772858 (study PRJEB29015, sample SAMEA2737726) | human gut metagenome | biome: human gut; feature: human-associated habitat; material: faeces | place: China | collected 2012 ...
CACACCCGGCATCACCGGCTCCTGTGGAAAATGTCCGGCAAAGAACTCTTCCCGGTAGGAAACACATTTGTACGCCACTGCATACTCACCCGGCTCGTAATCTTCTACATAATCCAATAACAGAAACGGATGTCTGTGAGGTATGATTTCCTGAATCTGTTTAATATCCAAATGTTTCATGATAACCTCCTACGCAATTCTGAATAATGGCTGGCCGTACTCTACTGCCTGGCCATTCTTTACAAGAATCTCCGTGACTGTTCCATCAAAATCACTCTCGATTTCATTCATCAGCTTCATAGCCTCAATAATTGCAACCGACTGACCTTTTTTCACGGAATCGCCAACCTGAATAAATGGCTCTGCATCCTCTGCCGGAGCCGCGTAAAATGTTCCCACAAGCGGAGCTTTGACTACATTTCCAACAGGAGCCGCCTCAGATGTCCCGGTCTGTTTCTGTACGCCTTCTTCTAAATCTGTGGCTGCTTTAGAAGAAGCACCTGTAACTTTCACAGCTTCCGGTGTAACAGCCTGCATTGGCGCAGTCGTTCCCATCACCAGGTTCTCTTTCTTATTCAGCTGCAATTTTATACCATTTTCTTCATATTTAAATCCAGTCAGGTCTGACTCAGAGACTTTATCAATCAGTTTCATCAACTGTTCTACGTCCATTTCCAGGTTCCCCCTTACGCTTCATACTTCTGAATTAAAATTGTTGCATTGTGTCCGCCAAATCCAAGTGAATTGCTCATGGCTGCCTTGATTTCTTTCTCTACCGGACTTCCAATTGCATAATTTAAGTCACATTCTTCATCGGCCTCTTTTGTTCCGACCGTCTGATGGATAAATCCATCTTCCATGCTTTTGACACAAGTAATAAATTCTACTCCGCCTGCTGCTCCAAGCAAGTGACCGATCATGGATTTCGTAGAGTTGATCACCACGTCTTTCGCTGCCTCGCCAAATGCTTTCTTAATGGCGCGTGTCTCGAACAGGTCATTGTGATGGGTACTTGTTCCATGGGCATTGATGTAATCTACCTGTGCCGGTGTAATCTGGGCCTCTTCCATGGCAAGCTCCATTGCCTTCGCTGCACCGCTTCCGTCTTCTGCCGGAGAAGTAATATGATAAGCATCCCCTGTACATCCGTAACCGGTCACTTCTGCGTAAATTTTTGCCCCACGCGCTTTTGCATGCTCCAGCTCTTCCAGCATTACAACTCCCGCACCTTCACCAAGTACGAATCCATCCCGGTCTTTATCAAATGGAATGGAGGCACGAAGTGGATCGGTAGAAGCAGAAAGTGCTGTCAGTGCTGTAAATCCGGCAATACCAAGTGGGCATACACAGCCTTCGGTTCCTCCTGCAAGCATCATATCTGCGTCACCATACTGGATTGTACGGAATGCATCACCAATACAGTTCGTTCCTGTGGCGCAGGCAGTTACGACATTGCTGCATTTTCCACGGAATCCTAACTGAATTGATACATTTCCCGCTGCCATATTGGAAATCATCAAAGGCACCATAAGCGGATTCACTCTTGCCGGTCCCTTGGTCAGAATTTTTTCATAGCTCTGCTCTGCTACCTGAAGACTTCCAATTCCGGAACCAATCATCACACCAGCGCGAAATGGGTCTTCTTTTTCAATCTCCAGTCCAGAATCTTCATAAGCTTCTCTGGCTGCTGCAACCGCATATTGAGAAAATGCTTCCATACGTCTGGCTGCTTTTTTATCCATATGATCTCCCGGCACAAAGTCTTTGACTTCTGCTGCCAGTTTTACTTTATAATCTGTAGTGTCGAACTTTGTGATCTCACCGATTCCAACCTTACCTTTGCGGATTCCGTCCCAAAATTCAGCTACACTATTTCCAATTGGAGTAATTGCACCAAGTCCGGTCACGACCACTCTTCTTTTTAAGACTTTATTATTTGCCATCTTTTTTGTACTCCTTCCCCTGCATCACTTTCTACATTACCATGCCGCCGTCTACGTGCAGCACTTGTCCGGTAATATAAGAAGCATCTTCCGATGCGAGAAATGCAACTGCTTTTGCCACCTGCTCAGGCTCTCCAAATTTTCCAAGAGGAATCTGGGCAAGCGTAGCCTCTACAACCTTTTCCGGCAGGCTCTGCGTCATATCTGTATCAATAAATCCAGGAGCTACTGCATTCACAGTAATTCCTCTGGAGCCAAGCTCTTTTGCCACAGCTTTTGTAATTCCGATGATTCCGGCCTTAGAAGCTGCATAATTGGCCTGTCCTGCATTTCCAGACACACCAACTACAGATGAAATATTCACGATGCGCCCGCTTCTTTGCTTTAACATCTGTCTGGATACTGCCTGGATCGTATGAAATGCACCTTTTAAATTCGTATCTAACACAACGTCAAAATCTTCTTCTGACATCCGCATCAACAAACCATCTCTTGTAATACCTGCATTATTCACCAGCACATCCAGATGTCCGTATTCTGCGATCACATTTCCAATAAATTCTTTACATGCCACGTTGTCAGAAACATCACATTTATATATAGAAGCTTCACCTCCATTTTGCTCAATTTCTGTCTTTAATTCCTGTGCTTTTTCCTCGCTGCCACAGTAATTGATCACAACATACATGCCCGCTGCTGCCAGCTCTCTTGCGATTGCCGCACCAATTCCACGGGAAGCTCCTGTCACAACTGCTACCTTTTTTTCCATTTTATTTATAACTCCTGTCATTTTCGCCTTGTTTCTATATGATCTTTTCCAGATCTTCCCATGTTGCTACATTACAGACCTTGACACTTCGGTCAATCTTTTTCATAAATCCTGCCAAAGTCTTGCCCGGCCCGATTTCGATAAATGTATCAACTCCGTCTGCGATCATTTTCTCCATGCTCTGTTGCCAGCGAACGGACGATGTAAGCTGTGTCACAAGTAATCCCGGACTCTTACGAACATCCGTAACTGCTTCTGCCGTCACATTTGTAATATAAGGGATCATAAGCTCATGAAATTCTGTCTTATCTAGCTCCATTTCCAGTTCCTTTGCCGCCGGGAGTAAGAGCGTAGAATGAAACGGACCACTAACATTTAACATTACGGTACGTTTTGCACCCGCCTCTTTCAAATGTTCTGCCGCTTTTTCAACTGCTTTTGTTTTTCCTGTAATAACAATCTGACCCGGACAGTTATAGTTCGCTACAGACACACCTGCAATCTCTGCTGTCACTGCTTCGATTTTCTCTGCATCTAATCCAAGAATCGCGCACATAGCGCCTTCTCCTGCCGGAACTGTATGCTGCATCAAAATTCCACGTTTTCTCACAAGGCGGATCGCATCGATCGGCTCCAGCCCGCCGGCCACAGAGATGGCTGCATATTCGCCAAGGCTCAGTCCCGCTGTAATATCTGGTTTTACTCCACGTTCCATCAGAACTTCTGTCATAGCAAGGCATGTTGTTACCATAGCCGCCTGTGTATATTCTGTCTGGTCTAAGAGATTATTTTCCTCAAAACACAATGCTTTCATATCCAGCCCCAGCTGTTCGCCTGCTTCATCAAAGAGCTTTCTGACACTGGCGCTGTTTTCGTAAAAATCTGCACCCATGCCACATTTCTGCGCCCCTTGTCCCGGATAGATAAATGCAATCTTACTCATATATTTCTTATCCTCCAATTACTATGCTTCGGTTTCATACAGATTCAGAGTGCCTATCAAAGCGTCTGTTTCTCTGACCAGTTTTTGGATCAATGCCTGACAGCTCATCTGCTCATTTACCAATCCCGCGATCTGACCTGACATGACACTTCCAGTCTTCACATCACCGTCTACGACAGCTTTTCTAAGACCTCCAAGAGTCATAAGTTCCAACTCTTCAAATGGAGCACCTTCCTGTTCCATCTTCAAGTATTTTTTTGTCATCTCATTGCGAAGTGCCCGTACCGGGTGTCCTGTTGTACGTCCTGTAACTCTTGTATCAATGTCACTTGCCTTTAAAATCTTATCCTTGTAATTCTGGTGCACCTGTGCCTCTTCTGTGACAACAAATGCAGTTCCCATCTGTACAGCCTTTGCTCCCAGCATAAATGCTGCTGCAATTCCTCTTCCGTCTCCGATTCCACCTGCGGCAATAACCGGAATATCGACTGCATCAACGACCTGTGGTACAAGTGTCATAGTCGTGCTCTCTCCGACATGTCCGCCAGACTCGCAGCCTTCTGCAACAATTGCATCTGCTCCTGCCCGCTCCATACGTTTCGCAAGAGCCACAGAAGCAACAACAGGAATTACTTTCACTCCTGCTTCCTTCCACATTTCCATATATTTTCCCGGACTTCCGGCTCCAGTCGTCACGACCTGGACACCTTCTTCCACAATTACTTTCGCAACATCAGCCGCATAAGGGCTCATAAGCATAATATTCACACCAAATGGTTTGTCCGTCAGCTTGCGTGCTGCCCGTATCTGCTCGCGCACCCACTCTGCCGGAGCACTGGCGGCACCAATAAGTCCAAGACCACCTGCTTCTGAAACAGCCGCTGCCAGATGATGCTCAGCTACCCATGCCATACCACCTTGGATGATCGGGTATTTTATTCCGAGAAGTCTTGTTATTTCTGTCTGCATAATTTGTTTCCTTTCTTGCATTCACACTTCTAAAAGAGTCTGCAATTTGTCGAAGGCTATATCTTTATTCTTTATGTGCTTCCACGTATTTCACTACGTCGCCGACTGTTTTGAGTGTTGGAAGGTCTTCTTCCGGAATTTCGATCTCATATTCATCTTCTAATGCTGTTACCATCTCGAAGAGGTCTAAGGAATCTGCGTCTAAATCCTCTTTGAAATCTGCACTCTCTGTAACCTTCTCCACATCAATTGCTAAATTCTCTGCGATAATCTCTCTAATCTGCTCTAACATAATTTTTTTCTCCTTTTACCATTCAATAATTGTTGCGCCCCAGGTCAGGCCTGCCCCGAATCCTGCCAGCACGATTTTCTGTCCTCGTTTTAATCTTCCGTCTCTATTCATTTCATCTAACAGAATCGGAATACTTGCGGAAGATGTATTTCCATACTCTTCCATGTTCATTGGGAATTTTTCGACCGGTTCGCCCATTCGTTTTGCTACGGCTTCCAGAATTCTCCGGTTCGCCTGATGTAAAATGTACCAATCGATTTCTTCTGGTTTTACTTCATTTTTTTCCAGCACTTCCTGAATGACTTCCGGTACCTGCTTAATTGCAAACCGGAATACTCCCTGACCGTCCATCTGCATGAGATAGTCTTCACTGTTCAAATGTTTCCCGCCAATCTCATCATTTTTCTGAAAAGGAAGTCCATTCTCCTCTCGCTTACTGTAACACAAAAGCGCCTCTCCTCGAGTCCCGTCAGAATGTGCCGCCGGAATATAACTGGCTCTTTCATCTTTTTTTATTACTGCTGCACCGGCGCCGTCTCCGAAAAGAATACACGTCCCACGGTCCTTCCAGTTCGTCAGCCTGGACAGCGATTCACTTCCTACGATCAGAACTGTCTGATAAATTCCACTTTCTATGTATGCCAATGCTGTATTGTATGCCAGTACAAACCCGGTACACGCTCCATTCAAATCAAAACAGACTGCTTTGTCTGCACCAATGGCCTTTTGCACTTCGCATGCGCCACATGGAATAATGACATCCGAAGAAATCGTGGACATCAGAATCAGATCCAGTTCTTCTGGTAAAACTCCTGCATTATCAAGAGCTCGTTTTGCAGCTTCATTCGCCATGGACACGGTCGTCTCTTTCACTGCAATATGGCGTCTCGCAATTCCGGTCCGTTCTCTGATCCATGAATCACTTGTCTCTACAAGCTCTGCAACCCCATCATTATCCATAACATAATCCGGGACACAGGAGCCTGTTCCACAAAATCTTGCACTCATATCTTTCCTTTCTGAAGTTTTTCTTTGAACTTCAATTTATTTGAGTTTCAATTATTTTGACTTTCAAAGTATACATAACAAAAAAAGCTTTGTCAAGAACATTTTTCTTAAATCCGACTTTTCTCCTCTTCCAAAACCCATTGATTTTCCCCCGAAAACTCTCTATACTATCTTTTATGTAACATTATCGTAAGGGAGTGTATCTGATTTATGAATAAAAAAGAAGTTTTGGAGATCCGCAAGCAGTTTACCCCGGAAAACTGCACAATTACCCGTATCTGCGGCTGTTATGTGGATCATGAAAAAGAGAAAAAAATGGAGATGAAAAAAGCTTTTCTTTCCATGCCGGAGGAAGAAGCTTTCAAGTATTTTGACATTTTCAGGCATACATTATCCGGAACTGTTGGCAAGAACCTGATGACTATGGAATTCCCGCTGGACCAGGAGCTGGAAGGCGGCGCGCAGGAGCTCCTTTTAAGGCTGCGCGATACGAAACTTACTGATGATCTGCTTTTGGAAGAATTCTACGACAAGGTTATTGAGAACTACGAATTCGCGGAAAACTACTATATTATATTGATTCATGCTGCATACGATGTGCCAGGGAAATCTTCCGATAATATGGAAATGTTTGACGCTTCCGATACCGTATATGAACATATCATGTGCAGTATCTGCCCGGTAAAATTGACGAAAGCCGGACTTACATATAACGCCGAAAAGAACAATATTGAAGACCGTATCCGTGACTGGTTCGTGGAGATGCCTGCGACCGGTTTTCTCTTCCCGGCTTTCCAGGATCGTGCAAGTGACGTTCATCACGTCCTGTACTACTCCAAGAAACCAGAAGATCTCCAGCCTGACTTTATTGCAAATGTACTTGGCAATATTACACCGCTTACTGCAAAGGATCAAAAGACAACGTTCCAGTCTCTTGTCAGTGATACACTCGGTGAGGATTGTGACTATGACACCGTCCGCAATATCCACGACAATCTGAATGAACTTATGGAAGAAGCCAAGGAATCTCCTGACCCACTGGAGCTGTCCCGTCCAGACGTGAAACACCTGTTAGAGCGAAGTGGAGTCCCGGAAGAAAAAATGGAACATTTCGATAAGAATTTTGAGGAAGCTGTCGGTGAGAAAAATACTCTCCTTGCTTCCAACATTGCCAGTGTCAAAACTTTCCAGATTGAGACACCTGATATTGTAGTAAAAGTTAATCCGGAAAGATCCGACCTCGTAGAGACCCGTGAAATCGATGGAAGACGTTGTCTTGTCATCGCGATTGACGACCATCTTGAGGTAAATGGCATCGAAGTCCGTTAAAATGTAGTTAGAAACAGAAAGTTTTTCTAAACTTTCTGTTTTTTATTTGCGTATTCCCCCGAGTTTCTGTATAATTGTATACTATATAGATACCAGTGTCATAAATCTATTTTCATTTTGTGCTTGCACAAAAATGAAAGTTAGATTTCATGACATGCCCAGATATGAGCCTAGAAGCGTGGCGTAAGCTGCGCGATATGCGAATATCTAATAGAATTGCGAGAGTGTACAGCACGCAGCAATTCGTATGGTATCAAAAAATTAGAATTTATCGAAAGGAAGAGTAGTTATGGAGAAAAACACAAACAAAAAAAGTGCCAGTGCTCTCATTGGTGCAGCATTTCTTATGGCGACCTCTGCAATTGGTCCTGGATTCCTTACACAGACCGGACAGTTCACAGGAAACCTCAAAGGAAGCTTTGGCTTCGTAATCTTAGTATCAGTTATTTTAGCAGCAATCGTTCAGCTTAACGTATGGAGAGTCTTATGCGTATCCGGTATGCGTGGCCAGGATGTTGCTAACAAAGTCCTGCCAGGTCTTGGATATGTGATCGCATTCCTCGTTGTAGCCGGCGGACTTGTATTCAACATTGGTAACGTTGGCGGCGGTGCCCTCGGATTCAACAGCTTGCTTGGCATCCCGACTACATATGGCTGCTTCCTCGCAGGAGCAATCGCGATCTGTGTATTCCTTTACAAAAATGCATTAGATGCAATGGACACACTGACAAAAATTCTTGGTGGTATCATGATTGTCGTTATTTTTGTTGTCATCCTGATTGTAAAACCACCAGTAGGAATGGCTGTAAAGGAAACATTTGTACCAACTGCTCCTATGGACAGTATCTTCCCTGCAATTCTGACACTTCTTGGCGGAACTGTTGGCGGATACATCACATTTGCCGGTGCACATCGTCTGATCGATGCCGGTATTACAAAAGAAGAGAATTTAAAAGAGATCAACAAGAGTTCTGTTATGGGTATGATCATTGCCACTATTGTACGTATTTTCCTGTTCCTGGCTGTTCTGGGCGTTGTTGTCAAGGGTGTAACACTGGATGCTGCAAATCCTGCAGCAGACGCCTTCAAGCAGGGGGCTGGTGAAATCGGATACCGGTTTGCAGGTCTGGTTCTTCTGTGCGCAGCCATCACATCCATCATTGGTGCGGCTTATACTTCTGTTTCTTTCCTTAAGACTTTCAGTAAGTCTATTGAAGAAAATGAAAATAAAGTGATCATCGGATTTATCATTATTTCTACAGCCATTATGTTTATCCTTGGAAATCCGGCAGTACTTCTTGTACTTGCAGGTGCTGTGAATGGTCTGATCCTTCCGATCACCCTGGCAATCTGTCTGATCGCTGCACATAAGAAATCTATTATGGGAGAGAATTATCATCATCCGGTAGTACTTACCATTCTTGGAGTGATCGTGGTAGTTCTTACAGCATACCTCGGTGTGACTACATTTGTATCTAAGATCGGTACATTGTTATAATTGAGGAAAATGTATCCGGTTTTCAGACTGGAGAGTATGTCAAAAAGGTGTGATCGTCCAGGTTACACCTTTTTGGTTCATTAACAGCCATGTGATGCAGAAAGAAGCAGATAAAAAGACATGGCGAAAAGATTAAGAAAAGAGGAGCAGATTATGCCGGACATTAGAATTTTAACAGAAGGTGATTCTTCTGTTCTGGTTGAATTTGGCAAAGAGATCAGTCCGGAGATCAACCGGAAGATCACTGCCACTGTACAGCTTATGAAAGAACAGCATATAGAGGGAGTTGTAGATATGATCCCTGCGTTCTGTTCTTTGCTGGTTAATTATGACCCGCGTGTGATTTCCTACGATGACCTGAAAAAAAGACTGGAAATTCTGTTAAAGATGGAAGTTACAGCAGGTGAAGGATGCAGAAAAGTTTATGAGATTCCTGTATGCTATGGAGGAGAATATGGTCCGGATATTGAGAATATTGCAGAACATGCCGGACTTTCCGTAGAGGAAGTAATAAAGATTCATTCTTCCAGAGATTACCTGATCTATATGCTTGGTTTTCTTCCGGGCTTTTGTTATCTGGGCGGGCTGGATGAAAGGATCCATACACCCCGTCTTGCAAATCCCAGAATCAAGATCAATGCAGGAAGTGTGGGAATCGGTGGTTCCCAGACAGGGATTTATCCTCTGGATTCTCCGGGAGGATGGCAGCTGATGGGAATGACACCTGTAAAAACCTATGATCCGGACCGTGAAATCCCGATTCTGGTAGAGGCAGGAGATTATATCCGTTTTGTACCGATCGATGAAGATGAGTACAAACGGATCAGAGAATTAGTAGAACGTGGCGAATACCAGTGCACCGTTCATGAGGAGGCATAAAATGGGAATTCGTATATTAAAAGGCGGAATGATGACAACGGTTCAGGATCTGGGGCGTTATGGATATCAGAGTCAGGGATTCAGTGTGGCAGGAGTCATGGATGTCCGTTCATTCAAAATAGCCAATCTTCTTCTGGATAATCCGGAGAATGAGGCAGTATTGGAGATAACGCTGATAGGCCCAACCCTTGAATTTACATCAGCTACTATCATTGCAATCACAGGCGGAGATTTCCAGCCAACCATTAATGGAGAGCCGGCTCCCATGTATACAGCCCTGTATATGAATAAGGGAGATGTACTGAAATTTGGAAGCGCCAGAACGGGAAGCAGAGGTTATATTGCTTTTTCCAGTTATCTGGATATTCCGGTAGTGATGGGAAGCCGATGCACCAATTTAAAGAGTGGTCTGGGCGGATTTAAGGGAAGAAAACTGGAAGCGGACGATTATATCGGATTTCGTATTAAGAGACGTTATCTGCCGTTTTTCCTTTCCCGAAAGCTTGATATGGATGAGTTTGATCAGACAGAAGCAACACTGCGGGTAGTAATGGGACCGCAGGATGGTATGTTCAGCAAACAGGGCATCCAGACTTTCCTGGGCAGTGAGTATACGGTGACAAATGAATTTGACCGTATGGGCTGCAGGCTGGAGGGACCGTTTATTGCTCCTAAGAAGACTTCGGATATTATTTCCGACGGAATCGCATTTGGGGCTATACAGGTACCTTCCCATGGTAAACCTATCATTCTGCTGGCTGACCGTCAGACAACGGGCGGTTATGGGAAAATTGCCACAGTGGCATCTGTGGATATTCCCAAGCTGGTACAGAGAAAAACAGATGATAAGATACATTTCAAGGCAATTACCGTACAGGAGGCTCAGGCTCTTTATGTTGAGGAAATGAAAGAACTTGACGGACTGAGAAAGATCATTCATCAGCCATGTAAAGAGGTTCTGGATTGCCGTCTGGTGGCAAAGAGACTGCGCAAGCTGTTTGAAGAATAACCGTAAAAAATAATATAAAATAGACAGAAAGGATAATGTTCGATGGATTTAGAGAAGATTGAAGGACTGGTAAAGATTATTGAGGATTCATCCCTTAATGAATTCACATATAAGGACAAGGATGTAAAGATTACAATGAGCAAGCTGGATCATCCTCCTGTAGTTGCAGCGGGAGTTCCTGTGGCTGCATCTGCACCTGTGAATACAATTGTGGAAAAAGCAGAGGAAGAAGAGGAGGAAAGTCTGTTTATCACTTCTCCTATCGTAGGAACCTTCTATTCTGCATCTGCTCCGGATGTACCTGCTTTTGTAAAGGTGGGAGATCAGGTAAAAGCAGGACAGACAGTGTGTATTCTGGAAGCTATGAAGCTTATGAATGAGATCCAGAGTGACTATGACTGTGAGATTGAAGCAGTTCTGGTAAGTAATGAACAGAAAGTAGAATATGGACAGCCTCTGTTCCGTGTTAAGAGACTGTAGGATAAGGAGGCTTTCATATTGTTTAATAAAATTTTGATCGCCAACCGTGGGGAGATTGCAGTTCGGATCATACGTGCCTGCAGGAATCTGGGGATCCGAAGTGTAGCTGTTTATTCAAAAGAAGATGCTAAGAGCCTTCATGTACAGCTGGCAGACCAGCGTATCTGTATCGGAGAAGGTCCTGCCAGAAACAGCTACCTGAACATGGACCGGATCATTGCTGCAGCAGAAAATATGGGAGCAGATGCTATCCATCCCGGTTTTGGCTTTCTTTCAGAAAACAGTGAGTTTGTCCGCAAATGCAAAGAAAACGGAATTACCTTTATCGGACCGGATGCGGATGTGATCGATAAGATGGGAAATAAATCCCATGCCCGTAAAACCATGATGGATGCCGGGGTACCGGTTGTACCGGGAACAAAGGAACCTGTATACGATGCAGAAACAGGTAAAAAACTGGCTGAAGAGATTGGATATCCGGTTATGATCAAGGCTTCCTCAGGAGGCGGCGGTAAGGGTATGCGTGTAGCTGCCAATGAGGATGAATTTGAGTTTCAGTTTAATATGGCACAGAGAGAATCAGCCAATGCTTTTGGGGATGATACCATGTACATTGAACGTTTTGTAGAAAATCCCCGCCATGTGGAGATCCAGATCATGGCAGACAGTCATGGAAATGTGGTGGCACTGGGAGAACGTGACTGTTCGGTACAGAGAAATCATCAGAAGCTGATCGAGGAATCCCCGTCCCCTGCCATTGATGAAGAAACCCGCAGGAAAATGAATGAATATGCAGTTCTTGCTGCGAAAACAGTAGGTTATACCAATGCAGGAACGATTGAATTTATCGTAGACCCCAAAGGCAACTTCTATTTCATGGAAATGAATACCAGAATCCAGGTGGAACATCCGGTCACAGAATGGGTGACAGGTGTAGATCTTGTGAAAGAACAGATCCGCATTGCATCCGGACAGAAATTATCCTATACGCAGGAAGATATCAGACTGACCGGTCATGCGATCGAGTGCAGGATCAATGCAGAGAATCCGGAGAAAGGATTCCGTCCGTCCCCGGGAACGATCACAGATATGTATCTTCCGGGAGGAAAGGGTATCCGTATCGATTCTGCGATATACAGCGGCTATACGATTCCGCCGTATTATGATTCCATGGTGGCCAAGCTGATCGTGTGGGCGAAGAATCGTCAGGAAGCGATCCGTAAGATGCAGAGTGCACTTGGAGAAGTCATTATAGAAGGAATCGATACGAATGTTGATTATCAGTATGGGATTGTCAATCATCCGGATTACATTGAGGGAAATATAGATATTGAATTTATTGAAAGGCTGTAGAGGTGACTGCTGATGAAGCTGGACAACGTATTTAAAAAGACCAGAATTGCTGTCGGAAGAAAGAATTATATTACATTTACCAGACGACCGGAAGTTCCGGAAGGATTACTTCGCAAATGTAATAAATGTGGGGGAGCGATCATTGCGGAGGATGTAAAGAAAGATCATTATATCTGTCCAAAGTGCGGAGGATATTTTCGCGTGCATGCAAGACGCAGAATCGAGATGATCACAGATGAAGGTTCTTTTGAAGAATGGGATTCGGATCTTCAGGGAGGAAATCCTCTGGAATACAAAGGATACGAAGAAAAACTGGAAAAACTGCAGGAAAAGACAGGGCTTTCAGAAGCAGTTGTAACAGGAAAAGCAAAGATTGACGGCCGCGAGGCGGCTATCGGAGTCTGTGATGGGAGATTTTTGATGGCCAGCATGGGAGAAGCAGTTGGAGAGAAGATAGCAAGGGCAGTAGAACGGGCAACAGAAGAAAGACTTCCGGTCATCTTATTTGCCTGCTCCGGAGGGGCCCGCATGCAGGAGGGAATCGTCTCTCTGATGCAGATGGCAAAGACATCCGCAGCACTGAAGCGCCACAGTGATGCCGGACTTCTTTACATCAGCGTACTGACTGATCCCACGACTGGCGGAGTAACCGCAAGCTTTGCGATGCTCGGGGATGTGATCCTGGCAGAGCCAAAAGCTCTGATCGGGTTCGCAGGCCCAAGAGTGATCGAGCAGACCATCGGCCAAAAGCTTCCGGAGGGATTCCAAAGAGCAGAGTTCTTATTGGAACATGGATTCCTGGATGCCATTGTAGAACGTCCGCAGATGAAAGCAGTACTTTCTAAAATCCTTGCACTTCATGAGAATGGAAAAGGAACAGATTTTAATAGAAAAGAATGTGCTCAGGATCTGGTGGCAGACGGAAGGAAAGAAGAAAAATTAACGGCATGGCAGAGAGTAGAACTTTCCAGACGAAAAGACCGTCCGGTAGGAAGTGATTACATTGATGCGCTCTTTACAGACTTTGTAGAATTCCACGGTGACAGATATTTTGCGGATGACAAAGCAATCATTGGCGGTGTGGCAAGGTTCCATGGCATGCCGGTAACGGTGATCGCACAGGCAAAGGGAAGAAATACGAAAGAAAATATCGAAAGAAACTTCGGCATGCCGGAACCGGAAGGTTATCGAAAAGCATTAAGACTGATGAAACAGGCAGAAAAATTTGCCAGACCTGTCATTTGTCTGGTCGATACACCGGGAGCGTTCTGCGGACTGGAAGCAGAAGAGCGCGGACAGGGAGAAGCGATTGCCAGAAATATCTA
>ERZ772858.2472-NODE-2472-length-13786-cov-2.596898_pt1 | contig 13786 bp, 10 predicted proteins | sample MGYA00512136_ERZ772858 | MGnify/ENA primary metagenome ERZ772858 (study PRJEB29015, sample SAMEA2737726) | human gut metagenome | biome: human gut; feature: human-associated habitat; material: faeces | place: China | collected 2012 ...
TGGCCTGAAAGGACTGTTCCGCTTAAGCGACCCCCGGCAAGCCAGGAGCTTTTAGTAATGTGCAAAATGAACAATTCCAGAGAAGGTACTCGAACATGGCCGGTACTTAGCAACCGTATTTTGGTTGCTTACGTACCGCTGCCAATGTGAGGTAGCGAGAGCGTGCCTTCGGGGAATTCGTTCATTTGCACATTCTAAAACCTCCGCAAAATTTTTATTTGCCTGCTATCTGCACTGGCCTTTGAAAAATCTGTCACATTTCCGAGAGTTCACAGTAATGTGCATAAATCCCGCCTTTTTTCAGCAGTTCTTCATGTGTTCCGCTCTCTGCGATCCCATTATCGGCAACAACAAGAATCTGATCTGCCCCGCGGATCGTGGAAAGGCGGTGTGCGATCGTGATTGTGGTGCGGTTCTTTGCCAGTTCTTCGAGACTTTTCTGAATCCATCGTTCGCTCTCATTATCCAGTGCACTCGTTGCCTCATCTAAAATAAGGATCGGTGGATTTTTCAGGAAAACTCTGGCGATGGAAATTCTCTGTTTCTGCCCTCCTGAGAGGCGTGTTCCGCGTTCACCAACGTAGCTGTCGTATCCATCCGGCAGTGACATGATAAAATCGTGAATATTTGCTTTTTTCGCTGCATCGACGATCTCTTCCATGGAGGCCTCTGGTTTTCCGTAAGCGATATTATCCCGGATCGTTCCACAGAACAGATACACATCCTGCTGTACCAGTCCGATCTGATTACGCAGACTTTCCAGTGTCAGATTCCGGACATCTTTTCCGTCAATCGTGATTTTTCCTTCCGTCACATCGTAAAAACGTGGAAGCAACGAACAGATCGTGGTCTTACCACTTCCGGACGGTCCGACCAGTGCGATCGATCTGCCTGCCGGAATCCGAAAGCTGACATGAGACAGTACCGGTGTCTCATCATCCTGATAATGAAAGGAAACATTTTCATAAGATACATCACCACATACATTGGTCAGTGGTTTTGCATCTTCGGCATCCTGAATATCCGGTTCTGTCTCGATCACATCGAGAAATCTGCGAAATCCGGACAGGCCTTTCTGCATCATTTCTGTCAGCTCAACCAGAATCTGGATTGGGCTGATGAAGATTCCGATGTACAGAGCATACATGGCAAGATCTGCTGCTTCCATTTTTCCGTGTGCGATCAGCCATCCGCCAAAGACCAGGGTCACCAGATACATCAGTCCCTGGAAAAACAGATTGCTGCTCATAAAACTTCCCATACAACGATAGTTCGCATCTTTGGATACCAGAAATCCTTCGTTGCTCTTCTGAAATTTCTTCCGCTCAATCTCCTCATTTGCAAAAGACTGTACGACACGAATCCCGGAAAGGGTATCCTGAAGTCTCGCATTGATATCTCCGATCTTGCGTCGGTTATCCATGAACGTTGCCTGCATACGGCGATTCTGACACAGGGAAAAGATCAGCATCAGCACAACCAGAAACAGAAGCGGCACTGCCAGTCTCCAGTTGATAAAAAATAAGAAGATAAAGGCTCCGACAATCTTAATCAGTGAAATGAACAGATTTTCCGGTCCGTGATGTGCCAGCTCAGAAATGTCAAACAGATCTGATACGAGTTTGCTCATCATCTGACCGGAATTATGCTGATTATAATAAGAGAACGACAGTTTTTCATAATACTCAAACAATTCCTGGCGCATATCCCGCTCCATCCTTGCTCCCATCATATGCCCCTGACACGTCACATAATACTTGCACAACGCCTGTATTGCATACATAAGCAGCAATCCTGCCCCGATAGGAAGCAGTGCCTGTAAGATCACAGCTGCATCTTTTAAAAACAGTGTTTTTGTCAGACTGCGAAGGATCTGCGGAAATGCCAGATCCACAAAACTGATAATCGCTGCACACAGCAAATCCAGAAAAAACACACCTTTGTAAGGTGCATAATATTTCACAAACTTTTTCAGTGTCTCCACTTTTGTTACCTTCTTTCGTTATTATGATTGAACCAAATCAAGGAAGTCCCCTGCTTCAATTGCGAATATCCGCTTGACACGTAAGACTTGGCACGCGATTCTGTTCAGCTTTGCTGACATTTACCCAACAAAATCGCCGCATGCCTATTGTAGCATGCGACGATTCTCGTTACAACTTGAACTTCTGTTATTCAAGAGATTCTTTTATTTACTTTACTTTCGCTACTTTATTATAAGTTGCCTTTTTGCTGATTTTTGCTTTCTGAAGGTTCTTTTTCAGTGCTCTCAGCGTTTTGGATTTCATCTTCTTAGGAACTGTAACTTTCATCTTAGAAGAAGTACCCTTGAATGCATTCCTGCCAACTTTCACGATCTTTGTTCCCTTGAAAGTTACGCTTGACAGCTTGCTCGCTTTACTGAATGCATTGGAGCCAATGCTCTTGACGTTGTTTCCAATCACGATACTCTTCAGTTTCTTGTTGTTCTTGAAAGCATTCTTACCGATCGTGGTTACTTTGAAGCTGTAATTTCCAACTTTTACTGTATCCTGGATCGTAACTTTTGTTTTCTTCGTTGCTTTCAGTTTCACTGCAGAAACCGTTCCGTTTACTGCATCAGCTTTCGTTACTTTGTAAGTAACGCCTTTTACTGTAGTGGTTGTTCCAACTGCCGGAACCTGTGGTGCCGGATTATTGTTTCCGTTGTTGTTATTGTTATCATCTTTCTTGACAAGAGCTGCTTTTGCATCGCTGACTGCTTTCAGTGCTGCGTTTACTTCTGCCTCAGTAGCATCCTTATTCTCCAGAACTTTCTTAGCTTCTGCCAGTGCTGCTTTCAGTTTGCCTGCACTCTCAGCTGTGTAATCTGCTTCTTTGAATGATTCTGCTTCTTTGACTGCCTTGTTCAGCTCTTCGACTTTTTCTGCCGGTGCAGGGGTCGGAGTCGGTATCGGATCAATATCTTTTGATTTTACCGTGATGGTAACTTTGCCTGTTACACCGCTTCCGTCTTTTGCAGTTGCAATGATATCTGCACTTCCAACACCAATTGCTTTGATCAGACCACTTTCATTTACTGTTACTGCACTTTCATTTGAGCTTGTCCATGTAACTTCTTTGTTGTCTGCATTTTCCGGTAATACAGCTGCAGCTGCCTGAGCAGTACCGCCGATCTCCAGTTCTTTCTTATCTGCTGTTACGCTGATGCTTGCTACTTTGATCGGCTTCGGATCTGGAGTTTCACTCTGGAACGTGAATTTTGCATCTGCCCACAGTGCGTGGTCGTTGTAATCTGCATCGCCTTCTTCTACGATCAGACGCAGATCTTTTACTTTGGATACATCGATATCTACGAGGTAGGACTGTCCGTTGGAGATCACATGGTCTTTGCGGTACAGCTCTTTGCCATCACCTTTGATTACATAGTTTACATCTGCTTTGTTTCCAAGTGTCTGGTCTGCACTGATACCGATGCGTGCGATAAATCTGCTTACGCCCTTGCCTTCCAGGTTAACGCCCAGTTCTGCCGGTGCATGCATAGCCACACCTTTGTCAAAGCTCTGTTTTGTGCCTTCTACATAGACTGCCATCGGATTTCCGCATCCGCAGGCATCTCTTGTGTTTTCGAAGTATCCGCCCTGGTCAACCGTCCAGTCCATATCGGATACATACAGTTCATCCTGAACTTTGAAGTTGATCGTATAAGTCTTTTCTACACCAAACGGAGAAACGGCTTTGATGGTCGCTGTGCCAGGAACTGCTGTTGCCTGTGTAACAGTTACAATGACATCATCTGATTTTTCGATTGCTTCTACCTGAGGGACCTTTCCTTCTTCGTAGCTTCCTCTCAGAAGTGTGTAAGTGTATTCGCTCTGTCCGTCGCTGAAGTTATCCAGTTCTTTGCCGTTTACTTTGATTCCTGTCAGCGGCATACCGGATTTCACATCTTCGTTGCTCTTTGCCATCTTTTCTTCATCTGATGTCTGTTTTGTCAGAGGAAGGATGCTGAATGTCTGTGTATAAGTCTTTCCTGCGGAAATAATGTATTTGCTCAGCGGAGCCGGACCACAGCTTGCATTTCCAAGTCCGCGCTGCATCAGATCTACTGTCAGGATTGTATTTTCCTGTACAGGTACCTGATATGGATGACGGTAAGATGCCAGATCTTCTGCTTTGTAGTGCAGTGCTCCGGATTCCATTTCGCTGTCAGAAGATACCAGGATACCTGTTCCGTCTTCTGCTGTCAATGCTGTCCATCTTACACCTGTGTGGTTTCCGTTTTCCTGAGGTTTTACATATTTTTTTTCAAACTGTTCGGTTACGGTGCTGTTGTATATACCAAGTTTTGCACCGGTGTTGCGGTCAACATAGTTTGCCTGCGGACCATTTCCGTAGTATGTCAGCTTCTCGTAATCTTTTGCAACTGTCATCTTCATACCGATTCTTGCAATATTTCCTGCAGAAGCACTCGGTGTAACCGTATTGGTTACTACGATCTCACCATTGCCATAGATCATGTAATCAATGCTGTTCGGTGTATTTACTTCAGGAATGCTTCCTGATACATGAATGTTGACTACTTTGTCTTTCTTATCTACAGTGATGCCGTTCTCATCCAGCGTGAAGTTCTGTGCTGCATTCTTCATCGCTGTGGAGAAGGATGGGTCGTTGCTGACCGGTGCACGGTAGTAGTTCGGAACCGGTCCGTTCTCCAGCAGGGTCTTGCCGTCTACTTTGTAGCTGGTGATGTAACCCTGTGCTTTGTCGATCACAACTTCAAATGCTTTGCCGTTTGTTTTGGATGTCTTTCCGGTAACAGTGATCGCATCATCGCTCTCTGCTACGTTTACTTTATCCATGTCAGATGCACTGATCGTTGGCTGTGCTTTTTCCGGAGTGTAAGCAAGATCAAATTCTTCAAATGCAATCTCATCACCTTCATGTCCGTAATAATCGCCTGCCCACGCAGCATCTTCTTTCAGTGTTACGGAGAGTGTCAGTGTATAGTCAGAACCTGCTGTCGCACTTACTTTCGGGAAGTTTGCCAGTGTTACGGTAGCTTCTGCCTGCGGTGCGATGTTCTTCTGCTCCTCGCTAAGCTGACCGCTTCCGATCACTTTGTTATCTTCTTTTAATGTCCAGGAGACATTGTATTTGTTCAGGTTGGTGTTCAGGAACTCGTTTACAACACGGACTTTTCCGTTTGCTGCTTCACCGTCATCATAGAAGGAAACTTCCTGATGTACTTTCTTGACTTCATACAGTTCTGCGGAAGGTGTGCGGTCTGCATTTAAGATACCGTTTGCACAGAAATCATTATCATTTACCGTCTCGCCCCAGTCTCCGCCGTATGCGAAGTATGTGCTGTCTTTGTAGTTTGTTCCTTCTGATTTAATGGAAGCAGATCCAAAGTCAATAGAATAAGCTACGTTATCTTTTACTGCGTCCAGATTATCGTTTGTATTCTGGATCTGTTCCTCTGTCATAACACCTTTGATCACGGCTGCACGGTCGATTGCACCGTTGAAGGTTCTTCCGGACTGGTCTGCGGATGCTCCGATGGTGATGTCGATCGGATTGCTGGATGCATCACAGGTTGTCTTGTTGGTTCTTTGTCCTGTTGCAAGCTGTTTTCCATCGTAATACAGCTTGTACTCGGTACCGATATAAGTTGCCGTCAGACGATGCCAGTTTCCGTCTGTGAAATCAGATGGAATATCTGCGGATAAAGTACCACCGCTCCATCCGTCTACAAAGAACTCAAATTTACCATAGCGGTCAATCTGAAGGTTGTAACCGTCGCTGTCTCCTCTGGAGATAAACGCCTGTGCGGATTTTGTAAAGTTCTCCGATGGTTTTACCCATACATCCAGTGTGATACCGGTTGTGCTGTTGGTTGCCAGTTTTGCACTGTCCGTCGCTGCATAAGTTCCCTGGATCGCTTTTGTATTGTTACGTCCTTCGGTAACTTTTCCGTCAAATTTCGTTGCAACACCAGTGTTCGGATCTGTGATCGTGTAAGTTGTTGTATTTTCTACTTTTGTAGAAACAGACTGATCGATCCAGTCCCAGATAAATCCACCCTGTGCATTCGGGTAGTTACGGAAAATATCCCAGTACTCTTTGAAGTTACCAAGGGCATTACCCATTGCATGGGCATACTCAGACTGGATATACGGCAGCTTATTGCCGGTGTTTGTTACCTGACTCTTGACAGAATCCACACCCCAGTACTGGGAGGAATAGATATCTACCATGGATTTGGTACGATCACCCTTTGTATAGCGGTTATCACGCTCGTATTTACGGATACGGGACGGGTCACGCTCCAGGATCCACTGTGTGGAATTGTAGAAGCAGTAGTTTTCATCCATATTGTAAACCTGATAAGTAGCTTCATTGCCAAGGGACCAGATCACTACGGATGGATGGTTCTTATCACGTTCTACCATGTTCTGGGTGCGGTCCATAACGGAAGTATTCCAGATCGGATATCCGGACGGGATGTTGCTGCTTGTCGCACCGATGTGGGACTCTGCATTCGTCTCATCACAGATATAAATACCCAGCTCATCTGCCAGTCCGTACATATATGGATTGTTCGGATAATGGCTGGTACGGATCGCATTGACATTGAACTGCTTCATTATCTTCAGGTCGGTTGTGATATCTTCTTTGGAGATTGCACGTCCGTCCTGGTCATCTGTTTCATGACGGTTTGTACCACGGAACATGATCTTTTCACCGTTGATCTGTACCTGTTCCTGACCTGCTTCGTTGATATCTGCTTTGCTGATCTCGCGGAATCCGACTCTCTGAACAGTCGTCTCAATGACATTGCCATTTTCGTCTTTTAACTGAACAAGAAGCATATACAGATTCGGAGTATCTGCAAACCACTTGTCCGGATTGGTTACTTGTTTGCTTCCGCTAAAGGTTTTTCCCTTGTCATCTGCTTTCTCTGCCACACTTTCCTTTGCTGCCGGAACAGTTGCTTCGATCACCATCGGCTCAGACCACACTTTTGTCTTGCCGTCGATCTTATAAAGATCAGCAGATACGGTATATTTCTTGCCTGCTGCTGTATCATCACCGAGGTTACGGATATCTGCATCCAGCGTCAGCGTTGCATCTTTATAGTTATCATCCAGATCTGTCTTTACAAACAGGTCACGCATCTCTACTTTTGCTTTCGAGTAAAGATTTACATCACGGAAAATGCCGCTCATACGGATAAAGTCCTGGTTCTCCAGATAACTTCCGGTAGACCAGCGATAAACTTCCACTGCGATGGTATTTTCGCCTTTTTTCAAATAACTTGTGATATTGAACTCGTCGGTCGTGTAGCTGTCTTCGCCGTATCCGACTCTCTGTCCGTTTACATATAAATAGAATGCGGACTCTACACCTTCAAAGGATACGAAAACATCTCTTCCATCCCAGTCTGAAGGAACGGTAAAGGTTCTCTTGTACTGGCCGACACTGTTGTTTACGGTCGGTGCTGTAACGTTTGCTCCAAGGCTGACATTTTCATAGTTCTGCCACGGATATCTCTGGTTTACATAGATCGGCTTTTCGTATTTGAAATTGCCGTCTGCATCCTTGATCGTCTGAATGGAGCTTGGAACTTTGATGTCATCCCAGCCTGAGGTATCCCAGTTCTCCACATAATTTTTTGCATCTGCACCTTTTGCCTGTTTTTCGCGGTCTGCCGGTTTCTGGGCAAACTTGAATTTCCAGGTACCATTCAGAGACTGTTTGTAAGCGGACTCGGATGCATCCTCATCCAGAATGGATTTCTCATTGGTCAAAGCTTTCTCTGCTGACTCATATGGTGTAAAATACGCATGAGCCGGCTCTCTGTTTTCCTCTACTGTGGCAATCTGGTCATACCACTCTTCTCCTGCGAAACTGCTGTCGGCTGCACTGACGCTCAGTGAGAAACTGACGATACCGGTCAGAAGCTCACCGCCGATCATGGCACCGGCTAACACTACAGACAAAATTTTCTTTCTCAAATGCATGTACATTCCTCCTTTTATGCATTTTTTCTTTTGCAGCCGTTCCGTTTCCTTTTCAGCTGCAATTTTTTCTTCCTCTCTTTTCGCAGACTTTTTGTCATTTTGAAAATCTCTGCGAAAAATGAAGTCCCGCTGTGCGGGACTTCCAGCACCCTCTCGGTATACATGTTAAGTTTATTATAGTACATTTTTATGTTTTTGTCTATATTGTTACTATTTATTTTTATCAAGCGTTCGCTTTTTAGTAATTTTCTACATATTCTCTGTCCGTTTATTGTCTATTTCGCCAGTTTCGTTGATTCCATCGGAAACATCCACGCTTCCAGGAACCTGTTTTATCAGCTCTGGAAACTTACGGCACTATGCAAAATGAACGAATTCCTAAGAAGGCACTTTTACGTGCCCTTCTGGGAATTCGTTCATTTGCACATACACTTTTTTCTGTATACAGTTTGTCTATTCGTTTCCCAGGAAAGCCGCCTTCATTTTCTCTGCCACTTCCTGCAGTTTCTGTGCTCTTTGTCCGAATATCCGGACAGCGAGATCATTCTGCACCAGTTTTGTCACGCCGCCATCGCACTCCGGTTCCTGTTCCAGGATCTCCCAGATATTCTGCTGCAGTTCTTCGCTGCCGCCGGTCAGAAAGATATTTGCCATATGCGTGTAACCTTCGTACATACCGATGCCTTCCATATCCATCTTTTCCGGCTCATAGCGGGTGTTGTCCCGGTAGATCAGGCTGCCGCTTCGCCAGACGGAAACTTTCGATGCATACTTCCGGTAGCGAAAGCGTTCCCCTGATGCTTTTCGACCGCAGGAAATGATTTCCATCAGAAAGAATCTTGAACTTTCGTCTTCGAGATGGATTTTCATATCACTTTCAAATGCAGACTGTGCATATGGGATCACCGGCTGCGGATAGTAACAGAAAACTGCATTTTTTTTCACTTCTGCCGTCACACTCCGGCGTGCCAGTCCTTCTTTCATCTTATGCACTTTATCAAAAGACTGAGAAAGAAATTCCAGATTGCTTCCTTCGGAAATCTGAAAGGTGAACTCCTGAACATCGCCTTCCATGATTCCGGCCGAAGCACACAGCGGCATAATGGAAATTCCGCCATCTTCTTTTGGAAATGGTGTCATAACTTTATAAGGTGCAGTAAAGGAAAGATCTTCCACTATGGTTTTTCCATCCCGGCTTCCGGTGCGGATCGACAGTCTGGATATTTTTCCGAATTTGTTTTCTGTCAAATGTTCGTCCGCCTTTCTTTTTTATTTTTCAAGAATGCTTCTTCTATTCTTGCTGTGAAGTAAAGCGGACATTCACAATCCGCTTCTCTGCGTTCAAGTCGAACATTATGCTTACAGATCTTCCAGCAATACACTTTTTTTGATCCATTCTACTACTTTATCCACATTTTCATCCCCGCGGATGTTGGTAAACTGGAATGGACGGTCACCACGCATTTTCTTTGAATCACGTTCCATGACTTCCAGACTTGCTCCGACATATGGTGCGAGGTCGATTTTGTTGATGACAAGCAGATCTGATCTTGTGATACCAGGACCGCCTTTTCTCGGAATTTTATCTCCTTCTGCAACATCGATCACGAAAATCGTGGCATCTACCAGTTCTGGGCTGAAGGTTGCGGAAAGGTTATCTCCGCCGCTCTCGATAAAGAGCAGTTCAATATCCGGGAAACGCTCCATCATTTCATCAACTGCTTCAAGGTTCATCGAGGCATCTTCACGGATTGCCGTATGCGGGCATCCGCCGGTTTCCACACCGATGATCCGCTCGACCGGAAGAACACTGTTTTTTGCCAGAAACTGTGCGTCTTCCTTTGTATAAATATCATTGGTGATAACACCAATGCTGTAGTCTTTTGCCATTTTTCTTGATAATGCTTCGATAAGTGCTGTTTTTCCGGAACCTACCGGGCCGGCAACTCCAATTTTCACGTATGACATACTTTTTCCTCCTGCTATGACATATACAATCTGGAATACAGTTTTTCGTGCTGGATTCCACGAATATCAAATCCCGGTGCTGACAGGCACAGGTCATCTTCGCTGTAAGTTCGGATCTCTTCCAGAATTTCTGCAAATTCCGGATAACATCCGCTCAAAAGCTGCTGTCCTGCACTCTGGCTGAGCGGGATGGTTTTGACACAGTTTGTTACCATTGCGGAAGTCTGTGCATATAAATAATGATACAACGTCTCTTCTTCCTCGATTCCAAGAGCCGCACAGAAAACTCCGTACACAATGCAGTGACTGATCGCTTTTCCCTTTCTTGCGTCCAGATACGCTTCAAAAATTTCTCTGTTTTTCATCGGCATCGTTTCTGCATGCAATTTTTCGATTGTTTTTGCAAAACGGGAACCCATTTTTCTGGACGCTTCCCGCTGTTCAAAAGGAATCCTGGATGCTCCGAGGATTTCTTCCAGCTCATCCAGTCCGTCTGCATCATTTTGATCTGCCAGTTCCCACGCAAGGCGAACTGCCAGCAGATCGGTATAAGCAAGTGCGAAACGCAGTTTTTTATGAATATATTCTGCCGCTGTTTTCTCATCGCAGACGCTTCCCTGCTGGATGTAAGTTTCCAGTCCCTGCGAGTGAGAATAGCCTCCGATCGGGAAAAGTGCGTCATTTACCTGCAATAAGAAGAAACGGCGAATTTCCTGTTCTCTGTCCATATCCGTTCCTCTCTTTTTGTGATGCCGGAGCACATTCTGCCCCGGCACCGTAATATCTTTTATATTCTCAGTGATGATGGTTGTGGATCGCTGCGGAAATCCGTCTATCAAAATCAAGTTTCCGCACGGTTTTTTCTGCTTTTACCCCGTGCAGTTTTTCCAGCATCGCCATCATCGGCTCATTGTAAATGGTGATAAAGGTATTTTCTTTATCGCCCCAGAAAAGCGGTGCATGACGGTTGCCGATCTCGTAGCAGACCTTTGCAACATATTTTTCGTGTCCCGGTGCAAGCGATACTTCGATCACTTCGCACGGCGGTGTGTTGACCACGATCACCACACCGTCTGCATCATAGATCACATCATCTTGAAACAGTCCTCTTGTCAGAATGGAATCATCCATACGGATGCCCACTTCACGACCCTGACCGGTCACTTTTCGATGGATCTTTTTAAATGCTTCATGCCATTCAATATCCACATATTCTACTGTTTTTCCTGCGATATCCACATCTTTTAATTTTCCGATTACTTTTTCACAAACCATTCTACCATACTCCTAAGATCAGCATGATTCCCGGAATCCATGCGGTGACCACGCCTTCAAACACCTGAAGCAGCGGTACAAATTTTCCGAGCTTTTTGCCCATGATATCTTCTACAAATGCAGTTCCCCAGAGGATTGCCCACAGATACCAGATACCTGCCCAGCGGATATCTGCGGTAATTCCAAGTGCTGCACTTCCGGTAATTCCCTCGATGGTTCCAAAGATCAGTGCATTGACTGCAACAAAGGTGGAAAACCATGCAAACGGAATCGGGCTGAGCTTGTAAATCTTGCTGAATGCGACAAACAGATAGGTAAATCCAAACAGAAGTCCGGTTCCTGCCGCATAATAGTTGCCCTGTACCAGGCTCACGAAATTGATAAAGACCGACAGGCCTCCGGTCAGCAAATTCATCACTGCCGCCGATTTGCCATCGACTTTGTACAGCGTACACATGCCGTTGTTGATCAGTACAATTCCCACAAATAAAAGGCAAACTCCTAACATTTTGTTCCTCCTAACTCTTTATTTAAATTGATGTCCTCAAAATTGCTCCGTTATAATATAACTCTCGCAATTTTGCAATCATTCAAAATCCGCTCATTTTTCTGCGAAAAATGGCTGCTTTTTCATGATTTGGCGGGATTCATAGACATAAAAATGTATGCAAGCATCCATTTTATGTCCATTTCTCCCTTGGACATCAAAATAAGTTATACAGCTGTGTAAGCGGCAGTTTTTGTGCCGGTTTGGATGTGATGGATTCTCCGTCGACCGTCACTTCATAGGTTTCCGGATCTACGGTGATCTTCGGTGTGCGATTATTAAATACCATGTCTTTCTTGGCGATCGTGCGGCATCCTTTTACCGGAACAACGGTTTTTTTCAGTCCGTATGCATCTTTGATATCTGCATCGTAAGCTGCTTTGGAGACAAAGGTCAGGCATGCTTCATTTTTTGCCTTTCCATGTGCTGCGAACATCGGCTGATAGAGAACTGGCTGTGTGGTCGGGATGGATGCATTTGCATCACCCATCTTAGATGCAATGATCATGCCGCCTTTGATGATCATATCCGGTTTTGCACCGAAGAATGCCGGTTTCCACAGTACCAGGTCTGCGAACTTGCCTTTTTCCACAGAACCTACATAATCTGCAATACCATGTGTCAGTGCCGGATTGATCGTATATTTTGCGATATAACGTTTTACACGGAAGTTGTCGTTTCCTTTGCCTTCGTCTTCCGGAAGTGCTCCGCGTTCGTCTTTCATTTTGCTTGCTGTCTGCCAGGTACGTGTGATAACTTCGCCGACACGTCCCATTGCCTGAGAGTCCGAACTCATCATACTGAAGATACCCATGTCATGCAGAACATCTTCTGCTGCGATGGTTTCCGGACGGATTCTGGAATCTGCAAATGCGACATCTTCCGGGATTTTTTTGTCCAGATGATGGCATACCATCAGCATATCCAGATGCTCATCCAGTGTATTGACCGTGTATGGCATGGTCGGGTTTGTGGATGACGGAAGTACATTTCCTGCTGCCGCTGCACGGATGATGTCCGGTGCGTGTCCTCCGCCTGCACCCTCGGTGTGGTAAGTATGGATCGTTCGACCTCCGATCGCTGCCAGGGTATCTTCGACACATCCGCCCTCATTCAGCGTATCGGTATGGATTGCTACCTGCACATCGTACTCATCTGCTACATTCAGGCAGTGGTTGATAACAGCCGGTGTCGCACCCCAGTCTTCGTGGATTTTCAGTCCCATTGCACCTGCTTTGACCTGCTCGATCAGCGGTGCCTCATCCGAACAGTTTCCTTTTCCGAGGAATCCCAAGTTCATCGGATATTCTTCTGCTGCTTTGAGCATCATTTTCAGGTTCCACGGTCCAGGTGTACAGGTCGTTGCATTGGTTCCGTCTGCCGGACCGGTACCGCCTCCAATCATCGTTGTCACACCGCTGTACAGTGCACAGTCGATCTGCTGCGGGCTGATAAAATGAATGTGAGTATCAATTCCGCCGGCAGTCACGATCATGCCTTCTCCTGCCAGTGCCTCTGTGGAAGCTCCAACCGTCATGCCCGGAGTTACGCCGTCCATAATATCCGGGTTTCCTGCTTTTCCGATTCCGACGATTTTGCCGTCTTTGATACCGATATCTGCTTTTACGATTCCTGTAGAGTCTACGATCAATGCATTGGTAATTACCAGATCCAGATCTCCGTCTTTGCTGCAGGTTTTTACAGACTGTCCCATACCGTCACGGATTGTCTTGCCGCCGCCGAACTTTACTTCGTCTCCATAGGTTGTATAATCTTTTTCTACCTCAATCACAAGGCTTGTATCTGCCAGACGTACCTTATCTCCTGTAGTCGGGCCATACATTGCCGCATATTTGCTTCCGGAAATTTTTGTACTCATTGTTGTCCCTCCTTACAGAAATCCTTTTAATTTCGCAGTTTCCATGGATGCTGCTTTTGTATCGTCAGTTGCCTGTGCGCGGGTAAGGTCATTCAGTCCGAATACTCTCTG
>ERZ772858.2476-NODE-2476-length-13769-cov-9.152837_pt1 | contig 13769 bp, 10 predicted proteins | sample MGYA00512136_ERZ772858 | MGnify/ENA primary metagenome ERZ772858 (study PRJEB29015, sample SAMEA2737726) | human gut metagenome | biome: human gut; feature: human-associated habitat; material: faeces | place: China | collected 2012 ...
CTGCTCGAGCTGATGGAGCGGGACGAGAAATAACAGGACGCAAAAACCGCCGCATGGGGCGGCGCACCTTTCTGCTGGGGGCCGGGGCGGCTGTGTGTGCCGCGGCAGGGCTGGCCCTGCGCCGGGGCACTTCCCCTGCGGCCGCCGACAGCACCCCGGAACCCCCGGCAGACCCCAACCCGGCACTGCCGGCCGGGGAGTGGCGGGCTGTGTGGGTGAGCTATCTGGAATGGGCTGCCATGGACTTTTCCACGGAGGATGCCTTCCGCGCCGGAGTGGTGCAGCTGCTGGACAACTGTACCGGACTGGGGCTGAACACAGTGCTGGCCCAGGTGCGCCCCTTCGGGGATGCGTTGTACCGAAGCACCCTGTTCCCATGGAGCCATCTGTGCACCGGGGTGCAGGGGCAGGACCCGGGCTTTGACCCGCTGGACGTGCTGCTGCAGGAAGCCCACACCCGGGGCATCTCGGTGGAAGCGTGGGTCAACCCCTACCGCCTGCGCTCCTCGGCGGCCATGCCGCCGAACCTTGCGGACGGCAATCTGGCCAACACCCACCCGGAGTGGGTGTGCACGGTGGACGAGGGCCTTTACCTGAACCCCGCCGAGCCTGCCGCCGCCGACTATGTGGTGCAGGGCGTGGCCGAGCTGGTGCAGAACTACGCGGTGGACGGCATCCACTTTGACGATTACTTCTACCCTACCACCGATGAGAGCATCGACGCGGCGCAGTTTGCGGCGTCCGGGGCGGGAAATCTTGCCGCGTGGCGGCGGGAAAATGTGACCGCGCTGGTGCGGGCCGTGCACGACACGGTGAAAGCGGCGGACCCTACCCTGCGGTTCGGCATCAGCCCCCAGGGCAACCCGGACAACGACGAAAACCAGCAGTACAGCGATGTGACCGGCTGGTTGGCGTCCGGCGGCGGGGATGCGGTGGTCGATTATCTGTGCCCGCAGGTGTACTGGGGGCAGGGCTTTGCCCTGCACAACGGCAGCACCCGCTTTGCCTTTGAGAACATCGTGCCCGCATGGCTCGCCTATCCCCGCGCGGCGGACGTGGCCCTGTATTTCGGGCTGGGAGCCTACCGTGTGGGAGTGGGCGACGGCGGCAGCAACGAAAACAGCCTGTCGGGCTGGAGTACCGGCCGTGCGCTGGCCGACCAGGTGGCCTTTCTGCGGGAGCAGGGAGCCGGGGGCTGGGCCCTGTACCGGTACGGTTCGCTGTTCGGGCCGGAGCAGACTTCCCTCGCCGCTGCCGAGTGTGGGGCACTGGCGGCCGCCGATGGCAAAGAAACTGCATGAAATCGGGCGGCAGCGCGCGCAAAAGCCGGGCGGCTCTCTTGTGCGGTGCTGCAAAATGCGGTATACTATACAGATGGACCCGGCTCTGCCGGAACCCGAAAAAACAGGAACATCAAACCCTTTGACAGGTTGAGGAAACGTTTATGAAAACGAAAAAACGCTTTTTGGCCGTTGTGCTGGCCGCCGCTCTGCTGGTGGCCGGTCTGACCGGCTGCAAGGACGCACTGCGCGGTGTGGCGCAGAAGATCACCGGCAGCTCCGGCGAGGTGCAGGAAGAGGACACCACCCGCTGGGCGGACGCTACCGCAGACCCGCTGATCATTCAGGGCATTGCGGACGCTTCGGCAAAGTTTGACACTGCCATGGTGGACGGCACCCTGTACGCCGTGTTCAACGGCATCTGGAGCCGCCAGACCAACTATTTTGCGGCGCCCACCGGCACGCTGACCGTCATGGCCTGCGGCACCGCCGAGGGCACCCAGAAATTCAAGGTGGCGCTGTGGAAAAAGGTAGACGGCGGCGTGGAGTATGTGCCGGACAGCACCTACTACATCAAGACCGACGGCACCGACTACACCTGCACCATCTCCGGGCTGGACCCGGCGGCCATCTACCGCATGACCATCTCCTATGATTCCAGCCGTTACTACCTCTACGGTCTGCTCAAGGTGGAGGGCGTCGGCTGATGAATACACAACGCAAGAATTCGCTTTTGCTGCTGCTGTGCGCATTTATCTGGGGCACGGCCTTCGTGGCTCAGAGCGCCGGTTCCGGCATGGGAGCCTGCAGCTTTCTGGCCGGGCGCAGCTGGCTGGCGGTGCTGGTGCTGCTGCCCACGGTCAAGGTGTTTGACCTGGTGCGTCAGCGCAGCACCGGCACCACTGGGGCACCGAAAACGCCGGAGGAGCGCCGCTGCCTGCGCCGGGCCAGCCTGGTGTGCGGCACGCTGCTGTTTGTGGCGTCGGCTGCCCAGCAGTTCGGCCTGACACTGAACCCCTCCACGGCCAAAGCAGGCTTCCTCACGGCGATGTATGTGGTGCTGGTGCCCATCTTCGGGCTGGCACTGGGCCGCCGCGGCAGCCCCCAGCTGTGGGGCAGCGTGGCCATTGCGGTGTGCGGGCTGTATCTGCTGTGCATGCAGAACGGCTTTGGCGGCGTGGAACCCAGCGACATGGTGCTGCTGCTGTGTGCTGTGCTGTTCAGTTTCCAGATCATGGCGGTGAACCATTATGGTCCGCAGGTGGATGGCGTGCGCCTGAGCCTGCGGCAGTTCTTTGTGGTGGCGGTGGAAAGCTCGGTGGCAGCACTGCTGCTGGAGCACCCGGCCCCGGCGGAATTTGCCGTGAACGCGGTGCCCCTGCTGTACTGCGGCGTGATGTCCAGCGGCGTGGCCTACACGCTGCAGATTTTGGGCCAGCGGGATATGAACCCTGCCGTGGGCAGCCTGATCATGTGCCTGGAAAGCGTGTTCAGCGCACTGGGCGGCTGGGTGCTGCTGCATCAGAGCCTTTCCCCGCGCGAAGGCGTGGGCTGTGTGCTGATCTTTGCCGCCGTGGTGCTGGCCCAGCTGCCGGCCCCGCAGCGGGCAGAGCGTGCGTCCTGACGTGGCCGCACAAAAACCGGAAGTCCAGCTGCGCAGCGCGGGCGGCATCCAGTACGAGCTGTACCGCAAAAAGATCAAACAGCTGCATCTGCGGGTACGGGACAACGGCACCGTGATGGTCAGCATCCCGCTGCGCACCAGCCTGGAACAGGCGGACGCCTTTGTGTGCAAGAACGCACAGTGGATCCACGACACCCGGCAGGAAGTGATGGCAAAAGCGGCCCGCGACAATGCCGACCTGCCGGACAAGGAGACCGCACTGGCCTGTTTTACCGCCATGAGCGATCAGGTCTACCCGGCCTTTGCCGGGGTGCTGGGCGGCCAGAAACCTACCCTCAAGGTGCGCAGCATGACCACCCGCTGGGGCGTGTGCTGCCCCGGCAAAAAGCAGATCACCTTTGCGCTGCAGCTGTACAACATGCCGCCTGCGGCGCAGATCTATGTGGTGGTGCACGAGTACTGCCACTTTTTGCAGGCCAACCACAGCCCGGCGTTCTGGGCCGAGGTGGCAAAGCTGCTGCCGGACTGGAAAGCCCGGCGGGCGCTTTTAAAGTGACTAAATAGTGGGAAAGCGGATGCGGGCGGTCACAGACCGGCCCGCATCCGAATTGTAAAACAGGAGGGAAGTTCCCTTGGAAAACGAAAAAAAGTCCGGCGATAAATATTCAAAGCTTGCCGGCAACACATTGATCTTTGCAATTTCCAGCTTTTCGTCAAAGCTGCTCACCCTGATCGTCCAGCCGTTCCTTACCTATGCAATGGCGGAGATCTCCGATCTGGGCCTTTCCAAGATCCTGAGCCAGTACGCGAACCTGCTCATCCCGTTCGTGTCCATGGGCATGTCCAACGCCATCATCCGCTTTGGTCTGGACAAGGGCAACAGCGAAAAACAGGTGTTCACCAACGGCCTGCTGACCATTCTGGGCGGCTTTGGCATTCTGGTGCTGTGCTGGCCCATTGCGCAGTTCCTGCCCGATATGGCACAGTACGGCCTGCTCATTTACATCTATGTGCTCATGAGCTGCCTGCGCACCCTGTGCACCCAGTTCGTGCGCAGCCGCCAGTGGAACAAGCTGGTGGCCGTGGACGGCGTGCTGTGCACCGTGGCCACTATGGCTTTCTACGTGCTGTATCTGGTGGGCTTCAAGTGGGGTGCCAACGGCTACCTGCTGGCCATCATCAGCGGTGATCTGGTCAGCGTGCTGTTCCTGATGGTCACCGGCAAGCTGTGGAATTATGTGGAGCTCAAGGGCATCAACAAGGACCTGTGGAAGCAGATGCTCCACTTCTCGCTGCCCATGATCCCCGCGCAGATCAGCTTCTGGATCATCAACGCCTCCGACCTGTTCTTTGTGCGTGAGATGTGCAACGGGCTGGACGGCCGGGACGGCAACGCCTGGAGCGGCCTGCTGTCCACGGGCTACTTCCTGCCCACCATCCTCACCACGCTGGGCCTGATCTTCTACGACGCCTGGCAGCTCTCGGCTGTCACCGAGGAGGAGGGCCGGGCGCGGTTCTTCACCAAGATCTTCCGCACCTATTCCAGTGTGCTGTTCTGCTGTGCGGCGGGCATCATCTGGCTGTGCCGCCCGGTGATGCACGTCATGAAGTCCAACTACTACTACGCCTGGCACTTCGTGCCTTTCCTGGTGCTGGCCTCCACCTGCAGCTGCTTCAACCAGTTCATGAACAGCGTGTATGTGGTGACCAAAAAGTCCAGCCGCAGCATGGTCACCATGATGGCCGGTGCCATCAGCAACTGCATCATGAACTACTTCTTCATCAAGTGGTGGGGCCCCATCGGTGCCACATACGCTTCCTTCCTGGGGCTGGCGCTGGTGTTCACTCTGCGCTCCATCGACGCAAACCGCATGATCCATATGCATGTGCATCCGGGCCGGGTGCTGCTGAACGTGGGTCTGCTGGTGTTCGAGGCCTTTGTGCTGCTGGCCGAGACCCCGCTGTACGGCCTGTGGACCGGCCTGATCACCGCAGTGGTCATCCTGATCAACTTTGCAGGCGTGTGGGCTATGGCCCGTGTGCTGCTGCCCCGCCTGCTGGGCCGCCGCGGCAAGGCGCTGGTGGCCGCTGTGGACGGCTGGCTGAGAAAATAAAAACCGATAGAAACAACAATGCCCCCGGAGAACTCTCCGGGGGCATTGTTGTTGTGTGCGAGGGACAGCGAGCTTTTTACGGCCCGCTGGGGGTTGGCTTTTAGTGCTTGCTCTTGGCAAACAGGCTGGTAAAGGCACCGGCTACGGTGAGGGCCATGCCGCTCAGGGCCATGGCCAGAGCGGTGAACCAGTTGACGCCGGTCTTGGGCAGGGCGGCCACGGTGCTGTCGGGGGTGGCATCCTGCACGGGAGGATTGGCGGGGTTCTCCGGGTTCACGGGCGTCTCGGCATCGTCCGAGGTGGCGTCCTGCACGGGAGGCGTGGTGGGGTCCTCCGGGCTGACGGGGGTGTCCGGGGTGTCGGGATCGGGCGTGGGTTCCGGATCCGGAGTGGGTTCCGGATCGGGTTCCGGTGCGGGCAGCTCGGCGTGGGCAGCCTTCAGGGCAAGGCCGCCTTCCCCGGCGGTGATGGTGTAGGTGCCATCTTCGTTCTGGGTGAGTTCGGCACCGCTGTCCAGCAGGTTCTGGAAGAACGGCTCCTCCCCGTGGAAGTTCCAGCGCTGGCCGTTGGCATCGGTGTACCAGCCGTCGATCTTGTCGCCGCAGTCGTTCAGGGTGTCGCCGGTGCCGGCATTGGTCACCGAGAAGGTCAGCTTGCCGCCCTGTTCCACAAAGATATCATCACCGGCCACGGTAGCGTGGTTGTTGTTGATGTGGGTGTTTTTGCCCAGCTTGGCAGAGGCGTTTTCACGCACCACCAGGCCGCCGCCGCTCTGGGCCAGGTCGTCCTTGGTTTCATCGTTTTCCTGCGTGGCCTTATTGCCTGTGACGGTGACGGTGGAAACATCGTCAATGGTCAGCTTGCTACCCTTCCGGCAGAGGATGCCACTTGTATAATTGTCGGCGACGGTCACAGTACTGTTTTTGATGTCCAGTGTGGCCGAAGAACTTCCCAGCCGCAGACCTGCATTGTAGCCGTATCTATGGGAATTCGTCAAACCCTTTGTACCGGTGACCGTCACCGTGGAATCGGTGATGCTGCCTTTGCCGGTGAAGGTGATACCGGTGAGGCCATTGTTGCTGGCAGTAACGGTGGAATCCTCAATGTTCAGGTTTCCGGCAGACAGGCCGTGGCTGCCGTTGTTGCTGAACTCCACGTCAGAGCCGTTCTTGATGTCAAAGTGGGAGCCGTTGGAGCCGTTGCCGGTGCTGTTGAGGACCTTTACGGTGCTGTCGTCCACCGTCACATAGAAGGTGCCGGTAAAGCCGGAGCGGTTGTGGTCGGAGGTGTAGCTGGAGCCATTGGTGATGTTGACATTGTAGCCGCCGTCACCGCCGTCCCACTCCAAGGCGTCCTGCTTATAGTTCTGGATGGTCAGGTTGGAGCCGTTCTGGATGTTCAGCTTGTCGTTGCCGGTGAAGTAGATGGCGTGGACGTTGCTGGCTGTGCCGGTGCCGTCCAGGGTCATGTCAGTGTTATCCAGGGTCAGAGTGGAATCCTTGCTGGCGCAAACGGTCATCCAGTTCCATTCTGCGGTGTAGGGGGTGGTGCCGATGTTATTCAGCACCACCTGCATATTCTTGAAGGTCAGAGATTTGCTCCACAGGGCGATGCCCTTGTCCTCAAAGATCAGCTTGGGCTTCTCGGTGGTCTCCACCACATTGCCCTCAGCGTCCTGCTTTTTGGTGGTGCTTGCAACGCCCTCAATGGTCAGGTTTTTGTCGAGGTTGATGCCCTTGGTGGTGGCCTCGGCCTTGATGACCTGGACGGTGGCACCATCGGCAGCCTCCTGAATGGCCTTGTCGATACTGTCATAAGACCCGACCAGGTTGCCGTCCTTGTCCAGCACGTTGGCAACGGTGGTGTTCTCCACAGCCGGGGCGGCACCCTCCGGCATCAGAACAGAGATCCCTGCCTCCGGGTCGCTCCCTTCCAGAGCGGCATTTTCCAGGGGGGAGGTCAGAAGGGCCGGAGCATTGGGGTCAGCGGCCTCGTCAGCCTTGTCGTCCACGTCAGCCTTGTCGTCCACGTCGGCCTTGTCGTCCACGTCAGCCTTGTCGTCCACGTCGGCCTTGTCGTCCACGTCGGCCTTGTCGTCCACGTCGGCCTTGTCGTTCACGTCGGCCTTGTCGTCTTCGTCAGCCTTGGGGGCCTCGTCAGCCTTGGGGGCTTCGTCAGCCTTGGGGGCTTCGTCAGCCTTGGGGGCCTCGTCAGCCTTGGGGGCCTCGTCAGCCTTGGGGGCTTCGTCAGCCTTGGGGGCCTCGTAGCCTTGGGGGCCTCGTCAGCCTTGGGGGCTTCGTCAGCCTTAGGGGCGACGGTGTCATCGGCGGCAGCTGCCTGGCCTGCTGCGGCAGGGGCAGGGGTCAGAGCTACGTCCTCCGGAGCCTCTGCATTGGCGGCCAGAGGGGTGGCTGCCACACAGGCGGTCAAGGCCAGAGCCATGGCGGCTTTTTTGAATTTCTTGTTCGTCATATGATTCGCTCCTTTCGCTCTGCACACAAAAGATACTATAAATTGTATCTATACGGAGATAAAACAGAGCAATAAACTCTGTTTATGATATAACATTTTCTAGCTGCGCTGTCAATAAGATTACGAAAACACGCGGATAATTGGCAAACTGTAAAAAAAACGCAGCAAGATTTTACGCAGAATGCAGAGAGAAATGTGCGCTATTGTTGCACTGCTGAAATGGTCTTGATACGCATTGAAATTTGTTGTTGCAGAACGCAAAAAAGCCGCCGCCCGGCAAATGGGCAGCGGCTTTGAAAAATGCAAAGAAGGTGCGGTGCACTGTGGTCAGCGCAGCTGATCGTTCAGCCAGGCGGCAATGTCGGCAAACACTTCCTGCCGGTTGGTCTCCACCAGCAGTTCGTGCCGTGCGCCGGGGTACAGCTTGCAGCGGATGTTCTGCATGCCTGCGGCCTTCAGGCTCTGGATGGCGCGCAGCACGCCCTTGCCTCGGTCGCCCACCGGGTCGGCGGTGCCGGCCAGGAACAGCAGGGGCAGGTCCTTGGGCATCCGGGCCAGAAAAGCCGGGTCGTGCAGGCGCAGGATGCCGCTGAACATGCTGTAGTAGGCGTTGAGCGTAAAGGTAAAGGTGCAGCGCTCGTCGGCCAGGTACTTGTCCACCTCGGCGGCGTCACGGTTGAGCCAGTCGTGGGTGGTGCGGCCCTCCAGCCCCTTGTTGTAGCCCATGAAGGACAGGTTGGCCACCAGCTTGCTGCGGTACTGCCAGCCGTGCACGGCCGCCAGCGCCCGGCAGGTGCTGCGGGCAAACTGCACCAGCGCTTTGGGCTGGTGGCCGGTGCCCATGATGATGGCACCGCTCAGTTCCTGCCCGTATTCGCACAGGTACTGCCGGGCATAGAACGAGCCCATGCTGTGCCCCAGCAGAAAGTACGGCACACTGGGGTAGCGCTCCTTGGTGCGCAGGGCCATGGCGTGCAGGTCGTCCAGCACGGCACGGTTGCCGTCCGGCTCGGCAAAGTAGCCGTAGTCGGCCTTGGTGCGGATGGACCCGCCGTGGCCCAGGTGGTCGTGGCCGACCACCACGATGCCCTGCCCGGCCAGATACTCCGCCAGCGGCTTGTACCGGTCGATGAACTCCACCATGCCGTGGGACAGCTGCAGCACGGCCCGCACTTCGCCTTCCGGCTCACAGCAGAACGCGTGCAGGGTGCGCCCGGGCACGGTGGAGGGGACAGTAAAATCGGTCATGCGGCTCATGGACGCAGGCCTCCTTTTGGTTCTGATTTACAGTGTGCCGATCTTGCGGCGGCAGGCGGGGCAGATGCAGTACCCGGCAAACTGGATGGCGTTGGCGTCCACGTCGCCGCAGAAGTCGCAGCTGCCGGCGGGGCGGTGCTTCTTGAGCACGATGGTGTCGCCATCCACAAAGATCTCCAGCTTGGTGTCCCCGTCCAGATGCAGGGTGGTGCGCAGCTCCTTGGGCAGGACGATGCGGCCAAGCGAGTCGATGCCGCGGACGATCCCGGTGCTTTTCATAGGTATCATTCTCCTTCAACGTTTTCTCCATACAGGCAGGCAGCTGGCACAACAGGAAAATTGTGCCAGCACCGTTTGAAATTAGTATACAAAAAAATACAGCCTTCGTCAATGATTGCGGGCGATTTCGACAAAATGTCCCGCCTTGTGTCCCAAAAACCGCAGCTTCGCACAAAACACGTTCCTCCGTTGACAAATCGCAGCAGAACAGGTAAACTAAGACGTAGCTATCCGCATTTTTTGCATGAGTATAAAAGGAGCGTTTTTCTATGCCGAGCAACAAAGTCCGCACCCGTTTTGCCCCCTCGCCCACCGGCTATATGCATGTGGGCAACCTGCGCACTGCGCTATATACCTATTTAATGGCAAAGCACGAGGGTGGCACCTTCATCCTGCGCATTGAGGACACCGACCAGGGCCGCTATGTGGAAGGCGCTGTGGATGTGATCTACAACACTCTGCGCGAGACCGGCCTGCTGTGGGACGAGGGCCCGGACGTCGGCGGCCCGGTGGGCCCCTATGTGCAGAGCGAGCGCATGGGCATGTTCAAGCAGTATGCCGAGCAGCTGGTGGCAGAGGGCAAGGCATACTATTGCTTCTGCACCGAGGAGCGTCTGGAGGCCCTGCACGCCGAGCAGCGCGCCAACGGTGAGATGACCCACTACGACGGCTGCTGCCGCGACCTGCCCAAGGAGGAAGTGGAAAAGCGTCTTGCTGCCGGGGAACCCTATGTTATCCGCCAGAAGATCCCCCGCGAGGGCGTGACCGGCTTCGACGATGTGGTGTACGGCCACATCGAGGTGAACAACAGCGAGATGGACGACCAGATCCTCATCAAGACCGACGGCATGCCCACCTACAACTTTGCAAATGTGGTGGACGATCACCTTATGGGCATCACCCACGTGATCCGCGGCAGCGAGTATCTGTCCTCCACCCCCAAGTATAACCTGCTGTATCAGGCGTTCGGCTGGGAGATCCCCACCTACATCCACTGCCCGCCGGTCATGAAGGATGCACAGAATAAGCTTTCCAAGCGCAACGGCGATGCCAGCTATCAGGATCTGGTGGCAAAGGGCTACCTGACCGAGGCCGTGCTGAACTACATCTGCCTGCTGGGCTGGAGCCCCAAGGGCGAGTATGCCGAGCAGGAGATCTTCTCCCTGCCGGAGCTGGTCAAGATCTGGTCTCCGGACGGCATCTCCAAGTCTCCGGCCATCTTCGATCCCCTCAAGCTGCGGGCCATCAACGCGGAATATATCCGCCGCCTGTCCCCGGAAGAGTTCCAGAAGAAGGCGGAGCCGTGGATCGACAAGGCCGTGCACACCTCCATCGACAAGAAGCTGCTGTGCGCAAACCTGCAGCCCCGCTGCGAAGTGCTGGGCGAGATCCCGGAGCAGCTGGATTTCTTTGATGCGATGCCCGAGTACGATGTGAGCATGTACGCCAACAAGAAGCAGAAGACCACCCCGGAAACCGCCAAGGAGGCACTGGAAGCCCTGCTGCCTGTGCTCAGCGACGAAGCACTGGATTTTGGCAATCGCGATGCCGTCTTCGATGCCTGCAAGGCCAAGGCTGAGGAGCTGGGCAAGAAGAACGGCTGGCTGCTGTACCCGCTGGGCATTGCCCTTTCCGGCAAGCAGCGCACCCCCGGCGGCGGCACCGACCTTGCCTGCATGATGGGCCGCGAAACCACCCTTGCCCGCGTAAAAGCGGCAATTGAAAAGCTGAACGGCTGATTTTTGCCATAAAACCACAAAGCTCTGCAGCATTTTTGAACGCTGCAGGGCTTTTTTGCGTCTTTGGGCCGGTTTGCGGCAGAACACTGCACCGCGCCAAAAATCGCCGCGCGCCCGCGCTACAGTATATGCAGAAAGCGCGGGGAACAGAACCACAACGCCCCGCCGGAAAGCGGGGAGTTTTTATGACAGAGCGGATGGGTCTGGCAGCGGTCGGGCGGCAGAACAGACAGCGGGCAGCACTGGCACGGCGGGCAGAGCTGCGCCCGGCAGCGCGCAGGCTGGCGGCTGTGGCAGTGGGATTTGCAGGCGGCTGGGCCGTTGTGTACGGTGCACTGATGCCTTTTGGTCTGGGCTTTGTGCTGGGCTTTGCAGAGGACTGCTTTGCCCCCTGTGCGGCGGGTGCGGCGCTGGGTGTGCTGCTGCACGGGTTTGGGGCACTCTCGCTGCGCAGTGTCTGTATGCTGTGCGCACTGGGTGCTGCAGTGGCAGCGCGGTGGATGGGTGCCAGAACACTGACCCCGGCGGCACTGGCGGGCTGCGGCACGCTGGTGGGCGTGGCGCTGTGCTTTGCCTTTGGCGGCGGCGGGGCAGAGCTGGTGCTTTACAGTGCGGCAGATGCCCTGCTGGCCGCAGCCATGGGCTTTTGTCTGCGGCAGTTCGCGCCCGAAAAGCCGGGTGCCGGGATGCTTCTGGTGGGTGCGGCCACAGCGGCGGCGCTGGGCAGTGTGCAGCTGTGGCAGCTGCTGCCGGGCGTGATCGTCTGCGCGGCGCTGGAACTGTATTTATGCAGCAAAGGGCAGGCCAAAGCCGCGCTTGCGGCCTGCGCGGTGCTGGGCGCTGCGCTGTGCGCAGCAGACCCGGCCCTCAGCTTTGCGGCATCCGGCCTTACCTGTGCCACGGCGGCAGCGGCAGTGCTGGCACCCGGACGGCGCATGGAAACGGTAGCCGCCTACGCGGGCGGCTGCGTGACCGGTGCACTCTGTGTGCAGCCGCCCGGGAGCGCGTTTCAATATCTGCTGAACGTCTGCATCGGCATCACGGCCGTAGCGGCCATGCCCGCAGCGTGGCTTGTGCCGGAGCCGGAAGAAAAGCCGCAGGCAGGGCAGGCCCAGCCGCAGCAGTACAGTGCAGCGGCCACCCGGCTGGAACAGGTGTCCCAGAGCCTTGCATCGCTGGCAGAGACCGTGAACGATGTCTACGAAACGCTGCCGCACCGGTGTGAGGATTTCCATTGGGTAATTGACAACACACATGATACCCTTTGTTTTAACTGCGGGCGGCGGGATACCTGCTGGAAGCAGGAGTATGCCGCCACGCTGGAGGGCATGGAAGCACTGCGCCCTCTGCTGGAAAGCAGCGGCGGGCTGGAAACGGCTCAATTGCCCGGACAATTATCCCGGTGCATCCACCCGGCAGCACTGTGCGCAGCGGCAAACCGCTCCTTTGCGCTGTACCGCAGCCGCAAGGAGGCCCGCCTTCATGCCGAAGCCATGCGCACTGCCCTGACCGAGCAGTACAGCGCCGTGGCCGAAGCGCTGGGCGTGTTGGGAGAACAGCTGGGCCGTCCGGGCGACCCGGAACCCTATAAATCCGGCCGGGTGGCGGACTTTTTTGCGCAGCTTGGCACTCCGCCGCAGGAGTGTGCCGTCACGCTGGATGATCTGGGCCGCACCCATGCGGCGGTCACGCTGCCGCGCACCCGCTTCTCGGCGCAGGAGCTGGCCGCGCTGGCCGGGGAGGTGGGCCGCATCTGCCGCCGCACGCTGGAAGTGCCGCAGGTGCTTTCCTGCAAGGGAATGACCACCCTGCTGTTCAGCGAAAAGCCTGTGCTGCGGGCCGTGTTCGGCATGGCGGGCGCGGCGGCGCGGGGCAGTATTTCCGGCGATGCGGTGCAGCAGTTCTGCAGCCCGGCGGCAGCGCAGATGATCCTGTGCGACGGCATGGGCACCGGCAGGCCTGCAGCCGTGGATGGCAACCTTGCCGCCGAGCTGACGGCCCGGCTGCTCAAGGCGGGCTTTACCGCAGAGCTGGCGGCAAGGCTGGTCAACGTGGCCCTTGCCCTGAAAAGTGAGGATGAAAGCGGTGCCACGCTGGACCTCATCAGCGTGGATCTTTACACCGGCACGGCAAGGCTGTTCAAGGCCGGTGCGGCACCGGGCTTCCTTGTGCACGGCGGGCGGGTGCGTGCTGTGGGCGACACCAGCCTGCCGGTGGGCATTCTGGGCGGAGTGAACGGCCAGAGCCGGGTGGTGCATTTGACGGTGGGCGATTATGCGGTGCTGGTCTCGGACGGGCTGCTGGTGGACGGTCCGGGCTGGGTGGCAAAGCAGCTGGAGCTTTCCGCTGCGGCAGGAGATGCGCCGGAAAAAGTTGCAAAGACGCTGGTGGAAACGGCCCGCGTGCGCGCCCAGAAGACCGGCAGGCCGGACGACATTACGGCGGCGGTGCTGCGGCTGGAAAAATGCGTTTGATGTTCATATAAACTTCGTTGATTTTCGACGGAGGAGAAGGTATACTATGGAAGCATAGAAACAAAACGGGAGGACAGAAACATGCTTACCATAACCGTAGCGCAGGATGGCAGCGGCGATTTTGCTTCGGTGTCCGAAGCGGTGCTGGCCGTGCCTTATGCCTGCGCAGCAGAGATCCGCATTGGCCCGGGCGTTTACCGCGAAAAGCTGGTGTGCGAAAAACAGGATATCACCCTGATCGGCGCAGGCATGGAAAGCACCCGCATCGTGTGGGGCGACGGCGGCAGTCTGCCGCACCCGGACGGCAGGCCCACCCACACCTTCCGCAGCTATACCGCGTTTTTCCGGGGGATAGAACTGCGGGTGCGGGATCTGACCATTGAAAACGATGCCGGCCCCGGGGCAAAGGTGGGGCAGGCCGTGGCGGCTTATGTGGACTGCTCACACACCCTCTTTGAGAATGTGCGGCTGCTGAGCAATCAGGATACGCTGTTCTGCGCCCCTCTGCCGGAGAAGGAGCGGGAGAAGGA
>ERZ772858.2492-NODE-2492-length-13707-cov-7.335042_pt1 | contig 13707 bp, 10 predicted proteins | sample MGYA00512136_ERZ772858 | MGnify/ENA primary metagenome ERZ772858 (study PRJEB29015, sample SAMEA2737726) | human gut metagenome | biome: human gut; feature: human-associated habitat; material: faeces | place: China | collected 2012 ...
ACAGAAGAAACAACTAAGGAAAAAGCCGTAAATAACGTAGTGGAAGAAAACACTCAGTCTAATGTAAGCAAAAAAGATTACATGTATGGACTTTCATCAGAGGCAGCAGCCCAGATTAAAACATTAAAGTTTAACAAGAACAGCAAACTTATCTGGCCTGTTGAGGGTAGCATTATTATGCCATATGATGTGAAAAATACAGTATATTACGCAACATTAGATGAATACAAAACCAATCCCGGAATTGTAATCCAAAGTAGCAAAGGCACTGCAATAAAGGCAGCGGCAGATGGTGTTATTACAAAAATAACACAAGATGACGAACTTGGCGTTGTTATCAGTCAGGCAGTGGGAAATGATTATATCGTAAACTACGGTCAGACCATAAATCCTGAAGTAAAAGAAGGAAGCTTCGTTGAAGCAGGCCAGACTATCGCCTATGTTAACCAGCCAACTAAATATTACTCCAAGGAAGGGGATAATATTTACTTCTCAGTAGAAAGAAATGGAAAAACAAAAGATCCTTTAAATTATATTGATTACGAGGACTAATCACAAAACCGGAATAAGTGCATACAATAAGGTATACAAAAGAAAATATTAAAAGCTGCTCACTTTTGTGACAGCAGGCAACAGGGTTAAAAAAGGAAAATCATAAACAATTATTCTAATGATTTTCTAAAATCCGTACCTGTTGTTTATAATAGATTGTGCTATCATGTACCTGAAAAATACGTGGTAGCACTTTTTTTGATATTTTCTTGAGCTTTCCGAACGCCTTTTTAAAAGCTTTCCACCCGCACGCTGTCCGGTTCCCCGCTGCGTTTTTGCTGGTACATCGCTTTTATTTGGCTTTTGAAGAGCTGCTGTCTTGCGCGACAGCTTATTTATAATACCACACTTTCAACCATTGTCAACACCTTTTTTCGATTTTCTTCATAATTTTTTCGATTTATTTTTGGGCAGGGTGCATATGGACGCTTTAACGTGGTTTCTCTATTCATTTTCTTTTTGTCCCCGTTTTTTATCCTTTTCCCCCACATCTTCCTATAATACAAATGGCCTTCTCCATCCCCTGCTTCCCCATCTTTCCCAAATCATTTATCTTCCATACTTGCGCTTTGGGTCCAAAGCAAGTATACTAAAATCTGTGATTTAACAAAGAAATGATGGTGATCTTTCCATGCTGGCGATATACGAAACCGTCAACCGGCGCTTAACCCGCGCAGACGAAATTGAGGAAGGCACATGGATCTGCCTGACTGCCCCCAGCCAGGAGGAGATCCGCGAGGTTGCCGCCACCTTAGATATTGAGCCCGCTGATGTGCAGGCCGCCCTTGACCCGGAAGAATCCGCGCGTATCAGCCTGGAAGATGGTTATACCGTCATCATTGTGGATATACCCTTAAAGGTAGATGGCGCCGCCGAGGGCGTATACACCACCATTCCCCTTGGTATTCTGTTGACCCAGACCACCATCACCACGGTTTGCTCCGTAGATACCCCCGTATTGTCTGATTTCGCTTCCTGCCGGGTGCGCGGCTTTTCTACTAAAAAGAAGATGCGATTTGTGTACCAGATTCTGTACCGCGCCGCCACGATGTACCAGCAGGAGCTACGCCTGATCGACCGCCGCCGCCAGGAAATTGAGAAAAACCTGACCGGTACCCTGCGCGATAGTGACTTGATGGAGCTGCATGGGTTGGAATCCACCCTGGTATATTTCGCAACCTCACTGCGTGCCAACAGCACGGTTTTGGACCGGTTGACCCGCTACAAGCGGCTGGAACAGTACCCTGATGACATGGAACTACTGGACGATGTAATCGTTGAGATTCGGCAGGCCATTGAGATGACCAGCATCTACCGCGATGATATCAAGGGCACCCGCGAGCTATTCAGCTCAATTTTGGATAACCGCCTGAACAATGCGATGAAGTACCTGACTTCCGTTACCCTGTTGATGGCTGTCCCGACCGTTATTTCCGGTTTGTATGGCATGAACGTGGACATTGACGGCATGCCGTTTTCCGGTTCTGATTATGGATTTGTCATTGTCTGCTTGCTTACGCTTGCTATTTGTGGGATCGCTGCCTGGGTACTGCACAAAAAACATATGCTCTGATTTGTATTGTTTGCCGCATCCCGCCCGCCGGGGTGCGTTTTTTACTTTTCTGCCTGTAACATTTGGGGGTGATTCCCCTATTATATAAATAGTAAGAGGAAAGCGAGGTGTGCCGCAATGACTGATGCCGACATTGTTACGCTGTACTGGGCACGGGACGAGCAGGCCATTGCACAGACCGCACAAAAGTTTGGCGCCTATTGCCGCAAGATTGCCATGAACCTGCTGGGCAGCCAGGAAGACGCCGAAGAATGCGAAAATGACACCTGGATGGCCGCCTGGAACAGCATGCCGCAAAACCGGCCGGACAAGCTTGCACCCTACCTGGGGCGCATTACCCGCAACCTGGCACTGGACCTGCGGGAGCGGCAAAATGCCAAAAAGCGCGGCGGCGGCCAGACCGAAACCGTGCTGGAAGAGCTGGAATTTTGCCTGCCCGCCGGAGACCACACCGCGCAGGAGGTAGAAAGCGCTGAAACAGCCCGCTCCATCAGCGCGTTTCTGCGCAGCCAGCCGGAGCAGGCACGCAACATCTTTATTCGGCGGTACTGGTACTGCGACGCCACCGCCGACATTGCCAAGCGCTACGGTATTGGCGAAAGCAAGGTGCGCGTTACCCTGCACCGGATGCGCACCAAACTGAAAGCCTACTTAGAGAAAGAAGGTGTCTGCCTGTGAGCTCCCGCGATTTATTCCGCGCGATCGGGCAAATCGATGATGATTTGATTGAATCTGCCAACAAAACCCCCGTAAAGCACACCATTCCGTTGCAATTCCAGCATTTTGTTCCGGCAGCAGCTTGTTTTTGTCTTGTTCTGTTAGGGGCGGCGATGGTCAGTCAGGACCGTTCCGCCGGGGTCAGCCAGGCCGCCGAGACCGCTGATCTGAACGAAAGCGCCCCCGCCTATGAGGAATCCAACAGTCCCGATACCTTCAGCGCATTCAGCATGGAGGGCAGTGAACCAGATGCCGCCGCAGGCAGCGTTGCCGATGCCCCGTTGTCCTCCTCCCTGAAATCCGCGATGCAGGACAGCAGCCCCTTGCAGGCTCTGAGCGATATTTTGCTTGGCAGCGGCGCTTCCGGCAGTTCTTCCCTGCTGGCCCACAGTGCCGATGAGCTGTATTTCGGCGAAAGTCTAATTTTAGGCAGTTCCGCGGATGTTGTTCTCCCTGCCAGCCTGCCGGTCTACCGCAACAGCCTGCTGGATGCCGCCGACAATACCGATGCCATGAAAGCCCGTCTTCGCACGGTGCTGGATGCTCTTGGGCTGGATACCACACTGGCTGACACCGCCACGTTCAGTAGGGACAGCGCCGATACCATCTCCAAAACAGTATCTAATATAAAGGAATCCGCCGAGCAGAACGGGTGGGATGCAGATTCTTCCGTGCTGAATTATCTCTCTGATGCCGCACAGCTGCAGCTGAACATTCCCGAAAGCGACTGGCCCGGTGGGCTGACAATCACCGTCTCCAACGACCTGTGCACCAGTGTGGTCTGCAACAGCTCTGCCGAGGTGAAGACCTTTGCCGCCCTTGCGGAAGAGCGCGTGATTGCCGCCGACCTGCAAGAGAAATACGGTTCCCTCTTTACCTCTCTGCTTGGCGGTGAATATACCGATGTGACGGATGGAGGCGACAGCACGATCTACGGCCAGCCCTCTTCCCTCTTTGTCAAGTTCGCGGCGGATTCTTTCCATTACTTGCTGGTCAGCGTAGATACCGACGGCAATCTGTTGAGCCTGCATGAAACGGACCGCACCGTGGAGCCCCTGGGCGAATACACCAGCGTTTCCCGCGCCGAGGCTGACAAGCGGCTGGCCAACGGAGAGTTTTTGACCGACAGCTACACGGCGGAAGCGGTTGACCCCGCCGCAGAGCCGGAGTGCCTTGCCAACCTGCGCCTGACCTATGTACAGGGGAGCGCCGCCTACTACCTGCCCATGTGGGAATACACGATTGATGAAGGCCCCGCTGCCCTGGGCGACGGCGATGATGTCGACCAGACGCTGCACACCTTTTCTGCTTACTATGTGCCCGCTGTGGAGCTGGACGAAATCGACGTCCTAAAGAACAAATAAAGCCAGCAAAACCATACCGCAGGCCGAACCGCAACACCAAAATGTTCCGGGGCACAGCCTGCGGTATTTGTGTTATTGCAAAATTGCGGGTTCTGCGTTATAGTAAAGGCAATACCGCATAATTCTAAGTGCCGATACGGCGAGCGAGGTGCGGCAGCTGCTAAGCCAAAAGCGCAGATAATACTGGATGTCTTATCGAGCATTTTGGCAACGCAGATGCCGTGCCGCAGCTGCCGGAGCGGTGCTTAAGCCGCAAGGCGGGAATTGTGCGGTGTTGCCTAAAGGCAACAACCTAACCGTTTTTATATAAGGAGGCCCGCCATGCCCACCGAACCGCAGAGCCAGCCGCTAGTCAGCATTATTGTTCCTGTTTACAACGCAGCAGACCATATTGCCCGCTGTATTGAGAGCATCCGCCGCCAGACCTACCGGAATTTGGAGATCATTCTGCTCAACGATGGCAGCAAGGATGTCAGCTATGCCGTCTGCCAGAGCTATGCCGGTATTGACCGCCGCATTGTGGTGATCGACAAAAACAACAGCGGAGTTTCTGCCACCCGCAACCTTGGCATGCAGGAAGCCCACGGCAAATACTTTCAGTTTGTGGATGCGGATGATTTCATCCAGCCCTATGCCACCGAGCTGCTGGTACAGAAAGCGGAAGCCAGCCACGCCGATATGGTGATTGCCCACTACAACCGCATTGAACCGCCGGTCAGCCTGCCAAAAAACATGCGGGATACCGTGGTGGAGCGTGTGCTGGACCCCATCCTGGATCCGCAGCACCGGGTGCAGACTTTCGGCTTTTTGATGGAAGGCCCCCTGAATAAAGACGCATTTGCCTGTGGCCTGATGCAGGAGCCCGCCAGCTTTTATTACGGCGTGATGTGGAACAAGCTCTACCGCGCCGACATTGTGCGTGAGCACCCCGATGTGCGCTGCAATGAGGAACTGGACTACAGCGAGGACCTGTATTTCAATCTAAGCTTTATCCGCTACGCCCAGCAGTTCTATGCGCTTTCCACCCCCATTTACAACTATGTGCAAAACCCAGACAGCGCCGTGCACCACCTGAACCCCTTTGATGTGCTGACCACTCGGTTTGAGCTGACCACCTATTACAAGGATCTGTTCAAGCACATTGGCCTGTATGAAGAAAACAAATACCGCCTGAACAAGTTCTTCTTTGGTGTTGCGGAAAGCTGAAGCAATCCCGCATGATTCTATTACCGCCCCGGCAGAGTTTTTTGTCGAGGCGGATTTTATTTGGCTCTATATCACATACAGCGCGCACACTGCAGCAAAAATGCCCCGGCCGAGAAGCGTTTCTCGTCCGGGGCATCATGATTCTTATAAAAAACTCAGGATTCCTTCAGCATATGCTGGCTTTCGGCAAAAGCCACCAGCTTTTCAAAGGTTTCTGCGCTCAGGTCATGCTCGATCTTGCAGGCATCGTGAGAAGCAACGGCAGGGTCCACACCCAGTGCAACAAAAAAGCGGGTCAGCTTTTTGTGGCGGCCATAAATCCGGGTGGCAATTTCCAGTCCCGGCGGCTCCAGGGTGATATACCCAGCACCATCCATCGAAATATAACCGGCCTGACGCAGATTTTTCATTGCAATGCTCACGCTCGGCTTGGTAACGCCCATCTCGGTAGCGATGTCGATGGAGCGGACTTCCCCGTTGCGTTCTGTCAGCATCAGGATCTTTTCCAGGTAATCCTCTGCGGATTCATAGATTTTCAACGGCACTGCCTCCTTTGTGGACTTGCCATCTGTCATATTGCTATAAAATTATAGTGTTATATTAACACATTTTTTCAATTTTGGCAAGTGTAATACTTTTTGTTTGTCTTTCCGTTTTTTTCTTTGCTTTTTGGGCGGATCCTCACGGTCAGGCATCATCCCGTGCTCTTATCGAACAACCCGCCAAAAAAGTTTGCCACGGTGCTGCCTGCTTTCTTCAAAAATTCACGGAACGGTTCTCTTGTTTTTTCGTCAGCAGCCGTTGTTTCTTCCCGGGTTGCAGCTGGGGCTTCGGTTGCTCTTGGCATTTTGAGCGGGGCCGCAGTTTCCGGCGTGGCCGTTTTTGCTGTTTCGGGTGTGGCGGCGCTTTCCGGTGTTGCCGGAGCTGCACTTTCGGGGGTAGCCGTTTCCAGGATAGCGGTCTCTGGAGTAGCAGCAGTTTCAGGCGTTGCGGGTTCAGCGCTCTCCGGCGTGGCTGTTTCCGGGGTCGACTGGGCAGCAGTCTCCGGGGTCGCGAGGGCTGCGCTTTCCGGCGTGGCGGTTTCCACAACATTAATGTTCACTTCGGCATAAAAATCCAGGTCCACACAGCTTACCAACACGGTTGCCGTGCCGGGGGTCACAGCGGTCACGTTGCCGTCCTGGTCTACTGCGGCCACACTGGGGTCAGTCGAAGCAATATGTACCACTGCATCGGTCACAGCTTGGGCAAACTCTGCCCGGTCCTGCGGCGTAATATCGGAAAGGCTGCCGGTAAACCGCAGCTCCCCGGCCAGCGCGCACTGCTGGCCAACGGCAAGCTGCACTTCATGCGGCAGGGCAAAATCTTCTGCACTGCACCCACACAACAGGCAAAGCGCTGCTGCCAGCGCGGCCAAAATCCAAATCCTGAACTTTTTCATACCGGTTTCCATTCCTTTCTGCGGCAGTGGTGCATACATCTTAAAATGCGCCTTATCCTGCCAAAAAGCTTTCTGTAATAACGAACATCGCACGAAGTACAATTTTAGATCACAGTGTTCTCTCTCGGAGCGATATATATTTTCGATACGAACCTAAATGCAATCTGTAGGGGACGATGCTTGCATCGTCCCGGATGTCGGGCCTTGCCGGATATTTTGCTTTCGGGATACTAGCAAACGCTCTGCAGACGCACTTTGTGCCCCTACGCTCCCTATAAGGTAAAGGTGCATCTTTTTGCCCCGCTGGGAGATATCTGAAAATCGGCCGCCTTCCCCTTTCGCTTCATTCTTATCATAATACGCGGCAGGTGTGAAATTTTCAACATTTTGTGCTGTCCCCCGTTTAAAATTTTCCGGTTTTCCCGCTTGGCATGTTGTGGTATACTGTTAGCAGTATGATAAGTTGGGGGGTGTATGCCTTCTACAGCCACCGCCCCACAAGTTATATGATTTGTTTATCAAATCTTGCAAGAAATACATTTTATATTAAGTCTATCGGAGGTTCTGGCCATGCTGGATATCATTCTGCTTGGCACCGGCGGCACACAGCCCCTGCCGGAGCGCGCCCTGGCGGCTGCCTGCATCACGGTGGGCGGCTCCAACCTGCTGCTGGACTGCGGCGAGGGCACCCAGACTGCCGCGCGCCGGGCCGGGGTCAGTATTTTCCGCATGGACGCCATTCTGCTGACTCATTACCACGGGGACCACATTTTCGGCCTGCCCGGCATCTGGCAGACGATGGCCGCCCAGGGCCGCACTGCCCCCCTCGTCATGGCTGGGCCGCCGGGTTTGACGGATGTGGTGCGCACCTTTTACGCCGTGGCCGGACCGCTGCCGTTCGAACTACGGCTGAAAGAACTGCCGGACTGCAAAGGCGAGTTTGAAGTGCCCGCCGGGTGCGTGCAGGCGTTCCCCCTCAAGCACCGGGTACCCTGTTGCGGATATGCGTTCACCCTGCCGCGGGCGGGCAAGTTTGATCCCCAGCGGGCAAAGGCGGCGGGCATCCCCGTGCGTTACTGGTCCACCCTGCAAAGCGGCCAGCCGGTGGGCGGCTTCCTGCCGTCCCAGGTTCTCGGCCCGCCGCGCCGCGGGCTGAAAGTTGTCTATGCGACCGACACCCGCCCCTGCGCTGCGCTGCGCCGCGCTGCACAGGATGCCGATCTTTTGTTGATGGATTCCACCTATGCCGATGACGCCGACCTGCCCAAAGCGAAGTTATACGGCCATTCCACCTGCCGCGAAACGGGGGTCCTTGCCGCCGAAGCCAACGTGTGCCGCCTGTGGCTGACCCATTACAGCGCCGCCGTAACGGACCTTGCCCCCGGCCTTGCCGCCGCGCAGCAGGCGTTTCCCACCGCAGCCGCCGGGGTTGACGGCATGCGGCTGACCTTGAATTTTGACCCTGATTAAATGAGGTTTTCCCCTTGAAAAAATCTACCCGTCTGAACATTTTGTTTGCCATCATCATTCTGCTGGCCGCCGGGGTGCTGTGGCTCTGTTTCGGCCATCCGGCTGCCGGGTCCGGTCTGGTTGCCGTGCTGACCTATGGCGATGACAGCACCCAGCTGCGCATCCCGCTGGACACCAACCATCGCTATGATATTGATACCGGCTATTACACCATCCATCTGGTTGTGGAAAACGGCGGCATCCGCTTTGTGGAAAGCCCCTGCCCAGACCACACCTGTGAATCCTTTGGCGTACTGACCAAACAGGGCGATTGGGCCGCCTGCCTGCCCGCCCGCGCCAGCGTTACCGTTGAATAACCATACATTACGGAGGTTCCCCATGAAACCCACCTACAAGCAAGTGACCAAAACCCGCTATATTGAGCAGATCAGCCAGCTGGCGGAAGAAATTTTTGTTCAGCATTACACCAAGCTGACTCCAAAAGTAGCCCGCGCCCTGGCGGAAAAGTACCAGAGTGATATCCTGACGGATGACGAGATCCACAGCGGAACTGTGAATTATTTCATGATCTATCTGGGCAGCGATCCAGTCGGCTATTTTGCGCTGGATCTTACCCCCACGGGGGCCATGTGCCTGTCCCGCCTGTTCCTTTTGGAAAAAGCCCGCGGCCAGGGCATAGGCCGCAGCATTGTGGCCTATGCCCAAAAACTGGCCGAAGGCGATGGCCGCAGCCGCCTATATCTGCGGGTATGGGCCAAGGACCTGAAAGCTGAAGGGTTCTGCAAAAAGTGCCGCTTCCGTAAAAGCGAGACCGTCCCCATGGAAGTCCTGCCCGGCGTTACTCTCGATATCACCACCTGGGAAAAACTCTGGCGCTGACCATCCAGTCTTTTTGAAAAAAGGCTGGGCGAAAACCTTTCATGGGCCGATCATAGGGCGGGAGTTCATCCTGGCGGACGTAAAAATTATAGAGTGTTTGCCGTATATTCCACCACGCTATTCCCCACAAAGTAACGGGCGCACAATGTGCGCCCCTACGGGTGGGATGCATACAAAATGACGATTGCGCATTATAAAACAATCTGTAGGGAACGGTCTTGACCGTTCCGCGATTTTATGGTGGATGCCACAACAAATTCATACAGAAGCCCGCCGTATATTTTGGCTCCCCACGCAGGGCCTAAAAATAATCAGAATTTACGTCAGGCTCCCGGCTTGGTCAGGTTCACCCCGCCCTACCCCACAAATTTACCATTCACCCCAAATTTCAAACTTATCCCCATCTCCAATTCCTAATTTCTCATTCCTCATTCCTAATTGAGATAACTCCTAACTCCTAACTTTCAAGGGGGTGCCACCTTTGAATCTTCTCCACCTCGCCGATCTTCACCTCGGCAAGCGGGTCAATGGCTTTGACCTGCTGCCGGACCAGCGCTATATCTTAGAGCAGGTCCTTGACCTGTGCACTGCCCACAATGTGCAGGCGGTGGCGCTGGCCGGGGATATTTACGATACCGCCCTGCCCCCTGCCGCCGCAGTTTTGCTGCTGGACTGGTTTTTGACCGAGCTTGCTCATCGGAACATCCCGGTGCTGGCCATTGCCGGCAACCATGACAGCGCCGAGCGGCTGGATTATGCCGCCGGGCTGCTTTCCAACCAACAGGTCTATCTGGCCGGGCAGTTCACCAGTGCCCCCCGCCAGGTCATCTTGCAGGATGAATTCGGCGGGCTCACCTTTGACCTCCTGCCCTTTGTCCGCCCCGCCACCGTGCGCCACTGCCTGCCGGATGCCGATATCCGGGATGAAGATTCCGCCATCGCCGCCGCGCTGGGCCCGCTGCCCACCGCCGGGGAGCGTCGGATTCTGATCGCCCACCAGATGGTGCTGGGCGGCGGCAGTCTGCCCACCTGTTCCGGCAGTGAGAGCGTTGCCGCCGATGTCAACGTCGGCACGGTTCAGGCCGTGGATGCCGCCCGCTTTACCGGCTACCTGTACACCGCCCTTGGCCACATTCACCGCCCACAGCAGGTCGGCTGCCCCACTGTGCGGTACGCGGGCAGCCCGCTGTGCTATTCGCTGGATGAGTGCGGCGCGCAGAAAAGCGCCGTTCTGGTTCATATCGGGGCCAACGGAGCCGAACCGGAGCTTTTGCCCCTGCGCCCGCTGCACGCCATGCGCCATCTGACTGGCCCGCTGGACCAGCTGACCGCCGCCGATACCGTAACAGATGCCGAAGATTACATCTGGGCCACCCTGACCGACCCGGTTCCCCGCCCGGATGCCATGGCCGTGCTGCGTGCCGCTTACCCCAACGCCATGAAGCTGGATTACGCCCCCAGCGGCGCACTGGATACCGGCAGCGATGCCATCCAGCAGGCCGCCCAGCTGCGCACCATGGGCTTTGACGAGCTGTTCGCCCGCTTTTTTGAAAAGATGCACGGCCGCACCCTTACCCCCGAAGAAACCGCAGCTCTGGCCCAGCTGCGCCAGGAGGCCGGACTATGAAACCTGTACGCCTGACCCTTTGCGCCTTTGGCCCTTATGCCGGCACCTGCACACTGGATTTGTCCGGCTTTGGTTCCAGCGGCCTGTTCCTGATCAGCGGCGATACCGGCGCGGGCAAAACCGCGCTGTTTGACGCTATCACCTTTGCCCTGTACGGCGAAACCACCGGCGCTTACCGCGAACCGGACATGCTGCGCAGCGACTATGCCATCCCCACTGATACCACCTTTGTGGAGCTGGAGTTCACCCACCGCGGCCGTACTTATACCGTCAACCGCACCCCGGAGCAGACCCGTGCCAAGCGCCGGGGCGAGGGCGTGACCACGGTTCCCGGCTCTGCCGCCTTAGCGCAGGAGCCGGACGCTCCCGTGACCGGTACCAAAGCCGTGACTGCAGCGGTTACAGCCCTGCTGGGCATTGACGCCCGCCAGTTTGCCCAAATCTCGATGATCGCGCAGAATGATTTTGCCCGCCTGCTCAACGCTTCCAGCGCCGACCGGGCCGAAATTCTGCGCCGCGTGTTTGATACCGCCAGCTACCAGCGGCTTGGCAGTGCCGCCCGCACCAAAGCCGGGGAAGCTCTGCGCCAGGCCGAGCTTGCCAACCACACCGTTGTGCAGCTGCTGGCCACTTTACAGCCTGCCCCCGGCAGCCCCCACACCGGCGAACTTGCCGATGCGCAGGACAGCCGTGACCCCTACCGTGCCCCCGCCGCGCTGGACTGGGCCGCTGAGATGATCGAAGCGGACACCGCCCTGACGGCGGAGCAATCTCAACAGCTGGATACCCTTGATGCCTGCATTGAAGCGCAGTCCGCCGCGGTGGAAGCCGCCCAAAACCGTGCCAAACTGCTGAGCAGTCTGGATGAAGCCCAGGCCAAAGCCGCCGAGCTGACTGCCCAGGCCCCCGCTTTGAATGCGGAGTGGGACAAGACCGAAGCCCGCCGCTCGGAGCTTGCCGAGCTGGATGCCAAGCTGCAGCGCTTTGCGGAGTGGGAGCCGCGCTATCAAGAGTTGAGTACCGCCGCAGCCAGCGCCAAAACCGCCCGCGCCCAGGCCGAGCAGGCCGCCGCGGCGCTGGAAAAAGACCAGAAAACTCTAAGCAGTACCGATACTGCCTTAGCCCAGCTGGAACCGCAGATCACGGCCTGCGGCGAACCGAACGCCGAGCTGGAAAGCTGCCGCAAAACCATTGAGCTGGCCCAAAGCCAGCAGCAGGACTGCCAAGCCCTGTTGGACGATATCCCCCGCCTGCACACCGCGCAAGCCAACTGGCAGCGCACTGCCGATGAATACCGGCAAAAGCAGCAGCAGGCCGATGCCGCCCAGCATTCCAGCGCCGAGATGCAGCGCGCCCTGAATGCCGCCCGCGCCGGGATTCTGGCGCAAGATCTGGTGGATGGCACCCCCTGCCCGGTGTGCGGTGCTCTGCACCACCCAGCACCGGCAGCCCCCGCCCCCAGCCATGTCACCGAAGCCGCCTGCAACAAAGCTGCGCAGGCAGCGGCGAGCGCTGCGGCGGAAGCTTCCAAAGCCTCCACCGCAGCCGGGGAAGCCAAAGCGGCAGCCCAAACCCAGCGGGATACCCTGTATGCGCGTACCGCCGCCTTTCTGGCGCGCCGCCGCCAGCATTATACCGGGCCGCAGGCCGATGCCCTGACCCCGGACGAGCTGCAAACCGCCCTGCAGGCCCAACATGACAGCCTGCGCCGCGGCCTTGCCGAAATGCATGACCGCATGGCAAATGCTGAATCCCGCAAAAAAGATCTGGAAAAACTGACCCGCCAAAAAGCCCAGCTGCAAGCCCAGCGCCCCGACCAGGCAAACGCTGTGGAGCAGGCCCGCACCGCACAGGCTAACGCCGAAAAAGCCGTCGCGGAAGCCCAGACCCGCCTTGCCGAGGGGCAGAAAAACCTGCCCTGGCCAGATGCCGCCGCTATGGCCGCCGCCCGCGCCGAGACCCAAAAACAGCACCGCACCCTGCAAGCCGCACTGGATGCCGCCGCCAAAAGCCGCGATGCTTTTTCCAAAGAACTTGCTGCGGCCCAAAGCGCCGCCCAAACCCTGGCCGAACAGGCCGGGGATACCGCCAGCCGCCCGGACCCTGCCGCCCAGCAGCAGGCCCTTACTGCACTGCAAGCTGAGCGCAAAAACCTGCGTGACCAAAACCAGGCCGCCCTGCACCGGCTGGATACCAACCGCGATGCCCTGACCAACCTAAAAAAAGCCATCACCGCCGCAGAATCTGCCCGCGCCAGCGCCGCCATGCTGGATAACCTGAGCAAGACCATCAACGGCAATCTGACCCAAAAGCAAAAGCTGCCCTTTGAACAGTATGTGCAGAGCTTTTATTTTGACGGCGTGGTCGCCGCCGCAAACCGTCGTTTTACCCGCATGACGGGCGGCCAGTATACCCTGCGCCGCCGCCAGAGCGCCGATATTGCCGCCAAGACCGCACTGGAGCTGGATGTGTTCGATGCCTACACCGGTAAGACCCGCCCGGTCGGTTCCCTTTCCGGCGGCGAAAGCTTTTTGGCGGCGCTCAGCCTGGCTCTTGGCATCAGCGATACCATCCAGGAAAGTGCCGGCGGCATCAGCGTGGATACCCTGTTTGTGGACGAAGGCTTTGGCACGCTGGACGCCGATGCCCTGCAAAAAGCCATCGACACCCTGACTGCCCTTGCCGGTTCCGATAAGCTGGTCGGCATCATCAGCCACGTCGAAACCCTCCAGGACCGCATCCCCAAACAAATCCTGGTCCAAAAGACCAAATGCGGAAGCAATGCCCAAGTAGAACTTGGTTAATTGGAAGTCAGGAGGGAGGAGTTAGGGCAATACCGCATAATTCTAAGTGCCGATACGGCGAGCGAGGTGCGGCA
>ERZ772858.2499-NODE-2499-length-13642-cov-10.838596_pt1 | contig 13642 bp, 8 predicted proteins | sample MGYA00512136_ERZ772858 | MGnify/ENA primary metagenome ERZ772858 (study PRJEB29015, sample SAMEA2737726) | human gut metagenome | biome: human gut; feature: human-associated habitat; material: faeces | place: China | collected 2012 ...
CTTTTCATAAACCTATAAAATCACGACTTGTGAGAGGACGCTTATATCTGCCCCTCACAACCTATAAAAGCACCACAGAATCTGCGACACTACGTCCGTTAAACTCCTGTTTACAACACGCTTTCACGGATACGGTCGCACAGCCCACTATAGCGTTTCTGCTGTGACGTATTCTGGATCATCTGATTGAAGGTTGCATCATTTCCAACGAGTGTGACACATTTTCTCGCTCTCGTCACAGCCGTATATAACAAATTTCGGTTCATGAGCATTGATGGTCCACTGAGCAGAGGGATCACAACAGCCGGATATTCGCTTCCCTGTGATTTATGAATGGTAATGGCGTAGGCAAGTTCCAGCTCATCCAGAAGCTTGTAAGAGTACTCTACTTTTCTTCCCTCATCAAATTCCACGGTCATCGTCTCTGCAAAATCATTGATCTCCGTGATGATTCCCATATCACCGTTGAAGATTCCCATTCCTTTATCCACAGTGAGACCAAATTTTGTGCAGATTTCCCACTCCAACTGATAGTTGTTCTTGGTCTGCATGACTTTATCCCCCTCGCGGAATACCATATCGCCATGCTCTTTTTCCCGCTTTGATTTATCCGGCGGATTGAGATACTGCTGGAGGATCCCATTCAGTCGTTCCACCCCCAGAAGACCTTTCCGCATAGGTGTAAGCACCTGAATATCATACGGTGTTGCATCCACGAATTTCGGCAGTTTCTGCTTTACTAACTGAAGTACTACATTGATGATGATATCTGCCTCATATCGCTTCAGAAAAAAGAAATCCATGCTTTTATTATCCAGGGAAACCTCTTCCCCACGATTGATCTTATGTGCATTCACAATGATGTCACTTGTCGACGCCTGACGAAAAATTTTTGTCAGCATAACCACATTGAATGCTTCCGACTGGATGATGTCCTTTAACACGCTTCCCGGTCCGACACTTGGAAGCTGGTTGATATCTCCTACAAGGATCAGTCTGGTTCCCGGTGCGATTGCTTTTAAAAGAGAATTCATCAGTGTTATGTCAACCATCGACATCTCATCAATAATCACAAGGTCCGTTTCCAATGGATTCGTTTCATTACGTTCAAATCCGGCACTTCCTTCCATGCCACCATTTAATTCCAGCATGCGGTGAATCGTCCGCGCTTCAAATCCGGTTGTCTCACTCATTCTTTTTGCGGCACGTCCTGTTGGCGCTGCCAGAAAAATGTCCATGCCTTCCATCTCAAAATATCGGATGATCGTATTGATCGTAGTCGTCTTACCTGTACCCGGACCACCCGTGATGACCAAAAGACCGTTTCGTACCGCCTCTTTTACCGCCTGCACCTGATGTTCATCCAACTGCATTCCTGTCTGTTTCTCAATGTTATGGATCCGCTGCTCTATCTCAGCATCTGCCACATCATAGGCAATATCCAGTTCCCGGAGCATTGTTGCCGTATTTGCTTCCATATAATAAAAAGAAGCTGAATAAATCTGCGTCTGCTCTCCCGACTGCTTCATAATGATTTTCCGTTCAATTGACAGATCCATATAATTTTTTTCGATGATATCTTTGTCGATTCCCAACAATTCACTTGTTTTTGCTGTCAGTTCCTCCTGTGGCAAAAAGGTATGCCCCTCACCGGACGCCTGAAGCAGTGTATACAATATCCCACTCCGCACACGGAAATCAGAATCCGTCCGTATTCCTGCCTTTGCCGCAATATCGTCCGCTGTCCGGAAACCAACTCCCTCAATATCATCTGCCAGCCGGTACGGATTCTCTTTTAAGATCCCATATACTTCCTGTCCATATTTATTATAAATTTTTACCGCAAGGTTCATAGTAATTCCAAACTGTTGTAAAAAGATCATCGCCTGCCGCAGGTCTCGCTTTTCATTTACCTGACTTGCAATCTCCATTGCCTTCCGCTCGCTGATTCCTTTTACTTCCGCAAGCCGCTCCGGTTCTTCCTCAATGATCCGGAATGTGTCTTCCTTAAACCTCCGCACAATACGGGCTGCCATTGCAAGCCCGATTCCCTTGATCGCACCCGATCCAAGGTAGCGTTCGATCGCCTCCTGATCTTCCGGCGCCTTCTCTTCAAAGCTCACCACTTTAAATTGTGTTCCATACGTCGGATGATCGGTATAATCTCCAGCCGCCTCAATATTTTCCCCTTCTGCGATCGTCGAAAAAATGCCGACACAGGTGATCTCATCCTCGCCGCTCACCAGATTGAGTACTGTATAACCATTGTCCGTATTGCGGTATATGATATGCTCCACATATCCTGCTAATTTCTCCATAACTTTCTAATCCATTTCTTTCTATCTGCAACCAAATGATTCATAAAGCAAAAAGCTGCCGCATTAAGAAATAATCTCTTAAAGCGACAGCCTGTGATTCTTAATCTCCGTCATTCATACCAGACACTGTCTGAGTCCTGCTTTGAATGGTATCGTTCTATGTACTCTGATCAATCAATATTATAATTTCGTTTCATCTGCTCATATAATGACTGTGTAAAGTTACCGCCAACCTGATCGATGAGCTCGTCTGCAACCTTTTCCACTGCAAAATCCATCGTATAATCTGTCATCGTGGATAATGATGCATCTTTGTCCTCATCATCCGGGAGTAAATTCTTTTTTACCTCTTTTATGACTTCTTCTACGAAATAAGATTCAAAATCTTTGCAAACCTGCATCAGTTCATCCGCAGATGTGTCGGAAGATACGCCGTTTAATGATTTTTTCAATGCATTGGCATTGTAATTGGTTGTTGCATCTGTATTGGTCGTATTCAGCATGGATGCCATGCTGTCAATTGACATACTCATATTTTTTCAGCCTCCTGTAGAATGTAAAAAAACTAACGTTTCAGGTTATTTGCCTGCTCTAACATATCATCGGATGTTGTGATCGCTTTTGAGTTTAACTGATATGCACGCTGTGCCACAATCAGATTTACCATCTCATCTGCTACCTGTACATTTGAGCCTTCCAGATAACTCTGATGGATTTTACTTCTTGTGAGGTTCGCATTGGTTGCTTCATTAAGTGCTGCCCCGGATGCATTTGTCGCTCTCAAAAGATTAGATCCTGCTTTTTCCAAGCCTGCAGGATTGTTAAACTGGCTGAGGCCAATTGTCCGGTTCATACTTACATAAGCACCCGCATTGTTATAATAGCCAACCTGACCATCCGTTGTCACTACCGCCTTCTCAGAATTGACATTATTCGGAAGAACAATGGTGTTTCCATTGGAATCCAGAACCGGATATCCATCGGTATTGGTAAGGGTTGTTCCTGTCGGACCAATACTCCAGTTAAAATTACCATTTCTGGTATAGTAAGTTGTCCCATCTGCCCCTCTCACCTGAAAGAATCCATTTCCTTCGATTGCAAAAGCAGATTTGCTCTCATCCTCGAGCAGCGCACCCTGCGTATAGCTTGTGGTGTTGGACGCAACTCTTGTTCCAAGTCCCACCTGCGCTCCGATTGGTTTTTCCTCACCATTTGCACTTGTCGTTCTGGTCTGAATGGTCTGATATAACAGTGATTTAAACTCTGTCTTCTGGGATTTAAATGCTGTTGTATTGACATTCGCAATGTTATTTGAAATATTATCTACGTTGGTCTGCTGCGCTCTCATTCCGGAAGCTGCAGTATAAAGTGCTCTCATCATAGTCTGATTTCCTCCACCTGTACCTTATATTATACTTTTCCCACCTGATTTACGGTCTTGTCCAATGTCTCGTCTACCGTATTGATCACTTTCTGTCCTGCCTGATAAGCTCTTGAGATAGTGATCATCTTTACCATCTCATCCACAACGTTCACATTAGAGCCTTCGATACACCCCTGCTGCACCTTTGCATCAGAAGCTGTGATCTGTCCTCCATCCACAAGATCATACAGATTCTCACCATACTTGGAAATATAATTATAATCATCAAAATCAACGACGCCTATTCTTGTAACAAGCTGGTCATTCTGATAAATATTCCCTAACTCATCAATGGTAATCTTCGCATTCGGATTTAACCGGATCCTTGCATTCGGATCGGTATTCTGTGCACCCGCCTGATTCAACACATAATCGCCATCCTTTGTCACCAGATAACCCTCTGTATTCACGGTAAAAGCTCCATCTCTTGTATACTTCACAGAAGTTTCCCCTGCTTTATTCGTAAAAGCAATTGCAAAAAATCCATTTCCAGCCAATGCCACATCTGTCTCATTGTCCGTCACTTTGATACTTCCCTGATCATAATTGGTATAAGTCTCACCAAGGTGCACACCCATACTGATCACACCAAGTTTTTTATTCAGGCCATAAGAAGAGGTATCCTTTATCTTAATTGCCAGTTCATCCGCAAACGTCTGAGATGTTGTCCCTTCTTTTTTATAGCCATTTGTGTCTGCATTTGCCAGATTATTCGTGAGAACATCTAATCTCTTCTGTTCATTCACCATACCTGTATATGCTGTATATAAGCCTTTGATCATATATTACACCTCGCATCAATCGTTGTATATCCACCTGTCAGTCACGTTTTATCCAATATTGTATTTCGGTCGATCTGACAGAAATATTAGCTTAATCGTCATCACGTTTTCCAGATAAAAATTCTACATATTTTCCTGTACCAATCGCAACACATGTCATTGGATCATCTGCTGTCATAGTATTGATTCCGGTCCTGTCCTCGATCAGTTCTTCCAGACCGCGAAGCAATGCACCGCCGCCGGTAAGTACGATACCGCGGTCTGCAACATCGGCAGCAAGCTCCGGTGGAGTTTTCTCCAATACAGAGTGTACTGCCTCGACGATCTGCAAAGTAGGCTCGCGCAGCGCTTCCTCTGTCTCCTCTGAAGAGACCGTTACTGTCTTTGGAAGACCTGTCACCAGATTACGTCCACGCACATCCATCGTCTCATTCTGTGCTAATGGGAAACATGTTCCAATCTTAATCTTGATATCCTCTGCGGTCCGCTCACCGATCAGAAGATTGTGTTTCTTTCTCATATAGCGGACGATTGCCTCGTCAAAATCATCCCCGGCGATCTTGACTGAAGTACTCACAACTGAACCGCCCAGAGAAATGACAGCGATATCTGCTGTACCGCCACCGATATCTACGATCATATTACCACAAGGTCTTGCAATATCAATTCCGGCTCCGATAGCTGCTGCGATCGGCTCCTCAATAATAGAAACCTCTCTTGCTCCTGCCTGATAGGTCGCATCCTCAACGGCTTTCTTCTCAACCTCTGTCACACCACTTGGCACGCAGACACTGATTCTTGGCTTGCGGAATGTTTTCTTGCCAAGAGCCTTCTGAATGAAATATTTGATCATCTTCTCCGTAACTGTATAATCCGAGATAACGCCCTGACGGAGTGGTCTTACAGCAACAATATTACCCGGTGTTCTGCCGAGCATTAATCTCGCCTCTTCCCCAATGGCTTTGATTTTATTTGTATCACGGTCAAAAGCGACAACAGACGGTTCTTTTAATACAACCCCTTTGCCCTTGATATATACTAATATACTTGCGGTACCCAGATCGATACCAATATCTGTACTCATCATAATTATGATATTCCCCTTTCTGGAATTGTTTGGAATGTATGTCAATATTTTCCTGTATGAGATATACGGAAATACATTAAAAATCACTTTTTTCTTCTGCACTATTAAAATAAGAAGTACGATACTACTCCTATTTTTACATATACAATCTTATTATATACAAAAAGTTATATTTTTCAAAGTTTTTTTTCCAGAAAATCCTATTTTTCAAGAAAAATAAGATTTTTTTAATAAATGATGCTTCATAAGATTTTTTTTATTTTTTCATCACAAAATGGTCACATTTTCTTTTTATATTATAATAGTACTAGCTAATATGACTTATTAAGTCGGCTAATATAATTTTTCATAACTCATGCTTCTTCGATATCTACGGATATCGGAGGAGCACTCCCCGAAATTTTAAGGTGTCTCATGCGAGACACCTTTTTTGTTATGACGACCGCTAATCAGCGGTGTATCACATCTCTGTCCATTGCAGCAGAATGTACGCTAAGCATACATCCTGCTATCTACTTCTTAAGATATTTTTTTACATACTGTCCGGTATAGGATCCTTTCACTTTGGCAACTTCCTCCGGTGTTCCTTTGGCGATCACAGTTCCGCCGCCGTCTCCACCTTCCGGTCCCATATCGATGATATAATCAGCGGTCTTGATGACATCCAGATTGTGTTCAATGACGACTACGGTATTACCTCCATCTGAAAGTCTGCGCAGAATCTCGATCAATTTGTGCACATCTGCGAAATGAAGCCCTGTTGTCGGCTCATCCAAAATGTAAATGGTCTTACCTGTGCTGCGCTTGCTGAGTTCTGTTGCAAGTTTGATACGCTGTGCTTCACCACCGGACAGTTCCGTAGATGGCTGTCCAAGTTTTACATAGGAAAGTCCCACATCATATAAAGTCTGGATCTTGCGTTCAATGGACGGCACGTTCTTAAAGAACTCCAATGCTTCCTCCACTGTCATATCCAGCACATCATAAATGTTTTTTCCTTTATATTTTACTTCAAGTGTCTCTCTGTTATACCGCTTTCCTTCGCACACTTCACAAGGCACATAGACATCCGGCAGGAAATGCATCTCAATTTTGATAATTCCATCCCCTGAGCATGCCTCACATCGTCCGCCTTTCACATTGAAGCTGAAACGTCCTTTTTTATATCCTTTTGCCTTTGCATCCGGTGTTCCCGCAAAAAGATCGCGGATCATATCGAAGACACCGGTATAAGTCGCCGGATTTGAACGCGGCGTTCTGCCGATCGGAGACTGGTCAATATCGATCACCTTGTCCAGCTGCTCCAGTCCAAGGATATCGTCATGTTCTCCCGGAATGCACCTTGCACGGTTTAAATCCCTCGCCAGATGTTTGTACAAAATCTCATTTGTCAGCGAACTCTTTCCAGAACCCGAAACACCGGTAATGCAGGTCATAACGCCCAACGGAATATCCACGTCGATATTTTTTAAATTATTTTCCCTTGCGCCCTTGATCGTTAGAAAGCCTGTCGGTTTTCTGCGCTCCTTTGGAACCGGGATCTGGATTCTTCCGCTCAGATATGCCCCTGTGACAGAATCCGGGTTCTGCATGATCTCTTCTGCAGTGCCGCACGCAACCACTTGTCCACCATGTGAGCCGGCTCCCGGTCCGATATCCACAATGTAGTCCGCCGCCCTCATCGTATCCTCGTCATGTTCCACAACGATCAGCGTGTTGCCAAGGTCTCTTAAATTCATCAATGCCCCCAGAAGCTTATCGTTGTCTCTTTGGTGCAGTCCGATCGACGGTTCGTCCAGAATATAGGCAACTCCCACAAGACCGGAACCAATCTGGGTTGCAAGACGGATACGCTGTGCCTCACCACCGGACAGTGTTCCTGTCGCTCTCGACAATGACAGATAATCCAGTCCAACCTCATTTAAAAATCCCACTCTTGCACGGATTTCTTTTAAAATCTGGTCGCCAATCAGATGCTGCTGCTTTGTGAGTTCCATCTGATCTACAAACGTCTTAAGATTCTTCACCGACATGGAGGTCATCTCATAAATATTTTTGTCCGCAACCGTTACTGCGAGGGATTCCGGTTTCAGACGCTGTCCATGGCAGGATTCACACGGCGTGATGCGCATAAACTGTTCATACTCTGCTTTCATCGTCTCAGAGGAAGTCTCACGGTATCTTCTCTGCACATTGCGGATCAGACCGTCAAATGCGACATCATACACGCCCTCACCGCGCTGTCCTTTATAGCGTACTTTCAGTTCTTTTCCGTGTGTTCCATTGATCAAAACATCTTTTATCTCATCCGGATATTCCCGGAACGGTGTATCCAGTGAAAAATGATATTCTTCCGTCAGCGCTTTTAAAATCGCATAGGTGAAGCTGCTCTTATCGGTGCAGGACTGCCAGCCCATCACCTGGATTGCCCCCTCCGAAATGCTCAACCTCTTATCCGGGATCATCAGATCAATGTCAAACTCCATTTTATATCCAAGTCCAAAGCAGGTCGGACACGCACCAAACGGATTGTTGAAAGAGAAACTTCTCGGCTCCACTTCATCGATACTGATACCGCAGTCCGGGCATGAAAAACTCTCAGAAAACTGAATTGGTTCTCCATCGATCACATCCACGATCATCAATCCGTCTGCCAGCTGCAGCACATTCTCAATGGAATCTGTCAGTCGTTTTTCGATCCCCGGTTTTACCATAAGACGATCCACAACAATCTCGATGTTGTGCTTTTTATTCTTCTCTAACTTGATCTCCTCAGACAGTTCATAGAGATTTCCATCTACAACGACACGGACATAACCGCTTCGCTTTGCCTGCTCGAAAAACTTCTGATGCTCTCCTTTTCTTCCTCTGACCACCGGTGCTAAAAGCTGGATCTTAGTACGCTCCGGCAGCTCCATGATCTGATCGACCATCTGATCGACCGTCTGTTTTTTGATCTCTTTTCCACACTTTGGACAATGTGGCACTCCGATCCTAGCGTAAAGCAGCCGGAAATAGTCGTAGATCTCCGTGACCGTTCCCACCGTTGACCTCGGATTCCGGTTTGTGGATTTCTGATCGATGGAAATTGCCGGAGAAAGCCCTTCGATTTTCTCAACATTTGGTTTTTCCATCTGTCCTAAAAACTGTCTTGCATAGGAGGACAATGACTCCATATACCGTCTCTGTCCCTCCGCATAAATCGTGTCAAACGCAAGAGATGATTTACCGGAACCGGAAAGTCCGGTCAGCACAACAAATTCATCTCTCGGAATATCCACATCAATATTCTTCAAATTATGTTCATTCGCACCGCGTATCTTGATGTATTTGCGGTTCTCTGATGTTTTCATATATCTGCACCCTTCTATATTTTATTAAGCAATTGCCTTTCCACCTTATTATAAATCCTGAAGCATTGTTTTCAATTGCAGCATCTGGTCGCGGTATTCTGCTGCCGCCTCGAAGTTCAGATCTGCCGCTGCTCTCTGCATCTTCTTCTGAATATCTGCGATCAACTTCGTCAGTTCCTCCTTGTTCATGGACTCCGGATCTTTCTTGAAGTTCAGTTCCTCCTGTGCCACTTTCTTAGATACACTGATCAGATCACGGACAGACTTCTGAATTGTTTTCGGCGTGATGTTGTGTTCTTTATTATATTCCTGCTGGATCCTGCGTCGCCGTTCTGTCTCGTCGATCGCATTGCGCATGGAATCCGTAATCTTATCCGCATACATGATAACATGTCCCTCGCTGTTACGCGCCGCACGTCCAATCGTCTGGATCAGGGATGTCTCAGAACGCAGGAATCCCTCTTTGTCTGCATCCAGAATCGCCACAAGTGTGATCTCCGGAATATCCAGTCCTTCCCGGAGCAGGTTGATTCCGACCAGGACATCAAACACATCCAGACGCAGATCACGGATAATCTCTGCACGCTCCAGAGTATCAATATCCGAATGCAGATATTTTACACGGATACCGAGTTCTTTCATATAGTCCGTCAGATCTTCTGCCATTCTTTTGGTCAGAGTTGTGATCAAAACCTTATGCTTCTTTGCCGTCTCTTTATTCACTTCTCCGATCAGATCATCAATCTGTCCCTCTACCGGCCGGACTACCACCTCAGGATCAAGCAGACCGGTTGGCCGGATAATCTGCTCTGCACGGAGTAACTCATGCTCATCTTCATACGTATTTGGTGTCGCGGAAACAAAAAGCATCTGGTCAATTTTACTCTCAAACTCTTCAAAATTCAAAGGTCTGTTATCTTTTGCAGAAGGAAGTCTGAATCCGTAATCAACAAGCGTTGATTTTCTGGACTGGTCACCCGCATACATTCCTCCGATCTGTGGAATCGTGATATGCGACTCATCCACAATGATCAGGAAGTCGTCCTTAAAATAGTCCATTAATGTATGTGGCGTTGCTCCCGCCGGAAGTCCTGCAAGATGTCTTGAATAATTTTCAATACCACTGCAGAATCCTGTTTCTTTCAACATCTCAATGTCAAAATTGGTTCTCTCTGCGATACGCTGTGCCTCCAGCAGCTTGTCCTCCCCCTTGAAATACTTTACGCGCTCTTCCATTTCTGCTTCGATATTCACACAAGCCTTCTGAATCTTTTCCATCGGAACAACATAGTGTGAAGCAGGAAAAACTGCAAAATGTTCCAGACTGCACTTGACTTCCCCTGTCAGCACATCGATCTCGGTGATCCGGTCAATCTCATCTCCGAAAAATTCCACCCGGATCGCCGTATCGCTGTAGTTTGCCGGAAAAATCTCTACCGTGTCACCGCGCACCCGGAATGTGCCACGGTGAAAATCCATGTCATTTCTTGTGTACTGGATATCGACCAGTGCACGGATGACCTCATCTCTGTCCTTCTCCATTCCCGGACGCAGAGAAACCATCATTCCAAGGTAGTCCTCCGGGCTGCCCAGACCATAGATACAGGAAACCGAGGCGATCACGATCACATCTTTACGCTCTACGAGTGCCGCCGTGGCAGACAAGCGCAATTTATCAATCTCCTCATTGATCGCAGAATCCTTGGCAATATAAGTGTCCGTCTGTGGCACATATGCCTCCGGCTGATAATAATCGTAATAGGAAACAAAGTATTCCACTGCATTCTCCGGGAAAAATTCCTTGAACTCACCGTAAAGCTGAGCCGCCAGTGTCTTATTGTGCGAAATGATGAGAGTCGGCTTATTCAGCTGTGCGATGACGTTCGCCATCGTGAAGGTCTTACCGGAACCGGTCACACCGAGCAAAGTCTCGAACTGGTTGCCTTCTTTGAAGCCTCTTACCAGTTCTTCGATCGCCTGGGGCTGGTCACCGGTGGGTTGGTATGGGGCATGTAATTTGAAGATTTGTTGTTCATTTTGCACAAAAATCACCTCCGGGGGTTATCTTAATAAAGTATGGTATATTTTCTGAGGGAATATACGGACGAATGTCTCTTAAGAATATAACACAATTTTGAAAATTTGTATAGGCTTTATCGAACATTAGTTCTGATAAAAATATAGAGCATTCAGACTCTTGTGAATCTAAATGCTCTGCACATTTTATTTCTATTCTGCAAATCTTCCACAGCACTGTTTGTATTTCTTTCCAGAACCGCATGGACACGGATCGTTTGGATAAATCTTTGCTGCTGCACGTTTCTTCGGTTCAGCAGGAGCTGAATCATCCTTGTTCGTTCCGGTTACTTTTGCAACCTGCTCACGTTCTACTTTCTGTTCAATCTTCACATGATATAACAGGCGGATCGTATCTTCCTGAATATTGGCTGTCATCTCATCAAACATATCGAATCCTGCCATCTTGTACTCAACAAGCGGATCTCTCTGTCCATATGCCTGAAGTCCGATACCCTGACGAAGCTGATCCATGTCATCAATGTGATCCATCCATTTTTGGTCAATCACTTTCAATAAGACAACTCGCTCTAACTCACGGAACTGTTCCGGTTCAGGGAACTCTGTCTCTTTTGCTTCATATAACTTCACAGCTTTCTCTTTCAGGAGATGCTTAAGTTCTTTGTTATTCCTGATATCAGCAATCGTTTCTTCCGTTATAGGTTCCAGAGGAATGATAGGAAGCAGTAACTGATTCAGTTCATTTAAATCCCACTCATCTTTTGGAATCTCAGAAGAAATACAGGTGTCCACACAACTCTCTACACGGTCAGTGATCATCTTGAAAATCGCATCTCTCATGCTCTCTCCATTTAACACGCGCAGACGCTCTTTGTAAATAATCTCTCTCTGATCATTCATAACCTGATCGTACTCCAACAGATTCTTTCGGATTCCGTAGTTATTAGCCTCAATCTTCTGCTGTGCTTTCTCGATGGCAGAGGTAAGCATCTTGTGCTGGATCTGTTCATTTTCCGGAACACCAAGTGCATTGAACACATCCATCAGTTTATCAGAGCCAAAGAGTCTCATCAGATCATCTTCAAGTGAAATGAAGAACTGTGATTCTCCCACATCTCCCTGACGTCCGGAACGACCGCGAAGCTGATTGTCAATACGTCTTGATTCATGACGTTCCGTACCAATGATCTTTAAACCGCCTGCTGCTCTTGCGTCGTCATCAAGCTTAATATCCGTACCACGGCCTGCCATGTTTGTCGCGATCGTAACTGCTCCATGCTGTCCGGCACCTGCTACGATCTCAGCCTCCAGTTCGTGGAACTTCGCATTTAATACAGTATGAGGGATTCCCTCTCTTTTTAACATGCCGCTGAGTAACTCAGAAGTATCAATGTTGATCGTACCAACCAGTACCGGCTGTCCTTTCTCATGTGCCTTCTTCACTTCCTCGACAACTGCACGATATTTTTCTTTCTTGGTCTTATATACGGCATCATGATGATCAATACGCTGGATCGGTTTATTGGTCGGGATTTCAATAACGTCCATACCGTAAATATCACGGAACTCCTTTTCCTCTGTGAGTGCTGTACCAGTCATACCGGCCTTTTTGTCAAATTTGTTAAAGAAGTTCTGGAATGTGATCGTTGCCAGAGTCTTGCTTAAGACTGCCAGATCGTAGTGCTCCCTGAGAGATTCCTTCGCCTTGTTTGGCTTCACTTCCTCGAGATGCTCGTGTGCATTCTCAATGGAGCCATACTGTACGATCAGTTTGGTCGCTGTTTTCTCTCCGACACCCGGGATCCCCGGGATATTGTCGGCGGAGTCTCCCATCAGGGCCTTGAGCTCAATGATCTGCGGCGGTGTTACCTGATATTTCTCCAGAACCTGCTCTGCATGGAAATTCTCGATCGTTGTCTTGCCCCGGGATGTCTTTGGCAGACGGATCATAATCTTGTCTGTCGCAAGCTGGAGAAGGTCACGGTCTCCGGAAAGGATTGTGACATCCATCCCCTGTTTCTCACTTCGGAACGCCAGTGTGCCAAGAAGGTCATCTGCCTCATATCCTGCCATGGATACGGTCTTGACTCCCATGGACGTGAGTACTTCCCGGATCAGAGGTACCTGCTCACGCAGTTCTGACGGCATCGGCTTTCTCGTGCCTTTGTATGCCTCGTACATCTTATGGCGGAACGTCGGCTCATGAAGGTCAAACGCAACAGTCAGATAATCTGGTTTTTCCTCCTCAAGAATGCGGAAAAGGATATTCAAAAATCCATAAACCGCGCCTGTATGTTTCCCCTCTGAATTGGTCAGATCCGGAAGTCCATAAAAAGCGCGGTTCAGAATACTGTGTCCGTCTATCAATAATATCTTTTCACTCAAAATAATATCCTCCTGTATCATGTTATAAAAAGTGCGTTACTTCCATTACAAGAAATACAACAAATGATGCAGCCGCGATCACTACTGCCATAAAAAAAATCACAGACAAAAAATGCAGCCATCTTTTCTGGCGGATATATCTGCGTGATCGACGGATATCCTGTTCCAGAAGTTCCCGAAAATCAAGGACCGTACCATCTTCCTTCTCATCCAGCTGCTGAATTGCCTCATGAACGATAAAATATGTCTCCAACTCA
>ERZ772858.2512-NODE-2512-length-13552-cov-19.654071_pt1 | contig 13552 bp, 9 predicted proteins | sample MGYA00512136_ERZ772858 | MGnify/ENA primary metagenome ERZ772858 (study PRJEB29015, sample SAMEA2737726) | human gut metagenome | biome: human gut; feature: human-associated habitat; material: faeces | place: China | collected 2012 ...
ACCGGGAGCATGTATCAGCGCAGCGCGGCCAAGAAACCGCGCAAGGATAGCGCAAGTTTTTACACTTCTGGAGGGAGAAAGTTTCTGTATAGGAACTTTCGGACGACTTTGGAACGGCCCACGGTCCGTTCCTGCTTGTCGGCGAAACTGTAGTTTCGCGACAGTCAGAGTGCAGCGAAACGCTGCAGCATTGCCGCGCACTCCGCGCGGGTAGCCGTAGCCTTGGGAGCGAGCGTCGAGGACGTTTTACCGGTCAGAATACCGTTCTTGACGCACCACTGCACCGCCTTTTCCGCATACGCGGAAACCGAGCCTGCGTCCGCGTAGGCAGACAGGTCTGCCGCGCCGTCCGGCTCACCGGCATAGCGGTACAGCATGGCCGCAAGCTGTTCACGAGTGATATTCGCGTTCGGCGCAGAACCATCGGATACGCCCTTGCTCTTTGCCCAGTTCATGCCCTTTTCATACCAAACCGTGCCGCCCTCTGTCGATTCACCGGCATAACGCGCCAATACGGTCATCAGCATTCCGCGGCTCATGGTCGCGCTCGGTGAGAAGGCGGTCGTGCTCGTGCCGTTCATCAGGCTGTTGCTCGTGACGTACTGCACCGCACTTGCAAACCAGCTGTTCTGCGGCACATCCTTGAAGCTGCCGACCGTGGCCTGACTGCCGTTCTGGTTCGGCTGACCGCCCTGACCCGGCTTAAACGTGCCCATCGAGCTGCTTGAATCAGTGGTACCCAGCTTTGCCTCTGCCGTGCCGACCGAGGTACCGTCCACCAGAACCGTGTACGTCTCGCCCTCCTTGATATCCGCCGAGGAGAAGATAACACTGCTCATCGAGCCGAGCGCCGTCGCGGTGTACAGCGTTTTGCCGGAGGAATCCTGCACGGTGATGACGCTGCCCTCCTTGATGCCGAGGGCGCTCTCGCGGTTCGCCGACTGACCCTTGCCGCCAGTCCAGCCGTTTTTATCGCCGGACGGCTTCTCCGGGCGCGTGCCGCTCTGCTGACCGTCCGGCGGCGTCATGGTGCTGCCGTCAGTCTTGTCCGGGCGCGTCATGCCCTGACCGCCGCCCATACCGCCGTGACCGCCCGAGGGCGAGGTTTCACCGACCGCGACATACGCCTGCGTGCCTGCGCCCGGCTCCATGCCCGCGCCGAACAGCGTGCCGCCCGAGAGGGTGAACGTGCCGTCATAGTCGATTGCCGCGTCCATCATCGCGTCCGCGCCGTAAACCTCGACCTTGCCGCCCGTCATAGTGATGTCGTTGTTCGAGTCCAGGCCGTCCGAGCCGGCGTCAATATAAAGGTCGCCGCCTGCGATATTGATGGCGTATTTGTCGCTGCGCTCGCCGAGATCGCTATTGGCGGCGTTCACGCCGTCGTCCGACGCCGCAACGTCGATGTCGCCGCTGTAAACGCTGACGGTCGTGCCCTCAAGGCCCTCGTAACTGGCGGTGATGTCGATCTTCGGGTTCGAGGTCGAGGACGAGCCCTGCACGCCGACCACGAGGTCATTGTCCGCGTGCACCGCGTCGTCGCCTGAGGCGAGCGTCAGCGTACCGCCCGAAACGGTCACATCGTTCGCGTGCAGCGCATCGTCTGCGCTGTCTACGTTCACCGTGCCGCCCGAAACGGTCAGCGTCTTTCCGGCCTTGAGGCCCTTGCAGGAGGCGGAATCGTCGATCAGGGCAGTCGTGTGTCCGCCGTTCGCGGTCACGGCAAACGTGCCGCCCGAGATCGTCAGGTCGCCGTCCGCCTGCACGCCGTCATTCGCCGCCGTCAGGGTCATCGTGCCGCCCGAAACCGTGACGTTGCCGAGCGAGGTGGTATCCGGATTTTCGGCATCGTCTGTGTCCGGGGAAGCCTTGACGGCGTCGCCGCCTGCTGTGATGTTCACCCGGCCGCCCTTGATGGTCAGCTCGTCATCGCAGGACAGGCCGTCGTCCGCCGCCTCGATATTCAGCGTCAGCTCATCGACCGTAATGACCGCGTCGGACGCGCCCTTGATGCCGTTTTTCGTGTTGCCGCAGGCGGTCAGCGTGCCGGTGCCGCTGAGCAAGAGCGACGCGCCGCTCTTGACCTTGACCGCCGCGTTCTCGTCGCTCGAGCCTTCGGTGTCGGCAACCGTGTTGGTCGTGCCCGCCGCCGCAATCAGGGACGCCTCGGCGGTCTTGTTCAGCGTGATCGCCGCGCTGTCCGCATTCGTCAGCGTCAGCCCGTTCAGCACGAGCGTAACGCCCGTGACGCCCTTTTTGACCGTGATCGAGCCGTCGTCGCAGTCGCCGGAGAACACATAGGTGCCCGCCGCCGTGATGGAAACGGTCGAGGAGGACACCTTCGCCCCGGCCGAGACCCCCGAGGAAGCCGCCGAGGCCGCAGCCGAGCCCGCCATCATCCTGCCCGACAACTACATCGAAGATGCCCAGGCCGGCGTGACCGTCGTCGAGGAGATCCCCTCCGACGCCGACACCGCAGCCGCCGACGCTGCGACCGACGCCGCCGACAACGACAAGCCCACCGCCTAGCATAGAAATCCCCTGAGCAGCCTTCACAGCACTGGCAGCCAACCGCCAAAAGACCTCCCGCCTCCGGTCAGGAGGTCTTTTCTTTTGAGCACTTTTCTGACCACCTTTCCATGTAATTGCGATGCCGCCGTCTGCAGTGCCGGACAAAAACTGGGGGTTTGGTATCTTTGGGCGCTCTCGCTCTGGCAAGATGGTGGGGTGCTCCCGACGTACCAAGCCACCTCCACTGAGTAAGATAGTTGCCGAACTGCTTCGGAAAGGCTACGGGGCGGGGACTTGCCCGCGCGGGGAGAGGCCTATAATCGACCCATGAGGCAACGCGCGCCCGCGCCAACGGCACCAGTGGCGGCGTCAACAGCCGCGCCGGTGGCGGCACCAGCGGCGGCATCGGCGCCAGCGCAGCAGCCACATCAACGGTCGCACCAGCAGCAACGGCGCCCATAACGCAGCGAGGCACGCCGACCCAAGAGGCACAAGCGCAAACCATCAGGGGTGAGAGTCATGAACCGCGAGAGGGAAATCGTCAAGGCGAGCATCTACGGCATTATCGGCAATGCGCTGCTCGTCGCCTTCAAGATGGCCGTCGGGTTCATGTCCCATTCCATCGCCATCATCTTGGACGGCGTGAACAATGCCACCGACGCCTTGTCCTCCATCGTCACCATTGTGGGCACCAAGCTCGCCGGGCGCCGGCCCGGCCGGCGTCACCCCTTCGGCTACGGCCGCGTGGAGTACCTCACGAGCGTCGTCATCGCCATCATTATCCTGGTGGCCGGCTTCATCTCCCTGCGCGAGTCCATCGACAAGATCATCCACCCCGGCACCCCCAGCTACTCGGCCATCACCATCACCGTCATCGTGGTGGCCATCCTCGCGAAGATCGCCATCGGCATCATGTTCAAGCGCTTCGGCGACAAAACGAACTCCGAGGCCCTCATCGCCTCAGGCATCGATTCCAACTATGACGCGGTGCTCTCGGCCGGCACGCTCGTGGTGGCGGCGGCCCAGAACTTCTGGAACCTGAACATCGACGGCGCCGTGGGCCTCATCATCTCGCTCGTGGTGCTGAAAGCCGGCTTCGAGGTGCTCGGCGACGCGCTCTCCCCGCTCATCGGCGGCCCCGAGGACAAAAAGCTCGTCGACGACATCACTGCCTACGCCAACAGTTTCCCCGACGTGCGCGGCACCTACGACGTGGTGCTGGACAACTTCGGCCCCAACGAGATTTTGGGCTCGGTGCACATTGAAGTGCCCGACGATATGTGCGCCCGCGACATCCACGCCCTCACCCGCCAGATCAGCGAAGGGCTCACCGAGAAGTTCGGCATCCTCACCACCGTGGGCATCTACGCCGCCAACACGACCGGTGCGTTCGCCCCTCTGCATGCCGACCTCGATGCCCTCGCGAAAAGCGACCCGGCGATCCTGCAGGTGCACGGCTTCTACGTGGACGAGAAAACCTCGACCATCTACTTCGATTTGGTCATAGGCTTTAAGGCCGACGACGACGCCATCCGCGACAAAATAATCGCCCATCTGAAGGAAAAATATCCCGATTACACCTACAATGTCGTCATCGACCACGATTACGAAGACGATCAGCCAACGTAGGCGATCATGGGGAAAGGGGCGCACGATGGCGGGCGAGAGCCAGAAACTGAAGCTGCTCAACCTCGCCAAGATGCTCTACGAGCGCACCGACGAGAGCCACGGCCTCACCTGCCCCGAAATCATCGCCGGGCTGGCCGAGGCGGGCATCGAGGCCGAGCGCAAATCGGTGTACCGCGACTTGGACGCCCTTCGCGACTTCGGTCTCGACATCGCGAAGCTTCCCACGTACCCGGTCAGCTACGCCCTCGTCTCGCGCACCTTCACCGCCGCCGAGCTCATGCTGCTCACCGACGCCGTGCAGTCCTCGCGCTTTCTCACGGTTCGCATGGCCCATCGCCTCACCGAAGGCCTGGCGTCTCTGGGCTCCTGCCACCAGGCCGCCGCGCTTTCCAAGAACGTGCACGTGGAAGGCCGCATCAAGATGCAGAACGAATCGGTGTTCCACCACGTGGACACGCTGCACGAGGCCATCCGCCGCCACCGGCAGGTGGCCTTCCGCTACGTGAAGCACGACGTGAACAAGCGCCCACAGCCCCAAGGGGGCGGCCGCATCTACTGCGAGACGCCGGTGTGCCTCATTTACTCCGAGGGCTGCTACTACCTCATCGCCTACAACGAGAAGCACGACTCCTTCCCCAGTTACCGCGTCGATCGCATGCAGGGGCTGCGCATCACCGACGAGGCGGCCGTGCGCAACGAGCGCATCGCCACCTTCGATGCGGCGGCCTACACTTCTCGCACGTTCTCCATGTTCGGCGGCGAGACGACGCCGGCGACGCTGCTGGTGGAGGAATCGGTCATGAGCGCCATTATCGACCGCTTCGGCAAGGACGTGGAAAGCGCGCCGGTGGATGCGACCCATGCCCGCGTGCACGTCACCGTGGCCGCCAGCCCCGTGTTCTTCGGCTGGCTCGCCCAGTTCGGCACCGCCGTGCGCCTAGAGGCCCCCAGTGCCCTGAGCCGCCAGTACGCCGACTACCTAAGAGGCATCGCCGACAGCTACTAGAATCGTCTAATGCACGACCTTCTCGATGAGGGACTGAAGGCGGTGAACGTCAAGCGGCTTGGGAAGGTGCGCGTCCATGCCGCTTTCCAGGGAGCGCTTGCGATCCTCGGAAAACGCGTTGGCGCTCACGGCGATGATGGGCAGCGATGCGCGCAGCGGGTCGGGCAGCGCGCGAATGGCGCGGGTGGCGGCATAGCCGTCCATGACCGGCATCTGAATGTCCATGAGCACCAAGTCGTAGGCGCACGCATCGGCCTCCTCGATCATCCCCACGGCCACCTCGCCGTTTTCCGCCGTGTCCACCGCATAGCCCGCGTCGTCCAGAAGACAGCAGGCGATCTCGCGGTTGAGCTCGTTGTCCTCCACGAGCAGAATGCGGTGCACCGGGCCCCGCCCGCGGCTCGGACGCGGCGCTTCGGCGGCCACGTCGGCCGGAGCCTGGCGGAAGGTGATGTCCACCGTGAAAGTGGAGCCCTCCCCCGGCGCGCTTTCCACAGCAAGCTCGCCTTCCATAAGATCGAGCACGTTGCGCACGATGGTGAGCCCGAGTCCCGTGCCCTGAACGCCCGAAGCCGTGGTGTTGCTCTCCCGTTCGAAGGGCATGAACATGCGCTCCATGAACGCGGGCTCCATCCCTACGCCCTTATCGGCCACGACGAAGCGGAAGCTGGCGAAGCCCTGGGGCGCGCCGGCGTTCTCGGCCACGCTGATGCGCACGGTGCTGCCAGCCGGCGAGTACTTGATGGCGTTGTCCACCAGCTGGGTGAGCACGTGGGACAGGCGCACGGCATCCACGAGCACGCGATCGTGGGCCAGAGGCTCAATGTCGCAGGCCAGGGTGACGTCGGCGCGGTCCGCCAGATCCACCATGTCCATGCGCGCCTGCAGAACCAGCTCGGAAAGCGAGCATTCCGCCTCGGCCAGCTGCACATGGCCCGCCTCCATGCGGCTGATCTCCAGCGTCTCGTTCACCACGTCGAGCAGCTGCTCGGAAGCGGCCAGAACTTTGTCGCTGTAGGCGCGCACCCGCTCGGCCTCGCCGCCATGGGCCGAGATGAGCGACGCGTAGCCCACCACGGCGTTCAGCGGCGTGCGGATGTCGTGGGACATGTTCGAGAGGAACGTGTTTTTCGCCACGTTGGCGGCCTCGGCCTCGGAAAGGGCGTTGCGCAGCATGGTACGGTGCTCGAGTTCGCGGGCATAGGCCTCGCGCAGCTGGCCGTTCACCGCCTCCAGCTCGTCGGCCCGCTCGCGCAGCTTGTCCGTGGCGTCGTTGATGAACACGTAGAAGAACTCGCCCGCGTCCAACGTGACGTGGTGGCCGTAGTCCTCTATCCAACGCACCGAGCCGTCGCGGCGGATGATGCGGTACTCCACGTAGTCCATGGAGTACCGGTCGGCCTGAATCTGACGGCTGATGGAGTGCTCCACGGCCTCGATGTCCTCGGGGTGCACCATGCCGGGGAAGGCGCCGCCCGTCAGCGCGACGAACTGCTCCTCGTCAGCGCAGCCGAAGATGCGCAGGCAGGCCTCGTTGACGTAGACCACCGCCTCGTCGCCATCGGCATGGTAGACGAAAAAGCCGCCTGGCATATGAGCGAGAACGTCGCCGATGTCGAGCTGGGCTAAAGCGGGAAATATGGAGGGCGCCGAGGTTGCCATGTGCTGCTTTCTTCTGTCGGCCGAAAAGGTGCTTTCCGTATGCTACCACGGCCGTTGCCCAGCGCCCCCGAAGCTGTCGATGAGCCCACGAATTTGTAACGAAAGAGAAACGTGGAAGGCTTACGAGAAATCGAACATGGCGGTGGAAAGGTAGCGCTCGCCCGTGTCGGGCAGGATGACGACGATGTTCTTGCCCACGTTTTCGGGTCGGCGCGCCAACTTCGCCGCCGCCGCCACGGCCGCGCCCGAGGAGATGCCCACGAGCAGTCCGTCATGGGCAGCCAGCTCGCGCCCGGCCTCGAAGGCCTCCTCGTCTTCGATGGCGATGACCTCGTCGTAGATAGCGGTGTCCAGCGTCTCGGGCACGAACCCGGCGCCGATGCCCTGAATCTTGTGGGCGCCGGCGCGGCCCTCGGAGAGCACGGGGGATCCGGCCGGTTCCACGGCCACCACCTGGATGGCCGGGTTCTGCGCCTTCAGATAGGCCCCGGTGCCCGAAAGCGTGCCGCCGGTGCCCACGCCGGCCACGAGGATGTCCACCGCGCCATCGGTGTCCTCCCAGATCTCCGGGCCGGTGGTGCGCTCGTGCACGGCCGGATTCGCCGGGTTGGAGAACTGCGAGGGAATGAACGAGCTCGGAATCTCCGCCGCCAGCCGCTCGGCCTCCTCGATGGCGCCCTTCATGCCCTTGGCGCCTTCGGTGAGCACCAGTTCCGCCCCAAAGGCGCGCATGAGGTTGCGCCGCTCCACGGACATGGTCTCGGGCATGACGATGATGATGCGGTTGCCCCGCACGGCGGCGATGGCCGAAAGGCCGATGCCGGTGTTGCCGGAGGTGGGCTCGATGATGACCGTCTCGTCGTCGAGGACCCCGGCCTCCACGGCGGCGTCGATCATCGATTGGGCGGCGCGGTCCTTCACCGAGCCGGTGGGGTTGAACGACTCCACCTTCCCGATGAGCGTGGCGGGCAGCTCGTGGGCGCGCTCGTAGTTGGTCAGCTCCACCAACGGCGTATGCCCGATCAGCTCGGTGACGTTCTTGTGGATGGTCATGGCAGGTCCTTTCTGGTTGAAACGCACCGCGGGGCGGGAGCGCGGGGAATTCTGATTCGCTCAGACAGTCCTCGCTGGTATCGAAGGCGCAGCGGGCATTACGCCTCCCCGCATCACCGCGCCTTCAATACCATCTGCGGAACTCGCTCGGTCAGAACACCCCGCGCTCCCTCGGCACTCTTCCCTGGTTGAGTCGGTGCGCTCGTAACTGGTAGTGCCCCCATCCTACTGAATGCCCCCGCTTCGTCAACGCCCCGCGCCATAGCGGTTTCCGATGGCGACGCGGCCGAGAAAACCGTCACGAACCGCCAAGTTCCCCCTTCCATCGCCGCTCGGCGGCCGTATAATACCTAGCAGTTCCCTAGACTTGAATTCCAACCCGCCATAGGAGCTTCCCATGACCCTGCAGCAACTTCGCTACCTCATCGCCATCGCGAACCACGGCTCCATCTCGGCGGCGGCGCACACGCTGTACGTGTCCCAGTCGAGCCTGTCGGTGGCCGTGCGCGACATCGAACGCGAAACCGGCGTCACCATCTTCGAGCGTTCCAACCGCGGCATCACACTCACGAGCGACGGCATCGAGCTATTGGGTTACGCGCGCCAAGTGGTGGAGCAGGCTGATCTCATGGAGCAGCGCTACTCCGGCCGCGGCGGCGAGGCGGCGCAAAAGCTCTCCATCACCTCCCAGCACTACGCGTTCGTCGTGGAGGCGTTCCTGGAACTGGCCGAGGAATACGAGGGCACCAGTTACAACTTCAGCCTGCGCGAGACCCGCACCTCCGAGGTCATCGAGGACGTGCGCGACTTCCGCAGCGATCTGGGCGTGCTGTACCTCTCCACGTTCAACGAGAGCGTCATCGGGCACGCCCTTTCCGACGCGAACCTCTCCTTCAACCTGCTGTTCACCGCCCAGCCCCACGTGTTCGTGAGCGACAAGCACCCCCTAGCCTCGCGCACCGAGGTGACCGTAGAGGATTTGGAGGACTACCCCCGCTACGCCTTCGAACAGGGCGCGAACAACTCGTTCTTCTATTCCGAGGAACCCTTGGCCGAGCTGCCTCACAAGAAGCGCATCTCCGTGAGCGACCGCGGCACCTTGTCGAACTTGCTCGCCCATCATGACGGCTACACCATCTCCACCGGCGTGCTCTCCAGCGAGATGTACACCGGCATCGCCAGCGTGCCCCTGCAGACCAAGGAGCTCATGCGCGTGGGCTACATCGTTCATAACGAGCGGCAGCTGTCGCCTCTGGCCCAAAGCTACATCGAGAAGCTGAGCCTATTCGTGGAAGGCTACCAGATAGGCCTCGCGGGACTGTAGAGCACGCATCCCGTCCGTCGTCCCCGCGTATGCCGACCTAATCCTGGGGCCCCGTCTCGCGGCCATCGAGGCCGAGCAGATCGAAGAGCTCCTGACGCGTGTGGATGTCGAGCTTCTGGTAAATATGGCGCACGTGGGCCTTCGCGGTGCCGTTGGCGATAAGCAGCTCCCTCTCAATGATGCCCACCGTCTTGCGCTGGGCCAAAAGCAGCAGCACTTCCTCCTCACGCGCCGATAGCTTGTAAGTTCGCGCGATCTCGTCGCAACGATCCACCAGCTCCTGCTTGCGAATCATCGCCGCCGAGTCGGTGCCGCCGGACAGAAAGTTGGCACCCCAACGGCTCGACAAGTCACGCTCGGAGAGCAGCACCGCCGTGGCCAAGGCCACGGCCACTACCGCCAGCGCAGAAACCGCCACCTCGCCGCCGATTCCGAACGACTCGAGTGCCCCGACCCCCGCCGCGGTCACGCGGCCGAGCCACATGAAAATTTGGCGCACGCCCCGTTCGATGCCGAACAGCCAGATAGCGGAGACCCCATAGCGATAACAGATATTGGCGCAGATCAGCATGATGAGGATAGACTGGGCCGTATAGGCGGCGGCCATACAGAAACCGGCCGCGTAATTCTGCGTACCGCCGAACACCGGCACCAGGAACAGCGCGGCCACGATGAGGGGCAGCGCGAACCGGTAGATAAGCGAGAAGTCGAAGCGGCCGCCTTGGAAAGAGATGCCGACGAACACGAGCACCGCCACGAGCACGGCCCCGGGCGCCGAATGAGGGCCGAAGACGCCCCCGTACATGCCGTTTTCCATGAGGCCGTAACCAAAGGCGTAGGCCGCCATGAACAGCACCGCCTTCCACGGCACCGAGAAGCGCGTCCACGCCGTAGCCGGACGCTCTTGGGGAGGAAGATGGGCGAACCCACGCGAAGCCGCCCAGAACGAGAGCGGAGGCAAAAGCGCCGTCATGACAAACAACCACGGCAGCATGAAACCGCGGTAGGCGTACAGCACCACTGCACCCGCGACGATGGAGGCCGAATAGTAAAGAGCGACTCGCAAAGGGTTCAAACAACCATACAGCTCGCTCCATGTCAGGATCACGAGGGCGATGCCGAAACCGCCCGCCACCGCGGCGGCATAACCGGCCCACGCCGCCAACGACGCCACCCAGCAGCTGGCGAACATCAGCGTCGTTGACGCCACGAGCATCGCGGAGCCCAGCACGAAAGGCCACCGCTTGTCGAAGAAGGGGCCGATGCGGCGGGCGAGGAGGGTGCAGCCGAGGGCGGTGGCCACCATCGTCCAGTCGAACAAGTCGCGCGCCGACACGGTAGCGGCAGGAAACGCCACGAATGTCCCCACGAACACGATCTCGATCCAGGCACGGTACAGCCCGAGACCGAGGAACACCATGGGTACGGCAGCCACCGACCGGGGCCTCCGAAAAAGCGGAGCCCGTTCTGCTGCGGCATCGGGCCGGGCACTCTCGGCCGGGGAAACGCAATCGGACGCCATGTCGCAACCTCCTTATAGGCGCAGTTTTACCGATGAATTTTTTCCAGCACTCCGAAAAAGTTGAAGGGGGGAAAGCGATAGATGATAGATTCGATTATAGAACAAGACCAGCCGTCCGCCCTTCCCCGACGAACCCCAAATGCCCACTCCGCCCGAAATAGAGGGTTATATGAGGGGGTTATAAAAGGGTTTGGGGAGACAGGTTACACAATTAGGCCCCCTAATTCCCGCAACGGTCGATGCGCGCAAACATTCGCACCCCTATGGTGGAGCTGTCGGCAGGAATGCTCAAGGCCGACACGGGAGCACCGAAGCGCGGTGCCCCCTTCGATACACCGAGGAGGGAATTATGAGCACTATTTCTCGCAGAGACCTGTTCAAGTTCGGCGGCGTGGCCGCCGCGGGCGCCATGGGCATGTCCATGCTCGGGGGCTGCGCACCCCAGCAGCCGGTAGCCACCACCGGGGAGGCCGCCGCAGCAGCCGGGGACGGAACCCCGGCATTCTTCGTGAAGCCCGAGCCCATCACCGACATCGCCGACACCCGCGATTACGATGTCGTGGTCATCGGCGCCGGCGCCGCGGGCGTGCCCGCCGCCATCTCGGCCCACGAGGCCGGCGCGAAGGTGGCGCTGCTTCAGAAGGAGGCCACGGCAGTGTCCCAGGGCAACACCTGCGACTCCATCATCGTCGACCAGACGGCTCCCGGCGGCGTGGAGGCCGTCGTATCTCTCATCAATGCCGACTGCTGCCACCTCTCCGATCGCGAGCAGGTGCGCCTGTGGGCCTACAACTCCGGCGAGGCTTTGAAGTGGCTGTGGAACATCGGCGAGCAGGCCGGCGCGCAGATGGTTGATTCCACGGCAAAGTGGACGAGCAACATCAGCAACATCGACGGCTACGACGTCACCTACTTCGCCTTCGACTTCGGTCCGAAGCCCTACAACACCGGCAACGGCATGCGCGACATCGCCGATTGGGCCGAGCAGCAGGGCGTCGAGATCTTCTACTCCACCCCGGCCGCCCAACTCGTGCAGGACGAGTCCGGCGCCGTGACCGGCGTCATCGCCGAGGGCGCCGACGGCTACATCCAGTTCAATGCCGCCAAAGGCGTCATCGTGGCCACGGGCGACTACGAGAACGACGACGAAATGATGGCCTACTACGAGCCGGCCATGGCCAACATCTACCGCAAGGAGCAGAACAAGACCGGCGACGGCCAGAAGATGATGGTGTGGGCGGGCGCCTGCATGGAGGACGCCTGCGGCTCCAAGGTGCAGCACGACTTCGACGCCGGCCCGGGCTCCATGGCCGACATGCCGTTTTTGGCCGTGAAGAACGACGGCTCGCGCTTCTGCAACGAGGCCACCTGCGAGATGGCCGTCATGGGCAACTTCCTGCGCAGCGAGGCCGACCAGGGTTGGTACAGCCAGATCTTCGACAGCAACTACATGGCCGACACCGAGGGCTGGCCGGGAGTGGCCCTGCCGCCCGAGGCCATGGCGAGCTACATGCCCGAGGTCGAGGGCGAGAAGACCGGCGTCTACGAGAGCCTCATCAACACCTTCTCTGCCGATACCCTGGAAGAGCTCGGCCAGAAGCTCGGCCTGACCGACGTCGACGCCTTCGTGAAGACTGTCGAGCGCTACAACGAGCTGGCCGAGAAGGGCATCGATGAGGACATGGGCAAGCCGGCCCAGTTCCTGAAGGCCATCAAGCAGCCCCCCTTCTACGGCATCCATCGCCACATCGGCCTGTCCACCATCATTCACGGCGTGAACGTGAACAAGGACATGCAGGCGCTGAACGCCGACGGCGAGCCCATCGAGGGCCTGTACGCCATCGGCAACTGCGCCGGCAACTTCTTCGGCAGCCCCGACTACCCCATGACCGTGCCCGGCCTCTCCCTCGGCCGCTGCCACACCCAGGGCTACGTCGTCGGCCGCGCCGTGGCCAGCAAGTAGGCCGCCTCTCGCAGCAACGGTGCGGGCCCCTCCCGACTTTCCGCACCCTCCCAGCATCACCCTCCCAAGTGCACGGGGCGCCATCGAGCGCCCCGTCGCTTTTCTCGGCCACTCTTTGACCTGAAAGATTCAGCCAGCTCCGAAAAAAAAGGGGGGGGGCCGCCATGAACCATCCAAACACGGCCAGCCGAAGCCAAAAATAGAAGTTTGGTATCCGACCATAACCGCCAGAGCCAAAGACCGAGATTTGGTATCTTTTTGCATGATAAAATTCACGCTTTATTTAAATTATAGCTTTTAATATCTTAATAAACAAGTGATTAATCACTTGTGATTTGTGATTAATCACTTGTGATTTGTGATTAATATATAAAAGCCCTCTTTAAAGGGCTTTTATGTTTATTTTGAAAAAGAGATAAAATCAATATATCCCTTTTCCCCAATTTTTACAACGGCATTGTAGGGCTTTTTCTCTTTGTTTTTGATTCCTTTTACCAGGGTTTCTTTTCCCTCCAGTAATTCTTTTACATTCGTTTTGGTTAGTTTTTTCTTTCTAAAATGTTCAGCTAAAGTAAACTTACATTCAGGATAATTTGAACAACCATAAAACGATTTTTTTAATACAATATTGTTGCCACACTTAGGACATTTTCCTACAAGGGGTCCCGAGCGCTTAGTGGGAATTTGTACCCCTTATCGATACAAATTCCCCGTAGGCGCTAGGGACCTCTTTAGCTTCTTGGAAGCTGTCAGTAGTATATCTAATAATTTATCTCCATTCCCTTTAGTAACGTGTAACTTTCCAAATTTAAAAAAGCGACTCATAGAATTATTTCCTCCCGTTAAATAATAGATAACTATTAAAAATAGACAATACTTGCT
>ERZ772858.2517-NODE-2517-length-13528-cov-4.299711_pt1 | contig 13528 bp, 8 predicted proteins | sample MGYA00512136_ERZ772858 | MGnify/ENA primary metagenome ERZ772858 (study PRJEB29015, sample SAMEA2737726) | human gut metagenome | biome: human gut; feature: human-associated habitat; material: faeces | place: China | collected 2012 ...
GCCATCCTTGGCTCGAGAAGCCTTGTTCTGCCATCCATGGCAGAACATCACTGTGAATAGACAGACATACTAAGATTTTCTAATTTTCTACCAAAGTCACAAAAATAATCCCGACTTTGTGCAAGTTGCCAGCCGTTACGTTGTGAATACACTATTTAATCCCAACATCATTATATTCTAAACGGTATTATAACACACCCGTCCCTAAAACAAAATGACAACTTTGAACAGGTCCCCGTCGACCTCGACGTGGAATTCGCCGCCCTGGGCTTCGGTAAAACTTTTTGCGATCGCAAGACCAAGTCCGGAACCTTCTGTGTTTCTTGAACTGTCGCCACGCACAAATCGTTCCGTGATCTCATCACCGCTGATATGTATTTCCTCAGCAGACATATTTTTTAAGATGATCTCTACAAGGGATGCTTTCTTTCGCACCTCTAAATAAACCCTGCTGCCCTGCATTGCATATTTGACCACATTGACAAAGAGATTTTCAAAAATGCGGTAGGTTTTCTGGTTATCAAGCATTAACAGTACTTTTTCTTCCGGCACATTCCACTTAAGTTCGAGTCCCCGCTCTTTCATCTTATCCACATGTTCAATGCTGACCTGTTTGATCAGGTTTACAACGTCAAGTTCCATCTTATTAAGTACGATATTATTGCTGTTTGCCTTGCTGACTTCAAAAAGATCTTCGATCAGCACCTTAAGGCGCAGTGATTTACGCTCTAAAGTATCAATGTAAGAACGCCTTTCTTCCTCCGTGATGTATTCTTTTTTCAGCAGTTCAATGTATGTCGTGATGGCAGTGAGCGGTGTTTTTAAGTCATGTGAAACATTTGTGATCAGTTCTGTTTTCATACGCTGGCTCTTTACCTCTTCCTCCACTGCTTTTTTCATACCGGTCTGGATCTGCGCAAGTTCGTCCCGGAACGGATTAAATATGCCAAAATCCCCCTGAATCTCCTGATCAAGATTACCTTCTGCGATCGTCTGCATGGCATCTAACATCGCATGATAATCTTTATTGATCTGCTCATAATGTTTCTTTATAATAAAAAACAGGACGATCGAATAGACAACTAATGCACCGATCCCAAAGAACCAGAACAAGGAACAGGCTGCAAGCACTGCAAAGTTTATAACGACAACTTTTAAGATCAGTTTTGTCGTTTCCTCACTGAAATCAATGTGTGTGATCTCCCCGGAGAGTGTGTTCCACCACTGTCTGATCCGGTTGCCTGTCTTTTTAAACTGTTTTTTTATCCATGGGAAGATCTGATAGACCAGACTGTATCTTTTAACATATTCCCATAGTCCGACTGAAAATACCGGTCTCAGCAGATATGCGGCTGCAAACCACATTGCATAGATCAGCCACAAAGTTCCAACTGCAGTAAGTACGCTGATCACAACATCATAAACCTGTCCACCCATCAGTTCATCTGCCGCATCCGAAAATGAATCAAATCCATATGACCAGATAAGTTCCATAAAGTAATTCTGCAGACACAGTCCGCAGATCACACCTGTGACTCCAAGTTCTGCCGCGTAAGCATGTACCTTTCCATCATTTAAGATATTGCCTCCGGCTTTTTTCCCTGTCATAAAAAACATAAATGCGATCACCGCTACAACAGATGCGCCATACAATGGAAGTGCCCCATTAATTTTATAGGCGGACAGCTTTTCAAAATAATCTTCTTCCTCATCACTGCCAGAATCATAAAGAATATTTTCAGATGCTTTCTCTTTGGAAATACCGATCACAAACTCTATATTTTCCGGTCCTTTGAGCACGGGCATGTCTGTTGGATTAAAATACTCTTCCAGATTAGTTTTTAACAGTTCACTGCGTTCCTGTGCCCCTAAGGATTTTACTAAAAGATCGCCGCTATTTTCCCTGTCTGACAGCAGAGGAATTACTTCCATCGCCCCGACTTCATTAAATTTTACCGCAAACAATTCGCTGTAATATTGTGCCAGTTGTTCACTGACATCCTTTTCCTCTCCACCGAGTACACTCTCTAAATTCTGCGTTGTATTTTTCAGTTTACTTCCATCTTCGGATTCCATGACGCAATAATCAATCTGGGAACGGATTTTTTCAAACTGACTGCTCCATTCATCCATCACCGACAATACTTCATCATTGGTTACCTGCTCTAATTGTTCCTGTGACTCCCACCTGTCGGTTTCATCCGCTTTTGCATAAGATGCGATATAAAGATCTGTTGCTGACATCTCCGTCTCACTCTTCTGATTCTGATATTCCAGATCGAGCAGATAAAATCCCTCATACAGATTTTTCAGAAACTGTGTCCGAATCTGCGTATCACTGTCTGCACCTGTTTTTGCTGCTTCTGTCTTTTGCATCCAGTCTTTGCTTCTGCGATTAATTCCCGGATAGCATAAAAAATTGATAACTGCTAAAACAAGAAGAAACCCTGCTGTTATCGCAATCCCCGCCTTACGGCTGTTTTTCCATTTTATATCCAACGCCCCACACCACCTTTAAATATTTTGGTTCTCTCGGATTGATCTCAATCTTATCCCTGATATTTCTCACATGCACCATAATCGTATCCGTATTGATCGCTTTTTCATTCCAGACACGCTCGTAAATCTCGTCCGCCGAATAAACTCTTCCCGGATTTTTCATCAGAAGTGCTAAGATCTTAAACTCAATCGGTGTCATTTTTACCGGTTTTCCATCCACAAATACTTCTACCGTATCTTCATTCAGCTCAATTCCGCCAATGCTATGTATCCTGTCATTTTCCTTTTTCTCCTGACTTTTGTTGTTAAACTTTGTATAACGCCGGATCTGGGAATTGACGCGCGCCATCAATTCTAACGGCGTAAATGGTTTTGTCACATAATCGTCCGCTCCGATGTTCAGCCCGATCACTTTATCTGTCTCCTCTGATTTCGCCGAAAGCATAATTACAGGAAAATCATGATGTTCCCTGAGTTTTAATGTCATTGTTACCCCATCCATACGCGGCATCATGATATCAACGATCGCAAGATGTATCTCCTTACTCTCAATAATCTCTAAACCTTCTATACCATCTGCCGCCTTATAAACGTTATAATTCTGGCTTTTTAAAAATATCTCGATTCCATCACGGATCTCTTTGTCATCTTCTACGATTAAAATATTGTACTGTTCCATTATTTTTGTCTGTGTGAAAGATTTTCACACTTCTCCCCTTTTCTTTCTGTGCCGCAGATATTCCTTTTTGCCACACTTCCTATCAGTATATCATTTACCATAACAAAATGAAACAAATCCTGCGTTATTCCCGGCACAACTGATATCTTCCTGCTCTTACCCTCCTTTGAGTATTATCATACCTTCCGAATGCAAAGAACGCCCGCAGAAAAAAATAAAGATTTTCAAAAGATTTACTTTGCATTTTCCTTAATTTTTGCAAAATTCTCTTTTTTTCTCTATATTTTTTGCATTTTGCTGACAGGAGTGTTAGAATACGAATGTTATTAAATTTTCGAGGAGGTTTACTTATGGACAAGAAAACAACAGGAATCGTTTCCTACATCACGCTTATCGGCTGGCTGATTGCATTCTGCGCCGGTGACAAAGAGGGTGCAAAATTTCATTTAAACCAGTCACTGGTGTTATACCTTGCATCACTGATCAACAGCATTATTATTTCGCGCATTCCGATCTGTGGATGGGCTGTCAGCGGCATTCTCTCCATTGTATTCTTTATTTTCTGGATCATGGGATTAGTATATGCCTGCAAAGATGAAGAAAAAGAGCTTCCACTTTTAGGAAGTATTAAGATTTTAAACTAAGATATTAAAAAAACATTATTATGTAAAAACCCGGCTTTAAGGTTCATGACCCAAAAGCCGGGTTTCTTTTTTTGTGCACAGACCTGCCTGCTAAAACAGGCAGTCTGCTATCTTATACGATTTTCTTATACCTCTACGGTAATTTTGTCTAAGTGCCAGATATCATCTACATATTCCTGGATCGTACGGTCAGATGAGAATTTACCGGCATGTGCGATATTTAAGATTGCACTCTTTGCCCAGCCTTCCTCATCTTTGTATGCTTCCATGACGCGTTTCTGTGCATCTGCATAGGAACGGAAATCTTTTAAGATGAAATAGGTATCTGCAAACTGTGTACACTGTGTATTGAGCAGTGAATTGTACAGGTCACGGAATAACTCAGGATCATTCGGTGAATAAAATCCATTGATGAGCTGCATCAGTACCTTACGGATATCCTGATCACTGTTGAAGATCTGCATTGGATCATAGTCACGGTTTCTTTCATGCGCAATGACTTCATCGGAACTCATACCGAAAATAAATGCATTTTCTTTGCCGACTTCCTCTACGATCTCAACATTTGCACCATCCATCGTTCCGAGCGTCAGCGCACCGTTTAACATAAATTTCATGTTACCGGTTCCGGATGCCTCTTTACTTGCAGTAGAAATCTGCTCACTGACATCTGCTGCCGCAAAGATCCACTCTGCGATCGATACACGGTAGTCTTCAATAAATACAACTTTGATCTTGCCATTAATGCTTCTGTCATTGTTGATGACATCTGCAACATTGTTGATCAGCTTGATTGTAAGTTTGGCGTTCTTATAGCCCGCTGCTGCCTTTGCACCGAAAATAAAGGTTCTCGGATAGAAATCCTTCTCCGGATGCTCTTTGATCTGGTTATACAGATACATTACATGCAGGATATTCAGCAGCTGACGTTTGTACTCGTGCAGACGTTTTACCTGTACATCGAAGATTGATCTTGGATCTACTTCTACACCGTTGTGCTCTTTGATGTAAGCTGCAAGACGCTCTTTGTTCTTGAACTTGATCGTCATGAATTCTTTCAGAGCCTCTTCGTCATCCAGCCATTCCTTCAGTCCGCTCATCTTGGACAAGTCTGTAATCCACTCTTTTGTTCCGAGCTTCTCTGTTACCCAGTCGGCAAGCAGCGGGTTCGCATGCATAAGGAAACGTCTCTGTGTGATACCATTGGTCTTGTTGTTGAACTTCTCCGGCATCATCTGATAGAAATCTTTCAGTTCCTGTTTCTTCAGGATCTCTGTATGCAGCTTTGCAACACCGTTGACAGAATAGCCTGCAACGATCGCAAGATGTGCCATCTTAACCTGACCGTCCATCAGGATCGCCATCTTCTTTACTTTCTCTTCATTACCAGGATACTGTGCTCTTACCTGCTCGACAAAGCGGCGGTCGATCTCCTGGATGATCTGATAAATACGTGGAAGGAGTCTTGAGAACAGATTGATCGGCCATTTCTCAAGTGCTTCTGCCATGATCGTATGGTTCGTATATGCACAGCATTTTGTTGTGATATCCCATGCTTCATTCCATCCGAGATTCTCCTCATCAAGAAGAATACGCATCAGCTCTGCTACTGCTACTGTCGGATGTGTATCATTCATCTGGAATGTTACTTTCTCCGGCAGTTTACTGATATCACCATGTTTCTTTTTAAACTTTGTAATTGCAGCCTGGATACTTGCTGATACGAAGAAATACTGCTGTTTCAGTCTCAGTTCTTTTCCTGCGATGTGGTTATCATTTGGATAAAGCACTTCTACGATGTTCTTCGCAAGGTTCTCCTGCTCAACGGCTTTGTGATAATCTCCACGGTCAAAGGAATCTAACTGGAAATCTACGATCGCTTCTGCATCCCAGATACGAAGTGTATTCACGATATGGTTGCCGTATCCTACGATCGGATAATCATAAGGGATCGCCATTACAGATTCATAGTTCTCCTGAACGAAGTGTGTCTTTCCTGTCTCATCGTATTCCACACGGATATTTCCGCCAAAACGTACTTCTTTCGCATATTCCGGTCTGCGAAGCTCGAACGGGTTGCCGTCTTTTAACCAGTTATCCGGTGCTTCTACCTGATAGCCGTCTCTGATCTTCTGCTTGAACATACCATAACGGTAACGGATACCGCATCCATAAGATGCATATCCCAGTGTTGCAAGAGAATCCAGGAAACATGCTGCCAGACGTCCGAGTCCACCGTTACCAAGTGCCGGATCCGGCTCCTGGTCCTCGATCACGTTCAGGTCGATTCCCATCTCTTCCAGAGCTTCTTTTACTTCCTTATATGCCGTCATGTTGATCAGGTTGTTTCCGAGAGCTCTTCCGAGCAGGAATTCCATGGACATGTAATATACGGTCTTCGGATCGTCTTTCTCATACTGTTTCTGTGTTGCAAGCCAGTCATCGATGATGGCTTCCTTTACAGCATAAGAAACTGCCTGGAACAACTGCTGTGGAGTTGCCTCTTCTACTTCCTTACGGAACAATGTCTTTACATTGTTCCGTACATCTCTTTTAAATACGTCTTTTTCAAATCTTGGATTATACATTTTCTACTTCCCTTCTAACAAACTGGGCTTTGATTATCTCTTTTCCACACCGATCGTTACAGCTTCTCCATTGATCTTCCACTCTTTCGTGTAGCCTGCTGGTGCTGCTTTTGCAACTTCCAGTGCAAGTGTTTCATCTGCGATCGTAGATGCATTGTCTGCAAATACTTTCTCTGCTTTTTCTGTTCCTTCGTAAGTTACCGCAATCTTATCCATAACTTCGAATCCGGCTTCCTTACGCATGGTCTGTACTTTACTGATGATCTCACGTACAAATCCTTCTTCCAGAAGTTCTTCGGAAAGGTTTGTATCCATAACAACTGTAATTCCGTTGTCATTCTCAGATACATATCCCGGCATCTGAGCGGATTCGATCAGCAGGTCCTCACGGAACAGTGTCACTTCCTGTCCATTGATATCAAGCTTCAGGGCATCTGTAGCATTTAACTCATCCATTGCTGCATTTCCTTCGAGGTTATCGAGTGCTGCTTTAATACCTCCTAACATTTTACCATATTTTGGTCCCACTGTCTTTAACTGAGGTTTAAAAGTATATGAAGTAAAGTCACGAACATCTTGTGTAAATGTTACATTCTTTACATTTAATTCATCTTTTACGATGTCTTTGTAAAATTCCGGTACTTCAAAATCAGCTTTTACATACATCTGTCCGATCGGCTGACGGTTCTTGATATTTGCAGTATTTCTGCATGCACGTCCCATAACAACCAGCTTCAGAACATTGTCCATATTAGCTTCCAGTTCTGTATCGATATGTGCTTCATTTACAACCGGGAAGTCACACAGATGGATACTTTCCGGAGCGCTCTCGTCCACGCTTCTTACCAGGTTCTGATAGATCTCTTCTGTCATGAACGGGATCATCGGCGCTGCCGTCTTACAGATCTCAACCAGTGCTGTGTACAGAGTCATGTAAGCATTGATCTTATCCTGTTCCATTCCCTTTGCCCAGAAACGTTCACGGCTTCGTCTTACATACCAGTTACTCATATCATCTACGAAGTCCTGAAGTGCTCTTGCAGCTTCCGGAATCTGGTAATTTGCAAGATGATTATCTACTGTCTTGATCAGTGTATTCAGTTTTGATAAGAGCCATTTATCCATTACAGATAATTTGTCATATTCAAGTGCATATTTTGTTGCATCAAAATCATCAATATTAGCATACAATACGAAGAATGCATAGGTGTTCCAGAGTGTTCCCATGAACTTTCTCTGTCCTTCCATAACCGCTTTTCCATGGAAACGGTTCGGCAGCCACGGTGCACTGTTTACATAGAAATACCAGCGGATCGCATCTGCACCGTATGTCTCCAGAGCATCAAACGGATCAACCGCATTTCCTTTGGATTTACTCATCTTCTGACCATTTTCATCCTGTACATGTCCGAGAACGATTACGTTCTGGTATGGTGCTTTGTTGAAAATCAGGGTTGAAATTGCCAACAGAGAATAGAACCATCCTCTTGTCTGGTCAACGGCTTCAGAAATGAACTGAGCCGGGAACTGCTGTTCAAATACTTCTTTATTTTCAAATGGATAGTGATGCTGTGCAAACGGCATGGATCCGCTGTCGAACCAGCAGTCGATAACTTCCGGTACACGGTGCATCTGTTTTCCACACTTCGGACACTTGATTGTTACATCGTCAATATATGGACGGTGAAGCTCAATATCATCCGGGCAGTTGTCTGACATGGATTTCAGTTCTTCAATGCTTCCGATCGAGTGCTGGCATCCGCATTCGCATTCCCAGATATTCAGTGGAGTTCCCCAGTAACGGTTACGGCTGATCCCCCAGTCCTGGACATTTTCAAGCCAGTCACCAAAACGTCCTTTACCAATGCTTTCCGGGATCCAGTTGATAGTATTGTTATTTGCGATCAGGTCATCTTTAACTTCTGTCATCTTGATGAACCATGATTCTCTTGCATAGTAGATCAGTGGAGTATCACATCTCCAGCAGTGTGGATAACTGTGTTCAAACTTCGGAGCATCGAAGAGAAGTCCACGCCCATCCAGGTCTTTGAGTACTTCCGGATCTGCTTTCTTTACAAAAAGTCCTGCAAATGGAGTGGTCTCACCCATATCACCTTTTTCGTCAACGAGCTGTACGAATGGAAGGTCATATTTACGTCCTACTTTCGCATCATCTTCACCAAATGCCGGTGCCAGATGAACAACACCAGTACCATCTGTCAGAGTTACATAATCATCACAGGTAACAAAGAATGCTTTCTTTTTCTGTTTTGCTGCACAGTCATATGCACACTGGTAAAGCGGTTCATATTCTTTGTATTCCAGATCTTTTCCTTTGTAGGTTTCCAGAACTTCGTATGCCGGTTTGTCTTCTTCTGCAAATTTCCCAAGAATGGTGTCAAGCAGAGCGCATGCCATATAATAAGTATATCCGTCTGCACATTTTACTTTTGCGTAATCTTCTTCCGGGTTTACGCAGAGTGCGATATTAGACGGAAGAGTCCAAGGTGTGGTTGTCCATGCAAGGATGTATGCATCTTCGTCTTTCACTTTGAAACGAACGATAGCAGAACGTTCTTTGACGTCCTTATATCCCTGTGCAACTTCCTGTGCTGAAAGTGGTGTTCCACAACGTGGGCAATACGGAACGATCTTAAATCCTTTGTAAAGGAGTCCCTTATCCCAGATTTTCTTCAGAGCCCACCATTCAGACTCGATAAAGTTATTATCATAAGTAACATATGGATTTTCCATATCTGCCCAGAAACCTACTGTAGAAGAGAAATCTTCCCACATTCCTTTGTATTTCCAGACACTTTCTTTACATTTATTGATAAATGGTTCTACACCATATTTTTCAATCTGATCTTTTCCGTCAAGGCCGAGCAGCTTTTCTACTTCCAGCTCTACCGGCAGTCCGTGAGTATCCCATCCTGCCTTACGCGGAACCATGTAGCCCTTCATTGTACGGTATCTCGGGATCATATCTTTGATTACACGGGTAAGAACGTGTCCGATATGCGGTTTTCCATTTGCTGTCGGAGGTCCATCGTAGAAAGTATAAGTTTCTCCTTCTTTACGGTTCTCCATACTTTTCTTGAAAATATCTTCTTCATTCCAGAATTTTTCAACTTCTTTTTCTCTGTCTACAAACTTCAGGTCTGTATCCACTTTTTTGTACTTAGCCATGATAAGCTCCTTTCTGAATCAATGACTTTGTATGCATTTTTGGTATATAGAAAAATGTGCCCCGGCACGTAGTGCCCTTAATTTTGCAGGAAGTATTTGGAATTTCCTGCAAAATTAAAAAAGACTTTCACCCGTAAAAGGACGAAAGTCTGTACATCGTTAACCACCTGTTACTGCATACCAGCATATGAGTTTCCTGTAACGGGGGAAATAACCGTCAGAACTTACTCGCCAGATTGCTTTCAGTTACTGCAACTCGGAAGTGATGTTCAGATCTACCCTACTTGCACCGGTCTTCCACCATCTCCGGTTCGCTTTACCTTTCAAATAAACCTTACTGTCTTCGTCAATGTCTTTTGATCTTTTTTCACCATTTCTAGGTTATTATAATAAAGAACCCCTTGCTTCGTCAAGGGGTTCTGCGGGATTTCGTGATTCTTTCCTTATATTTGACTGACCAGACGTTAATCTTTGTCAACTTCTCTTCTGCGCTTTCTGTTTGTTTCCACTTTCTTCTTTCTCAAGTGTTTCAGAACAGCCCTCCATACAATAATAAGAATGAGTACTGCTGCAATCACACAGATTACAAGGATTACCTCTCGTGGTATTGTACTCTGAGCCTGCTTTTGTGTTTCACTGTCTGACTTATCGCCGGACACCTGTGCTTCATTTTCTGTGTTATCCTTCTGCAGATATTCATCACTTAATGTCACAGCTGCTTTTCCGACCGGGTTGCCCTGATAAGTATAAGTTACTGTTCCGGTGCTGCTGTTCGTGTCATCCTGCGTAATTTCGTAATCCAGGCTTTGGAAATTTACATTTTCCGGAAGTACAACATATGCATTCGGATCAATTTCTTTAAAATCTGCGGAGTCTTCATAATCCGCAATCGTATATTTTGCGAAATTATTAAATCCATACTCCAGTAAATTGACGGAGTCTGGGTATACATTTTTCCCATGTGTCTTCAAGACAACACTGATCAGCTCCAGATTATCATCTGCTGCACAAGATACCAACGTGTTGAGTGCTTCATCCGTATAACCGGTTTTTCCGGCTATTGTCTTTGGATAATAATAGTCGTTTCCCTCGTAAAACATCAGATCACTCTGCTGAAAGGTTCTCGCCTGATTTACCAGATTGGTTGCACCGATCGTATACTGCTGTGTCTGGGCAATCGTCTTGAATTCTTCATGATTTTCAAGCAGTTCCTGTGTAATAAGTGCCATATCACGTGCCGTCGTATAATGGTTCTGCGCATTCAGCCCATTCGGATTTTCAAAATCAGAATTTACTGCTCCCAGCTCTTTTGCGCGTTCATTCATCTTTGCAATAAAGCCATCATATCCTAAACCACCCACATTTTCAGCAATCGCATAAGCAACTTCATTTGCAGATGCCATCAGAAGTGCGTGAAGCGCATCATTTAAAGAAATTTCCTCCCCCGCGATCATTCCGATATAAGCATCCCCCTCTGCTACACAATCCACACTATTCTGTGTAATCGTGATCTTGTCATCAAGATTGCCGTTTTCCAATGCGACAAGTGCCGTTAAAATCTTTGTAATACTGGCAGGATAAGCCTTTCCGTCAATGTTTTTCGCATAAAGGATCGCACCGCTTTTTGCCTCCATGACAATTCCAGCCTCTCCGTAAGTAGCCGGTCCTTCCGGCCAGTTCTCCAGCTCATTGCTGGCAATCTTCATATCATATGCCTGCTGTGTTACTTCATCGATTTTCTGCTGCTGCAGGGCTTTAATTTCTTCTTGATTTTTTCCGGAAGTTTCTTCCTTTGTCAGATTATAATTGCTGACCGTTGTATCAATTGGTTCATTTGCTGACGTATCTTCTGCAAATGCGGTCATTCCAAGACTTCCAACCATCACTGCCACCAGCGATGCACTTAAAATTTTCTTCCATCTCCTCACGGATCTTCTCCTCCAAATTCTTTAATCTTATCCGATAAATCCCCGATATCTGTTCAGGCATGCGTAAATATCCTGTTTACGGATCTGTGCCATTGATACAGAAAGATAACTTCCTTTGCAAAGGGATGCCAGACCCTGCTTCTTAATCTGACTCCAGAGCTTTTCCACGCAAAGATCAACATCCTGTTCCTTCCGTTCCATTTCTTCCAGCAGATTCTTCAGGCAGTACGCTAATGCCGTTGTCTGTTCTGTATCCAGGATTTGTTCTACATATTTCAGATCCACATTTTCTCTTCCAATAGAAAATGAATCTTTACCAAACTGTTTTATCTTCACCTGATCTCTCTTCTTTTCCATTTTTCCGGCCTTTAAGCTTCTGTGATGATCTTTATCAAATAAGACATCTACATCAACCGGAACCTTTTTCTCTCCAGTCTCACTTTTTTCACCAATCACCGTTTTCACTTTTTCTGTGATATCGTACGTTCGGTAATTATCCATCTGCAACACATGATCAGCAATGTAAAAATAAGATCCAGAACTTCCGACCACCAGAATAATAGAAATTCCCTGCTTTTGATACAGGTTACCTGCCTGAAGAGTAAATGGTGTAATCGGTTCCTGTTCGCCGGATACGACAGCCTGCATCAGCTCATCCCTGACCATAAAGTTCGTCGCACAGGTGTCTTCATCGATCAAAAGACATTTTGCACCTGACTGTACCGCTTCTACCACATTTGCAGCCTGCGAAGTCGAACCACTGGCATCCTCTGTGAAAAAATTTACTGTATCTTTCTTATTCGGCAGATCATTGATAAACGGTGAAATATTGATATGGGATACACATCTTCCGTCCTCGGCCCGGATCTTCATCGCAGTATCCGAAGTAATCACGTATTCTCTTCCATCTCCGGCGACGTGATTGTAAATTCCCTGCTCGAGTGCCTTCAGAAGTGTTGATTTTCCATGATATCCTCCACCCACGATCAAAGTAATTCCTTCCGGGATTCCCATTCCTTTTATTTTACCCCGGTGTGGAAGTTCCATCTCTACTTCCATACTTTCCGGTGCTTCAAAAGCAATTGCACCTTTCATAGGCTTCTGTGATACACCGCTTTCTCTTGGCAGTATAGAACCATTTGCCACAAATGCAATAAGTCTCCGCTTTGTCAGTTCTCTTCTTATATAATGTTGATCTTCCGCAAGTTCTATACACTTTTTCACTTCCTGCTGATTCAGGTTCTTATAATATAAAGATCTGTCAGCTATTTCCGGAAGATACTCAAACAAAATCTTCCTCAGTTCAAATGCATTGATCGTCCGTCCATTTGCCGGAAATCCAACTTCAAACCGTACCAGAAGATCTCCATCCTTAATTTCAAATGCAGTCCTGTCCAGAACCTCCTGTCCACAGCGGCTTATCCCAATCAATCCACTTTTCCCGGAACCCTTTGCCTGGAAAATAAATTTGGAAACAGCTTTTCCGAATTGTCTTGTCAGATAATCCTGAAGCGCAATTCTTCTGTGTTCTTCTTTATAATATTCTTCTGGAAATCTCGCCTGGATTTTCTTCACCTGAATACTCAGCTTTGACGGAGAAGCAAATGGATCTCCTTGTACATGATCAATATTGAGCTGGTATCCCTGAAACTGATAGCTTCCTCTCAAATCTTTGTAAGCTGGATAGCTTCTTCGATTGATACTCATCAAATTTTTTTCTAATTCTGCTGCTGATTTCATATCCTGCTCCCTCTTATCAAATTCTATGATGTTGGGGTCAAGATGTCAAAAATCCTCTTGCAGGCAAGCTTGCATCGGCTTTCTGACCTTTTGACCCTGGTATCATTCTATTTTACTAGCAAAAATTTACTTGGTGCATATTAAATTTTCTATAAAACGAAAAAAGATGTAAACCCAATTTATACAGGATTTACATCTTCTAAATCATGAAGCATCGGGGATTCGAACCCCGGACAACTTGATTAAAAGTCAAGTGCTCTA
>ERZ772858.2524-NODE-2524-length-13503-cov-8.085515_pt1 | contig 13503 bp, 13 predicted proteins | sample MGYA00512136_ERZ772858 | MGnify/ENA primary metagenome ERZ772858 (study PRJEB29015, sample SAMEA2737726) | human gut metagenome | biome: human gut; feature: human-associated habitat; material: faeces | place: China | collected 2012 ...
ATCACAACGTCTGATCCGCGCCACAGAACCCGCCGCATTGAAAAGGAAGCGTGATTATGTTTGATATCATCACGGACAGCGCCTGTGACCTGACCCCTGAGACGGCCGCAACACTGAATATTGAGATCATCCCCTTCTATGTCTCGCTGGACGGTGAGCACTACCGCAAGGAAGGCAAGGAGATCGCCGTGCGCGATTTCTACCAGTTCATGGTAGATAACCCCGCGGCCTATCCCAAGACCAGCCTGCCTTCGCTGGAGGATTTTGAAACCGCCTTCCGGGCCCATGCCGAGGCGGGCCGCCCGGTGCTCTGTATCTGCTTTACCAGCAAGATGAGCGGCTGCGTAGGCAGTGCCCGCAACGCCCGGGAGCTGGTGCTGGAGGATTTCCCCGATGCTAAGATCGAGGTCATTGACAGCACCGCCGCCACCGTGACCGAATCCATCGTGGTGGAAAACGCGGTGGCTATGCGGGATGCAGGCTGTACGCTGGACGAAGCCGTGACCTGGCTGGAAGCGGAAAAGATCACCAACCAGATCTTCTTCACGGTGGGTAATCTGGACTACCTCATCAAGGGCGGGCGCATCGGCAAGGCTGCAGGCCGTGCCGCCAACATTCTGGGCATCAAGCCCATGATCCTGTTCAAGGAGGGTGAGATCTTCTCCGCTGGTGTGGCCCGCGGCCGCCAGAAGAGCTTTGAGAAGGCCCTCGACCTGCTGATGACCTATCTGACCGAGCACAACGGCACGCCCGATGACTACTGCATCACGGTGGGCTACGGCTACGATGCCGACGAGGGCAAGCGGCTTTGGATGCAGACCCGCGCCGCCCTGCGCGCCAAATACCCCACCTGCGAGTGCAATGTGGTTCTGCTGCAGATCGGCTGCACCATTGCCGTGCACACCGGCCCCTATGCGTTGGGCATGGGTGTGATGCGGCGGTGGAAAAAACAGTAACTCCCTCAGTCGCCTCCGGCGACAGCTCCCTCTAGGAGGGAGCCTTACGGCAGCGAAAAGCCTCTCTCTGAGAGGGAGGTGGCATTGCGTCAGCAATGACGGAGGGAATTCCCACATAGTAAAAAAGAAGCCCCGACGAATGTCGGGGCTTCTTTTTTTTTTTTCAGCCTTGATTTTTACGATGCACGATCACAGAAGACGGTGACACGGGTCTTGCCGCCATAGGTGCAGGTGTACAGCACCAGGGCGTAGCCGCTGTGTTCCACTTCCTCCACACTGTGGGGGTCAAGCACTTCGACCTTGTTCACGACGTACTCATTTACGATGCCGTCCATATCGGTGAAGGTGACGCTGTCCCCCGCTGTGAGGGAGGTCAGCTTGCCGAAATGGCTCTCGTAGTTGTGCGCCGCAATGACCAGATCATCGGTGCGGGAAGAGCCGAACTGGCGGCAGGGGGCGATCTTCAGGCGGGGGTAGCTCCACTCGCTCATCACCGGCAGGTCAATGCCGATGGCGGGGATGGAAATCTCACCCACATATTCGTTGCCATCGACCTCCACCACCGGGAGCTCGGGGTCCAGGGGGCCGCTCTCTGCCTCCGGTTCCGGGGTCTCCACCTTCTGCTGAAGGTCGGCCACTACGGTCTGGGCCTCGGCACCGGCGTGGGCATCCTCGCAGCGGTTGTAGGCGTACAGGCCGCCCGCCGCCAGCAGGAGCACCACACCCAGCACGATGCAGACGAGCCCGGGGGATACTTTACGCATTCTTTTCACGTTTCTTACTGCGCTCCATCAGGTAGGCACCCACAGCCACCAGCACCAGACCGCTTACCGTCAGAACAGGTACAGGCCAGTTCAGCTGGCCGGTCTGGATCAGTTTGGGGCCCTCGGCCGGGCGGGCATCCGCCACCACGCTGGCCGGGGCGGTGGGCTCCGGTGCACTAGGGGTGGTGGTTTCAGTCACAGTCGGGCGGGCATCTGCCGGGGCCGGGTTCTCCGGCGTGGAAGGGGTGGGCGGGGTGACGGGATCAGGGTCATACGGGTCCGGGTAGTACGGGGTCTCGATGGCCTTGTAGTTGTTGTTGAAGGTGATGCTGCTCACCTTTTCGTCCATCAGGTCGGCCTGTGTGTGCACGGCCATCCGGGCCACCAGCTTGTCGTTGTCCCACACCACGGAAACGCGCAGATAGTACACGGTTTCATCGTAGGTGCCGCGGGTGTTGACACCGGCGCGCTGCCGCACGGTGTAAACGTAGTAGCCGGGCTTGGTGTAACTGATGGGGCCAAAGCTGCCGGTCTCGCCGTCGGTGATCTCCAGAGTGGTCACCTCGGGCAGGGGCGCATTGTCCACAGCCTCAAGTTCCACAGTCAGTGTTTCCTTTGGGAGAGGTGTTTCCCCCGTGGACTGAATGGAAACCGGAAGCTCCTGCAGCTGTGTATGCTGGTCAGCCGCGGTGGCCGCAAATGCCGCCGGCTGACACAGGCAGAACCCCAACGCAAGCGTCAGGAGTGCTGCCGCGATTTTACGGAACCTCATTTCATCCTCTCCTTTATGAATCCGACGCGGACGGGATCATCCACGCCAGAAGAATGGTGCGTGCATCGGTAAACTCCGTTGAACAGGTGGACAGCGCCAGCACCTGAGCTTCATCGCCCGCCGCTTTCATGGCGGCCAGCGTTTCGGTGTTCAGGTTCAGGGCGTTCTCCTGCGCAAAGGTGTACAACCCCTGCAGGTCGCTGTCCCAGCGCTGGGGCTGGAAGATCGCGCTCTCAGACGAAGGGACCAGCAGACATGCAAAGGTTTGAAGATCATAGGTGCGGTCGGGCAGGATCAGCTCACCGGTGGTGTTCTCTGCAAAGAACTCTGCGTCCTTGTACAGATCCAGATCACCGAACATCTTGCTCTCTTCCATGTGGTGACCATACAGCAGAGAGTAGGGGTCGGTGAAGTTCTTGTCGCAGTTCACATCCAAAAAGATGCTGCCTGCCAGCGAAAAATCACCGTAGACATCGGTGTTCACATAGGTAAAGTTGTCCTCGCCCTGTACCACAGGGTAGTCGATGGCGGTGTTGTCCAGTGTGACCCACGCGCAGACATCCGGGTTGATGCCCAGCAGCTCCTCAAAGCTTGCGCCGTTATCCGCGCCCGCCTTGGGCTTGAACTGCAGAAGCTCTGCCTGAACATTGTCTGCGGCGGCGTACACCTGCGAGTTGTCCCACAGGGCATAGGCTGAATACGCCCCGGCGACCACCAGGAACAGCACGACCACCGCGCTCACCAGAAAGTCGGCTGCCCTCAACGCTTTTCTCTGCCAGTTGATACAGCCCACCTCCGGTTAAGCATAAATGAGTAATAAATTGTCAGGTATGTGTTGGTCAAACCCCACCGTCATCCCTTCGGGATGCCACCGCCCCTAGTAGGGGCGGCCTTGGCAAAGAGACAGAGCTTTATGCCATGCCAAGGGCCCCACTATTAGGGGGGCTGTCGCCGCAGGCGACTGGGGGGTTGTACCGAAGGATTGTCTAACCGTTTACACGGTCAGGTTCTTACTCCTCGTCGCGGCGGCGCTTGTTCAGCATCAGGGCCACACCGCCAATGGCAACGATGGCCAGCATTGCAATGTAAGGTGCATTGTCCAGCACAACGCCCATGTCGGGGGTGCCTTCATGGGTATTGACAATCTCAACAGCAGCATTTTCGCTACCCATGGTTCCGTCAGTCTTCTCACCAGTAACAGTATAGTCACCGAGCTTTCCTGCTACAGAACCATCCTCAGTCATGGTATAAGTCACATTAGCAGGCAGGTTGCTGAACTCAACATTCTGATTGTGCTTCATAGTAACGGTATATTCTTTACCATACTCAAGGTTAACTGCATCTGCATTACCCTCTGCACTAATAACGGTCTCACCCTGTTTGATGATAATGCTTCTATCGCTCTTAGTTGCAACAATAGCGCCGTAAGTCACATTAGCAGCACTAGCAGGCTTTTCAAACTTAACAATAAAGTCGAAGGTCTTGCTCAAATCGCCAAAGCTACCGTGAACGGTCTTGCTCAGGGTAACATTATTAACCGAATTGCCAGCACCATAGGTGTTAGTAAATGCGTTCGTGTTAGAAACCTTCTTGCCTGTGGAAACAACTTCCACATTGCTGGCGCTCACAGCTCCATTATAACGGCGCAGAGCAACCGAGTACTCATACTCATTCGGAACAATCTCTTTGCTTGTCTCATCCTTAAGCTTATGAGTAACAGACACTACCATGTACAGATCACCCAAGGTATTCTTATCAACATCGTAAACGGTGGCCGGAGTAGAACCAGTCTTTTCAGTAATTTTATAGACAAACGTGCCAATACCTTCGGGAACATTCAACTCATTCAGCGTCCAAGAAAAGTCCTCTGTATATGCATTCGTCGATGCCGACATTGCGTTCTTGAAATCCGCATATTTCGCATCAATGCTTCCACTCGGTGCAGTCACATTAGTTCCCTTTCGATATGCACCAACGTATGCAATATCAAATTCAAACTTTTCAGCCGGTGCAACACCCTTTTCAACCTTGTAGTTCTTAGTCAAGGTAAGCGGAGTAGTCCGGGTAATCGTTGTATCTGCAAAGGACTTGGTGGGTTCTGCCGGCCCCTCCGCAAACGCTGCGGTTGCGCCGACGGTGAGCATCATGGCGGCAGCCAGAACGCCCGCGAAGAATTTCTTCAGTTTCATTGTTATTCCTCCCTAGTAAGAAATAGTTCGTACTCCTGTGCCGCGGCCCAAACTCCGCGGTTCACAGGCAGGATGCCGGCAGCTTCTTCCGGCTTCCGTGGTATTACAGACTGCGTCGCCGCAGTAGTGTAATTACTTTTGCTTGCACATCCTCCAGCGGAACCGGGCCAAAATCCCGGCTGTCCTCGGATTGTGTGCGGTAATCGCCCAGCACAAAAACGCAGTTTTCCGGCACCGTGTAGGGGTACTCCAGCGCGTCCTTTGCGTAGGTGGGGTAGAGGATCTCGCCGCTCTGCACCGCGCCGTTCACCACAAGGGTGCCGCTGTCGTCCAGAGCCACAAGGTCGCCCTCGCGCCCAAGGATGCGGCCCACCCGGAGCTTGCCGCCCTGGGTGTAGACCACAACGTCGTTTTTTGCGTAGGTTTTTTGCAGGCGGTAGCAGATGAGCAGGTCGCCATCCTTTACCGCGGGGAACATGCTGCTGCCCTTGGCCTGCGTGAGCAGGAACACCTGCGTGAACAGCACCCAGGCGCACAGCAGGATCACCACAACGCGGCCCAGCAGGCTGATAAAATCCTGCCGGTTCTCAGCGTCCAGCCTGCGGCGGCGCACCGCCTTTGCCCCCTGCTTCAGGGCTTCATTGTCCAGCGGGTGCATCGGAATGCGCCTCCTTTTGGGGGTCAAAGCTGTCAGATTCCGGGTTAAACCTCTCAGTCACGGGCTTCGCCGTGACAGCTCCCCTAGTAGGGGAGCCCTTGGCAAAACTGTCAACTTTGGCGGGAGCCAGGTTTACGTCCCCGGGTTCACCACTGGCGGCGGTCGTCGTCGTTGCCCTACTCGGGGAGGTGGCAAAGCCGTCAGGCTTTGACGGAGAGGTTTCCAGCAGCACATTGTACCTTGTGCGCTCGGCGCGGATGGCGGCTTCGTACAGGGCGTAAAGCTCTTCCAGCTTCTTCCACATTGCCGCTTCGTCCACGCCGCCCAGCAGGTTCTTGCGGAATTTCACCGTCCGGAACCACTGGATGATCGCTTCCTGCTCCGGGCTGATACAGCTTTCCTCTGCACCGGCCAGCCGCTGGGGCGCTTTCTTCTTCGCCATGCGGTCAGCCCCCTTTAGTCATCTTCCTTACGGTGCTTGCGCAGCATCAGCAGGGCCACGCCGCCAGCCACCACAGCAAGGATGACGATGTAAGGCAGGGTGTCGAGGAGGACACCGGTGTCGGGGAAGAGCGTTGCGGTATTCACAACAACAATCTTATCGCCTTCAAAGTTTTTAGCTTCATTTATTGCTGTGCTTTGAACATCCGCCGCTTCGGCAATCGTATAGACATAGGAAACATCTGTTGCACCAGACTTTGCTTCTTCATATCCAGTTGCCGTTACACCATACAGCGCCCCAGGTGTTTTCTCTGTTACTGTAACGGTGGCACCAATAGGAACATTTGTAAGAGTAACATATTGACCGTGCTTCAACGTAAAACTACTTAGATCGTTAATGGCACTGCCATCGCTTCGTGCTGCTGTTATCTTGCTAATGTCCTCGCCACCGAAATCAAGAGAAAATTCAAATTCTTTTCGTGTATCGCCAAAGTATCCCTTAACTTGCTTCTCAATTGTTACTGTTTTTGTAGGAACAACTTTAGCATAATACAAATTGATGATATTGGTTTTGTTGTTTTCAATCGTTACACTAGGCGTATCTGTGTAGTAATACTTATATTGCTCACTCTGATAGAAAATCGTGGGATATGCATCACTATACTTACTTGCATACGCAGTTGTATCGATTGTCGCTACTTCTTTTAATGCAGTTTTTATTTCTTTATTGGTTTCAGCATCATAGAAATGAATTTCCAAATTTGCCAAATCATCAACATAGCCATCCAGATGCCATGTATACATTGTATAGTCGCCGTCGATATAGTCGTTTGCACCATAAGCACGTATCAAACCATAATCGGTGTTATAAGTCCACTTAACCTTAGACAAATCAATACTTTGATTCTTTTCATATCGAACAACATATCCATTCTGATTATTGGACTTTAGTTCCTTATTCAGGGTATCAATAACACTAGTTTCTGTATCTGTGCGAGTATGACCGCTATATCCATTAAAGTCGGACGATCCCGCACTCTTCAAATCAGAAACCCAGACCTTGCCGAGTGTAAACCAACCATTAAAGTTTTTGTCAGACTCCTTCAAGTTCAACTTTTCCATGCATTCTTTCGATACATGTGCATAGAGATAAACCCATTGGCCTGTTGTTCCAGCGTTCAAATCATCTACAGTTACATTGAATTTTTCTTCAATCCAATACCAACCATAAACGCCATTCTTGCTTGTATAACCTAGGAATTTGTGTGTTATGATCACATCACCTGCTTTAACACCTGTTACAGTAGCAGTCGAATAGCTTCCTTGCACTGTTGCAATGCTATTATTAGACGATTTCCACGTATGATCATAATTTCTCAGACCATTATTATCACTTGTAAGAGTAATCGTTTTATTTACAACAACAGATTTATATGTGCCAGTAATCGATAGCGTCTCCACATCATATCCATCCATCCGCACAACCACAAAGGGGCTGAAGCTGGAGGTCTCAAAGGTCAGGGTGCCGTTGGTATAAGTAAGGACATCCAGAATCTCCACATTGCCATCAGAGGTCTCGTGGAACACTTTCAGCGTGTCGGCAGTTGCGCCTTCCATTTCCGGCAGGGCATCTAGACCGGAGACGGTGACGGCAGCATTCTTGCCCTTGGCAGGCTGCACCTTTTCGCCCTTGGCGTTCTTGGGGGAGATCTTCAGGCCCAGAATGGGCATCATTTTCCCAAAGCTGTCCTCGTGGCTCTCGTAGAAGGTCTGCATATCGTCATCACCCATGTGGATGACGCTGAGGTGATCTGCGGCAGAGGGCAGATTTTTCACCTCCACCGGCAGATTGACGCTCTTCGTGTTGCCGTCCTCGTCTTCGTAGGAGGCAGAGGCCTTGGCAGTCAGATCCACAGGCACGGGGTTCTTGTCCACCAGATCCTCGTGATCCACGGGCTTTTCCTCATCGGAGCCAACGGTACCGTCCTTCCATGCGGCGTAGACGTTCACGGTGGTGGTCTTGTCGTCCAGAATGTTGCTGGTGGGGTCGGTGAGGTTCAGGCGCACCCGGTTGCCAAACTCGTCCAGTGTGTACCAGTAGTCAAACAGCCGCAGTTCGCCCTTGGGGTCCCGGTTGGAGGAGGGGTTCTCGATGTAGCTGCTGTAGTCCGCAATGGTCTCTGCCCGGGGCACAGCCTGAATGAAGTACAGGTTCCACAGAACCTCACCGTTCCGGGCCAGATACTCGCTCTCCGTCATATTGTTGATCTGTGCCTGAGCGGTAATGTCCTTCAGGTCGTTGGCGTTCAGCTCCTTCAGCCAGAAGCGGTAGACCACCATGTCCTGCAGCTTTTTGATCTCGTCGCCGGAAACGACCACTTTGTCATCAGGCTTTGCCACCACGTCGTCCTCGCCGGACCACTGGGTCACGGGGTCGGGGTCGGTACCGGTGCTGGAGCTGGGGCCGTATTCAATGACGGTGCCCCACTCTGTTTCCTTAACGTTGGGGCCGCCGTCGAGGTTGTCCTCCCCGCCTTCCACAGGCCGGGTGGCAACTTCGTCCTCGCCAAAACCGGCAGCCTCGCCGCCGTCTACAGGCCGGGTGGCTTCCTCCTCGCCGAAACCGGCAAATTCGTCGTCAGGATAGGATGCCTCGCCGTCATCTACGGGCCGGGAGGCCTCTTGATGAACCTGAGGATCGATCAGACCCTCCGTTGCAAACACCGGCACAAGACAGGTGCAGATGACCGCAAGCGCCAGACAAAGCGCAAAAACACGCTTCACCAGCCTATCTTTTTTTCCGTGATGATTTTTCCGCACAGTGGAGCCCTCCCTGCATCATAGTATTTTTGGCAAAACCGGAGGAAAAGATATTCAACTTTTGTCGTTTTTCTTTCCCTTGGCAGGTTATTTTTACCAGACACATCATTATCGTAATTATAGCATGTACACCCGGCATTTTCAATAGTGAAATTTTATTTTCCCTTCCCCTTTTCAGACAAAATATTCTGCGATATACAGCACGTTATGAACCACCGTAATATATTGCGGGGAGTAGAGCAGTCTGACTTATCCGCACGCACGCCGCATTGATATCTCACGCAGTTTTGTGTTGTACATTCGCAGTTTCACTCTCTATAATACATGAAACGCAGATTCCTTTCACTTTTTTTCGAGATTTTTTAAAAAAAGTTTTCGGAACCCTCTCAGTCTCGCAAAGCTCGACAGCTGGGGTTAAACCTCTCAGTCACGGGCTTCGCCGTGACAGCTCCCCTAGTAGGGGAGCCCTTGGCAGGCCGTCGCATTTTCGAGGTCTGGCGCTTCGCTCCTTTTGGCAGTGCTGGCGTAATGTTCGCCCCTGCGGCAGATGATGCTCTTGGAGCGCCAGCGATCAGATCGAAAAATGAATCTCATGCCAAGGCCTCCCCTACTAGGCAACGACGACGACCGCCGCCAGTGGCGGAAACAGGGAGGAGTTGTTGGGGCAGCGGCCAGCAAGATGCGAGTGCCGCCCAAGGCACGATGCGGATGCTGGGTGCCGCAACCCGGAAGGCGCGGCGCGCATTCAAAATGTTCCTGCTTTTGCACGCTTTGCCGAAACTTTCTGCCAAAGTTTGGCGCATCTGCCCATTGACAGCGCGCCGCAGCAGGGGATAAGATGAAACCGGGGAGCAACGCACTCCCATAAGAAGAAAGCGGGGGACCACAGATGAAGCTTTGGAAACGATGGACGGCAGCGGCTCTTGCAGCTGCAATGGCGCTGCTGCTTTTAGCAGCCTGCGGGCCCTCCGGCCCTTCCGCGCCGGATGCGCCGGATAAGCCGGGCAGCAGCGAGACCGGCAAAGACCCCACCGACGAAAAGACCGAGGCGCAGAAGGTGGCCGCAGTGGTGGAAGCACTGAACACAGTGCGCAAGAACTACGGCAATAACACCCCGCTGGAGCTGAACGAGCAGGCCTGTGCGTTCGCCAAGGAGATGGCACAGGTGCAGCTGGATGGCGTCAATGGCAAGTACGGCGAGAATCCGAGTACCAACACGGATTATAGTGCTGCCTGTGCAAAAGTCCGCAAGAAGAAGGTGGGCGAAAAAGCATCGATCGGTGTTGGTGCACTGCAGGGCGCTTACCCGGATGCGATCCAGTTCGAAACGTGGGCAGGCAAGAAGTGGAAAGACGAGACAGAGAAAGCAAGCGTAGAACGCAACAATGCACTGGTCAAGAAGGAAGCCACTCTTGTGGGCGTGGGCGTTGTGCAGAACACCGACCATGCGACAATGGAAAACTGCCCCTTTATGGTGGTCGTGATGACCTACTGATACGAGCAAACGCCGCTGACGAAAAGTCGGCGGCGTTTTTGTGTGGTCTGCCGGATAACGCAAAAACACCCCGGCCGGGCGGTTTTACCGCTTGGTCGGGGTGCTGTTTTGCAAGAAAAATATTACTGCTCGTTTTCGTAGATCTTGATATAGCGCGGGGCGCTTTTATCCTGCCAGAGCAGCAGAATGGCGGTCAGGGCGACAGCCAGTGTGGTGAGGACGGCGAGCAGAGCTTTGAGAACTTTCATGGTTTGGTGCCTCCTTGTGAAGTTCGGGAGCGGAGCGGGGGACGTTCCGCCTGTCATGTTAGGTATAGTATAGCATATTCCCACAGTAAAGGCAAACGGCAGAAGAGGGAGAACAAAAAGAAAAATACGGTAGTTAGTTAAAACTAATTGGCGAAAACGAATAAGAAAGTTCAGGAAAATTCATCATTTGAGCCGTGATGTCGTTGACTTCCCGCGCCAAAATGATACAATAAGTGTGTTAAGCAGCTGCTGTCCCTGTACCAGTGCGCCTGCATGGGCGAGGGGATGGCAATTCAAGCAGAATGGGGGATTTGAAATCCATGTTGAACAAGCTGAAACGTGCGGCGCTTGGCGCGCATACGCCGCATGACAAGGCAACTGCTGCAAGCAAACCTATTCCGATGCCTCTGCCCGCGCAGGTACGCATCCTGATGAGCCAGCACATTGGCGCACCCGCCAAGGCACTGGTGAAAAAAGGCGATGAAGTGTTCGTCGGCACCAAGATCGGTGAGGCGGGCGGCTTTGTCTCCGCAAACATCCACTCCAGCGTTTCCGGTACGGTAGCTGCAGTGGAACCTTTCCGTCTGTCCAATGGCCGTATGTGCGATTCTGTTGTCATCAAGACCGATGGCAAGCAGACCGTAGACCCGGCTGTCAAGGCACCGGAAGTCACCGATAAGGCCAGCTTCCTTGCCGCCGTGCGCGAGTGCGGTCTGGTCGGTCTGGGCGGCGCAGGCTTCCCCACCGATGTGAAGCTGCAGCCCAAGCAGTCGGTGGATACTTTACTGATCAACGCCTCCGAGTGCGAGGTGTGGCTGACCAGCGACACGCAGGAGATGCTGGAGTGCAGCGATGATATCATCCGCGGCATCAAGGCTGTGCTGCAGTATACCGGCATTCCCAAGTGCATCATTGGTATTGAGAACAACAAGCCCGAGTGCATCGACCTGCTGTGCAAAAAGACCAAGGACGACAGCGCCATCGAGGTCAAGCCCCTGCCCAGTGTCTACGGCACCGGCGCAGAGCTGATCCTTATTGAAAAGTGTCTGGGCCGCGAAGTGCCCCACGGCGGTCTGCCCGCAGATGCCGGCGCCATCGTCATGAACGTGACCAGCGTTTCCACCCTTGGCAAGTATCTGGCTACCGGTATGCCGGTGGTCGAGCGCACCATCACCGTGGACGGCGACGCCTGCGCAAAGCCCCAGAACATCGTTGTCCCCGTGGGCACTGCCTATCAGGACATCATTGATTTTGCGGGCGTCAAGGGCGAGCTGGGCAAAGTGGTTGCCGGCGGTGCCATGATGGGCCCCGCTGTGGAGAACCTGAGCTACCCCACCACCAAGACCACCTCCGGCCTGATCTTCCTGAGCAAGGCCGCTGCAGAGCCTGCACCGGTGAATCCCTGCATCCGCTGCGGCCGCTGCGTGGAGTACTGCCCCATGGGTCTGGAGCCTGTGGAGGTCAATCAGGCATACGCTGCACGCGATGTGCAGGAGCTGGGCAAGCTGCATGCAGACTACTGCTTCAACTGCGGCAGCTGCTCTTTCGTCTGCCCGGCAAAGCGCCCTGTTACCCAGATGATGAGTCTGGCAAAGGCGTTCTACCTTGGTGAAATCAAAAAAGGAGGCAATAAGTAATGGATACGAAGCTTATTGTTTCGGCTTCCCCGCATGTGCGCAGCGAAGAGACCACCCAGAGCCTGATGGCCAACGTGATCGTCGCCCTGTGCCCCTGCGTGGTGGCCTCTGCCATCATTTTTGGTATGCGTGCACTGCTGGTAACAGCCGTGTCCGTGGTGGCCTGTGTGGCTTTTGAGTGGCTGTACTGCAAGCTGCTCAAGAAGCCCAACCCCATCAGCGACCTGTCCGCCGTCGTCACCGGCATCATTCTGGCCATGAACGTGCCCGTGGGCATGCCCATCGGCCAGCTCATCATCGGTGATCTGGTGGCCATCGTCATCGTCAAGCAGCTGTTCGGCGGCATCGGCATGAACTTTGCCAACCCCGCTCTGGTGGGCCGTATCGTGCTGTTCATCAGCTTTGCCGGTTCCATGAACAAGTGGGTGTTCCCGGATGCAGCGGTGGATCAGCTGTCCAGCGCTACCCCGCTGGCTGTGGCCGATAAGTCCAAGCTGAGCCTGCTGGATCTGTTCATGGGCATCCACGGCGGTGTGCTGGGCGAGACCTGCGCACTGGCCATCGTGCTGGGCCTGATCTATCTGGTGGCCACCAAGACCATCAGCATCGCCATCCCGGCTTCTTACGTCGGCAGCATGTTCGTGTTCTACCTCATTGCTACCCACAGTGTGCACGAGGCTCTGGTTGCCGTGCTGAGCGGCGGCCTGCTGTTCGGTGCCGTGTTCATGGCTACCGACTACGTTACCAGCCCCTTCACCCTGAAGGGCAAGCTGGTGTACGGCGTGGCACTGGGCATCGTCACCTTTGCCATCCGTTACTGGGGCAGCTACACCGAGGGCGTGTCCTTCGCACTGCTGTTCATGAACCTGTGGGTCCCGTACATCAATGACCTGACCCGTCAGACCCCGTATGGCTACGTCAAGCCTGCGAAGAAAGCGAAGGAGGGTGCTGACAAATGAGTAAGACCTCGAATTCCAACTGGGAGACTACCGTCAAGCCCATCGTCGTGCTGAGCGTGATCTCTCTGGTCGTCAGCCTGCTGCTGGCTCTGGTGAACTCCATGACCGCCCCGGTCATTGCCGAGAACACCAAGCGCACCACGCTGGCTGCTTACGTCGGCGTGCTGCCCTCTGTCTCGGACGCTACTGAGCTGGAGGAAGTGACCGGCTACACCACCGCCAATGTCACCGGCGTGGTCAAGGCTCCGGACGGCAGCCTGGCCATCAAGGCCGAGGAGTCCGGCTTTGACGGCGGCATCGTCACCGTCATCGTCGGCATGGATGCCAACGGCACCGAGACCGGCATCTGGGTGGACGCTTCTACCCAGACCAAGGGCATCGGCAGTGCCGTGGCCGAAGACGATTTCCTGAAGCAGTTTGACGGCCTGGATTGCACCCAGAACGTTGTGATGGGTGAGAACGGCGTGGACGGCAAGACCGGCGCAACCTTCTCCTCCAAGGCTCTGTTTGCCGCCATCAACGACTGCGTCAACTGCTACAACGAGCTGGCATAAAGGAGGTTGG
>ERZ772858.2540-NODE-2540-length-13347-cov-13.287767_pt1 | contig 13347 bp, 10 predicted proteins | sample MGYA00512136_ERZ772858 | MGnify/ENA primary metagenome ERZ772858 (study PRJEB29015, sample SAMEA2737726) | human gut metagenome | biome: human gut; feature: human-associated habitat; material: faeces | place: China | collected 2012 ...
ACAACGCCGAAGCCGTTGCCACCATGATCGCCGAGGGCGGCATCTATATCGAAGACTACAGCGACATCGAGCAGCAGGTGGCCGAGATCGCCCATGTGGATCTGATCGAGCAGGAGCTGCTGGACAAGCCCCGCGATACCGTTATCATCCATATGTATCTGGAGCCGGGCGCTTCCCCCGTGGAGACGCTGGCCCTCATTGCTGCCCGCATGGAAGCTGCAAACATCGCCTACACCGTGGAGACCGAGGGCGTGGAGCAGGAGGACTGGCAGAACGGCTGGCGCAAGTATTATCACCCCCTGGAGATCGGCAAACGGCTGGCGGTGGTGCCCTCGTGGCAGCAGTACGACACTGACCGGGTAAAGCTGATCCTTGACCCGGGCCTTGCCTTCGGCACCGGCGGCCACGAGACCACCAGCCTGTGCATGGAAGCGCTGGACGAGCGGGTGACCGGCGGCGAGCGGGTGCTGGACATCGGCACCGGCAGCGGCATCCTTGCCATTGCGGCGCTGAAGCTGGGCGCTGCTGTGGCCGAGGGCGTGGACATCGACCCTGTGGCCGTACGCACCGCAGGCGAGAACGCCGCGTTGAATGGCGTGCAGGACAAGCTGACCGTGCTGGTGGGCGACCTTTCCGATAAGGCCAGCGGCAAATACGATATCATCACCGCCAACATCGTGGCCAACGCCATCCTGTCTCTGGCTCCTGCCGTGCCGGGCCTGATGGCGGAGGGTGCCACCTTTATTGCCAGCGGCATCATCGACAGCCGCAAGGACGAAGTGATCGCCGGGCTGGAAAAGGCCGGCCTTGCCGTTGTGGAAGTGAAGGAGAAGCGCGGCTGGGAGTGCATCGTCTGCAAGAAAGCGTAATTACAGAAGCTTTCATGATTTCTTTCAGCTGGCTTGCCCTCTCCGTCGCTTTGGCAAAACCGGAAAGTCTGCCGCACTGCCAAAAGCCTCCCTCCATGAGAAAGACTTCCCCCGGTCGGGGGAAGATGCCACGCAAGTGACAAAAAGGGGAGCAGTGGCAAGCCCGTCAGGGCTTGACGGAAGGAGTCCGTAACTGAAATACTCCTTCAGCCGCACTTCGTGCGCCAGCTCCCTCAAAGAGGGAGCCTTTGGCAAAACCGTAAACTTTGCCGCCATGCCAAGGGCTCTCCCCTTGGGAGAGCTGGCGCGTTAGCGACTGAGAGGGCGAGGACGTTTAAGGAGAACCACTATGCCGCACCGTTATTTTACCACCGAGATCTCTGACGGCACCGCCACCCTGCGCGGGGCCGATGCCCACCATCTTGCCCGTGTGATGCGCGCAAGGCTGGGCGATACTGTCATTCTATGCGACGGCAATGCCGTGGAATACACCGCCACCATCACCGGCTTTGGCGATGAGTGTGTGGAGTTCCGGGTGGAGCCGGGCTATCCCAGCGCCGCCGAACCCAGCGTGGAGGTCACTCTGCTGGCCGGCTACCCCAAGCAGGACAAGCTGGAGCAGATCATCAAGCACGGCGTGGAGCTGGGCGCAGCCCACATCGTGCCCTTCTTCAGCCGGTATTGCGTGGCGGCCCCCAAAAAAGAGGAGCAGAAGAACGAGCGCTACAACCGCATTGCAGCGGAAGCCGCCAAGCAGTGCGGCCGCGGTGTTCTGCCGGATGTGGCCCTGCCGCTGGCAAACTTCGGGACCGTGTGCCGCACCTTTGCACAGTACGACCTTGTGCTGTTCTGCTACGAGTGCGGCGGCGCGCCCCTGCGCGACCTGCTGGCCGCAGCAAAGCCCGCCGATGGTGAAAAACTGAAAATCGCCATCGTGACCGGTGCCGAGGGCGGCTTTGCCGCCGAGGAAGCCGAGATGGCCGCAAAGGCCGGTGCCAGAACGGTGGGCCTTGGCCCCCGCATCCTGCGGTGCGAGACCGCCCCGCTGGCCGTGCTTGCTTCGGTAATGACCCTGACGGGAAATCTGGAATAATGCTTTGTGCTGCCCGGCAGCGCCTGCGGGCCTTCCGGACAGCAACAAGGGGCCGCTCCCGGAAAGGAGCGGCCCCTTGTTTTTTTATTGTTCCGCTGTGCAGACGCAGGGCAGATCAGTCAATGAGACCCTTGTCCTTTGCATTCTGCCAAGTAAGGCAGACGCGCAGCTTGCTGACCGGGAAGCACGGATGGAACTTGTTGTTGTCCTCGTCGAACTTCATCAGCTCCTGCTCCACCATCCAGTGTGCAGCCTTCTGGGCATCGGTGTCGGCGGCGTCAATGTCCGCATACAGGTCCTCATCGGTCATGTTCTGCGGCTCCGGCTTGCCTGCACGCTCCCAGACCAGCTCTGCCAGCTCGATGCGGTCAGACGGCAGGGGGAGGCCCTGCATGTTCATCAGACGGTAGATGCCGGTGCCGGTCTCATAGGCACCCAGGATTACAGCGCCGCCGATGATGACACCGGGCAGGACGGGGTCCACGGGGCCCACCGGGTCCACCGGGTCTACCGGGTCCACAGGCGGCTCCACGGGGTCCACGGCTTTGTACACGGCTCTGACCGTCACGTCGCCTTTGGGCATTTCAAAGTTCGCCGTGGTATGGTCCTCCTCATTGGGGAAGCTCAGCAGGTCATTCATTTCATTCTGTACAACGCCGTTCAAGATCACGATCCCGGCCCAGCCTGCGAACTTCTGTCCATCGGGGGCTGGGTCTGCGGTCAGGGTGACCGGGGTGCCTTCGTAGATCTCGTCATTGGGGTCAACCTTAGTGTCAACGCCCCCGACCTTGATCGTTGCCGTGGCATCCTTGGCGGTCAGGGTGTAGCCGGGTGCCCGTTGGGTCAGGTAATAATAGTGCTGTGCCTTGTCATACGCCACGCGGTAGCTCTCGTTCTGGCCCTTAAGGTGCAGCTTGTTTGCATTGCCTGCGACCGTGAGCTGACGGCCTTCTTCCGGGTCGGCAACCTTGATGGTGGTTTGGGTGGTAAAGGTATCGCTGATGGTGATCTCCTTGTCGGACTCGAGGTAAATATCGCTCTCGGTCCCCTCAAACGTGGCACTCTTCAGCTCTGCGGAGGCGTTGCTGCCCTGACCGAGATAAATGCCGTATTTGCTGTTTTTGATCGTGCAGTTATCAACGACCAGCTTGCCGCCGGCCTGATCATCGTAATCCGACCCTGCCGGTTCGCCCGAAGAAATGGCAGCATTGCCGCCCGTGCAATCCACAGTGGCACCATTGACGCTCAATGTGCCGCCGTTCCATACCTTCAGTGCAGGGGACTCGTAGTTAATAGGCTCATGGTTGATATACTCGTTGGTGTTGGTATAAGTACCGCCGAAAAGGTTGGCGGTGGCGCCCGTCACAAACACATCGCAGTAGGTTCCGGTGACATCAGCATTTGTGACGTTCAGCGTTGCATTATCGGAGGCGCGCAGCGTCGGACGTTGTATGAATACCTCGACGTCCTTATTGCGGGAGTAAGAGCCGCCGACGACATCGACCCAACTGTTGTTGGTGCTCAGGACCCAGCCCGCGCCGGAGGCTGTCACATAATTGAAGGACGATTTGGGGGAATTCATGATCATAAACGTCGCGCTGTCGCTATCGTGGCAGTCGTAGGTGCCGCCATTGACGGTCACATTGGCTTTATCTGTTTCAATAGCACACTGGATGGTTTTCAGGGTGAGATCGTCAAACGTCCAGCTGCCGCCGCACAGATAGCATGCGGAGATGTCGTCACACTGCCAGTTATAGTTGCCGCCGTGAAGCACTGCGGTGCCCGTGAAGCTGTTTTCGGCATAGAAGCAACGGCTGAAGGCGAGGCCCCCCTCTGCCGTCGTGATGGTCTGCCCCTCAGCGTTGACGGTCACGCTATTGGCTCTGCGGACTGTAATAAAGTTCGCACAGTCGTCTTTATTCCCATCCTTCTTATCAAAGGTCGTATCTCCGGTGACGTTGATGACCACATCGGCGTTCTCAGCGTCGATCACGATCCCCTCTTTATAGGCACCTTCCTCTGTATCGGCATTGCTCATGGAATAAACGTTGCTGCCGCCATGCTTTGCAATGAAATCCTCGTTGATGATCTCGCCGCCGTGCAGGGAATATACCGCTGCAGGCGCATCGGAATTTTCCTGTGCGCTCACATTGCCTTCAAATTCTGTACTTTCCTCCAGAGCAAATGCGCTCACGGGAAGGACAGAGGTCATCATGCAGCCTGCAAGTACCGCACTGATGAGCCGTGTGCCAAACTTCTTCATAAAGATGACTCCTCTCTCGCTTTTTTCGTGCATGCAGGCTTTTTTCGCCTGCCCGCACGTTTTAAACATTTAAAGTATAGCACTTCTGCAACAAGGCGCAATCTTCATTCTGTACGAACCTTTTAGATACCCCCCCCCCGTTTTTTCGTGCGTTCTGTAAAAAAATGGAAGAGAAAATGCTTTCGCAGCCGCAGAAAAAACAGCCCGGAACGACCCACAGATCGTTCCGGGCTGCTGTGTCAAAAATGGTTTGGAGCGTCAGAGCTCCAGCAGAGCTTTCTTCACGTTCAAAAGGTTCTGCGGGCTCACCGAGAAGCTGCGCAGGCCCAGCTGCAAATACTGCACCGTGTTGGCCGGGTTGCCCACCGCAAGGCCGCAGATGGTCACCGGCACATTGCGCACCTTTGCGGCATCCAGCACCATAGTGATAAGCTTTTTCATGGCCTTGCTGGCCGGGCGGTAGTAGTGCTCCGCGCTGGCAAGCTCCCGGTCGGCGGCGTGGGTATACTGGGTCAGGTCGTTGGTGCCGACCACAAGAAAATCGACCCCGTGCTCTACAAATTCCTCAGCGGTCAGGCAGGCAGCGGGTACGCTGAGCATCACGCCGAACTTTGTATCTTCGTTGAACGCCACGCCGCGCTCCCGCAGGTGCTCGCGGCAGCGCTCCACCACACGCATGGCTGCGTCCCAGTCCTCCACATTCGTCACCATGGGGAACATCACCCGCAGCGGGCCGCGGGCGGCGGCGCGCAGCAGCGCACAGAGCTGCGTCTCGAACTGGTGGGGCTGGCGCAGACTGTTGCGGATGCCCCGCAGGCCAAGCTTGGAAGACTGCAGGCCCTGATAGGCGTCGGAAATGGTGCGGTCTGAGCCAAAGTCGAAGGTGCGCACCGTTACCGGGCAGCCCTTGGCGGCAGCAAGACAGGAGCAGTAGAAGAAATACTGTTCCTGCTCATCGAGGATGCGGCCCGGCAGCATCATGTAGCCGGTGCGCAGTAGGCCCACGCCCTGTGCGCCGGACTGCATGGCCGTGTCGATGTCCTCCGGCCCAAAGCAGTTGGCCAGCAGCTCAAAGGGCTGGCCGTCCTTTGTCCTGCTGGGCAGAGCATGCAGCTGCCCCATCTCTTCGTTCTCCCGCTGCAGCTCGCAGATGCGGGTCTCGGCCTGCTGGCGGGCGGCAGCGTCCGGGTCCAGCGTGCACTGGCCCCCGGTGGCATCCAGAATCACGGTGCGGCCGTCGCAGTCGTCCAGAAAATCCCGGCCCACCTGCACGATGCCCGGGATATTCATTGCCCGGGCAATGATGGCCGCGTGGCTCTGGCCGCTGCCCTCTGCCGTGATGATGCCTAAAATCATGCCGGAGGGCACGCTGAACAGGTCGGTGGGCATCAGCCGCTCTGCGGCAAGGATCACCGGGTGATCCAGCGCCAGCCACATGCGGGGGCGGTTGGTGATGATGTTGATGACCCGGCGGCTTGCGTCGAGGATATCCACACTGCGCAGCTGCATGTAAGGGTTGTCCTTCATGTTGGCCAGCTGGTCGGCGTAGCGCTGGCCCACCTGATTCATAGCCGCTGCCGCGCCAATGCCTGCATTGATGCAGAAGCGCACCTCGTTCATCATGCCCTCGTCGTCCAGCATCATGCTCTGGAACTGGAAGATGGCCTGCTCGCTGGGTGCGGCACGGTCTGCCATGGATTCCAGCTCGTCCTGCGCCGTGCGGATGGCATCGGTGAGCAGCTGCAGCTCCCGGGACGGTTTAAAGGGGCCCACGGTCGTGGTCTCCACATGGTGCTCCAGACGGCTCACCTGCCCCAGCACAAGGCCGGGAGAAGCGCAGGAACCTTTATACACTTTCATGTTCGGTCACCTCCGGCAAAAGCTCGGCTTCCGGCGTGGTCAGGGTGCGCCAGACCAGCGCCTGCAAAAAGGTATTGGGCAGCAGCGCGGCCAGTGCGGCCCGCGCCGCATCGGCACTGCCCTCAAACAGCGGTGCAAAGCTCTGCATCCGTGCCTGATCGCACTTTGCAAGGAATGCATCGCACAAAGTATGGGTGGTGTAGTAATGGGCCGGGTCCACACCGGCATCTTCCGCGGCGGCTTCCAGCGGGGCAAGGTCGGCATCCTTCATCTTGGCCAGCAGCAGGGCCGCATCCGCCGTCAGGGTGACCGGGTATTTCTCCCGCACGGCCTTTTGCACCCGCTCAAATTTTGCGTGGAACGCAGCAGCGTCCGCGCAGCTCTGGGCATCACAGGAGACAGCATAGGCACACCCCCGCAGATATCCCATAGCGCGGCGGGTATCATAGTAGCCCAGCTCGATGTTGCGGCGGGCGGTGTCGGGGTCAAAGTGCAGGATATCGCCCAGCTCCCAGTAGCTGCGCACCATCACGGTGGGCAGGCCGGTGAGGTTGGGGCGGGTGATGCCCACGCCTTCCAGATCGACGCACACCAGTTCATCCGCGCCCATGCGTTTGGCAAGACCGGTGGGCATGTTGTCGCTGTAGCCGCCATCCAGAAACTTGACCCCGTCGATCTCCCGCGCACGCAGCGCCGGGAAGCAGGCAGCGGAGGCCATCAGGTAGTCCTTGACCTTTCCTGCCGGGATCTCGTCCAGCGTCAGCTCCCGAGGCTTTAAGCCCCGCTGCTCCACCGTGACAAGGCCGAAGCGGATGGGAGCCGCGCGCAGGGCATCCTCGTCCAGCACCCGCTCCACGATCTCTTCCAGCGGGGTCACATCCATGCCGCCGGCTTTCACCACGCTGCGCAGGAACTGGTGCAGGGCCGAAAGGTCGGCATCCTCCTCCGGCAGCTCCATCACATCCTTGCTGCGGATGGCCAGCCACATATCGCGGGCCGTCTCGTACTGGTCCAGCACGAACATGGCACCGTTCAGGCTGCCAACGCTGGTGCCGGTAATGATCTGCGGGTGCCAGTCCAGCTCCATCAGCGCGCGCCACACACCCACCTGATAGCTGCCCCTGGCTCCGCCGCCCGCCAGCACCAGAGCTTTGCACGGAGCACTGCGTTCATCCATTGCCTCCGCCTCCTTTGATTGGTTCCGGTTTTGTTCAGATTATAGCATATTTCCAGAGAAATTTCTTCCGTTTTTTGTAAATTGATGCCTTTCTCCCGGCAAAGAAACATGGTATACTTGTCAGGATTTCAAAAGGAGGCATTCTCATGCACTGCAAGCAATGGATCTTTGATATGGACGGCACCCTGACCGACAGCATGACCGTGGTGTGGGAGGGTGCCCCCGACGCACTGCTGCGCCGCTATGGCCGCACCCCGCGGGGGGATCTGCGCGCCACACTGCTGAACATGGGAATGCAGGAGGGCGCACAGTATCTGATCCGGGAGTACGGCCTGCCGCTGACCGAGGAAAGCTATTTTTCCGTGATGCGCGAGGTGATCGCCGAATTGTACGAGACCGTGGAACTGAAACCCGGCGTGCGCACGATGCTGGCAAAGCTGCAGGCCGAGGGCGCACGCATGTGCATCTGCTCCAACACCTGGGCCGAACAGTGCCGCACCGTGCTTACCCGGCTGGGCATCGCGCAGTATTTCTCCTTCATCGTGGAAGCGCAGGGCGTGCTGCACAAAAGCCGCCCGGAGGTGTTCTTTGAGTGCATGAGCCGTCTGGGCGGTGCAGACCCCGCCGCCTGCGCCGTGTGCGAGGATGCCGTATACGCCGCCGCCACCGCCCACAAGGCCGGGTATTACGTCATTGGCATCGCAGACCGCACCTCTGCCGCCGACGAGCCGGAGATGCGCCGCATCTGCAGCCAGTTCGTACCCCGGTGGGATGCGCTGGACTGGACACGTGTGTAAGAAAAAAGGGCCGCAGCGTGCGGTTCTTTTCTTTATCTGATCCTTCTTTGCTCTTGCATTTTGTGCGCAAGAAGAGTATGATATTATAAATAGGACTGCCCCAAGGGGGAAGTGTCCTCATTTGTGAGAATACACTCTGTGATTTTTAATATAAAGGTATAATATCCGTAAAGAGGAGACCTTCCGTCATGAACAACCCACTCGTCAGCATTATCGTGCCTGTGTACAACGTGCAGAATAGTGTTGCCCGCTGTCTGGAGAGCATTTGTGCCCAGACATGGAAGAATATCGAGGTCATTCTGGTCAACGACGGGTCCCGGGACGAAAGCTTTTCCATCTGTGAGCAATTCCGTGAAAAGGACCCCCGCATCGTTCTGGTGGACAAATCCAATTCCGGTGTGTCGGAGACCCGCAACTGCGGCATGTCCCTTGCAAGGGGCAAGTATGTGCAGTTTGTGGACAGCGACGATTATCTCGACCCTGATTTTACCGAGCGGCTGGTGACTGCTGCCGAAGCGAACAACGCCGATCTGGTCATTGCACCTTACTGGATGGTGATTCCCGCCAACTCTTCCAAGGCCACGCAGGCACTGGAAAACCTGCAGGAGAACCTTGGCATCGATGCCGAGAAAAAGCCCGATGATATCCGTGAATACGGCTTCCTGCCCGAGGGCATCTACGACCGCGATACCTTTGCCCTGCGCCTGATGGAGAAGCCCGCATCCTTCTTCTACAGCGTGCTGTGGAACAAGCTCTACCGTCAGGATATTCTGGCAGACCATCATCTTCAGTTCACCAGCGAGGTGCGCTGGGCCGAAGACCTGGTTTTCAACCTGGAATACATTTTGTACGCCAATGTTTTCGTATCCATTTCCAAAGCGGGCTACCACTATGTGCAGAACCCCCAGAGCATCTGCCACACCCAGATCAATCTGGCTTCCATCGTGCAGAACAAACTGCAGGTGTTCCGCTATTACAAGGAGCTGTACACAAAGCTGGGCCTGTACGATCAGGTGCAGCCGCAGCTGTATAAATTCCTGACCGCGTTCTCCGAGAACGCCTATCCCTCCGGTTCTCCCCAGAAGATCATCATGGACATGGCCAACCGCTGGGGCTTTGGTGTTCTGGATGCTTCCGACAAGGAAAAGAAACACAAAACCGAACCCGATGCCTGATCTCCGGGCACGAAAAAAGAGCCGTGAAAGCGGCTCTTTTTTGTTTACCATTTTACCGGTCGATCCAGCTGCGGAAGGCTTCGCGCACTGCACCCTCCCGTCCGCGCGGGATGGGGATGCGCGCACCGCTGCACATCTGCAGCTCGCCCGCCGTCAGCAGCTGTGCCGCCGCCAGATTGACCACATAGGAGCGGTGCGGCTGCAAAAAACGCCCGTCTTCCAGCAGCGGCTTTGCTACCTCGGCAAAGGACACCCGCAGCGAAAGGGACACCACATCCTCGCCGCTGAGCAGATGGAAGTGCACCACATGGTGGGTGCACTCCAGATATTCGATCTGCGCATAGGCCAGCGCCCGCAGGCCTTCGGCGGTGACAACGGTCATTGCCGGGCCGTACTCCGGCTCGGTGGCGCGGGCAAGCAGGGCCGAAAGCTCCTGCTGGTGCACCGGCAGAAGCAGATACTGCATGGCATCCACCCGGAAAGCGCTGTAGGCGTGGGCCGGTGTGCGGGCCGCAAAGGCCAGCGGAGCCCTGCGGCCCCGGCGGCGCAGCTCCGCAGCCGCCGAAAGCCCTGCCGGGGCCGCTACAGCGCCCAGCTCGATGAGATACAGGTCAAACCGTTCTCCCTCGGTGTCCCGGCGCAGCAGCGCATCTGCATCCGGCAGCTGCTGCACGATGCACGCATCCTGCCGCCGGGCAAAATATTCCATGCACTGGCGTTCCAGCCCGCTGCGCAAGGCCGCGTCCGGGCTGCATACCGCAATGTGAAATACCATCTCACATTCTCCTTTCCGCCAGCCGCCCGCCTTGATTTTTGCGCAGGGCTGGAGTATGATAAATAAAACTTTGCTGCATCGAAAAAAGAAAAAACGGAGGGACCCGCCATGCCGCAGCCGCTTGTCAGCGTTATTGTGCCCGCCTATAACGCGGCGGGCTTCATCTCCCGCTGTGTGGAGAGCATCACATCCCAGAGCTACCCGGAGCTTGAGATCCTTCTGCTGAACGACGGCTCCACCGACGACACCCTTGCTGTCTGCCGGAAGCTTGCTGCCGCCGACAGCCGCATCCGTGTGGTGGACAAGCCCAACACCGGCGCAGCAGACACCCGCAGCTGCGGCCTTGCCCTTGCCCACGGCGAATACATCCAGTTTGCGGACAGCGACGATCACCTGCTGCCGGGCTGCACCGCAAACCTGGTGGCTGCTATGCAGCGCAGCCATGCCGACCTTGTGCTGGCTCCCTACCGGATGATGGTGCCCCGCAAGGATGGCGGCTATGACACCCGGGAGTACAGCCTGCTGCCCGCCGGGGTGTACAACAAGGTGGATTACCTGTGGCAGCTCACCGGCAATGCCGCTGCCTTTTACTACGGCGTGCTCTGGAACAAGCTCTACCGCCGGGATCTCATCCAGATGGCGCACATCCGGTTCGAGCATGTGGTATACGCCGAGGACCAGCTGTTCAACACCCGGTATCTGCAGGTGGCACAGCGGTTTGCCGCCATCGACGAAGCCGCCTACTGCTACATCCAGAACCCGCAGAGCGTATGCCATACGCAGGTGAGCGCGGCGGACATGCTGCGCCACCGCAGCCGGATGTACCACACCTACAAGGAACTGTGCATCCAGCTGGGCGTGTACGATAAATTCCGCCTGCGGCTGCACGGCATCTATCTGAGCCTGTTTGAAAGCCCTCTGCCCAACGGCCCGGTGCAGAAGCTTTCCGACGCATTTGCCCGCACCCACAGCCGCATCTGAGAAAAGGAGAACCTATGGAATTTCCCCTTGTAAGCATCATCGTGCCCATGTACAACACTGCCGGGTGCATTGCCCGCTGTGTCAAAAGCATCTGCGTCCAGACTTATAAAAGCATTGAGATCTTGCTGCTGAACGATGGCTCCACCGACGACACCCTTGCCGTCTGCCGCGCCCTTGCCGCCAGCGACCACCGCATTGCACTGGTGGATAAAACCAACACCGGCGCAGCGGATACCCGCAATCAGGGCATTGCGCTGGCCCACGGCAAATACATCCAGTTTGTGGACAGCGACGACTGGCTGGCCCCCGATTTTACGGAAAAGCTGGTCTCCGCCGCCGAGGCCCACACCGCCGATCTTGTGATCGCGCCCTTCTGGATGGTGTACCCGGAAAACTATGTGGAGCACATTCGCCCATGGGAAAAGGCGCTGCAGCATGTGCTCCAGCGCAATCCGCCCCGCACCCGGGCCTATGGCTATCTGCCTGCCGGGGTGTACACCGGACAGGAGTACGCAAAGCATCTGATTCAGAAGCCGAACACCTTCTACTATGGCAGTCCCTGCAACAAGCTCTACCGCCGTGACCTCCTGCGGAAGCACAGCCTCCATTTCCGCAAAGAATTGTTTGCGGAGGATCAGCTGTTCAACACCGAATATCTGCGCTATGTGCGCACCGCCGTTTCCATCCCGGACATCGGCTATTACTACCTGCAGAACAGCCAGAGCGTCTCCCACTCCAGAGTGACCACCGCCGACATCCTTTCGCTGCGGCGGCGGGTGATGCTCCTGTACCGGGACATCTACACCGAACTTGGCATCTACCCGGAAACGCGGGCGGCCATCCTGCGTTCGCCCTTTGGCGAAAACGAGTTCACTCTTCCGCCGCTGGACACCCCACAGACGCACTGCTGCAAGCTGTGACCCTATAAAAAGCACCCGGCTGCCGCCGAGAGCCGCTCTGGCTCCTGCACGGCTCCGGGTGTTTTTTGCGCTTTCTCAGCAGCCGATGGCGGCACACTTCTCCGCCAGCCAGCTGCGCTCTTCGTCGTTCAGGTGCGGTGCCAGCTTTGCAAACACCTGACGGTGGTAATCGTTCAGCCATGCGATCTCGTCCTTATCCAGCACACCGGGCAGGATGGGAGAGGTGGCAATGGGCACGAACATCAGCGGTTCAAAATCAAGGAAGGTACCGTACTGGTTATCGGCCTTGTGCACGCACACCAGCTCGTTCTCGATGCGGATGCCCACCTCGCCCACCTTCACCTCGATGACGTCGGCATGGCCGTGGCAGATGGCATTCGTCGCCGCCTCGCGCAGGACCTCTACGAAAGCGAGCGCCACCGTGCGCCGCTCGGGAAGCTTGCCCGTGAGTCGGACCGTCACGCCGAAGGCTTCGTACGCCCGGACGAGGTCCTGCAAGAGCTCCTGCGGCGATTCTTCCTCAAGCCAGATCTCCTCGAGCACCATATCGACCGTGGGCACGAGCTGGCCGCCTCTAGAGGCTCCGGTGCGGTAAGCAGGCGCTGCAGCATGCTGATGCGGCTGCCCATGATGTCGTGCACGCGGACGCGCACCGTCTCGAGCGTCCTGCGGCGTTCCTCCTCGATGGCCGACTGCAGCAGGCGCTTCGTCTCCTCGGCCTGCGCGGCGAGCACGGCGTTCTTCGCCTCGAGCTCCCGCGTGACGGCGTCGAGCTCCGTCACGTCCGAGGCCGTGATCTCGAAGCTGCCGCGCTCCGCACGGCCCGGCATGGCCTTGCGCCGCAAGAGCCAGGCGCTGTGCCGGAAGCGGAAGAGCAGCGTCCCCTGCGCCTCGTCAAAGATGTGCCGGTCCCCCTGCTGGGCCATCTCCCTGAGTCTCTGCCAGAACGCTTCGGCGTCGCGGCTATGGCCGCCGACTGTCCCCTCCATGAAGTCGAGCATGCAAAGGTTCGCCAGGACGATGCGGCTATCGCCGCGCGCAGGCCAAAGGCAGAGGTGATGGCCGCGAGGAAGGCGGGCAGCAGGCAGAGCATCGCCGTGTATCCGCTCATCGTTTCACCTCCTCCGTCAGGCTGCAATCGACCGACACGGCATAGCCCAGGTCCTTGACGGCCGTCCGGCTCGCCGCATGGCCGTCGTGCCAGAGCGCTTGCCAGCGCACCAGCCACGCGCCCTGCTGCTCGACGAGAAAGGTCACGCGCGCCTCGGCCATTGTCACGTAGATGTCCTCCGCCGCCCGGCTGCGCGCCGCCTCCGCGAGGAAGGTCGTCAGCGCATCGAAGGCCAGCAGGGCCGTCTGCGCCGGCATCTCATCCGGCATCTTCCAGTCGATCGCCGCATGCAGGCGGAACGCGCGCAGCGCTGAGCAGATCTCCGA
>ERZ772858.2545-NODE-2545-length-13293-cov-3.313869_pt1 | contig 13293 bp, 6 predicted proteins | sample MGYA00512136_ERZ772858 | MGnify/ENA primary metagenome ERZ772858 (study PRJEB29015, sample SAMEA2737726) | human gut metagenome | biome: human gut; feature: human-associated habitat; material: faeces | place: China | collected 2012 ...
GAAATGTCTTGACCTGCGGATAGGTCGCAAAATACTGCTCGATATAGGTTGCTGCCTCTTTCCGCGTGATGCTCAGATCCTGACTCAAGCCAAAGGAGCTGATGCCGTAAACGATACCGAAATTGACCGCCTTTGCATTGCGCCGCTGTAAGTCCGTGACTTCCTCAAACGGCGTATGGAACACCTTGGATGCCGTAATCCGATGGATATCTGCGTCACTTTTGTACGCCTCGATCAACTGCTCATCCCCGGAAATATGCGCGAGCACACGAAGCTCGATCTGGGAATAGTCCGCATCCAGAAATACATATCCCTCTTCCGGAACAAATACCTTACGGATCAGTCTTCCAAGCTCCATTCTTACAGGGATATTCTGAAGATTCGGCTCTGTGCTGCTGATCCTTCCTGTTGCTGTAATTGTCTGGTTAAAAGTAGAATGAATCCTGCCGTCCTCTGCGATCTCACCAACAAGCCCGTCTGCATAAGTAGATTTCAGTTTCGCAAGCTGACGGTACTCCAGAATATCCTTTACAATGGGATACTCCGGTGCAAGCTTTTCCAGAATATCTGCCGCTGTGGAATAACCTGTCTTTGTTTTCTTTCCACCCTTAAGGCCAAGCTTTTCAAACAGGATGACTCCCATCTGTTTCGGAGAATTGATATTAAACTCTTCCCCCGCCTGCTGCCAGATCTGCTTCTCCAGTTCTCCAATACGTACACTTAGTTTCTCACCGTAGCTTTTCAGTTCTTCACTCTTCACGCTGATTCCCCATTTTTCCATGGAATCAAGAGTAAAGATCAGCGGAAGCTCAATCTGTGTATATACATTCCACATACCTGTATCACGCAGTGCTTCACACATGGGTTTCCGGCAGGCAAGTGCTGTATAGGCCATGTAGCAGGCCCATGCTGCAAGCCCCTCTGCACTCTCCTCCCATGCTTTTTCCACTGTTTTCTTTCCAAGAAGTTCCTCTCTTGCAGGCAGGATACGACCATTCAGATATTCCTTTGCCATATCATCGTAAGTATAGGAGGATTTCAGAGGATTCAGCAGATATGCAGCCACACCCGCATCAAATACAGTCATCGGATCATCAGATTTTATATGCTTGAGTAATGCCTTTACATCCAATGCACATACACATTTTTTATCATATTTCAGAGTACCGTCTGTATTGACATCAGATATCTCATTTTCCGGATCCTTCTTCACATTATCTGTATTAGATTTCATAATATTCTCTGTGTTGGATTCAGATACTTTATGAAGGAGCTCTTCCAATTTTCCGCAGAGATAACCTTCTGTGATCATCCCTTCTACAGGAATATAATAAATTTCCTCTTCATTCAGCGCAAGTCCTGCACCAAATACCCTGCCATTCTCTGTAACCAGAGAAACACCCGCTGTCTTTCCTGCTTCCGCTTTCGCAAACAGCGCTTCACAGCCTGCCAGGTCTGCACATGTGAAAAACTCCTGTTCCAGCGTATCTTCCTGTACTGCCGCAGAGTCAAAACGGTTAAGCAGATTCTTAAATTCCAGCTGTCTGCAGAGAAGGAAAGCTTCTTTTGTATAAAGATTTCCCAGTTTTGCCTTTTCATACGAAAACTCTATGGGACTGTCCGTACAGATCGTAGCCAGAGCCTTGCTCATCTGCGCCATATCATAATGTTCTCTCATTGATTCCCTGGCTCTGTTTGGCTTCAGCTCTTCCAAATGTTCATGAGCATTCTCAATACTTCCATACTCCACAATAATCTTTGTGGCAGTCTTCTCACCTACTCCCGGGATTCCCGGAATATTGTCAGCACTGTCACCCATCAGAGCCTTTAACTCAATGATCTGGGGAGGTGTCACCTGATATTTCTCGATCACCTGCTGTGCATGATAATCCTCTATGGTGGTCTTGCCCCTTACAGTCTTTGGCAAACGGATCATAACCTTATCTGTCGCAAGCTGAAGCAGATCTCTGTCACCGGAAAGGATTGTCGCATCCATTCCTGCCGCTTCGCTTTTCCTGGCCAGAGTTCCCAGAATATCATCCGCTTCGTAGCCTTCTTTTGTCACAACATTCACACCCATTGCAGTAAGCATTTCTTTAATCAGCGGTACCTGCTCTCTCAGTTCTTCAGGCATGGGTTTACGTGTTCCCTTGTATGCTTCAAACATCTTATGGCGGAAAGTCGGTGCCTTCAGGTCAAATGCCACTGTCAGATACTGAGGCTTCTCTTCCTCGATTGTCCGAAGAAGGATATTCAGAAAACCATATACTGCCCCTGTGTGTTTTCCTTCTGAATTTGTAAGATCCGGCAGACCATAAAAAGCTCTGTTCAGAATACTGTGTCCGTCAATCAGTAATATTTTTTCGCTCATAAAATCCTCCAGTGTCTTTATAGAATGTAATTTGTCTCCATCATTACAAAAATCAATATTGCCGCAATCGTAGCGATCAGAAGGCATATACTTACTCCAAACATCAGCCAACTGGCTTTCTTCTTGCGGATATATCTTCTGGATTTCCGGATATCCTGTTCCAGCAGTTTTTTGAAATCCAGAACCGAATCGCTGCTGTCATCATCAAGCTGCTGTGTTACCTCATGTACAATAAAATATGTTTCCAGTTCATCATAACAGGAAGAACAATTCTGTACATGATCAAGAAACTCTTCCAGTTCATTTAACGGAAGATCATGTTTAATATACCTGCTCACCATTCCTTCTGCAGTTTGGCAATCCATCTTCATTCCCTTCTTTCTTCCAAAAAAACATCCAGGATGCTGCGTTCACTATTACGAATTATAACCGAACCGGAGTTAATTGGCAAGGAAAAGCAGCAGAAGCTCAAATCGCCTCTGCTGCTTTCATTGCTGTTCACTCAGTTTTCAGTGATATAGCCAATTTTCCGGATTGCCTGCGACAATGGACTTTTGACTTGTATATCTCGAAAAAATATCACTTCTGCAGATTTACTTTCCCGGAAGATGTATCTGCATCAGCTTCTGTACTGTTTTCGGATTCTGCATTGTTCTCAGACTTTGTATTACTTTCAGATTCTGCCACTACAGTGGGAACCTGTACAGGTGCATTCAGGATCTTCATAAATTCCTCACCTGTGATTGTCTCATGTTCATAGAGATATTTGGCAAGTTCATGAAGTTTACCGATATTGTCCTGAAGAATCTTCAATGCTTTCTGATGTTCTGTTCTTACAAGTTCTACAACCTTCTTATCCAGAAGAGTCTGTGTCTCAAAAGAACAGCTTAAGCTGGAGTCTCCGCCCAGATACTGATTTGTCACATTCTCCATGGCAACCATATCGAAGTCTTCACTCATACCATATCTGGAGATCATCGCTCTCGCAAGCTTGGTTGCCTGCTCAATATCGTTCGATGCTCCGGTTGTAACTGTGTCAAACACCAGTTCCTCTGCTGCACGTCCTGCAAGGGCTGTCACCAGCATTGCTTCCAGCTCAGCCTTGGTATTCAGGAACTTCTCTTCCTCCGGTGTCTGCATCACATAACCGAGTGCACCCATGGTTCTCGGAACGATTGTAATCTTCTGTACCGGTTCTGCGTCCTTCTGAAGGGCAGTTACCAGTGCATGACCGACTTCATGGTATGATACGATACGGCGTTCTTTCTGACTCATGATACGGTCTTTCTTCTCTTTACCCACAAGAACGACCTCAACAGCCTCAAAAAGGTCTGCCTGGGATACAACATTTCTTCCTTTTTTTACTGCATTGATCGCAGCCTCGTTGATCATATTGGCAAGATCAGAACCGACTGCCCCGGAAGTTGCAAGTGCAATCTCTTCCAGATTGACTGTCTCATCCATCTTAACATCTTTGGCATGTACTTTCAGGACATCAATACGTCCCTTGAGATCTGGCTTATCTACGATGATACGCCTGTCAAATCTTCCCGGACGGAGAAGCGCCGGATCCAGGATCTCCGGACGGTTCGTTGCCGCAAGAAGCAGAAGACCTTTATTACTGTCAAATCCATCCATCTCTGCAAGGAGCTGATTCAGTGTCTGTTCTCTTTCATCATTGCCACCAAGCTGTGAATCTCTGCTTTTTCCGATCGCATCGATCTCATCGATAAAAATAATACACGGTGCCATCTGCTGTGCCTGCTTAAAGAGGTCACGTACTCTTGACGCTCCGACACCGACATACATCTCAACAAATGCAGAACCCGAAAGAGAGAAGAACGGTACTTTTGCTTCTCCGGCAACTGCTTTTGCAAGAAGTGTCTTACCGGTTCCAGGAGGGCCTACAAGAAGTGCTCCCTTCGGAAGCTTCGCTCCGATTCCGGTGTATTTGCCAGGGTTATGCAGGAAATCGACTACTTCCTGCAAGGATTCTTTTGCTTCATCCTGACCGGCTACATCCTTAAATGTGACTCCGGTAGATTTTTCCACATACATCTTAGCATTGCTCTTGCCAACGCCCATCATGCCGCCACCCTTTGTCATACGGCGCATCAGCATCACGCCCAGACCGATCATGATCACAAGCGGAACAATGTTGACCAGAAGATTCATCACCATATAAGATGTAGAATCCGGTATCTTCTGTTCATACTCAACACCTGCTTTATACAGTCTGTCCGAAAGGGTATCATCCTTCACAATACCGGTATAATACTGCTTCCTTGTCACATTACTGAACAGACCTGTACTGTCATCGCTGCTGTCCTTACTGCTGCTGTCGTTGTTATCTGCTACAGAACCTTCGACCACATCGCTCTCAGAAGCGCCTTTTTTCTTGCTGTTCTTCATCTCAGCTTCTGTCTTCGCTGTGATCATGATCTTGTCATCCTCGATCACAACTTTCTTAACTTCCCCGGAATCTACCATGTTCAGGAACTGATCATAGGTAATCTCCCGGGCATCTGTGTCTTCCCGGAACTGATACAGCGCAAATACGATAAACGAGATCAGCATAACGGTAAATAATATAATATTCCATCTTTGGCGGTTATTTTTATTATTCGGGTTATTATTTCCCGGAAGGTTTTGCTTATTTCTATTATTCTGGTTATCCATACCTACCTCCTAAGTGTCGTCCTCTCTATTATAAGTAGGCGTTTTTTAGAAATCAATGAAAAATTTATGAAAAGATTGTAAAAAAGTCATATTTTATAGTATACTAGGTTTGAATTGCTTCTATGAAAGTAAAATTATGGACAAAAAGGATGGAACTTTATGAAAATTGGGTTTGATAATGAAAAATACCTGCAAATGCAGTCTTCTCACATTCGTGAGCGAATCAATCAGTTTGACAACAAACTGTATCTCGAATTCGGTGGAAAGCTTTTCGATGACTATCATGCTTCCCGCGTGCTTCCTGGATTTCAGCCGGACAGCAAATTACATTTACTAAAAGAATTATCGGATACCGCAGAGATTGTGATCGTTATCAGTGCAGCCGATATTGAAGCCAACAAAATCCGCGGTGACCTCGGGATCACTTATGACACTGACGTTCTCCGCCTGAAAGACGAATTTGAAGCCAATGGTCTCTTTGTCGGAAGTGTTGTTATCACACAGTACTCCGGACAGAACAGTGCCGATCTTTTCAAAGGACGTCTGGAAAAGCTTGGCATTAAAGTTTATATCCATTATGTAATAGAAGGTTATCCTTCCAACATCCCGCTGATCGTAAGTGACGAAGGATACGGAAGGAACGAATATATTGAGACAAGCAGACCTCTGGTTGTCATCACCGCACCTGGACCTGGAAGTGGAAAGATGGCTACCTGCCTTTCCCAGCTCTATCATGAGCACAAGCGCGGAGTCCGCGCAGGATATGCCAAATTCGAAACCTTCCCGATCTGGAATATCCCGTTAAAGCATCCGGTCAACTTAGCATATGAAGCAGCTACTGCTGACCTTAACGATGTAAATATGATCGACCCGTTCCATCTGGAAGCTTACGGTGTTACTACCGTCAACTACAACCGTGACGTAGAGATCTTCCCTGTACTGAGTGCAATTTTTGAGCGCATTTACGGAGAAAATCCATACAAATCACCAACAGACATGGGTGTTAACATGGCTGGTAACTGCATCTGTGACGATGAAGTCTGCAAAGAAGCTTCCCGTCAGGAGATCATTCGCCGCTACTACCGCACCATGGACCGTTTCCTTTCCGGTGAATGCCCGAAGGAAGAGACTTATAAGGTCGAGCTTCTGATGAATCAGGCAGGAGTTACCGTACATGACCGTAAGGTTGTTGATGCCGCTCTTGCACGCGCTGAAGAAACCGGTGCACCGGCTGCCGCTCTGGAGCTTCCGGACGGACGCATCGTAACAGGAAAAACCTCTGATCTGCTTGGCGCATCTGCTGCCCTGATCCTGAACGCCTTAAAAGAACTCGCCGGAATCGATCATGATATGCACCTGATCTCACCGACTGCCCTGGAACCGATCCAGAAAGTTAAAACCGAATTCCTTGGAAGCAAGAACCCAAGACTTCACATCGATGAAGCTCTGATTGCACTTTCTATCAGTGCCTCTTCCAATCCGGTTGCTGAACAGGCACTCAGACAAGTCCCGAATTTAAAAGGCTGCCAGGCTCATGTATCCGTTATGCTTGCGAATGTAGATATCCGTCTGTTCCAGAAGTTATCCATCCAGGTTACATCTGAACCGAGATACGAGAAAAAACCGATCTATCAGTAGACAAATATTATATTTTTGATTTTTATACACCCATTTCAAAAAAATTGTTGTATTTTTTTCTGGAATGGGTGTATACTTTTAAAGTATTTTATAGGGGAATTGATTTCAAGGGGAAATCAAAGTAGCGAGGGAGCCACATAAATTTGTTTTTATGGGGTTTTTTTCTATTTTTATCCGTCAGAAGGTTATACCGGACTTTTCTGATGAATAGAAATCGCATTCTATCTTATTTTTTACAGAACACAATGAGTAGTAGACAAAAAAAATTACCATAAGGAGGGAACTGGAACTATGGCAGTTAAGTATGTATTTGTTACCGGAGGCGTTGTCTCAGGTCTTGGAAAAGGAATCACAGCAGCTTCTCTTGGGCGTCTGCTCAAGGCACGCGGGTACACAGTTACAATGCAGAAATTTGATCCGTACATCAACATTGACCCGGGTACAATGAATCCGGTACAACACGGTGAAGTTTTTGTAACAGACGATGGAGCTGAGACAGACCTTGACCTTGGACATTATGAAAGATTTATCGATGAAGGACTGAATAAGAAATCAAACGTTACAACAGGTAAAGTATATTGGAGTATCTTATCCAAAGAACGTCGTGGAGATTATGGTGGTAACACAGTACAGGTAATCCCACACGTAACAAACGAGATCAAGAGCCGTTTTTACAGAAGTGAAGATCCAAGCGATCAGGAAGTAGCGATCATTGAAATCGGAGGAACTGTAGGAGATATCGAAAGTCAGCCATTCTTAGAGGCATTAAGACAGTTCCAGCATGAAGTAGGACATGAAAACTGTATTTTAATTCATGTAACATTAATTCCATACTTAAAGAGTTCAGGAGAATTAAAGACAAAACCAACACAGGCAAGTGTCAAAGACTTACAGGGAATGGGAATCCAGCCAGATATCCTTGTATGCCGTTCAGACTATCCATTAGATGATGGAATCAAGAGAAAGATCGCACAGTTCTGTAACGTTGAACGTTCAAGAGTTATTCAGAACTTAGATGCAGAAGTATTATACGAAGTACCTTTGATGATGGAGAAAGAACATCTAGCACATGAAGTATGTGAATGTCTGAACATGCCATGCCCAGATCCAGATCTTGATGACTGGAAGAAGATGATCAATGCATGGAAACATCCAGAACATAAAGTAGAGATTGCATTAGTTGGTAAATATGTATCTTTACACGATGCTTACATCAGTGTCGTAGAATCCTTAGAGCATGCCGGAGTCGCGAATTCAGCAGATGTGAAGATCCGCTGGGTAGATTCAGAGAGAATCAGCTCTTACAATGTCGATGAGATGTTAGGTGGAGTTCACGGAATCTTAGTTCCAGGTGGATTCGGAGATCGTGGAATCGAAGGAATGATCTGTGCGATCAAATACGCAAGAGAAAACAAGATCCCATATCTTGGACTATGCTTAGGAATGCAGCTTACATTAGTAGAATTCGGAAGACATGTCTTAGGATTCTCTGATGCACACAGTCAGGAATTTAATCCAGACACAACACATCCGATGGTTCATATCATGGCAGATCAGGACGGAGTCACAGATCTTGGTGGAACATTACGTTTAGGATCTTACCCATGTGTATTAACAGAAGGATCCAAAGCATATGAATTATATGGAGAGAAAGAGATTCACGAAAGACATCGTCATAGATATGAAGTAAATAACGAATATCGTGACATCCTTCAGGAGAATGGAATGATGTTATCCGGATGCTCACCAGACGGAAGAATCGTAGAGATGGTAGAGATTCCAGAACATCCATGGTTTGTGGCAACACAGGCACATCCTGAGTTTAAATCAAGACCTAATAAAGCACATCCATTATTTAAAGGATTTGTAGAAGCGGCCTTAGAACATCAAGGTAAATAACACAAAAAGTTAATATAACATCATCAAAAAGATTCTGAGATAGATTGATATCTCAGAATCTTTTTACGTATTATTTACAATTCAATACAATTAGAATTTACATATATATGATAGAATTCTTTAAGAGTCAGAAAGATATGAAAAGACAAAGGTATCAGGAGGTATATATGAGATCTAATTGGAGAAAACAAATGATGATCAGTGCATTAGCATTGACACTTTCTGCAACAAATGTAGCACCAGTATTTGCAAGTGCCGCTCCAGATGGCAAGACAAGTGCAGCAGACATTGCACAGACAATGGGAACAACGGCACAGTGGAATCGTTGGGAGAAAGAATGGGAAACTTTAAAAAATGACTGGACACAAATTTCATTGTCACCAGGAAGCAATGCAACGGAGTTGAATTTTGCATGGTATACACCAAAGCAGACAAATGATGATCATTCAAATGCAGCGGTACAGGCAAAAGTACAAGCGGTTTCTCCAGAACAGGAAAATAATAATGTTCCAAAACTGATCATTGGTGAAGGACATAATATGAAAAATGCCAAGGTGTACGAGGCAGAACAAACAGCAGTAAAAGATGAACAGGATAACAATGGGGAAACTTATAATTCTAATAAAGTAACAGCAACAGGATTAAAAGAAAACAAAACATATTATTATAGTTACGACAATGGAAATGGGTATACAAAGCCAGCGGCATACACGACAAAATCTACAAACAATTTCTCATTTGCATTTGTAGGTGACCCACAGATCGGATCTTCAAATGAATTAAAGGGAAAAGATACGAAAGAATTTTACGATGCACAGTCAAATGCAGTAAAGAGTGATGCATTTAACTGGTCTTCTACTTTAAACGCAGCATTAGAAAAGACAGATGATCAGTTAAGTTTTGTTGTATCCGCAGGTGACCAGATTCAGACAACAAAGAAAAAGTTACCAAACAAAGATGCATCAAAAAGTGAAATTGAGTATACAGGATATTTAAGTCCAGAAGCATTAAAATCACTTCCAGTGGCAACGACAGTAGGTAACCATGATGCAGATAATGCAAACTATACATACCATTTTAACAGAACAAATGCAAGTGAACTTGGAAGTAATAAGGTAGTCGGTGGAGATTATTATTTCAAATATGGAAATGCATTATTTATCATGTTAAATACACAGGATACAAATGTAGCAGAACATAAACAGTTTATTGAGCAGACAGTTGCAGCGAATAAAGACTGCAAATGGAGAATCGTAACACTGCATCAGGATATTTATGGATCAGCAGAACATTCTAATGAGCCAGAGATCACAAATTTAAGATATCAGTTAACACCGATTTTCGAACAAAATGATATTGATGCTGTATTAACAGGTCATGATCATGCTTATTCAAGATCTAAAATGTTATTAGGTGGAACAAAAGCGAATGATTATACAGATGATGAATTTGATGCAGAATTAAAGAAAGATATGGATGCTGGTGAAAATCCAACGACAAAAATAGTGGCACCAGGAAATATTAAAAATGACAGCACAGATGAAAAAGATCAGAAATATTTAACATATCTTAAAAGCATCATGGATGAAAAAGCGATTGAGACTGTCAAAAAACAGGGAAGCTCTGTAATCAATCCAGAAGGTGTCCTTTATATGACAGCAGGTTCTTCTTCAGGAAGTAAATATTATGATCTGGTACCAAGACAGCAGACATATATCGCCCACCGCTGGCAGGAAGATGTCCCAACATATTCAGTTGTTGATGTAACAGAAAATAGTTTAACGATCAATACATATCGTACAGATAATGATGAAAAGATTGATGAAACATTTTCTATCACAAAGAGCAAAGGGGATACGACATCACTTAATGCAGAAATTAAAGCATCTGAAAGCATTGTAAAGCAAAAAGATGCATATACAACGGAAAGCTATAGAGTCTTTGAACAGGCACTTACAGGAGCCAAAGAAGTTGCAGCAGACAAAAAAGCAACAAAAGATGAAGTTGAAAATGCATTAAAAGTTCTGACAAATGCAAAAGCAGGATTAGAAAAGAAAGCAACAACAAAACCAGCAACAGTAAAGAAACCAACAGCGGAGAAGAAAGTTGTAGTAGCAAAAGCATCTGCAAAATTAAAAGCTGGCAAAAAGAAAGTAACAGTTAAGATCAAAAAAGCATCTGTATCTGGATATCAGATTAAATATGCATCAAACAAGAACTTTAAAAAAGCAAAGACAAGAAATACAAGAAAAACAATTTATACGATCAAGTCATTAAGATCAAAGAAAAAATGTTATGTAAAGGTTCGTGCATACAAAATAGTTAAAGGTAAGAAAATCTACGGTTCTTACAGCAAAATTCTGAAAGTGACTGTGAAATAACAATGAAACAAAAACAGATGAAAGGAGTGTGTCTGCTGATCGCAGGCATTCTCTTTCTTCTGCTGTTTTTTTCTTTTTCTGGAATTGAGAAGACAAAACTTCTAGATACAGATGGAAGAAATTTTGAAAAAGCAGAAGTAACAAACGTGATCTCTGGAAACTTATCAAATAGTGGAAGTGGAAAACAAACCGTAGAATTAAAACTTCTCTCAGGGGATCATAAAGGAAAAATAATACAGGCAACAAGCTCTCAAAGTTATTTATTTGGTGCAAAATGTAAAAAAGGAATGAAAGTCATAGCGATCATTAATGAATCGAAAGGAGAGTTGCTGGCGTCTGTATATAGTGTAAACAGAGGACCTATGGTATGGCTGATGGCAGCAGTGTTTGTAGCAATCGTGGTTGCAGTCGGTGGAAGAAAAGGAATTTCATCAATATTAAGCTTGGTATTTACAATGCTTTGTATCTTTTTTATTTTTCTTCCGATGATCTACAAAGGAATATCCCCGATACTGGCGGCTGTATTAGTGGTCGCATTTACAACAGTTGTGACGATGTGTATGGTTGATGGAATTACGAAGAAATCAGTAGCCGCGATGCTTGGAACGATCATAGGTGTGGTATTTTCTGGAGCATTTGCATTGATCTTTGGACAAGTGACATCGATCACCGGATATAATGTGTCTGATATAGAGAATCTGGTCTATGTCGGAGAAATGACAGACATAAAAATTGGTGAATTGTTATTTGCAGGAATCTTGATCGCATCATTAGGTGCAGTCATGGACGTTGGAATGTCAATCGCCTCTACACTCAATGAATTAAAAGAACAAAATCCACAGATGATGTTAAAAGAACTGTTTCAATCAGGAATGAATGTCGGAAGAGATATGATGGGAACAATGACCAATACACTGATTCTTGCATTTACGGGTGGATCGATCAACACATTAGTATTTATCTTTGCATATAATTACGAATATCAACAGGTGATCAATATGTATTCCGTAGGGATTGAGATCATGCAGGGATTATCATCAAGTCTCGGAGTTATCATGGCAGTTCCAGTGACCTCCTGGATCGCAGCATTTTTATATAGTAAAAATCAAAAATAAAGAAAAGACTCCATAACAATTCAGATCTTTATGAATTCGCAGACAGAAGTTTGAGAATATGTTATAATGAAAAAGATTAATTAAATTTAACAAGACATAAATATTTGACTAAGTTTAGGGGGCGAAGGTTATGAAAGTTAAAGGAGTCAGACTTTATGGAGTCAAAGATATACGTCTGGAAGAATTTGAGATCCCTGAGATAGCTGAAGATGAGATTCTCTTGAAGATAGAATGTAACGGAATTGCAGTGTCAACTTTAAAAGAGATCACATTGGCACAGAGACATTTAAGAGTACCAAAGAATATTAAAAAGAATCCTGTACTGATCGGACATGAATTTTCTGGAACGATAGCAAAAGTCGGAACAAGATGGAAAGAGGATTATCAGGAAGGAAAACAATTTGTATTAGTACCAGAGATTCCTCACCAGATCGAATCACCAGGATATTCTTACCCTTATTTTGGAGGTGCAGCAACATACTGTATCATACCAGCAGATGTAATTGAGAAAGGATGTTTGTTGCAATATGAAGCAGATTCATTCTATGAACTTGCACAGGCTCAGGCTTTATATAGTATAGTGGGAAGTTTTCATTCAAACTATCACAGTAAAGAGGGAACCCACGATCATATATCTGGAATTAAAGAAGGTGGGAATACCATCATCCTTGGAGGAGCCGGTCCCATGGGACTAATGGCAATCCGTTATGTCCTTGGAATGAAGAAAAAGCCAAGAAGACTCGTGATCACAGATACGAATCAAGAGCGTTTGGAAAAAGTAAGGAAAATGATACCGATGCAGGAAGGAACCAGGCATGGAATAGAGCTTTATTATATCAATCCATCGATGTTTACAGATTCCGTTCCAGTGTTACTGGCAATAACCAGTGAAAAAGGATACGATGATGTGTTTGTCTATGCACCACCCAAATGTGTAGCTGAAATAGGGAATCGTATTATGGCAATGGATGGCTGCATGAATATTTATGCATCAACAGCAGATAAAAATTATCGTGCTGGAATGAATATATACGGAAGCCATTATTTAAAAACTAAACTGATCGGTTCATCTGGAGGACTTCGTTCAGACCTGATCGAAGCCTTAGACCTGATCACAACAGGCAAGATCAATCCAGCAGTTGGAATCACACACATTGGAGGAATCAATGCGATTGTCGATACAACATTATATTTAAAGAAGATACCAGGA
>ERZ772858.2556-NODE-2556-length-13228-cov-16.109694_pt1 | contig 13228 bp, 12 predicted proteins | sample MGYA00512136_ERZ772858 | MGnify/ENA primary metagenome ERZ772858 (study PRJEB29015, sample SAMEA2737726) | human gut metagenome | biome: human gut; feature: human-associated habitat; material: faeces | place: China | collected 2012 ...
CCCCGGCGGCCTGGGGGCAGGCCGCCCTACATCCCACTTTATCACAGTCCGTAGGGCGGGGTGCCCTCACCCCGCCGCAACTCTCCCCCCAAAAATAAAAAAACGGCCCGCCACACCCGGCGGGTCGGTCAGTCGTCCAACCTGATTTTATAACGCTTGATCAACGCGGCCTGATCCAGCAAAAAACGCTTCTGGCTGGGGGTGAAGCTGCGGTAACACGTCAAAAGCTGGCGCTCGTCATCGACGGCGGGGGTCTCGTGCCCCAGCAGATAGTCAATGCTCACGCCAAAATAATCCGCGATCCGCCGCAGCGTGTCATAGTCCGGCTCACGGATGCCCTGTGTGTAGTTGCTCAACGTGGACGCACTAAGGCACAGCTTGGGTGCAAGGTCTTTGAGCTTGATTTCCTCGCAATCAATTAGATAGCGTAATCTTTCGTTAAAGTTCATAAAAAGTGCCCGATTTCCTATAAATTCTAAGCTAGAGAATAGCAAAAAAACACAAAACGGGTTTTTACAGCACGTTTTGGCTTGACAAAACACGAACTGTGTTATAAAATGACGATATGAAATGCCGATGAGGTCTTGAAGTGTCGGCACAAAGACAAACAACTGGAGGAAAACAAGATGTTCAAAAAACTGAAAGACAAAAAGGGCTTCACCCTCGTCGAGCTGATCGTCGTCCTGGTCATCCTGGCCATCCTGGCCGCTCTGCTTATCCCGGCGCTGACTGGTTACATTGACAAGGCCAACCAAGAAAAGGTTATTGCGGAGACTCGCCAGGTCACCATGGCTGCCCAGAGCGTTCTGAGCGAGGCTTATGGCAAGGCCGAGATTTCCACTTCCACCACGAAGGATGACCTGACCAAGTACATGGATAGCATCAAGAAACTGGCCGAAATTGATGGCAAGGACTGGACCGTTGCTGTCACCGTGAGCAAGACGGAAGGCGAGGTTGGCCAAGTTAAGACCCTTTCTCTGTGGGATGGCTCCTATGGCTGTGTCTACAGCGATGGTCAGTATTACGTAAAGAGCACGGACAAAGTTACTGTTCCAACGACTAACGTGACCGAGGAAATCAATTGGGCTGCATAATTGTCTGATTGAAGTTTGAATTATATTCTCCCACCACCTCCCGTGGTGGGATTTTTTGTTGCCGCCTACCTTATTATACCCGCCGCAGCGCTGCCGGGAGAGTTGTAGGGAGCGGTCTTGACCGCTCCGCAGGCCGTCAAAAAATTGCATCCCTGCCTTATTGCGTGTGTAGGGGCGACCATTGGTCGCCCGCCCACTTACCGCCGCAACGCATTTTCCGGGACGGTTTTCTTGCAAGGCAAACGGGCACGGGCGAGCAATGCTCGCCCCTACAAGCGTTTTTCGGCAGTTCCGCGGAGGGGTCAAGACCCCTCCCTACAGAGCAAAAGGAAAAATCCGCATCAAAGGAAACGTGCCCGGGAGAGATAAATCCCGCCCCTGCGCACAAGAGGCAAAGCTGCAATAACGGCAAAGCTGCGGGCCGGGCGCTTGGCGGCGCACAACGAGCGCCGCCAGTTTGCAAGCAAACTCGCTCGTGCGGTTGTTTGCTCCACGCTCACAACCCCGCAATGCCCGGCCCCTACGCCTCTGTATGCCTTAACGCCTTTCACTCCTCACTCTTTTCAGGTGCTCACCATGCCCCAAACTCCAAAGCTGTCTCCACAACAAAAGGTCACCCTTGTGGAAAAAATCAAAGCAGGCGAGATCAGCCGCCAGGCCGCGGCGCAAGGCGTCGGCGTCAGCAACACCACCGTGCGCCAATGGCTGCGCATCTACGAATCCGAGGGTGCAGACGGCCTTGCACCCCGGGAAAAGTCCCGCCACCTTACTGCCGAGGAAAAGCAGGCCGCCGTGGCGGAGTACCTCGCGGGCGGGGTCTCGCTGTTTGACGTCTGCAAAAAGTACGGCATCCGCAGCCCGCAAAACCTGCAAAAGCTCGTGGAAAAGGCGCAGGCGGGCGGCGAGCTGCGCGGCTACCACGGCGCGTCCCGCCACAGGGGCGGCGCGTACACCACCGCCGCGGACCGGGAAAAGATCGTGCGGGAATGTCTGGCCGACGGCTGCGATTACGGCGCAGCTGCGTTAAAATATAACGTCGATTACAAGGCGCTGGTGCATTGGGTGGGGCAGTACCGTGCGGGCGCGGCCCTGCACGACGCCCGCCACAGCAGCGAGGGCACAAGCCGCGCCAAGGGCCGCGCCCGCACCGTGCCGCCGATGCAGCGGATGGTCATGGTGCTGGACTGTCTGGAAAACCGGAAAAATTACGGCGCTATGGCGCAGAAATATGCGATAGCCTACCACCAGATCTACCGCTGGGTGCAGCGCTATCTGCAGGACGGCTGGCTCGGCATGAATGACCGCCGCGGCCCCGCCGACGACCCCGACCCGGCGGGGGAGTGGGGGAAGATCGCTCCCGCCGGTGAGGCCGACGCGGAGCTGTGGGTAGCCAAATGCAAAGGCGTACCGGAGGCTTTGCCCGCCATGCTGCGCCGTGCCGGGTATAGCTGGATGATGATTGCAAAAATTTTGTTTGATCTGGCGCGGATGTGAACCCCCAAGCCTTCCCCCGAGGGGGAAGGTGGCCCCGCAGGGCCGGATGAGGGGAGAGCTTGCCGCGGCAGCCCGTGTATGGGTCATATCGGCAAGTCCGCCCCTCATCAGTCAGCGGGCGGGGCCGCTGACAGCTTCAGTCTCCGCGCTAAGAGCCGCCTCCGGCGGTTGCGCTTCGACACGCGCCTGCGGGCGCAGCCCCGCGGGGGAAGCCGCTCGACGGAAAAAAACTGCAAAAACCATATTGACATGCACGTGCTTTTGTGGTAAACTAATCGTTGTAAAAAAAGCAGCAACCGGCAGTAGGCCGTCGGCTCACCTTGAGGGTTTGCAAAAGCCCCGGGTCATACCATGATTACGCACAACTGGTGCGCAACTTCGTATGTTCGGCGGCTGCTTTCAATGGCAGCCGCTTTTGTCATTATCATACACTTGTGGGAGGTGTGTTACAATCGCCAGCAACAGCAAATCCAACGAACTGGAGATCAATGAGCAGATCCGCGACAAAGAAATCCGCCTGATCGGGGCAGATGGCGCGCAGATGGGCATTATGAGCCCGCGCGACGCACTGAAGATGGCTATCGACAAGGACCTTGACCTCGTCAAGGTCGCGCCGCAGGCCAAGCCGCCGGTGTGCAAAATTCTTGATTACGGTAAATACCGGTTCGAGATGCAGAAAAAGGAAAAGGAAGCCAAGAAGAACCAGAAAGTGGTTGAACTCAAGGAAATCCGCCTTTCCCTGAACATCGACACCAACGACTTCAACACCAAGGTGAACCAGGCTGCTAAGTTCCTGCAGCAGGGTCACAAGCTCAAGGTGAGCATCCGGTTCCGCGGCCGTGAGATGGCACATACCAGCCTGGGTCTGGATGTCCACAAGCGTTTTGCCGAGGCGTTGGAGGGCAAGGCCGTCATCGACAAGCAGCCCAAGCTTGAGGGCCGCAGCATGATGATGTTCATGTCCCCCGTTCCCAACAAGTAAGAAAGTAAACTCTCTAGGAGGAAACAACAATGGCTAAAATGAAGCTCAAGACCCTTTCCGGCGCCAAGAAGCGCTTCAAGATGACTGCTTCCGGCAAGATCAAGCGCAATGCGTCCAAGCGCCGTCACATCCTGACCAAAAAGACCACCAAGCTCACCCGCGGCCTGCGTATGCCCAAGTACGTCGACAAGACCAACGAGGCTGCCGTCAAGAAAATGATGCCCTACGGTGGCTAATCACTAAGACATTTAAAGGTCAGTTACTACCAGTTACAGACAAAGGAGATATAAAACATGGCTCGTATTAAAGGCGCTACCATGACGCACAAGCGTCGTGCTAAGACTCTCAAGCTCGCAAAGGGTTACTACGGTGCTAAGTCCAAGCACTTCCGCATGGCCAAGCAGGCCGTTATGAAGAGCGGCAACTACGCTTTCGTCGGCCGTAAGCAGAAGAAGCGCCAGTTCCGCAACCTGTGGATCACCCGCATCAACAACGCTGTTCGTGCTCAGGGTATGAACTACTCTACCTTCATGAACGGCCTGAAGAAGGCCGGCGTCGAGCTGAACCGCAAGATGCTGTCTGAGATGGCCATCCACGATCCCGCCAGCTTCAACGCTCTGGTCGAGACCGCCAAGAAGGCTCTGTAATAGCTTGCATAAAAGACTCGCGCACACGCGCGAGTCCTTTTGTGTTTAAAGGGGGAAATGGCAAAAAAGCGGGCAACCAAGGAAAGCTCTCCCCTCATCCGGCCTGCGGGCCACCTTCTCCCCCAAGGGGAGAAGGCTTGAGGCCGCCGACGGATGAGGGACGGCCTTCCGGCAGACTGCCGTTTCCCTTTATTCATACAAATCAGTTGATTTTATCCAAAAGGGGCGCTACAATGGAAACGATCACAAGCCGCGAAAACGCTAAGATCAAATACGCCTGTGCGGTGCGCGACTCAGAAAAGCAGCGCGCCGCCGAAGGGCTTTTCTTTGCCGAGGGGCCGAAGCTCTGCCTGGAGCTGGCCAAAAGCTGCACGCCGCGTGCGATGTATGCCACGGCGGCGGCGCTGGCAAAAACGCCCGAGCTGGCCCAATTCGACCCCGCCGAGATCGCGCCCCATGTGGCCGAAAAATTAAGCGGCACCAAATCCAATCAGGGCGTGTTTGCCCTGTTTGAAACGCCCGTGCCGCCCGCGGACACGCTGGACACGGCCCGCCGCATTTTGATGCTGGAGGGCGTGCAGGACCCCGGCAACGTGGGTACGCTGCTGCGCAGCGCTGCCGCGTTCGGCTTTGATGCCGTTGTGCTGGGGCCGGGCTGCGCGTCGCCGCTGTCGCCCAAGACGCTGCGGTCCTCGATGGGCGCGGCGGGGCGGCTGCCGACGCTGCACAGCGACGATCTGCCCGCCGCGCTGGCCGCGTTGCGTGCCCGCGGCGTGACGACGCTGGCGACGGCGCTCTACCGTTCGCGTCCGCTGGACGAGGCCGGGAACGATTTCCCGGGCGGGCTGTGCGTCGTCATCGGCAGCGAGGGGCAGGGCCTGACGGACAGGACCGTCGAGGCCTGCGACATGGCCGTCCGCATCCCGATGACAGACCGCGTCGAGAGTTTGAACGCGGCAGTGGCGGGCAGCGTGCTGCTGTGGCATTTCAGGGGTGTGTGAAAACGCAGATACAGGCGTAGGGGGAGGCGTCGGCAACCATGGACAAAACACTTGCCTGGCTCTGGCTGGCGGATGCCGTCGGCTCGGGCTGTCAATATGCGCAGGAGCTGCTGACGCTCTACCCCGACCCGGCGGAGCTGTACGACGCCCTGCGTGCCGGGACCGAGGCCCCGCCCGCCTGCCTGACGCCCCATGCGCTGGCACAGCTGCGGGACACGACGCCCTTTGATTATGAGGAACGGCTCGACCACTGCCTGCTGTCGGGCATCGACGTGCTGACGCCCGACGAGGGCGTATACCCGGACCGTTTGCGGGACCTGACCGACCTGCCGCTTGTGCTCTACGTGACCGGCGACATCGCCTGCCTGAACGGGCGGCGGTACGCGGGCATGGTGGGCACGCGACGGCCCAGCACCTACGGGCGGCAGGCCGCGTTTGACCTGTCACTGGCGATGGCGCGGGCGGGCGTCGTGCTCGTCAGCGGCCTGGCCGACGGGCTGGACAGCGAGGCACACCGCGCCGCCGTGCAGGCTGATGTGCCGACGGTTGCCTTTCTGGGCACGGCCATCGACAAGACCTACCCCGCGTCCAACGCGAAGCTGCGCACCGCCATTGAGAAGGGCGGCGGCGCGGTCTGCAGCGAGTATCCGCCCGGCTACAGCGGGCGCACGACGGGCACTTTTCTGGCCCGCAACCGGCTCATTGCCGCGCAGAGCGAGGCGCTCTGCGTCGCCGAGGCCCGCACCCGCAGCGGCACACTGAACACCGTCGGCCACGCCGAGCGGCTGGGCCGCCCCGTGCTGGCCGTGCCGGGCAGCATCTACAGCGCTTTGAGCGAGGGCACAAACGAGCTGCTGCGCACCCATCGCGCCGAGCCGCTCTGCAAAGCCGCGGACGCGCTGGATATACTGGGTATTGGCGCGGAGACCGCCGCCCCGGCGCAGCAGCGGTTTGACCCGGCCACGGTCAGCGCCGATGCGCAGGCCGTCTACGCCGTGTTAAAGCCCACGCCCCAAAGCATCGACGCCCTGTGCGCCGCCGCAAGCCTGCCCGCCGGACGGGTGCTGGCGGCGTGTACCGAGCTGGAGCTGATGGGCGGAGCCCAGGCGCAGCCGGGGAGAAGATATATTGCAGGATAATAGATGAAGGCAGTGGCAAGGTGCCCGGGCGGATATGGAATCCGCCCCTACGGCTGTAGGGGTCGGCGTCCTCGACGACCCGGGGCGTTTGTGGCGGCGATAAGCTGGCGGGCGAACAATGTTCGCCCCTACAGGCAACGCTCGGAAGTATGAGTGTCATCTAAATTTAAACATTGAGGTAACTTATGCCAAAATTAGTCATCGTGGAATCCCCTGCCAAGGCCAAGACCATTGGCAAGTATCTGGGCCGCGGCTACAAGGTCACGGCCAGTATGGGCCATGTGCGCGACCTGCCCGCCAGCACGCTGGGCATTGATGTCGAAAATGGCTATACACCGAAATATATCACCATCAAGGGCAAGCAGAAGCTCGTCAAGGAGCTGAAGGCCGAGGCCAAAAAGTGCGACGGCGTCCTGCTGGCAACCGACCCGGACCGCGAGGGCGAGGCCATCAGCTGGCATCTGGCGAACATTCTGGGGCTGGACCCCAGCGCACCCAACCGCGTGACCTTTGACGAGATCACGAAGAAGGGCGTCAAGGAGGGCATGGCCCACCCGCGCGCCATCAATATCGACCTGTTCAACGCCCAGCAGGCCCGGCGCGAGCTGGACCGTCTGGTCGGCTACAAATTGAGCCCGTTCCTGTGGAAAAAGGTCCGCCGCGGCCTGTCCGCGGGCCGCGTGCAGAGCGTGGCCGTGCGGCTGATCCGGGACCGTGAGCTGGAAATTGAAAACTTCAAGCCCGACGAATACTGGAACATCGACGCGCTGCTGAACCCGCAGGGCGAGAAGGGCGAGTTCACGGCCCGCCTGGCCGCCACCGCCGACGGCAAAAAGCTGACCGTCACCAATAAGCAGCAGGCCGACGGCATCCTGGCCGCGCTGGACGGCAGAGACTATACCATCACGAAGATCGAAAAGGGCAAGCGCCGCCGCCAGCCCTCGCCGCCCTTCATCACGTCCACCTTGCAGCAGGACGCGAGCCGCGCGTTCGGCTTCTCGGCCACCCGCACGATGCGCGCCGCCCAGACGCTGTATGAAGGCGTGGACATTGCGGGCCACGGCACGGTGGGCCTTATCACCTATATGCGTACCGACTCGCTGCGCATTGCCGCCGAGGCTCAGGCCGCGGCCAAGACCTTTATTGCGGAGCGCTGGGGCGACAACTACGTCTGCAAGACCGCCCGCAAGTGGAAAAGCCGCTCCGCCACCGCCGCGCAGGACGCCCACGAGGCCATCCGCCCGTCTATGCCCGAGCTGACCCCCGACGAGGTCGAGCAGAGCATCAGCGGCGACACCGCAAAGCTCTACCGCCTGATCTGGAGCCGCTTTATGGCCAGCCAGATGGCCGACTGCATTCAGGACACCGTCTCCGCGTCCATCACGGCAGGGGACTACCTGTTCCGTGCGTCGGGCTTCCGCGTCTCGTTCGACGGCTTCACCGCGCTGTACGAGGAATCCACCGACGACGCCAAAAAGAAGGAGACCGCCCTGCCCCCGCTGGAGGAGGGCCAGACCCTCAAACTCAAAAAGCTGACGGCGGACCAGAAGTTCACCCAGCCGCCGCCGCTTTACACCGAGGCCACGCTGATCCACGCGCTGGAGGAAAACGGCATCGGACGCCCGTCCACCTATGCGCCCATCATCACGACCATCGTGGACCGCGGCTATGTGGAGAAGGACCAGAAAAAGCTGAAAACCACCCCGCTCGGCCAGGCCGTCAACACGGTCATGATGGAGCAGTTCCCCGACATCGTCAACGTGAAATTCAGCGCTGACATGGAGAAAAAACTCGACGTTGTTGAAGCCGGCCAGGCGGACTGGGTCAAGACCATCGACGACTTTTACCAGGGCTTTGAAAAGAGCCTGGAGCAGGCCGAGAAGAACATGGAGGGCAAGCGCATCAAGGTCGAGGACATCCCCACGGATGAGATCTGCGAAAAATGCGGGCGGCCCATGGTCATCAAATCTGGCCGCTACGGCAAGTTTGTGGCGTGCTCGGGCTTCCCGGAGTGCCGCAACGCCCACCCGCTGGTCAAGGACACGGGCGGTCTCTGCCCGCTGGACGGCGGCCACATGCTGGTGCGCAAGAGCGCCAAGGGCCGCGTCTACTACGGCTGCAGCAACTACCCCAAATGCAACTATATGACCTGGGACGAGCCGGTGCCCGAAAAGTGCCCCCAGTGCGGCAGCACCCTCTTTAAAAAGAAGGGCCAGCTGTACTGCGCCAAAGAGGGGTGCGGGTTTGTGAAGGCGATTGAGAAGAAATGACCGCTTTCGGCACTTCTGTAGGGGGCGATGCCTGCATCGACCCGCGGACAGGCTGCCGACTTGTGGGCGGATGCGCGTATCCGCCCCTACAACCTGCGGAAAACAGAGACGTTACGGAGAAACTATGCAAGTGAAAATCATCGGTGCCGGTCTGGCCGGCTGCGAGGCGGCGCTTTGGCTGGCGGACCGCGGCGTGCAGGTCGAGCTGTACGAGCAGAAGCCCGCAAAATATTCCCCGGCCCATAAAAGCGCGGGCTTCGCGGAGCTGATCTGCTCCAACTCGCTCAAGGCCGAGCGCCCCGACTCCGCGTCGGGCCTTTTGAAAATTGAGATGAAGATGATGGGCAGTCATCTGTTGGACGCCGCCGAGACCGCCCGCGTGGCGGCGGGCGGTGCGCTGGCCGTGGACCGCGATGTGTTTTCCGCCGCCGTGACCGAAATGGTGGAAAACCACCCCAACATCACGGTCCGGCGCGAGGAGGTCACGGCGCTGGACGAGAGCGCACCCGTGCTCGTCGCCAGCGGCCCGCTGACCGAGGGCGCACTGGCACAGGCCGTCGCCGCGCTGACCGGCGACCATCGGCTGAGCTTTTATGACGCTGTTGCGCCCATCGTGACCGCCGAGAGCCTTGACTATGACAAGGTTTTTGCCGCGTCCCGCTATGGCCGCGGCGAGGCGGATTACCTGAACTGCCCGTTCAATAAAGAGGAATACGAGGCGTTCCACGCGGCGCTCATTGCCGCCGAGCGCGCGCCGCTCCACGACTTTGACGGCGACCTGACCGTCTACGAGGGCTGTATGCCGATTGAGGTCATGGCCGCCCGCGGCGCGGATACGATCCGGTTCGGCCCCCTGCGCCCCGTCGGTCTGCGCGACCCGCGCACCGGCCACCGCCCCTGGGCCGCCGTCCAGCTGCGCGCCGAGAACACGGCCCGCACGCTCTATAACCTCGTCGGCTTCCAGACCAACCTGAAATGGGGCGAACAGAAACGGGTGTTCAGCATGATCCCCGGCCTGGAGCACGCCGAATTTGTGCGTTACGGCGTCATGCACCGCAACACCTTTTTGGAGAGCCCGAAAGTTTTGACGAAGCAGCAGTTCTTGAAAGAACATCCCAACGTGTTTTTTGCAGGGCAGATCACCGGCTTTGAGGGCTATATGGAGAGCGCGGCGTCCGGCTTGCTGGCGGCGCACCAGATGCTTGCACGGCTCACTGGCCGTGAGCTGCCGCCGCCCCCGGCGGCAACGATGTGCGGCGCACTGCTGGACTACATCACGACGCCGAACAAGGACTTCCAGCCGATGGGTGCGAACATGGGCATCCTGCCCCGCACCGAGGAGATCAACAGCATCCGCGACAAGCGGGAGCGCTACATGGCGCTTTCGCAGGCCGCGCAGGACGCCATACAGGCGTGGGTAAAGGAGTACGAAGCATGAAAATTTTAGTGGATGCCATGGGCGGCGACAACGCCCCGCTGTGCGTTTTGCAGGGCGTGAGCCAGGCTGCGGCGGAGTTCGGCGACGGCATGGAGCTGGTGCTGCTGGGTGAGGAAAAAGCCATCCGCGACTGCGCAAAAGAGAATAAAATCGACCTTGCACCGTTTGAGATCCTCAACTGCACCGAGACCATCGACATGCACGATGACCCGGTCAAGGCTGTGCGCCACAAAAAGGATTCCAGCCTTGTGAAGGGGCTGACCATGCTGAAGAACGGCGAGGCCGATGCCTTTGTCAGTGCCGGCTCCACCGGTGCGCTGCACGTCGGCACCAGTCTCATCGTGCGCACGGTCAAGGGTGTCAAGCGCCCGGCGCTGGCCACCCCGATGCCCGGCGCCAAGCAGAATTTCCTGCTGCTGGACTGCGGTGCGAACGTCGAGTGCCGCCCCGAAATGCTGAACGCCTTCGGCACGATGGGCAGCGTCTACGCCGAGAAGGTCATGGGCCGCGAAACGCCGAAGGTCGCGCTTGTCAACAACGGCGCGGAGGACACGAAGGGCACGCCGACCTACCGCGAGGCCCACAAGCTGCTGAAGGCAAACCCCTGCATCCACTTTGCGGGCAACATCGAGCCGCGCTACATCATGGACGGTGACGTGGACGTCGTCGTCTGCGACGGCTTTGTCGGCAATGTCGTGCTGAAATTGACCGAGGGTGTCGCCAAAACGCTGCTGGGGATGCTGAAAAAAATCTTCTTGCAGAACCTGATCACCAAGCTCAGCTATCTGGGCATCAAGGGCGGTCTGGGCGAGCTGAAACGCATGATGGACTCCGAGGAGGTCGGCGGCGCACCGCTGCTGGGCGCCGCGAAGCCGGTCATCAAGGCGCACGGTTCCAGCCACGCCAAGGGCATCAAGAACGCCATCCGTCAGGCCAAGCTCTGCGTTGCCAACGACCTGTGCGGCACGATGGAGAAGGCGCTGGCAGAAGTAGCGAAGCAGGCGGAAGAAGCAGACGCTTAAAAGGAAAGCTGCCCTGTAGGGGCCGGACATGTCCGGCCCGCGGCATAAAAAATACCGCCCGTAAAAGGGCAATCGAGATAAGGTTGAGGGCCGGGCATGCCCGGTCCCTACGGACTAGCCGGAAAGGTGAAAGAATATGGCTCACAAACCGGAAGAACTGCAGGAGGTCCTGCACTATACATTCAAAAATCCTGCGCTGCTGCGCATTGCGCTGACCCATACCAGCTATGCCAACGAGAGCAAGGTCGCCACGACCCACAACGAGCGGCTGGAATTTCTGGGCGACAGCGTGCTGTCCGTCGTTGTAGCGGACTACCTGTTCCACCAGTCGGGCCGCCCCGAGGGCGAGCTGACCCGTATGCGCGCCAGCCTCGTCAGCGAGGATGCACTGTTCCAGTTCGCACAGGAAATTCAGCTGGGTGAGTATCTGCGCCTTGGCCACGGCGAGGACCTTGGCGGCGGACGCAGCCGCCCGAGCGTTGTCTCCGATGCGTTCGAGGCGGTCATTGCCGCGCTGTATCTGGACGGCGGCATGGAGGCCGCGCGCAATTTCATCCTGCCCTTCATCACCGAGGGCAAGACTGCCGAGGACGACTACAAGACCCGTCTGCAGGAGGTCGTCCAGCAGGACCCGTCCGCCGTGCTGAAATACGAGGTCACCGGCGAGACCGGCCCCGACCACAACAAGCAGTTTACGGTCTGCGTCTGGCGCAACGGCGAGCTGCTGGCCGAGGGCCGTGGCCGCAGCAAAAAAGCCGCCGAGCAGCACGCAGCAAAGGTGGCGCTGGAAAAGCTGCAATAAGTGACGCCCTGTAGGGGCCGGGCATGCCCGGCCCGCGGCATAAAAATCGCGACCCGTTTACGGGTACATAAGGCGAGGTTGAGGGCCGGGCATGCCCGGCCCCTACGACCATTTTAAGAATTTTGAAAGGTACCCATGGAATGCGCCTGAAAGAACTGGAAATCCAAGGCTTCAAATCCTTCCCCGATAAGACAAAGATCGAAATCGGCGAGGGCATTACCGGCGTTGTCGGGCCGAACGGCTCGGGCAAGTCGAACATCTCCGACTCCATCCGCTGGGTGCTGGGCGAGACCAGCTCCAAGCAGCTGCGCGGCAGCGGCAAGATGGAGGACGTCATCTTCGGCGGCACCCAGTCCCGCGGTGCCATGGGCTATGCCTCCGTCGCGCTGACCATCGACAACAGCGACCACGGTCTGGATATGGACGCCGACGAGGTCACGATCGGCCGCCGGTACTACCGCAGCGGCGAGAGTGAATACTCCATCAACGGCCAGAATGTCCGCTTAAAGGACGTGTACGAGCTGCTGCTCGACACCGGCATTGGCCGCGACGGCTATGCCATCGTCGGGCAGGGCCGCATTGCCGAGATCGTCGGTGCAAAATCCGCGGAGCGCCGCGAAATTTTTGAGGAAGCGTCCGGCATCGCCAAGTACCGCTACCGCAAAAACGAGGCCGAGCGCCGCCTGGACGCCGCCGAGGGCAACTTAGAGCGCCTGCGGGACATTCTGGGTGAGCTGGAAAAGCGCGTCGGCCCCCTGAAACGCGACAGCGAGAAGGCCCAGCAGTTTCTGGAATTGAGCGAGAGGCGCAAGACGCTGGAGATCACACTCTGGGTCGATGCCATCCGCCGCGCCAACGACTCGCTGCGCGACCAGCAGCGCAAGTACGAGGCCGCCCAGGCCGACTATGACCGCCTGAGCCGCCAGCTGGACGAGTTTGACGAAAAAAGCGCGTCCCTGCGTGCCGAGGCCCAGCAGCTGATGCTGGCCGTCGAGCAGGCCAACGCCGACATCCGCGCCATTACCGAGGCAAACGCCGGCAGCGAGAGCGAGATCGCCGTCCTGAAAAACGAGAGCGAGCACAGCCGGTTCCGCATCGACGAGGCTGCGTCCGAATTGGAGCGCGCCGGGCAGGGCCGTGAGAGCATCGAGCGCGAGGCCGCGGACCACCGCGCCGCCATCGAGACGCTGAAAAGCGGCATGGCCGGGCTGGACGCCCGCGTGGCCGAGCTGCGCGAGGCCCTGCGTGCTCTTGAGGAAAAGGCCGCTGCCAGCGGCGAGCGCCGCGACGTCATTGACGCCGCCATGGCCCGCCTGCAGGACACCGCCACCGCCGCCAG
>ERZ772858.2582-NODE-2582-length-13118-cov-7.403430_pt1 | contig 13118 bp, 10 predicted proteins | sample MGYA00512136_ERZ772858 | MGnify/ENA primary metagenome ERZ772858 (study PRJEB29015, sample SAMEA2737726) | human gut metagenome | biome: human gut; feature: human-associated habitat; material: faeces | place: China | collected 2012 ...
GCGCGAAGCAGAAACATGTCGCAAGCGACCGCGCTCGGCGCGAGAATGTGCCAAGCACATTCTTTTTCATCTCTTAGTCCTCAGCGTCCCGATATCCGTTCGGGTTCATCGACTGCCATTTCCAGGAGTCAGCGCACATCTCCTCAATGCCGTACTGAGCTTCCCAGCCGAGTTCATTTTTCGCTTTGGTAGCATCGGAGTAGCAGGTTGCGATATCGCCGGCGCGGCGTGGCTTGATTTCATAAGGAATTGTTTTGCCGCAGGCTTTTTCGTAAGCCTTGACAACATCGAGTACGCTGTAGCCTTTGCCGGTGCCGAGGTTGTAGATATATACGTCTGGCTTATCGTTAAATTTTTGGAGTGCTTTTACATGACCGACTGCAAGGTCAACTACGTGGATGTAATCGCGCACACCGGTTCCGTCCGGAGTCGGGTAATCATTGCCGAAGACACCGAGACATTTCAGCTTGCCGACAGCAACCTGTGCGATATAAGGAACCAGGTTGTTCGGGATTCCCTTCGGATCCTCGCCGATCAGACCGCTCTTGTGTGCACCGATTGGGTTGAAGTAGCGGAGCAGAACGACATTCCATTCCGGATCTGCCACGTGCAGGTCAGTTAAAATCTGCTCAAGCATTCCCTTTGTCTGACCGTAAGGGTTTGTGATTTTGCCTTTCGGGCATTCTTCGGTGATCGGGACGAATGCCGGATCTCCGTATACAGTAGCGGAGGAGCTGAAAATGATTTTCTTGACGCCATGATTGCGCATTACGTCGCAGAGAATCAGGGTTCCGGTGATATTGTTGTGGTAATATTCCAGTGGCTTCGCAACGGATTCCCCGACTGCCTTTAAGCCTGCAAAATGAATGACCGAATCGATGGATTCTTTCTCAAAAATCTCATTGACTGCCTCGCGATCCAGCATATCTGCCTTGTAAAAGGTTACATGCTTGCCGGTGATTTTCTCCACGCGGCGCAGCGCTTCCTCACTGGCATTGTAAAGGTTGTCCATGACAACGACCTCATATCCGGCGTTTAAAAGTTCGATGCAGGTATGACTGCCGATGTAACCGGCGCCTCCAGTAACTAAAATAGCCATTGTAAACTCCTCCTTCATCCTACCTATAAAAATAATTCATTCTATACCTTCAATCCTTCTTTATTATTATAAACGCGGCTTGCGAGGAAAACAATCGGAAATATTGTCATGTGTTATCGAAATTATATTTTAAGAGGAAATTTAACAATGCTTTGCGTAGATTGGAAAGGCTCGGATACAGTGTGCATGACAATAGAATGTGTGTTCGAAAAACAGCTTGCATTTAAAAAGAGAGTGTGATATGATAAGCACAGAACTAATGTTCGAGAAACGGGAGGAGGCAGAATCTCATGCTGATACAGGAAAATCTTTCAATCGAAGAAAAGTTAAGTATTTTATCGGATGCGGCAAAGTATGACGCCGCCTGCACCTCCAGCGGCGTGGGTAGAAAGGGAAAGGAAGGCTTTCTTGGAAACAGCCGGGTGGACGGCATCTGCCACAGTTTTGCTTCGGATGGGCGCTGTATCTCCCTGCTGAAAATTTTGTTTACGAACCAGTGCATTTATGACTGTCATTACTGTGTCAACCGGCGGAGCAATGACACGGTTCGCACCTCCTTTACGCCGGAGGAGGTTTGCCGTCTGACGATGGAATTTTACCGGCGCAACTATATAGAAGGATTGTTTTTAAGTTCCGGTGTGCTGGAGACACCGGATCACACGATGGAACTGCTGTATCAGACCTTGTACCGCCTTCGGCGCGTCCATCGATTTAACGGTTACATCCATGTGAAAGCAATTCCGGGGGCAGATCCGGAGCTGATTGAGAGAGTGGGCTTTCTGGCGGACCGGATGAGTGTGAATCTGGAGCTTCCGACGGCTGATGGTCTGGCGCGCCTGGCACCGGGAAAGACGCGGGACAAGATACTGCGCCCGATGCGCCAGATCCAGACTGGGATCGCGAGACAGCTGGAGCAGGAAGGGCGTCTGGAGAGCAGAGGGGCATGGCTTCCGCAGAAAGAGCGCGGAGAAATTCAGATTCCGGGAGACGGGAGATATGGAATTGGTGGTAAAGCGATAGGAAAAGGGGAAAGGGAATGTCTGCAGGCTGACAAGGGAATTCTGAGTCCGAATCAGACAGAGACAAAGATGGATTGGGGGCGGAATGGAGACAAGGTAAAAGGATTTATGAGGTCGAAAGAGCCGGGGGAAATGGATGAAAGGGTTGGAAGGACACATACACCGGAGATCCCCCGTGTCATCCCAGGACGATCGATCTATGGCAGTTTCGGACTGGGAAATATCTCAAACCGCAAGAATTATTTCGTCCCCGGCGGTCAGAGCACACAGCTCATTGTCGGGGCGACTCCGGAGAGTGATTATCAGATGGTTGCGGTCGCGGAAGCGCTGTATCGGAATTTTGGATTAAAGAGGGTCTTTTATTCGGCGTTTATCAAGGTGAATGAGGACAGCCTGCTTCCGGATCTTCCGGACGGACCGCCGCTTCTGCGGGAACACCGTCTGTACCAGGCGGACTGGCTGATGCGCTACTACGGCTTCCGGGCATCGGAACTTCTGAGTGAAAAGCACCCTAATTTTAATGTGTTTCTGGATCCGAAGTGCGACTGGGCGCTGCAGAATCTGGGTGAGTTTCCGGTGGAGATAAACCGGGCACCGTATGAGACACTTCTGCGGGTTCCGGGCATCGGGGTAAAGTCTGCGATGCGGATTGTCGCAGCGAGAAAACAGGTGGCGCTTCGGTTTGAAGATTTGAAGAAGATGGGAGTTGTGCTGAAGCGGGCAGTATACTTCATTACCTGTTCAGGGCGGATGATGTACCCGGTGCAGATCCATGAGGATGCGATCGCGGCACAGCTAATCAGTGAAGAGAAGCGGAAGCAGTGGCAGCTGTCACAGAGCGGGCTGTACCGCCAGATGTCGCTGTTTGATGATTTTCATATGGCGCAGGCATGAAGCAGACGGAGGAGAGAACAATGGTTGTATTTGTATGCGAAGACAGTCCGGAAGGTATATTCACAGGAGTATATGATGCCTGGAACAGCCGCTTAGGGCATGAGAACGTGCGGCTGGAAGTACAGGGCGAATATAATTACAGCCTGTTTTCGGAGTATCGAGAGGTGGCGGTGGATCGGCTCAAGGCACAGAAAGTCGTGCGCTCGGTGCGCCGATCCCTGTCAGAACTGGCGTACAGCTGGATTTACCGCACGGCGCTGAGTGAGCGGGAGGATCGGGCAGAGGCGGTCTACCGCTTTCTGGTCTGTGGGTTTAGCGCAGGGGCAGTAGGGAGGCGTATCACGGAAAATTTACAGATACCGGCGGTGCAGACAGTCTTTCAGATCAACCGTGCGGTTGCCAATGAAGCGCATTTGCAGACAGAATTTCTGCGGTTTGCAGAATATTCCGATCATGTACTATTTTCTGAGATTGGTCCGAAAAACCGGGTGACGGCATTGCTGATGCCGTATTTTACAGATCGCCTGCCCTCGGAACCATTTATTATCTATGATAAAAATCACCAGGAAGCGGGAGTCTGGACAGGAAAGGGGCGGTGGTATATGATGCGTGGGGCTGAGACAGAACCCCTGCAGGCGCTTTCCGGGAGAACCGATCAGAGCGAATATGCGGCGCTCTGGAGTGCATTTTTTCATCAGATAGGAATTAAGGAGCGGGAAAATCCAGCCTGTCAGCGGATGCATCTGCCGCTTCGCTACCGGAAATATATGACGGAATTTCAGTTCGGTTCCAACCGTTCAAATTTGGCTAAATTGTGAACAAATCGTAAACACAAAATCGAGAACCTTGTTCATAAAGAAACGAAAAAAGAATAAAAATAAGCCGGAAATCGGGAAAAAACAGCATTGAAACAAGAAAACTGCTGCATATATATTAAGATTTAAAGACCTTAAAAAATAATGTAAAGTCAACAGAAACAAGGACTTTTCTTACGAAAACTTTCGATTTTTGTAAGAAATACGGGATTTATTTAGTGAATGTTAATTATCTGTTCATATTTTGGACATAATTTGTTTTTATTATAGGTCACGTACCGATGAGGTACAAGAAAACATAAATCGTATGTTTTAAAGAGGAGAGAATAATTATGAGAAAGAATCTTACAAAAACAGCAGCAATCTTAGTTATGAGTGCAATGGTAGCAGCATCTGCTCTGACCGCTTGCGGCAGCAAAGCAGAGGAGACAACTGCAGCAGCAGAGGAGACTGTAGAGGCAGAAGAGACTGAGGCAGCTGAGGAGACCGAGGCTGAAACAGAAGAGACTGAGGAAGTTTCCGAGGAAGAGACCGAAGAGGCATCTGAGGAAGAGACTGAGGCAGCTGAGGAGACTGAGGCTGAAGCAGAAGAGACTGAGGCAGCTGAGGAGACACAGGCTCAGTAATCAATCTTTGATTGCAGAAGTTTGTTTCTATTCGGATATAACCGAAAAGGTTGTTAAGAAAATCGTAAGAGGGCAGTCGGTTGACAATCGGCTGCCCTTTTTGTATACTATAACTGTATTAAACGAACTAATACACTTATGATTTTTGATACAGGGCAGAATGGAGGAAAGGAGAATGTGAGCATGATTCTGATTGATTATAAAGATCGACGACCTCTCTATGAGCAGATTGTTGAGAAGCTGTCGGATCTGATGGTCCGGGGGATTTTGGAGCAGGACAGTCAGCTTCCATCCGTGCGGAGTCTGGCAACGGAGCTGTCGATGAATCCGAATACGATCCAGCGGGCGTATGCAGAGCTGGAACGCCAGGGATATATTTATTCGGTTAAGGGCAGGGGCAGTTTTGTGGCGGATAACCGGCAGATTCGGGAGAGGAAGCGGCAGGAGATCTGGGATCAGCTGGAACTTCTGATCCGGGATGCAAAAGGAACCGGCATCACGATGCTGGAGTTCCAGGAGCAGGTCATCCAGAGCTATGGAAGTGAGGAAGGAGGAAACAGGAATGATAAAGGCTGAGAATCTGACGAAGCGTTTTTATGATACAGTGGCAGTCGATCATATCCATGCGGAGATTCACAATGGAAGTGTCTTTGGTCTGATCGGAACTAACGGCGCCGGAAAAAGTACCTTTTTGCGGATGGCAGCCGGTATTTTAAAGCCGGACGAAGGGAGCATTACGGTTGATGATGAGACAGTATTTGAGAATACAAAGGTAAAGGCACGATGCTTTTATATCCCGGATGAGCCGTATTTCTTAAGCAATGGAACGGCGGAAGACATGAAAGTATTTTATCAGGGGATTTATCCGAAGTTTGATGCAGCCCGGTTTGATAAACTGCTAAAGAATTTTGAACTGGAAAGCCGGCGGAAGGTGCAGACCTTTTCGAAGGGTATGAAAAAACAGCTCGCTGTGCTGCTGGGCATCTGCGCGGGAACCGATTATCTGTTCTGCGACGAGACGTTTGACGGGCTGGATCCGGTCATGCGGCAGACGGTCAAGAGTCTTTTTGCCAATGATATCGAGGAGCGGAACCTCACGCCGGTCATCGCCTCCCATAATCTGCGGGAGCTGGAAGATATCTGCGACCATGTAGGTCTGCTTCACAAGGGAGGAATGCTTCTCTCAAAGGATCTGGACGATATGAAGTTAAATATTCACAAGATTCAGTGTGTGCTTCCGGCGGGAGTGGGGAGCAGCGATTTGCAGGGAATCGATATTATAAAGACGGAACAGAGGGGAAGTCTCCTGACGCTTACTGTGCGCGGAAAACGGGAAGAGATTCAGACAATTTTACAGGCGTATCATCCGGTGTTTTTTGAAATGATACCGCTTTCCCTGGAAGAGATCTTTATCAGTGAAACGGAGGTGGCTGGTTATGACATCAAAAGGCTTGTTTTTTAAATATATGAGAGAAAATACGAAGCAGCGTCTCTGGAGCGTGGCGCTTACCGCACTTTTGTGCTTCTTTCTGTTTCCAGTCCTGACAGCGCTGGAAACCAGCATAATGCTGCGTCCGGATAACTTGTCTAAAGATCTGAGCGTCGAAGCGGCGTTAGCAGAAGCAAAATTAAAGCTGACCAATGAGATGCTGCATATGTATTCGATCCAGAATGCAATGCTGGTATTTATCCTGATTGTGACGGCGGTGGTGCTGGCAGCGTCCGGTTTTTCGTATCTCCATTCGAAAAAGAAAACGGATTTTTTTCACAGCCTTCCGATCAGCCGTGAAATGCTTTATACTGTGACCTGCCTGGACGGTATCCTGTATCTGGCAGTCCCGTATCTGGTATTTCTGCTGGTGGCAGGTGTGATGCTGCAGGTGAAGGGCGCGCCATTTTCATGGGGAACCCTGCTGATTGGGTATGTACAGCATATGTGCTTTTTTACCCTGGTGTACATGACGGTGGTGCTGGCAGTGATTCTGACAGGCAATCTGATCGTAGGATTACTTGGAACCGGCGTATTTTTTAGCTGGGGACCGGGCGTGGCTGCAGTGATATCGACGTATTTTTCTGAATACTTCATGACGTTTTATGACAATGGCAATTTCCTGCTGCGCTGGTGCGAGCGTACCTCACCGGTTTTCTGGTACGGCACGGCAACTGGTTCTGATCATCCCACCCGGATGGCAGTCATTGCATTGGCAGTGGCAGCCCTGCTCTTTGGCCTGGGAATGTTCCTGTACCGGAAACGCCCGTCTGAGGCGGCTGGAAGAGCGATGGCATTTAAGGTAAGTGAGCCGGTGATCCGTTTCCTTCTGGTTGTGCCGATCTCGCTGTTTTCCGGAATGATTTTCCGATCAATCCTGAATGATGATATCTGGACCGTGTTTGGCTTGATCTGCGGACTGCTCATCACCAGCTGCCTGATCGAAATTATCTATCATTTCGATTTTAAGAGCTTGTTTGCGCATAAGAGACAGCTTGCCATCAGTGCGGTGGCAGTGGCAGCCATTTTCTTAGGGTTCCGCCTGGATGTGGCAGGATATGACAGCTATCTGCCGGATGCTGACAAGGTTGCATACGCGGGTATTTACTGTGATGCGCTGGACAACAATGCGGCAGGGGCTTACCATGTGACTCCGAGAATGTATAGGGATGGCTACAGTGTTGGAATGGAATGGGCGTCCCAGGGAGATGTGGCAGATAAAATGCAGATCTCGGATGAGGATGGAATCCGTGTCCTGCGGGAAATTGGCGCGCAGGGCATCGAGACAGCTTCCAGACAGCGGAAGCATTTGAACGGCGGACAGGATTGGATGAGTGAGGCGGATCTGGATTCACGCTATGATTCGATCGTGCTGTCCTGGCATCTGAACAATGGAAAAACCGTTTACCGTAATTACCGCACGATCAATGTATCGGAGCTGCGGGAACAGCTAGATTCCATTTATGAAAATCAGAGCTATAAACTGGGAATGTACCCGGTGCTGTCCCTACAGGCAGACGATGCCGCAGGCATCAATTACAAAGAGGAAGAGGACTGCAGCCATGTGAAGCTTCCGGATGAGCAGACGAAGGCGGCGCTTCTTGCTGCATACCAGAAAGAGCTGATGGCTCTGACGCCGGATATGCGCCGGGAGGAGATGCCGATCGCGGAGATTCAGTTTAAGACAAATGAGATGCAGGCGATGATTGATGTGATTCGTAAAAATGGCGGCTATTATGACACATTTAACCAGTTTGATTATTACCCGATTTATCCGTCCTTCCAGGAGACGATCGCGATTCTGAAACAGTGTGGTACCGAGGTCGGCAGCAAGGTGACGCCGGAAAATACAGAAAAAATCGTGCTTCAGTATCAGGGCGGCAAGATTCCGGAGGATCAGCTGGCACCGGCAGATACAGAGCTTGGAAAACGCCAGCGGGAGTATCTTCAGAATAACAGCAGACGCGAGGTAACGATTACAGATCCGGAACAGATTGCAGAAATTCTTGCAAACTCCGCTTCGGATGATATGGTGCAGATCAATCAAATGGCGGAGGCATATCAGGGGATCAATATTGCAGTATATGTGTCCGGTATAGAGGACACAGGGGCAGTTTCAGAGGATGATTTGAGGGATTCGGTAAATTCAATGGAGGAAAATGAGATAGGTCAGACATATACGGTGGATGCCGGTCAGAATGTCCTGTATGATGGGGAATATGCGGCGGACTATGAAATGGATGAATCGGGTCAGTATGGCATCTACCAGCGCTCGTTCCGCTATGGCAAGGTTCCGGAGTTTGTGAAATCGACCTTCGGCCTGACACCGGAATTGATGCGGCTGAACCGGGTGTTTGCGTATTAAAAAAGTTGCCTAGAGTTGATTTAGGGATGCAAAAGATTGACTTTCTCCTCTGTAGGGGCTAAAATAGGGGGAAACGTAGCGGTTCAGCCGGTTTATGTATTTGATGCAAAAACCGGCTGAATCGTTATGAGAAAATATCAGATGCCTTGGTTTTGCATGAACCTGCCGTTGCATTTAGAACAGCGATGCACTGTCCCATCAGGCAGAACGAAATTTGAGGCGTACATATCCCGCAGAGGAGGAAGAAATATGGCATTTTTCGATGAACTTGGAAAGGTGATCAGCGATAAGAGCAAGGAAGCTGCGAACCGGGTAAAGGACATCACAGGCGTATTACAGCTGAAATCGAAGCTGTCCGCCGAGAAAGATAAGATTAATAAGGCATATATCACACTGGGAAAAGCATACTATGACAGACATGAGGGCGAGCTGGAAGGGAAATTTGCAGATGAGTTCCACACTATCCAGGCAGGGCTTGTGAAGATTGCGTCCCTGGAGGATGAGATTGCCGAGTTAGAGGGCACAAGAGTCTGCGCGGAGTGCGGCGCAAAGGTGGAGAAAAATGCGGCATTCTGCAGCCGGTGCGGTGCGCCGATGGATTCGACGACATCTGCAGATGTGCATGAGCCGGAAGAACCAGAGGAGATGCAGGAGACTATCTTTGAAGAGAAGGATGAAGCTGCAGCAGATAAGGCGGTTGACAACGCAGAAACAGAAGGCACGGCTGGCCCAGACGCGGATTCCGCGGATGCTTCGGACTCTGTTTCGGAGAACACCACCGATACTGCGGCACAGAATGAAAATAACAGCGGGGAGCAGGCATAATTTATGGATTCACTGGTACAATGGTTTACAGCTAATTTATCCGGAGTCATATCGAAGGAGGCAATTATCTTCATTATCTCGATGATTCCGATTCTGGAACTTCGAGGCGGGCTTCTGGCTGCGTCACCGGCACTCTTAAACGTGCCGATCCTGCGGGCGATCCCGATCTGTATCGTGGGAAATATCCTGCCGATCCCGTTTATCCTGCTTCTGATCCGCCATGTGCTGGAGTGGATGAAGAAGGTTCCGTGTTTCCGTGGTATTGCGCTGTGGCTGGAACGCAAAGCGATGAGCAAAAAAGGGCAGATCGAGAAATATGAGTTCTGGGGGCTGATGCTCTTTGTCGGCATCCCGCTTCCGGGAACCGGCGCATGGACAGGCGCGCTGGTGGCATCCCTGCTCCACATGAAATTTGGCAAGGCATTTGGCGCGATTTTAGTCGGTATCGCGCTGGCGACGGTGATTATGTCGATTCTGTCCTACGGCGTGCTGGGCGTGCTGTTTGGATGATGCGCAGATAAAAATGGAATAATGTCTATGCCCGCAAAAGGGCGGCATGGATGCGAATGTATAAAAGACTCTGTAAGGGGAAATTCTCCGGACAGAGTCTTTTTGCGTCCATTATTATTTTGTTGAGAAAAAGAGATCATAAATGAAATTGGGGTTGACATATACCCTGTGGGGGTATACTATAAAGGCAGTTAAGAGATAGGAGGAGACCATGAAGCAATATACAGTAACCGGCATGAGCTGCGCGGCATGCAGCAGCCGGGTTGAAAAGGCAGTATCGAAAGTGCCGGGTGTCACGGCATGCTCGGTCAGCCTGCTGACAAATTCGATGGGCGTCGAGGGCGATGTGCCCCCGGAGACCGTGATTCATGCGGTGGAAGATGCCGGATATGGCGCATCCCTGAAAGGACAGGGCACTGCAGCGCAGGCGCAGAGCGCGTCGGAGGCAGAGGACGCCTTAAAAGATCGGGAGACGCCGGTCTTAAAACACCGTCTGATCGCATCGCTGGGATTCTTAGCAGTCCTTATGTATATGTCGATGGGACATATGATGTGGGGCTGGCCGCTGCCGCACTTTATGGATGGCAACCATGTGGCGATGGGACTTTTGCAGCTCCTTTTGGCCGGAATTATCATGGTGATTAACCAGAAATTCTTTATCAGCGGTTTCAAGGGACTTTTACACCGCGCCCCGAACATGGACACGCTGGTAGCACTTGGTTCTGGCGCGTCGTTTATTTACAGCACATATGCGTTGTTTGCGATGACGGACGCACAGTTAAAGGGCAACGGCACGGCAGTCATGTCCTACATGCATGAATTTTACTTTGAGTCGGCGGCAATGATTCTGGCGCTGATCACAGTCGGAAAAATGCTGGAGGCGCGTTCCAAGGGAAAAACGACGGATGCCTTAAAGGGACTGATGAAACTGGCACCGAAGACAGCTGTTATCATCCGGGATGGAGTGGAAACAAAGGTTCCGATTGAAGAGGTAAAGAAAGGTGATGTATTTGTTGTACGCCCAGGTGAAAATATCCCGGTGGACGGCGTGGTTCTGGAAGGAGCAAGCGCGGTCAACGAGGCAGCACTGACCGGCGAGAGTATTCCGGTGGATAAGGCACAGGGTGACCCGGTTTCGGCGGCAACGGTCAACCAGTCTGGTTATCTGCGCTGTGAGGCGACCAGAGTCGGTGAAGATACCTCCCTGTCGCAGATCATCCGCATGGTCAGCGACGCGGCGGCGACGAAAGCGCCGATCGCCAAGATTGCAGATCGGGTTTCCGGCGTGTTTGTCCCGGCGGTTATCACGATCGCAGTGGTGACAACGATTATCTGGCTACTGGCAGGACAGACGTTTGGATTCGCACTGGCGCGAGGTATTTCCGTACTGGTTATCAGCTGCCCGTGTGCACTGGGACTGGCTACGCCGGTTGCGATTATGGTCGGCAACGGCATGGGCGCGAAAAACGGAATCTTGTTCAAGACAGCTGTTTCGCTGGAAGAAACCGGAAAAATGGACATTGTAGCGCTTGATAAGACGGGTACGATCACCAGCGGCGAGCCGCGTGTGACCGACGTCATCCCGTCTGGAGGTGTGACTGAGAAGGAGCTGGTAAGCCTGGCGCTTTCCCTGGAAAAGAAGAGTGAGCACCCATTGGCGAAAGCTGTTCTTCTCTATGCAAAAGAACAGCAGATTGATGCGCCGGAGGCGGCTGATTTCCAGGCGCTGCCGGGTAATGGACTTTCCGGTACGTTAGACGGCGCTTCACTGGCAGGCGGAAGTTTTTCCTATATCAGCGGACATACGACGGTGTCCGCACAGGAACAGGCATCCTTTGAGCGTCTGGCATCGGAAGGCAAGACGCCGCTGTGCTTTATGAAAAATGGTCGTCTGGCTGGTATGATTGCCGTGGCAGATATCATCAAGGAAGACAGCCCGCAGGCGGTCAAGGAACTGCAGAACATGGGAATCCGTGTGGTCATGCTGACCGGAGATAATGAGCGGACCGCCCGTGCGATTGGGGCACAGGCTGGTGTGGATGAAGTCATTGCCGGAGTACTTCCGGATGGGAAAGAGAGTGTCATCCGCAGCCTGAAAGAACAGGGCAAGGTGGCAATGGTCGGTGATGGTATCAATGATGCCCCGGCGCTCACGCGTGCCGATATAGGTATCGCGATCGGAGCCGGTACAGATATCGCGATTGATGCCGCGGATGTGGTGCTGATGAAGAGCCGTTTGAGTGATGTTCCGGCGGCAATCCGTCTAAGCTGTGCGACGCTTCGAAATATTCACGAAAACCTGTTCTGGGCATTCTTTTACAATGTTGTGGGTATTCCACTTGCAGCCGGTTTGTGGTATCCTATCTTTGGATGGAAATTAAATCCGATGTTCGGCGCTGCAGCGATGAGCTTATCCAGCTTCTGCGTAGTGACGAACGCGCTGCGGCTGAATCTGTTTAAGATGCACGATGCATCGAAGGATCATCCGATGCGGAAGAGGGCTGAGAAGGCTGCTAATAAAGGCGGAGATAAAGCAGAAAACGCAGGTGCAGTTAGGACGGAGGCAGAAGACACCCGGTCAATTGGGCAAACAGCAAATGAAAATGAAACTGTTTCAAAAGAATTGCAAAAAAGTGAGAATCAAAAAAATGATAAAAATATGGAGGGAATAACGATGACAAAGACAATGAATATCGAAGGAATGATGTGTGGACACTGTGAGGCACGCGTAAAGAAGGCGTTGGAGGCACTGGCAGGCGTGGAGAGCGCAGAGGTCAGCCATGAGAAAGGAACCGCGGTCGTAAGCATGAGTGCGGATGTGGCGGACGATACGTTGAAAGAGGCAGTTGAGGCACAGGATTATAAGGTGGACTCGATTCAGTAGGATGAAAAAAGCTGTGAAATGGTGGAATTAATATGCCATTTCGCAGCATTTTGATAAAAGATAGGAGAAAAGCATGGGCTGTTGTAAATGTGAATCACAAGCGCAGGTCTGTCAGGGAGGAGAGACGGAACGCCACAAACACAGAAACCTGACCGAAGAAAAAGATCTGCTGAAACGTTTAAATCGGATCGAGGGACAGGTGCGCGGTGTGAAGGCGATGGTGGAAGACGAGCGATACTGCGTCGATATATTAAACCAGGTATCAGCGGTTCAGGCGGCGCTGAACAGTTTTTCCAAAGTCCTGCTGTCCAACCATATCAAAACCTGTGTGGTCGATGATATAGAGGCGGGAAATGGGGAAGAAGCGGTTGAGGAGCTGTGCAAGACGATTCAGAAGCTGATGAAGTAAATATAAATTTATTGAATTGAGCAAACACAAGCAACTATAGCGAAATATTAAACATAATAAATATTTTTAAAAATTCTTCAAAAAAAGTGTTGACATTCTCCTGGATTTATATTATACTACGTCATGTAATCGAGGCGTGGCTCAGTTTGGTAGAGCGCTGCGTTCGGGACGCAGAGGTCGCGT
>ERZ772858.2588-NODE-2588-length-13068-cov-5.791824_pt1 | contig 13068 bp, 7 predicted proteins | sample MGYA00512136_ERZ772858 | MGnify/ENA primary metagenome ERZ772858 (study PRJEB29015, sample SAMEA2737726) | human gut metagenome | biome: human gut; feature: human-associated habitat; material: faeces | place: China | collected 2012 ...
CCTGCTTGTGTTTGCGAAATATCCGTCATTTTCTTTGTTTTCAGATACACCTTAAGAAACCGCACCAGGTGTGGACTGTGCGGGGCCGCAGTGTGGTGTTGAGAAAGGGGAGCAGCAGATGACCCGGATTGCGATTGTGGAGGACGAGGCGGCGGTGCGGGAACAGCTGGCGGGGTATGTGCAGCGGTACACCCGGCAGTACGGCACGCCGTTTGAGGTAACGGAGTTTGCGGATGGGATGGAGATTCTGGAAGATTACCGCCCGCAGTTCGACATCATCTTTCTGGATGTGGAGATGAAGCACCTGGACGGCATGGAGACCGCCCGCCGCATTCGGGAGCGGGACGGCGGGGTGCTGATCGTGTTCATTACCAACATGGCGCAGTATGCCATCCGCGGATATGCTGTTGGGGCGCTGGATTATGTGCTGAAACCGGTGCCCTACTTTGCGTTTTCGCAGCAGCTGCAAAAGGCGCTGGGGCAGCTGGAAAAGCGGGAGCGGCATTATCTGGCTGTGGCGGTGGACGGCGGCATGCGGCGGCTGGACGCGGCGGAAATTTATTACCTGGAAAGCGAAGGCCACAAGGTACATTTTTACACCGAAAAAGAAAATTTTGTGGTGCCGGGCACCCTGAAAAACTATGAGGAAAAGCTGGTGGGCCGGGCGTTTGCACGGTGCAACAGCGGGTATCTGGTCAATCTGGCGCAGGTTTCCGGCGTGCAGCAGGATATGGTGCAGGTTGGTCCGTATGCGCTGCAGATCAGCCGCCCGCGGCGCAAGGCCTTTATGGCGGAGCTGGCGGATTACATTGGGGGTGCGGGCCAATGACGACACTGCCGGATATCCCCCGCCTGTACACCGCATTGGCGGAAGTGCTGGCGGTGCTGCTGTATGCGCACAGACTGCCGCCGCGGATGAACCAGCGCGTGATCTGGGGCGTGGAAGCCGGTTGGGCGGTGCTGCTGGGGGCGTTTTTGCAGGCCACGGGGGAAGTTCCGCTGGCGTGGTGGATTCCCTGCATGGCAATGGCGATTCTTTCCATGCTGCTGTTTTTGTGGGTCACACGCAGCATTACGCTGCTGGAAGCGGGTTATGTGTGCGCGCGAGCCTTTATTTTGGCGGAGCTGGCGGCCAGCGTGGAATGGCAGCTGCACTGCGTGCTGTGGCCGCAGCGCGGTGGGGCGGAGCCGCTTTCGCTGCTGCTGTTGGCGGCGGTGTACGGCGGCATTTTTGCCGCGATGCTTTTTGTGGAGAACCGCCGCCCCGGCCCGGCCGGGAAGCTGAAAATAACGCCCGCAGGAACTTTTGTGGCGGTGGTCATGGCGCTGACCGCATTTGCCGTGAGCAATTTGAGCTTTGCCAACGGCAGCGAAGCCAACATGAACATGTTTTACATCCGCACGCTGGTGGACCTGGCCGGGGTGCTGATTTTGACGGTGCAGCACGAGCAGCTGCGCGAAGCCGCCCTGCACAGCGAGCTGGCGGAGCTGGACGGCGTTTTGCACCGCCAGTACGAGCAGTACAAGCAGAGCAAGGAGAACATCCGCCTGATCAACCGGCGCTACCACGAGCTGAAAATGCAGATTGCGGCCATCCGGGCGGAGCGGGACCACGCCAAGCAGGATGTGGCGCTGGCGGCCATGGAAAGCGGCATCCGCCAGTACGAGGCGGAGAACAAGACCGGCAACCCGGTGCTGGACACCCTGCTGACGGCCAAAAGCCTGTACTGCCAGCAGCACCACATCACGATGACCTGCGTGGCGGACGGGCATTTGCTGGACTTTTTGGAAACAGGGGAAATCTGCACGATTGTGGGTACGGCGCTGGACAATGCGACCGAGAGCGTAGAGACCGAGCCCGACCACGAAAAGCGGCTGATCCGGGTGGCGGTGTACGCCCAGAACGGCTTTGTGATGCTGTGGTTTGAAAACTACTGCGCGCAGGAAGTGGAGCTGGGCGCGGACGGCCTGCCGCGCCGCAACACCCATGGCGGCAGCGACCTGCGCGGTGTGCGCGCCGCCGCCGAAAAGCGCGGCGGAACGATGACGCTGCACTGGGAAAACGAGTGGTTTACGCTGCGGGTGCTGCTGCCGCAGAAAAGCTGAATGGATGGCTGGGGGTCTAGGATAAGGCACCCGGCCATTTTTGGTGTTTGGGCGGGGTGCACAAAACAGGGTCGAGATGCTTTGTGAGAGATGCACAACAAAAAATGAAATGTTTTTGAAACTTTTGCAAAACATGCAACGGAAACAACAGTTTGTGCAAAAAATGAGCCGAAAGAAAATTGTTTTGGTACAATATCATCAATGAAAGCGGAAATCCCGTCAGCTGCCATCCGGAGGGCGGCACAATAAAAGGAGGAAAACAATGAACACCCTGCTTCTTACCCTGGCAAATATGGGCGTCAACCTGGACGACGTTGCCGATGTGGTCAATAACTGCATCCCGCAGCTCATCTTCTTTGGCGTTGTGGTTGCCGCCGCCATTATCGTACTGATCGCTATGGCGGTCAACAAGAAACTGGCCAAGCCCACCAAATTCATGGTGCGCGCCCAGTCCGGCCTGGCCGTGCTGCTGGCTTTCGGCATCATGCTCAACCTGGTTGCCTTTGGCCCTATGAGCACCATGCTCGACCTGGTCACCGGCAACGGCACTATCACCGAAGAATCTGGTGCAGAGGCCAACGCCCTGTGCACCGAGATTGCCGAGGAAGGCATCGTCCTGCTGCAGAACGATGACAACGAACTGCCCCTCGCGTCCGGCAGCAACCTGAACGTCTTTGGCTGGGCTTCTGTCGGCCCTGTCTACGGCGGCACCGGCGCCGGCGCGATCTCTGCCGACCGTCCCACCGTCAGCCTGCTGGATGGCCTGCACAACGCGGGCATCAACACCAACACCGAGCTGAGCGATTTCTACACCGCTTACTGCGCCGAGCGCCCGGCGCTGGGTTACAGCAACCATAACTGGACCCTGCCCGAGCCCACCGCCGCCAGCTACACCCAGGAGCTGATCGACAACGCCAAGTCTTTCTCTGACACTGCGATGGTCGTCATCAGCCGCGTTGGTGGCGAAATGGCTGACCTGCCCACTAACATGGATGGACTCAACTACACTGAAAACTCTACCGAGTATAATGATTTCGAACCCGGCCAGCATTATCTTTCTCTGACCAAAACAGAAAAGAACATGATTGATATGGTCACCAAAAACTTTGCTAATGTTGTGCTGGTTTACAATGGTGCCAATACTTTGGAAATGGGCTTCGTGAATGATTACCCCCAGATCAAGAGCGTCATTTGGTGCCCCGGCACCGGTCAGACTGGCTTCAACGCTCTGGGCGAGATTGTTGCCGGTGAGGTCAACCCCTCCGGCCACTCTGCTGACACCTTTGTCTATGACCTGACCGCAGCTCCTTACTTCAACAACATCGGCGACTTTGCTTACACCAATGCGGATTCCGTTGGTTACACCGTTGCCAGCCAGGCTGGCGGTGATGCAAAGCTGGTTCCCCCGCACTTCGTCAACTATGTTGAGGGCATCTACGTCGGCTACAAGTTCTACGAGACTGCAGCTGCCGAGGGCCTGATCGACTATGACAAAACCGTTCAGTACCCCTTCGGCCACGGCCTGTCCTACACCACCTTTACCCAGAAAATCGACTCCATGACCGAGGCTGACGGCACCATCACTCTGGATGTCACCGTCACCAACACCGGCAGTGTGGCCGGTAAGGACGCCGTGCAGGTCTACTTCAACCCGCCGTACACCGATGGCGGCATTGAGAAGGCTTCCGCCAACCTCGTCACCTTCGGCAAGACCGACTCCATTGAGCCGGGCGCTTCCCAGACCTTGACCCTGACCTTCAACACCGAGGACATGGCCAGCTTTGACAGCAAGGACAAGGGCTGCTACGTGCTGGAAGAGGGCGACTATATCATCAGCATCAACGAGGATTCCCACACGGTGCTGGATTCCAAGACCTACAATGTCGCTTCCACCATCGTCTATGACGAGTCCAACCCCCGCAGCACCGATGCCGAGGCTGCTACCACCAAGTTCGACTTCGCTGACGACAAGCTCGTCACCCTGTCCCGTGCTGATCACTTCGCCAACTATGCCGAAGCTGTTGCTGCTCCCTCTGACTATACCATGTCTGAGGAAAGCATGAGCACCCTGTACAACGACCACAACTGGACCCCTGAGGACTTCAACGACCCCAACGATGAGATGCCCGTTACCGGTGCCAACAACGGCCTGAAGCTGGCTGACCTGCGCGGTGCTGACTACGACGACGAGCGTTGGGATACCCTGCTCGACCAGATGACCGTCACCGAGATGGACGACCTGATCGCACTGGGCGGCTACCAGACCAAGGCCGAGGCCAGCGTTGACAAGTACGCGACCATCGACTGCGACGGCCCCGCTGCCATCAACAACAACTTTACCGGCGTTTCTTCCATTGGCTTCCCGTCCGAGATCATCATCGCTTCCACCTTCAACACCGACCTGGCCCGCCGCTACGGCGAGAGCATCGGCCGCATGGCCAGCGAGATGAACGTCACCGGCTGGTACGCCCCCGCCATGAACGGCCACCGTTCCGCCTTTGACGGCCGTAACTTCGAATATTACTCTGAGGACAGCGTCCTCGCCGGTTACATCGGTGCCAGCTCCATTGCCGGTGCCCAGAGCTACGGCGTCTACGCTTACATGAAGCACTTTGCCCTGAACGACCAGCAGATCAACCAGAGCAAGCTGCTCTGCACCTGGGCTGACGAGCAGGCTATCCGCGAGATCTACCTGCGTCCCTTCGAGATCAGCGCCAAGGTGGGCGGCTGCAAGGCCGTCATGTCCAGCTGGAACTATATTGGCAACCAGTGGGCCGGTGCCTGCAATGCACTGCTGAACGGCGTGCTGCGCGGCGAGTGGGGCTTCCGCGGTATGGTCATCACCGACGGCTTCCACTTCACTGACTACATGGATTCAGATATTGCCATCCGCAACGGCTGCGACCTGATGCTGAAGAACTACGACGTTGCCACCAACCACCTGACCGATACCACCAGTGCTACCAGTGTTAAGGCTATGCGTCAGGCTTGCAAGAACATCATGTACACCGTGGTCAACTCCCGCGTTTACGACCCCGCCAACACTGTTTCCACCCCCATCTGGCGTACCGCTATGATCGTGGTCAACGTGCTGCTGGCTGTACTACTGGTCGTGCTGGAAGTTCTCACCTTCAAAAGCTACAAGAAGAAAAAGGCACAGTAAAGTGTAATTTGTAAGCTGTGCAGCTGCCCTGCGGTCCATCGCCGCCGACTTTGCGCGGTTGTGCGGTGGGCCGCAAGGCTGTTTTTAAGAAAAGGAACCACCTTATGCAAAAGAAACAACTGCAAGCTTTGACGCTTGAACAAAAATGTGCGCTGCTTTCGGGCGCTACTACCTTTGGGACCCGTGCACTGCCGAAAAATAATATCCCGTCCATCACCCTATCCGATGGCCCCAACGGCGTGCGCAAGCAGGCGGGCGCGGCGGACCACCTGGGGCTGAACCCCAGTGTTCCGGCCACCTGCTTCCCCACGGCAGCCACTGTGGCGTGCAGCTGGGACCCCGCCCTGGGCGAGGAGATCGGCCAGGCCATGGGCGAGGAAGCCGCCGCGCAGGAAGTTGCCGTGCTGCTGGGGCCGGGTCTGAACACCAAGCGCAGCCCCCTCTGCGGCCGCAATTTTGAGTATTTCTCCGAGGATCCGTATCTTTCCGGCAAAATGGCCGCGAGCTATGTGCGGGGCATCCAGTCCAACGGTATTTCGGCCTGCCCCAAGCACTTTGCCGTCAACAGCCAGGAACTGCGCCGCATGGCGTCGGATTCTGTGGTGGATGAACGCACTTTGCGGGAGCTGTACCTGACCGGGTTTGAGATCGTGGTCAAGGAAGCAAAGCCCAAGACCATCATGAGCAGCTATAACCTCATCAACGGAACTTACGCCAACGAAAACCGCCACCTGTTAATGGACATCCTGCGCGGGGAGTGGGGCTTTGACGGCGCTGTGGTAACGGACTGGGGCGGCAGCAATGACCATGCCCTGGGCGTGCAGAACGGCTCCACGCTGGAAATGCCCGCCCCCGGCGGGGACGCGGTGCGCGAGCTGATGCAGGCTGTGCAGAGCGGAAAAATTACCGAAGCGGATGTGGACGCCCGGCTGGACGAGCTGCTGACGCTGGTGTTTGATACCCATGCCGCTGTGCAGTCCCACAGCCGCACCTTTGATGCGGACGCTCACCACGCCCTGGCCCGCCGCGCCGCAGCCGAAAGCATTGTGCTGCTGAAAAACGAGAACGACCTGCTGCCGCTGGCCGAGGGCGCAAAAGTTGCCGTGATCGGCGACTTTGCTCAGACACCGCGGTACCAGGGCGCTGGCTCCAGCGCGGTCAACTCCATCAAGGTGGATACCTTTTTGGACTGCCTGAAAGAGAGCGGCCTGGCCAGCGTGGGCTTTGTCCCCGGCTTTGACCGCCAGGGCAAACCGGATGCCGCCAAACAGGCCGAGGCTGTAGCCCTGGCCCAAAAGGCCGAAGTGGTGCTGCTCTGCCTGGGGCTGGATGAAATCAAGGAAAGTGAGGGTCTGGACCGCGGCGATATGCGCCTTGCGGACAACCAGATCGAACTGTTAAAGGCCGTGCAGCAGGCCAACCCCAACACCGTTGTGGTGCTCAGCGCAGGGGCTTCGCTGGAAACCCCGTGGCTCAAACACTGCCGTACCCTGGTGTATGGTGCGCTGGGCGGCCAGGCGGGGGCGGGCGCCATGCTGGATGTGCTGACCGGCAAAGTGAACCCCAGCGGCAAGCTGGCCGAAACCTGGGTCAACGCCTATGCGGATACCCCCGCCAAGGATAACTTTGCCGGGCCGGGCCGCATGGTGCAGTACCGCGAGGGGCTGTATGTCGGCTACCGCTATTACCAGACCGCCGGTGTGCCGGTGGCATTCCCCTTTGGCTATGGGTTAAGCTACACCAGCTTTGCCTACAGCAATTTGCAGGCCGCGTCCAATGGCGTGACCCTGACCGTAACCAACACCGGCAAGCGCGCCGGAGCAGAGATCGTGCAGCTATATGTGGCAAAACCCGGGGCAGAAGTGTTCCGCCCCGCACAGGAGCTGAAAGGCTTTGCCAAGGTGCAGCTGCAGCCCGGCGAAAGCAAGACCGTGACCATCCCGCTGGACGACAAAGCATTCCGCTACTGGAACACCAAGACCGACAGCTGGGAAGTGGAAGGCGGCAGCTATGAGCTGCGGGTCGGCGCGTCCAGTGCGGATATCCGCCTGACCGCCGTGGTGGAAGTGGCCGGTACCGGCGCACCCAACCCCTATGCGGGCAAGCATCTGCCGCACTATACCAGCGGCAAGGTGCAGAGCGTGCCGGATGACGAATGGGCCACCCTGCTGGGCCGCCCGGTGCAGCAGGGAAAAGTTAAAATTGACCGCAACATGACCCTGGGCGAGCTGAACCACAGCCGCAGCCCGCTGGGCTGGCTGATCTGGCTGGTGCTTACCGCACTGCTGAACGCCAGCTACAAGCGCGGCAAGCCGGACCTGAATGTGCTGTTCCAGTACAACATGCCGCTGCGTGCCCTGGCCAAAATGACCAGCGGTGCCATCAGCATGGGCATGGTGGATGGCATTGTGATGGAATTACAGGGATTCTGGATCATCGGCCTTGTGCGGGTGATCATAGAAGCCGTGAAAAACCTGGTACTGAACGCACAGCTGGAACAGCGCCTGCGCAACAGCTGAGGAAAGAGAGGGGCTATTTATGCAGCTATGGAATAATTTTGCGGCAAAACACCCCGCCGCAGCCAAGTGGGTGCGCGAAGGCGGACTGTTTGTGATCGTATCCAACCTGGTTACGGTGTTCAAATACCTGCTGCTGCAATTTTTGCCGGCGGCGTTCAGCAGCCTGCCGGTGGTGGATTTTGGCTGGCCGGGCATCCCGGTCACGCTGTTTGGCGAAACCTTCCAGTGGAACATCCTGGGGTATGATTCCGCCCATGGCGGTCTGCCGTACTTTTGCGCCTACATGGTTGCCATGGTGGTGGGAGAATGCATAAACTTTCCCATCCAGCGCAACTTTGTGTTCCGCAGCAAGGGCGACCTGGCCAAGCAGATCGCCTGGTATGTGGTGGCGTTCTGCTTGATCACCTGCATCGTCAACTCCATCAACTGCGTGTGGGTGGCGGTTGCGGGCCTGCTGGTGCCGGATTTCATCTACAACATTGGCACCACCGTGCTCAATGGCGGCATTTCCATGGTGATCTTCTTCTTTGTGAACAAGATCATCTTCCCAGAGGGCGCACAGGCAAAATAAAGCCCGGCAGGATCACTGGTGCTTTTCCCGGTACTCGAACAGGGCGGCGGCACGGTACAGGAAAAAGTCCTTTGGATGGTATAAAAATGTGATTGCCAGCAACGGCGAAGATCTGAACGGATAAAGAAGAATGCTGCCTTTCCCTGATGTGGAGAAAGACAGCATTTTTATTGCGTTTTTCGGAAAGAGGTGAGCAGCGGCCCCTACAAATGGGTAACGGCTGGTCATAAAATGGCGCTATTACATGGTGTGCTTTGTGAGAAAGCGCTGTAGTGTGATGATATAAAACGGATGGGTGCATGGTGTGCGCCCCTACGGAATGACAACAAAACGCCCCCGCCCGTGCGGTAAATGAACTGCATAGGGCGGGGGCACCGTTATTTTACAAAGAAAACGCGCAGAGCGGAGATTTTAGGCAATACCGCACAATTCTAAGTGCCGCAGCCGCCGGAGCGGTGCTTAAGCCGTCAGGCGGGAATTGTGCGGTGTTGCCTTTACTGTTCCACGGCACCGGTGGGCAGCTGGGGAACAGCGGTCAGGATGCGCATGAACTCTTCGCCGGTGATGGTTTCTTTCTCGTACAGGTACTTGGCGATCTCGTCCAGCTTGCTGCGGTTTTCAATCAGCATCTGTTTGGCTTTTTCATGCTGCTGCTTGACGACTTCCACGACCTTATCGTCCACTGTGGCGGCTGTGCGCTCACTGCAGGCCAGGCTGGCATCGCCGCCCAGGTAGGCGTTGTTCACGGTTTCCAGGGCAACCATGTCAAAGTCGTCGGTCATGCCGTAGCGGGTAATCATGGCGCGGGCCATCTTGGTGGCCTGCTCGATATCGTTGGATGCGCCGGTGGTGATGGAGTTGAACACCACTTCTTCGGCGGCACGGCCACCGGTCATGGTGGCAATTTTGGCCAGGATCTCTTCCTTGGTCATCAGGGTGTGGTCGCCGTCCTCTACCTGCATGGTGAAACCCAGCGCGCCGGAAGTACGCGGCACAATGGTGATTTTCTGCACGGGGGCGGAATGGCTCTGCAGGGCGGCAACCATGGCATGGCCGACTTCGTGGTAGGCCACGATGCACTTTTCTTTGTCGCTCAGGATCTTATTCTTTTTCTGGGCACCGGCCAGGATGGTATCCACGGCTTCCTGCAGGTCGTACTGGGTAACGGCCATGCGGTGGTGGCGCACAGCGCCCAGGGCGGCTTCGTTGATGATATTGGCCAGCTCGGCACCGGAAGCACCGGGAGTCATGCGGGCAACCACGGCAAAGTCACAGTCGGGGCCGATTTTGACCTTTTGAGCGTGCAGGCGCAGGATGCTTTCGCGGCCTTTCAGGTCGGGCAGCTCCACGGGCACACGACGGTCAAAACGGCCGGGGCGGGTCAAAGCGGGGTCAAGGGATTCAGGACGGTTGGTGGCGGCCAGAATGATAACACCCTTGGCGGCGTCAAACCCGTCCATTTCGGTCAGCAGCTGGTTCAGAGTCTGCTCGCGTTCATCGTTGCCGCCCATACCGGAAGCACCGTCACGCTTTTTGCCGATGGTATCGATCTCATCAATAAAGACAATGCAGGGGGCTTTTTCGTTGGCCTGTTTGAAGAGGTCACGCACCTTGGAAGCGCCCATGCCGACGAACATCTCGACAAATTCAGAACCCGCAATGGAGAAGAAGGGAACACCGGCTTCGCCGGCAACAGCGCGGGCCAGCAGGGTTTTACCGGTGCCCGGGGGGCCGACAAGCAGAACGCCCTTGGGCATTTTGGCACCGATATCCTCGTAACGCTTGGGGTTATGCAGGAAGTCAACGATTTCCTGCAGGCTCTCTTTGGCTTCGTCCTCACCGGCAACATCGGCAAATTTGATGGACTTGCCATCCTCAACGACATACTGTTTGGCACCGGATTTGCCGCCGCCAAAAATCATGCTGTTGGCGCCGCCGGTCATTTCACCGACCCGCTTGCGCATCATGCGGTTGAACCAGACGATCAGGATGATCATGGGCAGCAGCGAGATGACCCAGCCCAGCAGGGTATCCACCCAGGTGGTCTGGTTGTACACCTTGCCAAAGGAAACGCCGGCGCTTTCCAACCGGTTGACCAGCTGCAGGTCCTGCGCAATGGAGTTAGTGCAGTAGGTGGTATCGTTTTTGTCCACAAAATAGATCTGCTGATCCTGAATTTCAACGGTGCTCAGTTCGCCGCCTTCGAGCATGTTCAGGAAGGTGCCGTAATCGACCTGTTTGACCTGGCCTTTCATCATGGCGGGGAAGGCCCAGAAATTGAGCAGCAGCAACACCACAAGGATCACGGCATATACAATGCCGGTCGTCTTTTTGGGGTCGCGCGGCTGTTGGGTTTCGTGCATAACAATTCCTCCAGTTGGGGGCGGTAATAGGGGCCCCCGATAGATTCTATCATGAAGAATAAAAATGAACTGCGGATGAACAAGGCATGAAATAGCTGGAAATTCCGGTAAACTTTGCGTGAACAAAGGCAGTTTGTGGGCAAAAACAGGAATGCAGACCGCGTAACGACAGGGAAAAGTGAAAAGAATCTGAACGGTTTTCCACAAACAGAGGGGCTTCTTGTGGAAAACAAAAACGCGCGGCGGGGAGATAGGATGTTGATGACAGGATACCATGGTTGCAGCTCAGTATGCGGGACGATGCAGGCATTGTCCTCTACAAATCAAAAACGGGGCGCTGCCAATCAGCAGTGCCCCGCTTAATTTTGTGTTATGCAGTTTTATCGCCCCAGGCGCACCGGCTCCGGAGGCTCCTGGCCGGGGCGCAGGTCCATCCACCAATAGGCAAGGTCCAACCATTGGCCGAACTTGTACCCAGTGCGGGGTTCCACGCCGATTTTTTTGAAGCCGAGCGCCTTATGGAACGCGCAGCTCTCTTTGTTCTGGCTGGTCACAAGGGCAACGGCGTTGCAGTAGCCGCGCTGGCGCACGCCGTCCAGCAGGGCTTTGTACAGCCGCCCGCCAACCCCCTGGCCCACACAGTCGTGGGCGCAGTAAACGGTTAGCTCCACATCCCACGCATAAGCTGTGCGGCTGTGCCAGGGGTGGGCGCAGGCAAAGCCGCACAGCTTGCCCGCTGCATTGACGGCAACCAGGAACGGCGCGCGCTGCTGCACATAGGCGATATTTTCGCGCTGGAATTCCTCGGTACACAGGTCATACTGGAAAGTGGCCGTGGAGTGGGTGACATACCAGTTGTACAGCTCCGCCACGGCGGCGGCGTCCTCCGGCGCGGCATCCCGCAGGGTGATGGTGTTTTCAGCGGTCCACTGGGCGGCAAGAGCTTCCTTTTCGGGTTTTGGCAGCTTTTTCAGGGCGGCTTCCCGCTTCAGGGCGGCACTTTTATCGGTGCAGCGCTCGGCATAGGTCAGCTTAACGGCACCTTTGGCGTGGGTATACTTGGCACCGGCCTTGCCGCCCTTGTGGGCGCGCAGGCGACGGGCAAGGTCATTGGTCCAGCCGGAATACAGGCTGCCATCCGCGCAGCGCACCATGTAGACCCAGGCGGAAGCCGGGTCTGGCTGGCAGTCCGCCGCGGTGCTGGGGCGGGGACCAAACTGCTCTAGAGTTTCGGCGCTCACTGTGCGCTCACCGGCCTTCCGGCGGCGCGCAGGGCACGGCGGCATGCCTCAATGGCATCCTCTTTGGTTTCCGCGGTGACAAGGAAACGGCTGGGGTGGCAGAACTTGAGAGCCAGGCCGCTCTTTTCGCGCAGGATCTCCTCCGGCTGGGCGCCCCCCAGATAGAGGATCACCGCGGAGCCGCCGGGTACTGCCGCGCCGGCGGCGGGGACCTGGGCGGTCACCACATCCCCCGTCCCCACCGTGCGGTAGGTCAGCCCTTTTTTCTCCAGCCGGGCCGCCGCGTCGGCCACGGAGTACCCCACCGCCTGGGGGGTGCTCACATTCACCGCCGCGGACTCCTCCTGGCTGTACTGCTTCTCCACGCCCATGTAGTCCAGGATCTGGGCGATCAGCTTGCCGGCCTGGGGGGCCGCCATGTTGCCGCCACTGATGTAGACGCCGGTGGTGCCGTATTTGCTGCCGGGGGAGGCCTCCTGTGGCTTGTCATAGGCCAGCAGGACAATGACCTGGGGGTCATCCGCCGGGGCGAAGCCCATAAAGGAGACGATGGTCCGCCCCTCCTCGTCGGTCTCGGAGGAACCGGTCTTGCCGCCGATGCGGTAGCCCGCCTGATAGGCGTTCCCGCCGGTGCCCTCGGACACCACGCTCTCCAGAATGGCCCGGGCCCGGTCGCTGCTCTCCTGGCTGACGACCTGCCGGGTGAGGGTGGGCTCCGTATTCTGGAGCACCGCGCCGCTGGCGTCGGTGATGGACTGGACCACATAGGGCTGATACAGGTTTCCGCCGTTGATGACGGCAGAGAAGGCGGTGATCATTTGCAGAGGGGTCACAGTGAAGCGCTGGCCGAAGGAGGCAGTGGCCAGGGACAGGTACCCCTCCAGGGAGGTGAAGTATTCCCGCCCCCAGTCCTGGCCTTTCTCTTCGCCAGGCAGGTCGATCCCCGTCACCTCTGTCATACCGAAGGCCTCAAAGTAATCGTAAAACTTCTCTGCGCCCAGACGCTGGCCAATCATCATAAAGGCCGGGTTACAGGAGTTCTGCACTGCTTCCGCCAGGGTCTGATGGCCATGTCCCTGAACCTTGGAGCAGTTGATCCGCACCC
>ERZ772858.2591-NODE-2591-length-13061-cov-9.382362_pt1 | contig 13061 bp, 9 predicted proteins | sample MGYA00512136_ERZ772858 | MGnify/ENA primary metagenome ERZ772858 (study PRJEB29015, sample SAMEA2737726) | human gut metagenome | biome: human gut; feature: human-associated habitat; material: faeces | place: China | collected 2012 ...
ATCGCCTTTTGAAGTTTATTTTGATATATCGTTGCATTTGACTTGACAATTCAAGACACAAAAAACGGAGCAAAAATACTCCGTTTATCTTCTAAATGTATCTTTTATTTTTTTTACCAATCCCACACATCTGCCGTTACGCAGCTCGTTCATAAATTCGGCTTGTTTTTCCACATACCAAAGTTTTGACGAATCCATACACTTAACAGTCTTAACCGTATCCGCAATCATCACAAATGCAATTACGCACGTCATAATATGTAACGCCGGCAAACTCACGCTGTCAATCATATCAATCGTCACCGGTGCAATAAGCTTAATAAGTGCAACGGTAAATGTACCGAACGCAATTCCGCCTATAAGGCAAACACGTCCGTTTATATTACCGGGCCAACCTGTATAATCCCACCATCTTTTATGAAACAGCGTTTCCAAAAGCCACGATACAAAATATTCAAGCGAGCAGGTAACCACCATTCCCGCAAAAAACAGTATCAAAGGATTTTCAATCCATCCAAGCAATATCAAATCAAGCATTGCTCCCATGCCGTATATAGGGCAAAAACAAGTGCTTAAAAAGCCGCTGTTTACAAATTTTCTTTGTTGTATGCTGTAATATACCGTTTCATAAGCCCAGCCAATAAAGCTAAATACCGCAAAGCACAAGAAATATTGGCAAAAACTCATCATTTAACCCCCCTTATTTAAATCATTTGTATTTCCTTATACAATTCAGCATAGTCCCCCGTAATCTTTGTATTTATCTTTCTGTACGCTTCTTTTTTAAATGTTTCATAAAGAGAACAATATTTATCCGCCAAACATACTATCCACCCTTCTCGGCAAGTCGGCGGAATTACAGTAAGCGGGAACATATGCTTTTTTATAATATCGCGTTCTGTATCGGTCAAATCAAAATCTCTGTCAGCATTTCTAAGAGCCGTCATAGGATGAGTAAAACCGTGTATTCTTCTCTCCTTTTCGCCGTCATGCCAATCATATAAGAAATAATCGTGCAGCAATGCTCCTCTTATAAGGTCACGCTTTTTGTATTTTATACCGAAAAACTCGGCAATTTTAATACTGTAATACGCAACCGCAATCGTATGCAAAAGGCACGAAGTGTCACCGTGCTGAGTAAACTTTTCCATACGTCTTAAATGCGATTTTTGTGACAAATTATGCAAACAATACAAAACTGAATTCATTTATTCTACCGCCTTTTTTAATTTACACATAGCCTTCTTTACCTATTATTATAATCACTGACATTTAATATGTCAATATATCTGCCATCAAATTTATAAAATTTTAATATTACGCAAAAAACAAGCGATTTTCATCGCTTGTTTTTCATCTTATTGAGCTATTATTATACGAATTCTGCCACCCAAAGTCTGTGCCTTATCGTAATAAGCAGTAAGCTTATAATTTCCGTTTATAGCATCATCAAGTGTTATCTTCAAATATTTATTAACATCTGTCTTATGATATACAATCACCTTATCACTAAGCAAATATGTTTGATTATTGATTTTCGCCTCTGTACGTGTAAGCGAAGTTATATTGCTTGGATACGATGAAAGCTGACGCATACTTTCAATACCTGTTTGGTCCATACTGAATCTGTGCGGACCTTTTACATTTGTTGAGAATGCAGTCGCATATGTGTTTTGCGTACCGTCTATATCAATAGTATATGTATGAGTAGTTGAATCAGCAGCAGTGATTACCCCGTACTTATAAGCATCACCCGTTATATCTTTCAATATAAGCTCGTCAATCTCACCGGCTTTATTCTTTGAATAATACAATACGCTTGAAGATTTTATCGTAACACCGTCAAGACGCTGCGGATAAATTCTTGTGTACATTGCTAAGTCGTCGCTTGCAGTTCCGGCAGTGTCAAGAATCTTCACATCGTCTGCAAGGGTATAATCGCCAAATTTATTCTTTTCGGAATTAAACTTACCGCTTACGTTGTCATACCCCTTTGCTCTTGAAAGACTTGCTTTACCGTTTGTAAATGATACATTTACTACAGCACATTTAAGCGAACTGCAATCTGATGAAGTCGCATATTCATTTACTGTTCCGTCAGGTGTAACAACCTTTGCATAGTAACTTGAATATACTGTATTATCAGGCTTTGTGAAATCTTTTTTGCCTGTTTCCGTAACAAATCCTACTGTTGTGTGTGAAGATGTGCTTTCACTTCCGCCGACAACTCCGGCTACCTCGCCGTTTCTGCCAAGAAGAAGTGTTACGGTATCACCGTACTTAAATGTTCCGCTTGATGAAAGTGCATTAAATGCGTCTACGCTTTCAACAGAATACTCTTTACCCGAAATTGTAACGCTTGTCGGCGAATCCTTTGTCGGTGACGCCTTTTCGTACACGCCTGTAACCTTATCCGTATAAGCAAGCACCATATTCAAATCTTTACAATAGTAAATAATATCGTTAAGCTGAATTTCTGACGCGTCAACTTTATTACCGCTTCTCATTACCGTTGTCGAACCGTTTGTATCGAAGTTCGCGATCCAATTTGAATTTGTAACCTTGACCGGTCCTTCCATATTACCCTTTTCATAGCTTACGTAATCAACATTACTTCCGTCCATCTTGACATAAAGAATGTCGCCCATTGCCATTTCATTCTTTACAGCACCGTATGTACTCTTATTCTTATCTTTGTAACAAGTTGTGCCGTCTGTTATATCAATCTGTTCAAAACTGCCGTTTTTATAACATATAACTGCATCTGAAAGAAGTGAATAGATTACATATTTATCAAAGCTGTCCGTACCGGTTTCACTGTCTTTTTCAATAAGCATTGCATAGTCAACAGAACCGTTTGAATTTTTAAACAGCTTGAATGTATCGCCTTTTTCGGCTTGCATTGCGGCATTTTCGTATGTAAGTGCCTGTGACTTGTAATATGTAGTTGTGTTTGAATTGATGTTATACATATCGCCGTCAAGAATTATATCTGAACCGATGACGTTTGAAACGGTGTATTCTTCAACTTGCTGGTCACGCGGTGTAAATGACACAAAATCTTCATCGTTCTTTACGACAATATCGCCTTTTCTGCCGACATAATCACTGTTAAAATTACCGTCAAATTCAAATGTTCCGGCTGTTGTATAGATTTTATCAGTACCAAGTGAGCTGTCCTCGTTGTGTGACGCAATAATCGTAACACCCTCAATAACTTTACTGTCAAACACTGAAGTTATAAGTTTGCTTTGATTATCTTTGATTTTTGTGTCAAGTGTATTGTAAATAAGTCTTGCAACCTGACGTCTTGTAAGTGCCTCGCCTTGCTCGGCATTTACGTTCTTTGTAATTTCAAGACTATTTGCAAGTCCCATTTGACCGTAAGGCCATGAATCGCCAAAATCCTGTGTTGTGTATCCAAGCACCTTTAATACCATTGTAAGTGCCTCTTCATATGATACCGTATTGTCAGGTCTGAATGTTGAATCAACATATCCCTCCGCAATTCCAGCTGATACAGCGGCCTTTATGTAAGGCGCTGACCAGTGAGTATATGTAACATCTTTAAAAGGTGATACTTTTAAACCTGTTGCTACTGTATCTTTGTAGCTTGATGACGCTACCGCAATTTTTGCAAATTCCGCTCTTGATACATTATCATCAAGTCTTAAATTGCCGTCATCATCGCCGACCATTATATTAAGTTCCGACAAAAGCGACATAATATCTTCGTCATTGTTCCAGTCTGCCAATGCAGGCAAAGTCGATAATGACATAGCCGCCGCCAAAACAAAAGAAATTATTTTCTTCATAACTTACTTCCTTTCCGTATATGTTATAAATCCGAGAAAATCTCAGTCCGAGAGAAAATCATTCGCATTGCTGAGTTATCAATCATAACGTAACGCATCTATCGGATTTAATTTGGCTGCTTTTTTAGCAGGCATATAGCCGAAGAACACACCTATCATCGCCGAAACCGTAAACGATACTACAATAGATGTCGGGGTCGGTAATATATCCATCCCCAAAAGTTTACCTGCCAGTATTGCCAAGAGCGAGCCTACAATAATACCGATTACACCGCCCAAACAACTAAGCATACCCGCCTCAATAACGAATTGAGAAAGTATATCTTTCTGCTTTGCACCAAGCGATTTTCTGATACCTATTTCCCTTGTACGTTCCGTAACCGACACAAGCATAATATTCATAATACCGATACCGGCAACAACAAGCGATATAGCCGCGATTGCGATAAGCATAAGTTCCATTTTATCAAGAATATCGGTTACACTGTCTGCCATGGACTTCATTGATGTTACAGTATAGTAATCACTGTCGCCTATATCTTTATCACAAAGTGCTTCTAAAAGCAAAACCGCTTCCTCAACCTTTTCCTGGTCAACCGCATAGACAACATAGCTGCTTACGGTTGATGTACGGTTTGTGTATGACGCCAAAGTGTACGGTATATACACACAGTTATCCGAAGAATTTTCTGTCGAGTCGTCCTGTTCTTCAAGTATTCCGACAACTTCATACGGCGTACCCGTTATTTGAATAGACTTACCGAGTGCGTCACCGCCGAAAACTTCTTTTGCTATATAAGTACCGATAACGCAGACTTTCTGCTTTCTCTCAACGTCAACATATGTAAGCTCACGTCCGTATGTAATATTATACTTTTTCATTCCGAGATAGTATTCGTTTACACCTGTTGCCTGTGTTGAAATTGTATCACTGCCGTTTTTTATAAATGCAGGCATTGAAACTGTCGGTGACTGACCTGCAATAATATCGGAATGTTCTTCCGCAAGCTGTTCCATTTCTTCAGGCTTTACTTCCTTTGTCGCGGAACGGTCTTGAATTGAAACATTGATTGATTCAATACCCATTTCTTCAAATGCGTCCGTTATTTCCGATGTCATTCCCGACATAAGACTTACAAGCGCAATAACCGCCGTAATACCGATTATAATACCGAGCATTGTAAGTATCGAACGCATTTTGTTGCCGACAATACTTGACATTGCCATCTGAAAACATTTCCAAATACTCATAATCAAGTCGCCCCCTTTGCTCTTTCATCTTCGGGAGCCTCTTCTCCGGCACCGTGCTGATTCATTACTGTTACGTCACCCTCTGCCGGACCGTCATAAACGATACGTCCGTCTGTTATACGAATGATACGTTTTGCTTTTGCCGCTATCGAGTTATCGTGAGTGATAAGAATAATCGTATTACCCTCCGCATTAAGTTTCTGCAAAAACAGCATTACTTCACGACCTGTACGCGAGTCAAGTGCACCTGTCGGCTCATCGGCAAGTATTACCGACGGATCGCCTGCTAAAGCTCTTGCTATTGACACTCTCTGTTGCTGACCACCCGAAAGCTGTGTCGGGTGGTTTTTCGCTTTTGATTTAAGTCCTACTCTGTCAAGTGAAGCAAGTGCTCTTTTCTCTTGTTCCGCGTCGCTAAGTCCCGCATACAAAAGCGGCAGTTCAACGTTTTCCAATACTGTTAATTTCGGCAGTAAGTTATATTGCTGAAATATAAATCCAAGCATTTTATTTCTTACATCAGCCAATTCATCTTGACTGTAATTATTAATTTCTCGTCCGTTTAATCTGTAAACACCCTTTGTTGCCACGTCAAGGCAACCTATAATATTCATACAAGTAGATTTACCACTACCCGACTGACCTACTATCGCAACAAATTCGCCTTTGTTTATGGTCAGAGATATTCCGTCAAGTGCGTGAACTTCCGTATCACCCATATGATAAATCTTATAAACATCTTTCATTTCTACCAATGGAGGCATTTTACTTCACCTCCGCTTTATCTTCCGCCCGGCATTCCGCCACCGCCGCCGGACATACCTCCGCCGCCTGGCATTCCGCCGCCACCGGACATTCCGCCGCCTGACATTCCGCCGCCGGGCATTCCGCCCATATTGCCATTAGGAACTACATACATTTCTTGAGCATTTTGAACACCGAATGACGCATTCGCACTTGACGATTCTGTGTCAAGCGTTCTAACCCGGTCTTTTTCTGTTAAACCCGACTTGATTTCGATATAGTCTGTATCGTTAATTCCTGTTTCAACCTGAATTGCACGGTAACCGTCCGGTACATCTATATTAGTAGGTACACTTTCTTTAGCTGCCGAATTTTCATCCGATTTATCACCGTTCGGTGTATCGCCGCTTACAATCGGCATACCGCTTGACTGCGGCTTATCGTCCTTATCATCGGCTTTCTTCTTATCGTCCGTTTTACCCGATTTATCTTTATTACCCTTTATAATATCCGTAACATCATTTTCGTGAGTTGTTCCGTCGTCCTTTACAAATACAATATTGCCTCTGTTTACACTGTTTACAGGTACTGCAATTACATTGTCAGCCTCTTCAACAACAATTTCAGCGTCAACATTCATACCAGGCAACAAATCACCGTAATTTTCTATTTGAATTTCGATAGTGTATGTTGTTACACCGTTTTCGTTTACACCGTCTACAGGAACTTTTGTAACCACACCTTCAAATTCACCCTCTACCGCGTCTGCCGTTACAGTAGCTTTTTGACCTGTCTTAACAAGTGCTATTTCCGTTTCGTCAACGTCAATAGAGAATTTAACGCTTGACAAATCATAAATTACACAAAGCGGATCTGTTGCATTTGAAGAATCTATCGTATCGCCTGCTTTTGAGTTTTTCTTAACGACTGTACCCTCAATCGGAGCTTCTACAACATAATCGTCAACTGCGTCCTGTGCTTTTTCAATACCAAGTTCGGCATCGTCAAGTGCAAGCTGTGCGTTCTTTATGCTTGAATCCTGTGAGAAAGTATCGTTTTGCAATACTTGCTTTTCAAGTGCCAAAACCGCATCATTATATGAAAGCTGTGCATTGCTCATTGTCGAGTTTTGATTATCATACTTAACATATCCGACTTTTTGACCGCTGTAAACAGAATCTCCTACCGCAATATTAAGATTTTCAAGTGTGCCTGATGCCGTTGATGTTATTGTTCCCTCGCTTACATATTCAAATTGTGCCGTATTTGCACAAGCAACTCCGTTTATTTCCGCACTGCCGTAATCATTTGTTGTAAGTGCGCCCGGATTTGTGACTTCAACCGTTACATACACAACTTTAGCGTGTGCGTCTGTTGAAACGGCTGACGATGATTTTTCTTTAACAGTTCCGTAAATCGTATCGCCCGAACCTATAACAGATACTGTTGCGGCTGCGCCTGTCTGAATACTTTCGGCATCAACTTCATTAAACGGTATTCTCAGTTTCATATAAGAATCGTCATACAATGTTGCAACCGTTGCACCGGCATTGATATGGTCACCTTCTTTTACGGATAATTCTTTAACTTTACCTGCTGAATTTGACTGTATGTATTGATTGTTTTTAGTATCGTTAAGCGAATTTAATGCCTTTGTCACTGCATTTTGTGCAGACTTTGTACCGATATTGTTTGAAGAAACGGTCTGTGCCTTTTGCTTTACTGCGTCAACATATGCCTGTTGTGCTTTTGCAAGTGCATTTTTTGCCGTACTCAAAGAATTTTGAGCGTCACTGTCCTCAAATTGATAAAGCTTATCACCTTTCTTAACAACGTCACCCTCTTTGAACGTATCACTTGTTATATCGCCCGACTTGATAGTTGTTACTTTATACGAATCATTCGGCTCGATAGATGATGAACCTGTGATTGTATTTGTGATAGTACGACGTTCAACCGGCGAATCGGTATACATAACTTTTACGGCACTGTTGTTTTTAGACTTTATAATAAGTCCCGAACATATACCTGCAAGTATTGCTATTACAAGAATAATTATAAGTAATTTCTTGCCTATCTTAAACTTACCGATAAAGAACTTCTTGTTTTGCTTGTCATATCCAATGAATTTCTTTTTCGGTTTCTTTTCTTCATCACTGTTGTCATCATCATCTGAAAATCCAGATATTTCTTCAAAAGTGAGTTCGTCTGCATTTGTATCTTCTGTGTTAGATACTTCTGCTTCACTTTCCAAAAGCTTTTGCTCCTTTTCAGAAGTAAAATCTCCCATATTTCTTGCCTCCTGCACCTTTATATTTTTAAACTTATCTGCTCTGCGACTTTAGTTAATTTATCGCAAAACATTTTAAGGTCTGCTTCATCTACATCTCTGAAACATTCCTGTAAGTTTCTGATTATAACTTTCCTTTGATTTTCATATGCTTTTCTGCCCTCGTCAGTAAGAACTATATAACTCTTACGCTTATCGGTTGTATCCGATATACTTTTAACCAAGTTTTTTTTCTTCAAAGCCTTTATGCTTTGAGAAATAGCCGCCTTACTGACTTTTAAAATGTCACTCATCATAGTGACCGTCATCATTTTTCCGTCATTTGCGGACTGAGTAAGTAAATTCAACATCATATAATCGCCCCTTGACATTTCCTCAAAAGGACACTTTGAAAGAAACCACAGCTCCATCCTGCTTACGATTTCCCAACATTGAAGAAACATTTCTTCTTTCACCGTGTATCCCCCCACACACCGTAATATTAAATTTTGTTAATTTACTTAACTATTTTACCACCACAATTATTCAAAGTCAATATTTACACTTTTGATACAATATGAATTTACACTTTATTCACATTTCATTTGAATATTATTAACTTTTAGTATATAATAACTATATCATAATTGTACGAGGTGATATTAAGTGAAAAAAACATATATTGATACGGCTATGGAACGTATCGCACCTGATTTAATACTTAAAGGAGGAAACGTTGTCGATGTTTTTTCGGGCAGAGTTATTAAAGCCGATGTTATTATAAAAGACGGTATTATCTGCGGTGTCGGTTCATACAGCGGTGAAAACGAACAAGACGTTTCCGGCAAATATATTATGCCGGGTTTTATCGATTCGCACGTTCATATTGAATCATCTATGACGCAGCCGTCCGAATATGCAAAGGCAGTTATGCCTCACGGTATTACAACCGTTATTGCCGATCCTCACGAAATAACAAACGTATGCGGTGAAGACGGTCTTGAATTTATGTTAAAGTCTGCGAAAAATATTCCGCTTGACGTAAATCTTATGTTGCCGTCATGTGTACCTGCAACACCTTTTGAACATACAGGTGCTAATCTTGACGCAAAAACCACTCAAAAACTTGCGTCTAAATTCTTCGGTATCGGTGAAATGATGAACTATCCCGGTATTGTTTCAGGTGATGATGAAACGCTCGGTAAGCTATGTCTTGACATCATTGACGGTCACGCACCTTTGCTTTCGGGTCATGAGCTTGACGCATATGCAAGTGCCGGTATAAAAACCGACCACGAATGCAGTGTCATTGAAGAAATGGCCGAAAAGATAAGCAAAGGTATGTATATTCTTCTTCGTGAGGGTACGCTTTCACTTGACGTTGCCAAGCTTATCAAGGGCGTAACCCCTTATACGCTAAGACGTTGTGCGTTTTGTACCGATGACAGATTTGTCGGCGAAATTATTCGTGACGGCAGTATTGACCACTGTATCAGAAAAGCCGTTTCACTCGGTCTTAACAATATTGACGCAATCATTATGGCAACGCTTAACGCTTGTGAAATCTACGGTATGAAGAATAAAGGGGCAATCGCTCCGTCATACGTTGCCGATATTGTCGTTGCCGATGATTTGAATTTAAGTTCAATATCACAAGTCTATAAAAACGGCAAACTTGTATGCGAAAACGGTAAAGCATTGTTTGAATGCGAAACAGTTGACAATTCAAAAGTTACAAATACCGTTCATCTGCCGAAAATATCAGCCGACTTCTTCAAAACTGATGTTAAAGACAAATTTGACGCTATTGAACTTATACCCGAAAGTATTATCACAAAAAAGGTTACTGTATCGTATTCCGACAGTCTTTCTAAAGTATGCGTTATCGAACGTCATCATAATTTAGGTACAAAGGGTATCGGATTTGTAACCAATTACGGAATTACAAACGGTGCTATCGCCACTTCTATCGGTCACGACAGCCATAACGTAATCGTTATCGGCGATAATGACAGCGATATGGCACTTGCCGTAAATACTCTTGCTACAAGCGGCGGTATTGCGGTTTGTTCAGAGGGTAAAGTTATCGCATCAATGACTCTTGATATTGCGGGACTTATGTCCGTAAAATCAGCCGATGAAGTTACAAGAGAACACGATAACCTTTACAGCGCCGCAAAAGTACTTAATATAACAGATAAAATCGATCCGTTTTTGTCACTTGCATTTTTGCCGCTACCGGTAATCCCTGAAGTTCGTATTACCGATTCGGGACTTTTCGATGTTATTAATTTTAAATTTGTGGAATGATGTTTTATTTCTCAGGGGCGATCATTGGTCGCCCTTTTTCTGTTCCTCTATCACCACCCCTCAGTCGACTCTGTCGACAGCTCCTCTCACGGGGTGCCTTACTAATACCTCTCCTTGATGAGAGGTGGCACGCAGTGTCGGTGTAGTGGCTTTGTAGTTGCCTTATTTATTAATTTGTTGCACCTGTGTCGGTTGTGTCATCCGTTGTTTTTTGTCTGTGACCGCCGCCGAAACCCGAATTTGACTTTGTTCCTATCTTCGTTATACTGCTTTCAATTTCGGCACTTCCGACTTCTTCACCGCTTGCGTAAACCGTATACATTTCACCTGTTTTAAGTTTATCCGATGAGTACACAATCTTACTTCCGCCTTTAACGGCTGTATACTCAGCGATTGTCTTACCGTTTGAATCAGTTATCTTAACTTCATCACCCGCGGAAATCTGCGAAGTTGTGTATGCCAAAATTACGTTTTGATCAGAGTAACTGTTTGGACTTTCGTCCATGCCGCTGCCGCTTACACCTATAATTGTACCGCCGTTTACTATAAACGCACCGTCTGTATCAAAAGCACTTTCTGCACCCGTTGCCTGTGCGTCAACCGTAATAGTACCGCCATTGATGAACAATGAACCGTTTGAATCAATACCGTCTGCGTCGGCAACTATTTTAATATTACCGCCGTTGATTTGAATATGATGTTCACTGTCCTGTTCATTACCCTCGGCTTGTTGCATATTCGGAGGTGTCATTTGTCCGCCGTTTTGGTCGCTTGACATATCCGGCGGTGTCATTTGATTACCGTCCTGTCCGTCACTGTTTTGTCTGCCAATTTTACCTCTGTTGTCCTGCTGACCGCCTTGCATATTAGTACCGCCGCCGAAACCGCCGTTTTGATTTGCACCTGTACCTCCTGAATTCAATCCGTCATCACTTGCAGTTATGTCAATATTACCGCCGTTTATCGTCAAAATCTTCTTACTTTCAATACCCTCGGTTGATTTTGTTATCGTTATATCACCATCATCAATCGTTACATCACCATGACATGATATACCTTTTTTACTCTCCGACGATAAATTAAGTGTACCGCCCGTAATATTTATATCAGACGTACAATGAATAGCATGGTCTGTTGAATTAACTGTAACTTCACCGCCCGATATATCAAGCATCCAATCCGCTTTTATACCTTTGCTTGAAGTATCGTCACTGTCGTCACTTTCTTCTGTTTGCGTAAATTGATTATTATTCATTTGTTCACGCATTGATTGAATTTCATCATCTGTCATTTGTAACGAATCTTTCATTTCACCTCGACCGCCGAAGTCATTAGATGTACTTGCCTTAACCTCGCCTGTTGTCGTAACATTCACTTCACCGCCCGATATATCAAGTATTTCTTCCGCTTGAAGTCCGTCACCCTCTGCAGTAACATTTACAGTACCTCCGCTTATCGCAAGTGTGTCATTTGCATGAATACCGTCATTTTTTGCATTTACGTTAATATTTCCGTTACCGATTTCAATGCTGTTACTGCTGAAAATACCGTGATTATAATTTCCATTTACGGTAAGTGAGCCACTGCCCTTAATTTCAAGATTATCTCTTGATGTTATACAGCCTTTTTCATTTTCATCACCACTTGTATAATTTTCTCCGTCCGTCAAAGTATTTTCGGTGTTGTCCGTCAAAGTGATATAAGCCTTGTCGACATTCTTTACATATACAGCCGAACCGTTTTTATTTGTAAGACTCATACCCGACAAACGAAGTTTAACTTTTTCTTCGGTGTCAATAACAATTTGACCGTCATCAAGTGTGCCTGTGACTTCAAAGTCACCGCCCTTTGAAATTGTTATAAAGTTATCCGATACGCTTATACCGTCACCTGTAACTTCGACATTGTCAAGATCAACCGTTCCTGTGTTGTTTTTCCAAGACTCGTCCTCATCATCTTGCGGAGTGGTTATTGTAACTGTGTTGTTCTTTTCATTCCACTCAACATCAAGTCCGAGCATATCGCTTATTGCACGAATCGGAACAAGTGTTCTTCCGTCCTCGATTATAGGTGAAACATCAAATGAATATGTTTCGTCATTCTTAGTCATATCACTGCTGCCGATAGTCATTTGTATAGTCTTTGACTTTTTCTTTGCGATTATCGTCTGTGTGTCGCTGTCCCATTTAACCTTTGCACCGAATGTTTCAAATATGGTACGCATAGGAACCATTACTCTGTCATCTACGATTTCAGGCTGAACGTCAAAGCTGATATTTTCACCGTCATATGTAACCGTAATATCATTGCTTTTTGCCAAAACACATCCGCTGCCGATTGTTGCGGTAATTGCAACTACTGCTGCTATACTTATCATCTTTTTCTTTAATCCGATATTCATTCTTATTACCCCTTTCCTTTATGTTGATTTCATTATACATTTAGTTTCTTAAATAAACCTTAAAGGAAGAATTTTATTTATGAATATTTTGTTAATAAAAAAAATGGCTACAAATATGTAGCCATCTCAAATTGCAGACAAAACCATAATGGTTTTGTCTACTTTATTTTAGGGTGTTTGAGGTGCTAACCTCATTGAAAATCATTTCTGGCGACCTGTGCGGCAGAAATGGCTTAAAATCTAAAGTTTCGACTTTGGAGGAACTTTATGA
>ERZ772858.2592-NODE-2592-length-13054-cov-6.404723_pt1 | contig 13054 bp, 10 predicted proteins | sample MGYA00512136_ERZ772858 | MGnify/ENA primary metagenome ERZ772858 (study PRJEB29015, sample SAMEA2737726) | human gut metagenome | biome: human gut; feature: human-associated habitat; material: faeces | place: China | collected 2012 ...
ATCCGAGCAGCAAAAAGCTGCGGCCAACAGGCCGCAGCTTTTTTCATGTTCCGCTGATGCTCAGCGGCCGCAGATATCTTATCCGAACAAAACACAGAACCGACCACCGGCACGCACCGTTGGGCTCCGATTGCCCTCAGCTGCGCACGCCGACGCCGGTCCTGCAGCAATGGAAGTGCTTGCAGAAAGGCAAGCATAAATACATAATGAGCATACTTCGTTGTGCTTGCCAAGAAATTCCGCCGAAAAGAAGGCGTTCCGAAATTTAGAAAATGCACCTGCCGCTTGTACGCCAGGTGCGAATGTAGTATCATCGTTTTGCAGGAATCGACTGGATTCCGCACAAATCGGCAGTTTCGTCATCTGCTCTTTCACGGGAGGAGTCAACCATGCAGGTCTACTTGAGTGAACACATCGCGCCGTCGGCGTATGCAAGGCTTGCGCGCCATTTCGAGATCGTGGACAATTTCGACCACCCCGAGCAGCTCGCTGCCATGATCATCCGCCGCGCGGTTGTGCCGCGCTCGGTCATCGCGCGCGCGCCGAACCTGAAGGTCATCGCCATGCATGGCGTCAGCCGCGACACGATCGACACCGAGGCCGCCGCCGAGTACGGCGTGCCGGTGCCGAATGTGCCGGGCCTCGGCGCACCGGCCGTCGCGGAGCTGGCCGTGGCGCAGCTGCTGGCGCTCAACCGGCAGCTGAAATTCGTCAACAACGGCCTGTGCGCCGGGCGCTTCGACCACTTCGGCGCGGAGGAGTTCGTCTGCCACGAGATGACCGGCCGCACGCTCGGTCTTGTCGGCACGGGCAACATTGCCCACCGCGTGGCGGATATCCTGCGCGCGGCCTTCGACGTGCGCGTCCTGTGCTGGAATCCGCGCCGCACGGCCGCCGAGTGTGCCGCCTGGGGCTATGAACAGGTCAACACCCTGCCGGAGCTCTTCCGCCGCTCGGACTTCGTGAACGTGAGCATCACGCTCTGCGATGCCACGCGCAACCTCATCAACGCGCCGGTGCTCGCCGCGGCGAATCCGGACCTGCTGCTCGTCAACACCTCGCGCGGCGGCATCGTCAACGAGCACGATCTCTACGTCGCCCTCACCACGGGGCAGATCCGCGCCGCGGCGAGCGACGTGTTCGTGCACGAGCCCCCGGCGTGTGATGACCCGCTCATCCATCTGGATAACTTCATCGCGACCTTCCACATCGGCGGCAGCACCTACGAGTCGCTCGAGCGTGTGAGCAACCGCGCCGTGGACTATGTGTTCGCGTACACCGGTGTGCCGGAGCAGAAGGAGGTCATCGGATCCTGACGGGGTCTCCCCGGTGTAAGGGCCGCGGCAGAAAGCCCCGGAGCATTTCTGCTCCGGGGCGGCTGCAAACCAGATCAGTCGATCGGCATGGTCAGGGAGTTTGCGATCTCCTGCACGATTTCCTGTGCTTTGTACTCCTTGCAGATGCCGAGAATTTTCGCAGTCAGTTCCAGAGCGCCATACAACATAGTCCGTTTACCCCTTTCGTCAGATTTCCAATGCCGCCGCACACATTCGACGACACCGGATGGTTGATATTACCGGTTACAAGGCCATAATACCCGAAAAACGTGAAAAACGCAACGGACAAATAACGAAGAATGTAACGTTTGGCTGAAATTCGCAACCGTTTGTCATTTTTTCCGTACCACCGGCGGCTGCAGCCGTTTTCTGTGCGCTTCGATGCTGCGGGCTGTGTAGGGCACGCGGGAAGCATCCGTTTTTCCGACAAAAAAATCCCGGAGCCGAAGCTCCGGGATTTTCCTATGCTGTTTTTACATGGCGAGCCAGTTCGGCAGCGCATCGGAGATCGCATCAACGATCGCCTTCGCCTTCTCTTCGCCGCACTTACCGAGAATATCGGAAGCGATGCCAAGACCAGTCTGAATAAGACCCATGTTACTTTACCCCTTTCATTAGATTTCCAACGCCGTCCCACACAATAGACGACATCGGATGGTTGGTATTGCCGGTTACAAGCTGTATTATAGCAAAAAACGGTCAAAACGCAACGGACACATATATGCTATGTGTAACATTATGTAACGTTTTGAGTGAAATTATTAAGAACGGCAGAGCGGATTTGTTTTCAAATGCAATGATTGTTACATTACCTGACATTTCGACAGCTGTATGGATAAAACTGCACCGGTTGTCGATTTTCATGGGTAGAATCGGCGTTATGGAAACCATTTTTCCACATTGCCAACAGAGTTTTCAACATAAATGCAGTGCAATTAACGAAGTTATGTTAACATTGAGCCGTTTTCCGTCGCCTGTTCCGGCCTCTGCAGGTCGGGCACATGTGTCCGCTGCTGCCGCACATTTTCTGCCCGGCGGCCGCCGGCTGCGCGCGCAAAAAACCCCGGGAGCACACGGCTCCCGGGGCGGATGGTGATGCAGTTTGCGTGCCGGCTCACTGGCCGATGAGCTGGCAGTAGCGCATGATGATGGCCGAGGCCTGCGCGCGCGTGGCGCTGCCCTGCGGCGCGAGGTAGGACACGCCGCCGGATCCCATGCCGGAGATCAGGCCATTGCCCACGGCCCACGACATGGCGGTATAGGCCCAGTTGGCGACGCTGCCGGCGTCGGGGAAGGTGTTGAGCGAGGCGGCGTTTCCGGTGAATTCCGGTGCGAACTTGGCCGTGTAGCCGTAGAGGATGACGGCCATCTGTTCGCGGGTAATGACGTCGTTGGGCGCGAACGTGCTCGCGCTCGTGCCGGCGACGATGTCGTTGGCGTAGGCCCAGGCGACGGCCTCGTAGAACCAGTCGCCGGGTGCAACGTCCGTGAACGGCAGGTAGTAGTTGCCGTAGTCGGTCTTATCGCCGGAGAGGTTATAGAGGATCTGCACGATCTGGGCGCGCGAGCAGGCCATGTCCGGGGAGAACGTGCCCACGCCGGTGCCGACCATGAGGCTGCGGCGTACGCAGTAGTCGATGCCCTCGTGCGACCAGTCGCTCGGGCCGGCCACGTCACGGAAGCCGTAGCTCGGGCAGCTCGGGCCGCCGGGGCAGACGGTGCTGCCGCCGGTGGGCGGGATGACCTCTTCCTTCGTCAGGCCGCAGATGGTGCAGGTGTAGGTGCGCACGCCGGGGGTGGTGGCGGTCGGCTCCGTGGTCACTTTGCCCGCGTCCCACTTGTGCGTGTGTGCGCCGGTGGCGGGGATGGTCTCGGTCTTGACCTCGCCGCAGACGGTGCAGGTATAGGTGCGCACGCCGGGGGTGGTTTCGGTCGGCTCGGTGGTCACGGTGCCGCTGTCCCACTTGTGGCCGAGCGCGGGCTTGCTGTTGCGCTTTTCGGTCGCGCCGCAGCCGCTGCAGGTGGTATAGAGGTCGTAGCCGTCCGTCGTGCAGGTGGGTGCCACGTTCTTGGTGAACTGATAGTCGTGCACACCCGTCGCGGGGATGGTCTCGGTCCGGGTCTGGCCGCAGACGGCGCAGGTGAACGTGCGCACGCCGGGGGTGGTCTCGGTCGGCTCCGTGGTCACCTTTCCGTTATCCCACGTGTGCGCGCCGGTGGCGGGGATCTCCTTGGTCGAGACGACCTCACCGCAGTTGTCACAGATGGTCTCGGTGCGGCCGGCCTCCCCGCAGGTGGCGGGCACGGTGTTCTCGTGCGTGCCGTAGCCCGTGTGCAGGCACGCGCCCTTGCTGCTGACGGTGTAGCCCTGCCATGTGCCGTCGGCTTCGAGCGTCCAGCCGTAGACCGGGTCGGGGTTATAGTGGATGGTGACGATAGCGGGCTCAAAGCTGTGCTCGGCCGCGCCGGCGGGCTGGACCGTCGGGGGCGCGCCGTAGCAGCGCACGTCCCCCAGCGCGGTGCAGCCGGTGAACGCGTTGTGGCCGACGCTCGTCACGGTGCCGGGCAGCTTCATGTCTTTCAGCGCGGTGCAGCCCTGGAAGCAGCCGTCGGGGATGGCGGTCACGCCGGCGGGCAGCGTCACATCCGTCAGCGCGGTGCAGCCGGTGAAGGCGGACGCGCCGAGCTCGGTCACCGTTGCGGGGATGGGCGCAGTGACGAGTGATTTGCAGCTTTCAAACGCGAGATCGCCGATGGCGGTCACGGTGCCGGCGTATTTGACGTTCAGCAGCTTCGTGCAGTCGGCAAAGCACTTGCCGGGCACGGCCGTGATGGCGGCGGGCAGAGTGGTGTTCGTGAGGCTGGCGCAGGTGTCGAATGCGCCGCGGCCGAGGCTCTGCAGCCCGTCAGGCAGCGTGACGGCGGTGAGCCCGTTGCCCGCGAGGCCGAAGTCGCCGATCTCGGTCACGCTCTTGGGGATGGACATACCCGTGAGCGCGGAGCACATGGCGATGCCGTAGCGGCCGATGCGCGTCACGCTCTCGGGCAGTGTGACCTGCGTGGCGGCCGGCAGGCAGAACAGGGCATAGTCGCCCACGTTCGTGACGCCATCGCCAATGATAACCCTCTTGAGGTTGCCCTTGATGTCAAAATCAATCTCGGAGATAGCGTTCATGCCGAGCGCCTCATAGTTCCACCACGGCGCGAGGTTGCCGTTGGGGAAGTCGAAGTCCGGCATGGCGCCGGTGCCGGTGATGGTGAGTGTTTTGCTCGTGAACGTGGATGTGACCTTCCAGTGCAGGCAGTTGTTCACACCGAAGTCGCCCGAGGTGGCCGCGGTCGTAAAACTGCTGATGATGGCATCCGTGTCGAGATCCGGGATCTCAAACTCCTCCTTGAGCTGCTTGATCTTCTCTTTGATGATCTTCTCGGCGATCTCCTTCTTTTTTGCCTCAAAGTCTTCAAAGATACCGGCCGATGCGTTCACGGTCAGGCCGGAGAACAGTCCCACGACCAGAACCAGACACAGCGCCAGCGAGAGCACGCGCTTTTTCATCGTTTCTTCCTCCTTTGTTGTGATGCGTGTGTACAACCGTAATACCTATCTGTCGAAAATATACCATATGACTGGGAAAGTGTGCAATGGGTATCGCCGAAAAAACGTTTTGATCGTTACATTTTGTTGCGTTTGTGTAAATAAAATGTGTATTTTTTCGTGTCCGTGCGTGCGAGACCCGTTGCAAAAGCGGGGCGCGTCCTGTATACTGGCTGTGTAGACATATTTCCCCGTATGTCCATTCCAGGAGGGAGGAACCATATGAAAAAACGAGTGTTGTCGCTGCTGCTGTGCTTTGTGCTCGCGGCCGGATTGCTGAGCGTGTGCGCCCCGCCGGCGCAGGCGGGCACGATCGCGGATGCGTTTGAGCAGTTCATCCAAAAGCCCGGCCAGATCAAAAAGCTTTTCGGCAATGAGGTCGCCCATGGCGATTGCGGCCCCGCCGGGAACGAGGCCAGCGTACATTATAAAATTTACGAAGTCACGAACCCCACGGTCGTGCAGGACAACCCCTTCCTGCAGCAGATCTGGCAGATCCACGACTATCGCGAGGATGCGCAGTATTACGGCGTGTATATCTTCGGCGACGGCCCGATGGCGGACTACGCGGTCAAGGGTCAGAAAGCCCCGTGGATGGGCAACGTGGAGGTCACGGAGTATAACGACAAGGGGCAGAAGCTCGGCACGACCGTCGTGGAAAACCTCGGCGAGGAGTATCTGGCTCTGGCCTACATCGCCGGTGCGACCACCGAGGAGTGGGATGGGAAAAAACAGTCCTTCACCGGCGTCACGAACGTCGGCAACCGCGCCTTCAAGGACTGCCAGTACCTGACGTGCATGTTCCTCGACGACGGCATCACCACCATCGGCGATCGTGCGTTTTATGAGGACGAGTACCTCTCGGCCATCAACATGCCGCGCGATCTCGAGCTCATCGATCAGTACGCCTTCTACGGCTGCGACACGCTCACCTTCGTGCGCGCGGGCGCCTGCAGCCGCTTGCGCCGCATCGAGGATCACGCGTTTTACAGCTGCACCATGCTCGCCGAGCTGCGCCTGCCGAACGGCCTGACGTATATCGGCCCGTGGGCCTTCGCGTGGGACCGCATCCTCGGTCAGGAGGACACGACGCTCGGCCTGCCGTCGAGCCTGCAGGTCATTGACACGGGCGCGTTCGCGTTCGTCAACCACCACAAGAACCTCAACATTCCGGCCAACGTCACGCGCATCGGTGACTACGCGTTCATGTGCGATTATTATATGAACAACCTCACCTTCAGCCCCGGTGACAAGCCCCTCACGATCGGCAAGGCCGCGTTTGCCGGCGATAACCACATGAAGTCCGTCGATCTCTCCAACCGCGTCGCGCAGATCGACAAGTGCGCCTTTGCCGGCTGCGAGCTGCTCGAGGAGGCTTACTTCGGCGACAGGATCGACACGATTCAGGCCCGCGCCTTCACCAGTGTGGACGCCGCGCTGCAGTTCGCCATCAAGACTGTCCTCAACGGGATTCTCGACCCGGACAATCCGGATGGGAACGAAGAGCACGCGGATGATATTGCTGCGGGCCTGACCCAGATCGCAAAGATCACGCAGCTCAAGCGCGCCGTCTTCAAAAACGACCCCGCCAAGAGCATCTACGGCGCGGCGGATTCCAACCGCTCCTTCCCGGATGACTGCGTGGTCTATTACACGCAGGGCAGCCATACCTGGGCCGCCGCGCTCAAGGACGACGGCACGTGGCAGGGCTACAAGACCGGTCTCTGGCACGGCGACCACATCGCCCAGTTCGCCGACACGGTCGTCGACCCCACCTGCACGAAGCAGGGCTACACGCACCACGTCTGCACGGTGAAGGGCTGCACCTATGCCCCCGTGGACGACACCTATGTCGCCGCCACCGACCACACCTGGGTCAAGACGCAGACGAACCCGCCCGCCTGCACCGAGCAGGGCACGGCGTTTTACAAATGCTCGGCCTGCGGCGCGACCCGCACCGAGAAGATCGCCGCGCTTGGCCATGACCTGAGCCGCTGCGACCTCGTCCCGGACGCCACCTGCACGCAGCCCGGCCGCGCCGTCGGCACCTGCGCGCGCTGCGGCGTGAAGATCGATGAGGTCATCCCCGCCAAGGGCCATGACTACAGCTATAAGTCTGCCTCCAGCACGGAGCCGACCTGCACCGAGTCCGGCCGCTATCAGGGCACCTGCCCGCGCTGCGGCAAGGAGTATAACGACACCATCCCCGCTCTCGGCCACGACTGGGGCGAGTGGGTCGTCGCGCAGGAGCCGACGGCCGAGACCACCGGCTACCGCTATCACCTCTGCGCCCGCTGCAACACGCGCGAGGGCGAGGACATCCCGAAGCTGCGGGACCATACCTGGGATTCCGGCATCGTGACCACGAAACCGGACTGCATTCATGCTGGTGTCCGCACCTATACTTGCACGGACTGCGGCGCGACGAAGACGGAGACAATCCCTGCAACGGGTGAGCATACGTTTGTTACCAAGGAGATTCCGGCCACTTGCACGACGGGCGGTTATATCCAGTGCACATGTAGTGTCTGCGGCACGACACAGCGATATGACGCTTCAGAACCGCTGGGACACAAATGGAACAGCGGGCAAGTGACAACGAAGCCGACAGAAGATATGGCAGGTGTCCGCACCTATACCTGTACTGTGTGCGGGGATACCAAAACGGAGACGATTCCGGCGACCGGTGTGCATGTGCATACTTGGCAGCTGACAAAGCATGTTCCTGCAGCTTGCACGGAAGATGGTTATGACCTGTATACATGTGCAAAATGCGGAGCTGTAGAACACCGCAATGAAGTGGCGGCGTTTGGCCATAAGATGAATGCAGGAGAGGTCGTTATTAAGCCGACTGCAACAACATCCGGGGTTCGAGTTTATACTTGTTCCGTCTGTGGAGAGACAAAGGCAGAAACCATTCCTGCTACTGGTTTGCCGTCTGTCTGCCCCGGCGGCCCGACCTGCCCAGGCTATGCCTTCCGCGACATGCCCGTGCCGGCCGACTGGTCGCACGAGGGCCTGGATTACTGCATCTACCGTGGCTACGTTGCCGGCACCTCGGCCAGCACCGTCTCGCCGACCGGCGTGTGTACGCGCGCCCAGCTCGTGAGCATCCTCTACCGCATGCAGGGCGAGCCCACGACCGTCAAGGGCTATGAGCTTTCGAAGCTCCGCGCCCCGTTTAACGATGTGCCGCGCGGCCAGTGGTATACCGACGCCATCTGGTGGGCGAAGCTCACGGACGTCGTCGCCGGCACGAGCGCCACGACCTTTGACCCGGAGGGGGAGATCACGCGCGCGCAGCTCGCCGTCATCCTCTATAACTACACGCAGCAGTTCGCGCCCGGCAGCATCCCGGCGGCGGGCTCGCTCGCCGGCTTCCCGGATGCGGGCAGCGTCTCGTCCTGGGCGCGCACGGAGATGGCCTGGGCCGTCGGCAACGGCCTCATCTCCGGCACCGGCAGCGGCGGCGTTGCCTACCTCAGCCCGCAGGGCAGCGCCACGCGCGCGCAGGTCGCGGCCATCCTCATGCGCTTTGAGCAGGCCATGGCCTGAGCGCAGACCCCGAAAAGCAAAAGTCCCGGAAGCGTTTTCGCTTCCGGGACTTCTTTTTCCTGTTCGGTTTACATAACGATAATTGAAGTGACAACACACTGATTTTATGCGGCTTAGCCGGAACAAGAGTTTACATAACGCTTATCCCTTGCGCCCGCGCAGCATCGCCGCGATCGTCACGGCGTTGTAGCCGCTCTGCTGCCAGAGATCGTCGGGCACGGTGCCGCCGTTGCGCAGGATGAGCGTGATCTGCCGCCGCGCCTCGCTGCGCGCGGCTTTGGCTGCCTTTTCCTGCGCGGCCGCGTCCTTCTCGGCCGCGTCTTTCTCGTCCTTGGCCTTCTTGTCGGCGGCGGCCTTGGCGTCGGCCAGGTCTTTGGCCTGCTGCTGCAGCTTGCTGTCCGCGCGGGCGAAGTCCGCGTCGTCCATGTCGAGCAGCGCGGCGATCTGCGCCTTCGTCACGCCATCGCGGCTGTCGGCCGCGTCGAGCAGGCTGTCGATGGCACTCAGGCGCGTCTTGCGCTCGCCGCTGTAGCGCTCGTAGGCGAGCTGCGCCAGCTCCGGCAGCTTGCCCGCGAGCATTGCGCGGTAGTACCCGCCCGCTTGCTGCGCCGCCGCCACGGCCGCCGTCGAGGCCTGCCCGCCTGTCAGCGCGGCCGCCGTGCCGAGGGCGTTGGCCGCCGCGAGATCGGCCTGCCGCTCGTACTGCTGCCGGTAGGCGGCGTAGAGCTTGTCCGATGCCGGGTCGTAGTCAAATTCCTCGCCGAGCAGCGCGTCGAGCATCTGGTCGATGCGGTCCCGCTGCCCGGTCGTGCCGCGCTCAGACAGCAGCGACTCTGCCTCGCGGCGGTGCGTGTCGTCATAGTCCGGCACGTCCTCCACCGGCAGGTACTGCAGGTAGTCGTTCGTCTGCTCCTGATCGGTCATGCCCTCGCCGCGGATCTTCGCGTTGCGCTGCTGCTCGTAGATGGCGGCGGCCGCGTTGTCGCCGCGCTGGGCCGCCCGCTCCATGAGCGTGGCGTAGTCGGTATTCTTGTCGTATTTGTATTTTGTCGCCATAGGTTCTCCTTTCCTCAGTGCTGCGGTCCGGCGGCGGTCTCCGTGCGCGTGAGCGACAGCAGCCGCCACGCCCCCGTGCCCGTCAGCCGCAGGCGAAAGTGGTCGCACCGGCGCGGCAGCACCGGCAGCGTGACGGAGCGCTTCGCGCCCGCCGTCACGGCCGCGAGCGTGTGCCACTGTCCGTCGGAGTCATACTGCACCGCCGCCGTGATGCTTGCGCCCGCCTCCGCCTCCAGCCGCAGCTGCACGCGCAGCAGGCGCTTGCAGTCCGGGCTGCCGCTGACGAAGTCGCCCGTCTCGAGCATGCTCTGCATCTGCGCCGTGCTGCCGGTGCCGAAGCGCCAGATGCCCCGCGCGTCCTGTGCGTAGAGCGCGCCGCCGCGCCGGGCAAAGGCGCGCGCGTGAAAATCGTCCTCGCGGCTCCACAGGCCGCTGCGCGTGTCGTATGCGAACAGGTGCCAGGCGTTTTTCTCGTCCCGCGCCGAGAGATACCAGCGCGTGCCGTCCGTGCCTGCCGCTCCGTCCGAGAGCGTGCGCCCGAGCGCGTCGCCAATGCGCGTCGGCCCGACGGGGGAGAGGTAATAGAGCGTCTCCGCCGCCGTCACGAGCGTGCGGCCGGAGCCCTGCTCCGCGCCGAGCGCGGCCGAGGCCACGAGCTGGAAGTTGTCCGGCCGCGTGCCGTACAGCCGCCAGAGCCCCTCCGGCTTGAGGAACACCACGCCGCTGCCTGTCGCCGCGCAGCCGGAAAAATCGCCCGGCGCGCCGACGTCCACGCTCCACGCCGCCGTGGCGACGGCGCCGTTTTCGTCCGCCTCGTACCAGAACCAGCTCAGCGGGTCGCCCAGCTTCGTGCACCACACGGTGTCGTGCGCGCACGCCCAGAGCCGGTTGCCGTAGCTGCACGCGTGCTGCGCGTCGGGCACCCGCCGCGTGATCGTCACGCCGCTGAGCGTGCCCGCGCGCACGAACGTGTCCGGGTCGAAGATCAGCTTCGCGCCGTCGATGCCGCGCAGGATGTACGTGCCGTTGTTGCGCGCGTCGCCGAAGCCGCTGAGCGTCACGGCGTCGCCCACGCGAAAGCGCGTGCCCGCGCCGTCCGCCTGCAGCACGTTCGCGCGCCCGGCGTCGCCGGTGTCGTCGCTGCTGGCGAGCGTCACCGTGCCGGTCCAGCTCGGCTCGGCGCTGCCGAACGTACCGTCTGCTGGGCGGAACCAGATCTTGTCCGGCCAGATGAGCACCGTGCCGCCGAGCTCGGCGAACACCTTCGGCGTGTCCGTGAGCGTGCAGCCCGGCACGGCCTCGCCGTTGTGATACAGCGCCGTGCCCGCGCACCAGAGCAGCCCGTCCCCGGACGCGAACAGGCCGTTCGGTTGCCCGGTGCACGGGTAGCTGAGCGTGCGGCCCGGCCGCGTCGCGAACAGGGGGCTGTCGGCCGCCGAGCCGTTGATCATTTCGTAAATGCCGCCCTCGGGACAGGCCGGCCGGTGGTCGTAGCCGCCGAAGGCGGTCTGCACGTGCCGGACGGCGGCCATGCTCCGCGGGAATGTGGGTAGATGCATGCCTTGCCTCCTTACAGATCGAGCGGCTGCCCGTTGTGATACAGCTCGCCGCACAGGTCGATCTTACCGGCCGAGAGCTTCAGCTCCGGCACATCGCCGCGCGTCGCGGAGATCACTGCGCCGCTCTTGTGAAAGATGAGATATTTGCGCTCGAGGCTGTTCTCGCTGCCGATGTGCAGCGTGTCGGCCACGGTCGTGATGCCGTTGAGGTCGATCTTATCGGCCGAGAGCGTGACGCTGCTGCCGCCGTTGTTGATGGCGGCGACGATGGCCGCTGCGTTCACGCCGTCGGCGTCGGCCACGAGCGCGATGCGCGCGCCCTGGTCGCTCACGGTCTGTTCGAGCGCGGCGACATTGCCCTCGGCCGACGTCAGGCGCACATTCAGGGCGTTGGCGTCAAGGCTCAGCTGCGCGATGTCGCCGTCGGCCCCGTCGATGCGCGCGTGGATCGGCGAGACGAGCCGCGAAAGCGCCACGGCGTTGAAGTTTTCCGCGCCGAGGTTTGCCAGCGTGTACTGCAGCGCCTCGAGCAGGCGCGGCACAGTCTCCTCGAGCGCCGCGAGCCGCTGCTCCACGGTCTCATGGCCGGTGCGCTCCGGCAGCGGAAAGTCCAGCGGGGAAAAGTCCGTCATGCGTCACCGTCCCCTCCGCCGCGCTGCGACACGTCCGCGCGCAGCACGGCAATGGCCCGCACGAGAAATTGCGGCAGCGGCGCGCCGAGCGCCCCGGCGTTTTCGATCACGCTGCCGAGCTCTGTCAGCAGGTACCACGCCGTCACGAGCGGGCACAGCAGCACGTCATACTGCACGCCCAGCCCCGGCACGCTGCCCAGCAGCGCCCGCAGCGCAAAGTCCAGCAGCGCCGCCACGAGCACGCCAGCCACGCTGCCGGCCTTGTGCCACAGGCCCTCGCGGGCGCGGCGGCTGCTCCACGTGCCCGCGTGCAGGGCCGCAGCGCTGCCGGTGGCGTAGTCGAGCACCATGGCCAGAAACCAGGCGGCCGCCAGCCAGCCTGTCCAGCCCCAGAATGCCGTCAGCGCTGCGGCGGCCGAGGCGGCCGCCTTGATCGTTGTGAGTCTGTCCATTTATGTCTCCTTTGCTTCGTCGATCATCCGCTGGCAGACGATCATCGTGCGCAGCATATCCTCCGACAGGTCGAGCCTGCCGTCCGTGCCGCCTTTGAGCGCGCCGCAGTCGATGAGCCGCTGCGCCTCCTCCCGTGCCCATGCGGGCATTTCTGCCACGGTGTTGTAGCGTGTCATGTCTGTTTCCTCCTCCTCTTCCTTGGCCCCGGCCATTGCCTCGGCGACGGCGCGGCGGAATCCGTCCATCGTGTAGCCCATGCCGTAGGTGTCCCACAGATATGTCGGATCCGCGTGGTTGCTGGCCACGCCGCGGCGGTGCCCCTCCGCGTGGCCGATGATGACGCCGTCGGCCAGCGGGTCCAGCCCGTAAACCCCGCACAGGCGCGCAAACAGCGCCACGGCGGCGCGATACGTGCCAGTGATCTGCTCGGCCGCCTCGGCGTAGGGCACGCCCGCTGCGGGCTCCGTCATTTCGATGCCGATGTGGGTGCTGTTGGCCGTGCCCCCGCAGTGCCAGCCGCGCATCTCCCACGGCAGCGTCTGATACACCGTGTCGTCTGCCTGTACGAACGCGTGCACGCACACGCTCTGCCCGCCCGGCTGGTACTGGTCAAAGTACCGCGCCAGAACGGCCGCGTTAGGCTGCGGCGTGCCGATGCTGTGCAGCATCAGGCCCTGCGGCGTCAGCGGTGCAGCCACCTGATAGCACTTGTTCTTCGCCGTGAATGCCTCCACAATGTCGATGCTCATGCCGCTTCCTCCCATCCGTACACGCCCGGTGCGTGGACGTTTGCGTCGGCCGTGCAAATGTAGTGCTTGCCGCGATAGCTGACTTTGTCGCCCCGGTGATACGCATCGTGCGCGCCGG
>ERZ772858.2596-NODE-2596-length-13047-cov-4.248076_pt1 | contig 13047 bp, 9 predicted proteins | sample MGYA00512136_ERZ772858 | MGnify/ENA primary metagenome ERZ772858 (study PRJEB29015, sample SAMEA2737726) | human gut metagenome | biome: human gut; feature: human-associated habitat; material: faeces | place: China | collected 2012 ...
GCTGCCGGAGCGGTGCTTAAGCCGCAAGGCGGGAATTGTGCGGTGTTGCCTAAAGAATATTGTTTGCACAGCGACAACAGAAGCGGCGTTAAAATGTGATAACAAAGAGCAAAACGCGGAATAAAAAGCATGCCTACTAAGTGCGATAAATTTCCTGGAACGGTTGCACTGAATACGTGAAAATGATATACTATCATAGTAATAAAAAATAAGCTGGGTGTGTACCAAACTGTCCGGCGGTTGAAATGCTGGTGGGGCGGACAGTTTTTGCGGGACTGCAAGCAGGGTTCCGCCGCAGGCTTACGGGAGTGAAAAATATGAAAGTTGTAATTCTTGCCGGCGGCTATGGCACGCGTATTTCGGAAGAAAGCAAGTTCAAGCCAAAACCGATGATCGAAATCGGCGGTATGCCCATTTTGTGGCATATCATGAAAGAGTATTCTTACTATGGCTTTAATGATTTTGTGATCTGCGCCGGGTACAAACAGCATATGATCAAGGAGTGGTTTGCGGATTATTTCCTGCATACCAGTGATGTGACCTTTGACTTCACCCAGGGCAACAAGATGATCGTGCATGACCAGCACGCCGAGCCGTGGCGCGTGGCGGTGGTGGATACCGGCCTGAACACGATGACGGGCGGCCGCATCAAGCGGGTGCAGAAATATATCGGCAACGAAACCTTTATGATGACCTATGGTGATGGCGTCTGCGATGTGAACATTGCCGAACTGGTCAAGTTCCATAAGCAGCATGGCAAGCTGGCCACCCTGACCGCCGTTGTGCAGGAACAGCAGAAAGGCGTGCTGGATATCGGCCAGGATAACACTGTACAGGCCTTCCGCGAAAAGAGCATCAACGATGGGGCTATCATCAACGCGGGCTATATGGTGCTGGAACCGGAAGTGTTTGATACCATCAGCGGTGATGATACCATTTTTGAGCAGACCCCGCTGCGCGAGCTGGCAGCCAAAGGCCAGCTGATGAGCTATGTGCACCGCGGATTCTGGCAGTGCATGGATACCGAGCGCGAAAAAAGTATGCTGGAAAAAATGTGGGCGTCTGGCTGTGCGCCCTGGGAAGTGTGGAACCAACAATGAACTTGGAATTTTACCGCGGCAAACGCGTGTTTGTAACCGGGCATACCGGTTTTAAGGGCAGCTGGCTCTGCCGCATGCTGGTAGGGATCGGTGCGGTGGTAACGGGTTACAGCCTGGAACCGCCCACAACCCCCAACCTCTTCTCTCTGGCAGGGCTGGAAGGCAAAATGACCAGCGTGATCGGTGATATCCGCGATTTTGCCAGCCTGAAAGCGGCCTTTGATGCCGCTCGGCCGGAAATCGTGCTGCACCTGGCGGCTCAGCCCATTGTGCGGGACAGCTACAAGGACCCGCGCTATACCTATGAAACCAATGTGATGGGCACCGTGAACCTGTTGGAATGTGTGCGTACCGCCCAAACTCCGCCGCGCTCTGTGCTGAACGTAACAACGGATAAGGTGTACCAGAATAATGAATGGTGCTGGGGCTACCGCGAAAACGAACCGCTGGATGGCTTCGACCCCTACTCCAACAGCAAAAGCTGCTCGGAGCTGGTGACCCACAGCTATAAAAACAGCTTTTTTGCGGATGGCAGCGTGGCCATCTCCACCGCCCGCGCGGGTAATGTGATTGGCGGCGGCGATTTTGCCAATGACCGCATCATCCCGGACTGCGTGCGCGCGATGGCAAAAGGGGAGAGCATCGGTGTGCGCAACCCGTATTCCACCCGCCCATACCAGCATGTGCTGGAACCGCTGGCGGCGTACCTGCTGATCGCCCAGCGCCAGTATGAGGATAACCGGCACGCCGGCTATTATAATGTCGGCCCAGATGACTGCGACTGTGTGACGACCGGCACCCTGGTAGACCTGTTCTGCCAGGCGTGGGGCGATGGTGCTGCATGGGAAAACCGCGCTGAGGCAAACGCCCCGCATGAAGCAAACTTTTTGAAGCTGGATTGCAGCAAATTGAAATCCACCTTCGGCTGGAAACCGCGCTGGCATATGGCGGAATGTATGCAAAAGACCGTTGCGTTCAGCAAGGTATGGCTTTCCGGCGGGGATATCCCGGCGGAGATGGACAAAGAAATCAAAGAATTTTTGAGTGAGTAAGGGAGCAGACGATGGCAAATTGGAGCAATGAGGCCGAAGCCCGCGAGCAGATCAAGGCGCTGGTGGCAGAATATTACCATGACTTTAAGGAGAAAAAGGCGGATTTCAAGCCCGGCGACCGCGTTACTTATGCATCCCGCGTGTTTGATGAAAAAGAAATGTGCGCCCTGACCGATGCAACGCTGGATTTCTGGCTGACCACCGGCCGCTTTGCGGATGAATTTGAAAAAGAGTTTGCCAAGTGGATCGGCGTAAAGTTCGCCAACCTGGTCAACTCCGGCTCCTCCGCAAACCTGATTGCCTTTATGGCGCTCACCGCCCCGGAACTGGGCGACCGCCAGATCAAAAAGGGCGATGAGGTCATCACTGTGGCATGCGGGTTCCCCACCACTGTCACCCCGGCGCTGCAGTATGGCGCTGTGCCGGTGTTTGTGGATGTGACCGTGCCGCAGTACAACATTGATGTGACCAAGCTGGAAGCCGCTCTTTCCCCCAAGACCAAGGCAGTCATGATCGCCCATACCTTGGGCAACCCGTTTGACCTGTCCGCCGTCAAAGCCTTCTGCGATGCCCATAACCTCTGGCTGGTGGAGGATAACTGCGATGCCCTGGGCACCCAGTACACCATCAATGGCGAAACCCGCTTTACCGGAACCTGGGGCGATATCGGCACCTCCAGCTTCTACCCGCCGCACCACATGACGATGGGCGAGGGCGGCTGCGTGTATACAAACAGCCCGCTGCTGAACCGCCTGATCAAGAGCTACCGCGACTGGGGCCGCGACTGCATCTGCCCGTCTGGCCACGATAACTTCTGCGGCCACCGCTTTGACGGTCAGTATGGCGAACTGCCCGCAGGCTATGACCACAAGTACGTTTACAGCCACTTTGGCTATAACCTGAAAGTGACCGATATGCAGGCCGCCATCGGCTGCGAACAGCTGAAAAAGTTCCCCAGCTTTATCGAGCGCCGCCGCCACAACTGGGACCGCCTGCGCGCAGCCCTGGAACCGGCCGCCGATAAGCTGATCCTGCCGGAACCGGCCGCCAACAGCCGCCCGTCCTGGTTCGGCTTCCTGATTTCGGTCAAGCCGGAATCCGGCCTGGACCGCAACGCCGTGACCCGCTATATTGAGGACCACAATGTCCAGACCCGCCTGTTGTTCAGCGGCAACCTGATCAAGCACCCCTGCTTTGACCAGATCCGCGGCACCGACGCCTACCGCGTGGCAGGGGAGCTGACCAACACTGACTTTATCATGAACAACACCTTCTGGGTCGGCGTGTACCCCGGCATGACCGATGAGATGATCGACTATATGGCAAAAATCATTATTGAAGCGGTGAACCAGTAAAAAGCGCTGATAAGATGAATCAATAAGAAAAAGCAAAGCCGTGCTGATAAGGAAAAATGGCTGCTGCACGGCGGTAAATTATCAATACAGGCTTTGCTTTTTGATTGCTTATAAAGAATAATAAAGGAACGGGATCCATGCAAAAATTGTTGGCACTGTTGGGAGCAAAAAGCAAAGAGGAATTTGTTGCGCTGCTTGCACAGTTTATCAAGTTTGGCCTTGTTGGCGTAAGCAACACGGCGGTATCGATGGCGGTGTATTATATCTTTTTGTGGATCAGCTCAGACCTGTATATGGTAGGCAGCGTTCTGGGAACAATTCTGAGCATTGCCAATGCCTTTTTTTGGAACGATAAGTTTGTGTTTACCGGGAATGCAAACGATTGGCGCAGTAAACTGAAACGCCTTGGAAAAACATATGTCAGCTACGGCGGCACATCAATCCTTTCTAATGTTTTACTTTGGATAGAGGTTACGTTCTTCAGCGTAAGCAAAACGATTGCGCCGATTGTAAATTTGCTGGTCACGATTCCGCTGAATTTTATCATCAACAAGTTGTGGACATTTAAGGAAAGATAAACGACAAAATGTTTCCCGTCAACGATGTGGAGCTTATCCGGCACGGAAAAGTGCGGTATCGGGATCCCTAACCATCATCCGACTCAACGAGGTTGGTTGGCGGTGCTTTATTGTTGAAAATAAGACTGCAAAATATATCGGTAAAAAATATGGGAAACCAGGGAATATCTGATACATAACCGGGAACGGAAATAGGGCAAGGCTGTGTATGGACAACATGACAACAAATAACGAGAATAAATCTGGTACCAGCATTGGATTAGATCAGCTGTTGCCGGAAGATAACAAATCGGTGCAGCTGGAACTGAATTATGGCCAGAATGAATGCAACAGCCAGCGCGTGCTGAAAGAGAATAACACGAAACGGGGAAAAGGCCTTTTTGGTAAAAAAGCAAGAGGGAGCAATCCGTTCTGGAAAAAAACGGCCAAGCTGTACTGTGTACTCAGCGCAGTGTGTGCCATTGTGGTTATGGTAACGCTGTATGTTACCCATGGTGATTTTCTTTCGTACTTTTTATACCATGATACACTGGATGCCGGCATGGATTTTTTCCATAGCATTGAATATGTTCGTGGACGCCAGCCGTATGCGGTGTTTGACACACTGTATCCGCCCTTGGCAAATTTGTTCTTTTATGCCCTGTTTTTACTGGTGCCTGCTTCGGTATCTGATAACTGGACCTATGACTTTGAGGCGTCAGTTGCCATGCGCGGCACAGAAACTGATTTACGCACAACACAGTCGTGCTTTTTGCTATACGTCTTTTTTGTGGTGCTGGCGGTTCTTTTGCTGGCGGTTTTGCTCCGTGACGTGATGCAAAATGCCCAGTGGGCCAGGGCCAGTACGTTTTTTGCCTTGTTCAGCTTTGGTGTGCTTAATGCGGTAGACCGCGGCAATATTATTTTGCTGGCGGCGGGGCTTTCGCTTTTTTTCGTCATGTATCACCGCTCAAAGCACGCATGGGTGCGGGAACTGGCATTGGTTGCACTGGCAGTAGCAGCCGGACTTAAAATTTATCCCGCATTCTTAGGTGTTATGCTTTTAAGAAACCGGGATTTCAAAGCAGCAATCCGCACGGTGTTTTATGGCATTGCAGCGTTGGTGCTCCCGGTGTTTGCCTTCCAGGAGGGCGTGTACGGCTTGCAGCTTTGGCTGAAGATTTTGTTCTCTTTTGGAAGTAAAAGTAAAACACCTTGGGCAGGCAATGGCATCAACAGCATGTTCGCACATGGGGCGCATCTGGTGGACCTGATTGCCGGAACCAGCAATGCAACGGTATCTTTTTTTGCAGCAGCCTTTGCTGTGGCGGCGGTACTGGTTGTGTGTGCTCTGCTCTGCCGCCAGGAATGGCAGGCGTTGCTGCTGATTACCGTGGCTATGATGTACCAAAGCCAGGGCAACTATATTTACTGCATGGCGCTGATTCCGCTGGCGTATTTTCTTGCACAGGAAAAGGTGATGACACGTCAAAATATATTGCCTTTTGCGGTTTTGATGGTATTTAATCTGCCGCTTCCAATCTTTGAAGAGCGTAACTCTTATATTCGCAACACCATTGTACAGTTGGCAATACTGACAGCTATCATCTGGGGCGTTGTACAGGCAGTAAATTGTGTGTTGGCAGCGCTGAAAACCAAAAAGCCTGAACAATCAAAACTAGATAAAAAAGCTGCACGCAGCACGCTGGTTACTTTCGGCGCTTCACTGGGGGCATTGGCAGTTTCCCTTGCCGTTTTCTATGGCGTGTGGGTGCTGTATAATGCGCCGTCTATTACCATGCAGCTGGGGGATGGCATTTATAACACAGAATATTATACTCCTGAAAACTCCAACAAAGAGCTGCCGTTTTACTGGTGCAAGAAAAGTGCGGAGATCAAACTGGTAAACCCGCAGCTGAATACGGAAAGGTACACCTTTACCTTTACAGTGGGGGATTATTTCTTTGATATTTCTGACCGCCCCAGCATTACCATTACCTTCGGTGACAGTAGCCAGACCTTTGTGGTCAGCCAGGAAAACATGAAAATCCGCTATACCGTGGATATTCCTTTTGGTGAAAGTACAATCGATATTAGCTACAGCGGCAAGCGGGTCGATGCCCCGCAGGATTCCAGAACTTTGTATTTTGTAATGGTTGAGCCGCAGCTTGAACGGATTAAATAAAAGGAGGACACTCTCAATGAAACAGCGTCTGGCCGATTATGTGGCCGATTTTCTTGCGGCGCACGGCGTTACGGATGTGTTCAGCGTGGTGGGCGGCGGCGCCATGCATCTGAATGATGCACTGGGCCACCACCCGGCGCTGCATGTTACCTATAACCATCACGAGCAGGCAAGCGCCATTGCGGCGGAAGCATATGCCCGCATTGATAACAAAATTGCCGCCCTGTGCGTTACCACCGGCCCCGGCGGCACCAACGCCCTGACCGGTGTGGTGGGCGGCTGGCTGGATTCCATCCCTATGTTCGTGATCTCCGGCCAGGTTCGGTACGATACCACGGCCCGCTATGCCGCGCAGTTTACCGATGGCCTGCCCCTGCGCGCGGTGGGCGACCAGGAATACGATATCACCAAATCTGTTGCCCCCATGACCAAATACGCCACCATGCTGGAAGACCCGAACCAGATCCGCTATGTGCTGGAAAAAGCCTGGCACCTGGCAACCACCGGTCGCCCCGGCCCGGTGTGGATCGATATCCCGGTCAACTATCAGGGCGGCTACATTGAAACCGACAGCCTGCCTGGCTATGACCCGGCGCAGGACGATGCCCGGCTGCCGCCCCCGGTGGACGATGCCACCGTGCAGATGGTGCTGGAAAAGATCCGCAACGCCAAGCGCCCGGTGCTCCACGCCGGATACGGCATCCGGCTTTCCGGCGGGTACGCAGCGTTCCGCGCCGTGGCGGAAAAGCTGAACATCCCCATTGTGACCTACTGGAACGCCGTGGACCTGATCGAGGACGAAAACCCGCTTTACTGCGGTCGTGCCGGTAATATGGGCGACCGCCCTGGCAACTGGGCCATCCAGAACGCAGACCTGATTCTGGCTGTGGGCACCCGCATTTCCATCCGCCAGGTGGGCTATAACTGGAAAACCTGGGCCCGCGCGGCGGAAGTCATCATGGTGGATATTGACCGCGCCGAGATGAAAAAGCACACCCTGCATGTGGAGCACCCCGTGTGGGCGGATGCCAAGGATTTTCTGCAAAAGCTGGATGCCGCCGCAGCGCCGCTGACCCCTGTCAGCCAGGCAGCGGACTGGCTGGCAACCTGCCAGCGATGGAAAAAAGATTACCCCGCCGTGCTGCCGCGCCAGTGGGAAGAAAACGGCACCACCGCCAATGTGTACGCCTTTGTGCGCTACCTCAGTTCCCGTCTGCCGGAAAACAGCCTGACCGCAGTTTCCAACGGCGCCTGCTGCGTGGTAGGCAATCAGGCGTATGTCATCCAAAAAGGCAGCCGCATGGCCAACAACAGCGCCATTGCCAGCATGGGTTACGGCCTGCCCGCCGCCATTGGTACTTGCATTGCAGGCGGCCGCCGTACCACCATCTGCCTGGAAGGCGATGGCTCTATCATGATGAACCTGCAGGAATTGCAGACCATCCTGACAAATAAGCTGCCGATCAAGATTTTCCTCATCAACAATAACGGCTACCACTCCATCCGCCTGACCCAGAACAACCTGTTCAAAGACCATTGCAAGATCGGCATTGGGCCGGAGAGCGGGGATCTGTCCTTCCCGGAGTTCCGCAAAATTGCCGAAGCGTTCGGCTACCCGTATTCCTTCGCACATTCCAACGCTGAGATGAAACAGGTGGTGGATGCCGCCCTTGCTGCAGAAGGCCCGACTTTCTGCGAGATCTTTACCGATACCCAGCAGGTCTGGGAGCCGAAGAGCGCCACCAAGCGCCTGCCGGACGGCACACTGGTCAGCCCGCCGCTGGAGGACCTGGCACCGTTCCTGCCGCGGGAAGAGCTGGAAAAGCAGATGTTTATCCCCCTGGTGCCGGAGCAGTGAATGATGATAGAACGTAACATTAAAACCGTAATCGTAACCGGCCCCACCGGAGCCGTGGGCACAGCATTGTGCAGCCGGCTGCTGCAGGCCGGGTGTACCGTGGTGGCGGTCTGCCGCCCCGGCAGCCCGCGGGCCGCAGCGCTGCCCAAGGATGCAAACCTGTATGTAGTTGCCTGCGATGCCGCCAACCTGGCGGATTTGCCGCAGTGCATGGCCGCAGCCGGGCTGCCCGTGCAGGCGGATGCCTTTTTCCACCTGGCGTGGGCGCACACCATTGGCGCGGGCCGCAATGATATGCCGGCTCAGATTGAGAATATCCGCTATACCATTGATGCCGTGCGCACCGCGGCGGCAATGGGCTGCCGTGTGTTTGTTGGTACCGGCAGCCAGGCAGAGTATGGCCGTGTGGACGGTGTTCTGCGGGCCGATACCCCCACAAACCCCGAAAACGGGTACGGCATGGCCAAGCTGTGTGCAGGCCAGATGAGCCGTACCGAGGCCGCCGCCCTGGGCATGGACCATGTGTGGGCGCGTATCCTTTCGGTTTACGGCCCGCATGACGGCCCCAACACGATGATCTCCGCCACCATCCAAAAACTGCTGGCCGGGCAGTGCCCGGACCTGACGGCAGGGGAGCAGAAGTGGGATTATCTTTACTCCGCCGATGCTGCGGATGCACTGTACCGCATGGCCTGCCATGGCCGCAGCGGTGCCGTGTACCCGGTGGGCAGCGGCACCGCCCGCCCCCTGCGGGAATATATTGAGACCCTGCGTGATGCCATCGACCTGGCCCTGCCGCTTGGCCTGGGCAAAATCCCTTACGGGCCGCAGCAGGTCATGTTTTTGCAGGCGGATATCACTCAGCTTGCGGCGGATACCGGCTTTGCGCCGCGCACCGCCTTTGCCGATGGCATCCGCGCCACCATTGCGTGGGCAAAAACGCAAAAGCAAACCAATTAAGCCAATAAGGAATAACCCCGTCCGTGCGGGCAGGACCCGCATGGACGAACAGGAGCCAGACAGTATTTATGCAGTTGACCTACCAAAAGTTAAAGCCGTTTGCCTTATCCTATCTCACCGCGCCGCTGGCGGTGTTTTTTGCGGGGTATCTCCGCGCGCCGTTTGCCGTTGTGGGCCTGGCCGTGCTGGCCTTTGCCTGGTGGTATGCCGTGTGCAAAACGCCGCAGGTTAAGCAAGTGGGGCAAGAAGAGCAGGGCATTACGCTTTCGGTGCCAAAGCTGGTGCTGCTGTTTGCCCTGATGCTGTTGTGGGGCTACCTGGGCGGTCAGACGGGCTTTTTTTACCAGAACTCGGACTGGGGTTACCGCAACGCCATTTACCGGGATCTGATCACAAACAGCTGGCCGGTGTATTACCCGCAAAAGGATACGGCGCTGGTGTATTATATCGGGCACTGGCTGGTCCCGGCGGCGCTGACCAAACCGGTATACGCCCTGTTTGGGCTGGATGCCGCCTGGATGTTCGCCCGTATGGCCCTTTGGGGGTGGACGGCGCTGGGCACCTATCTGGCGGCGCTGAATTTGTTGGTCTACCTGCGTGCCGATACCGGCAAAAAGCAGGGGATCGGCCTGCTGTTTTTGATTTTCTTCAGCGGCATGGATATTCTGGGCGCGCTGTACAGCAGCCGACTGCCGGACCTGCTGGCCTATGACGCTATGCACCTGGAATGGTGGACGAATGATTTCCAGTTCAGCTCCCTGACGACCTGCCTGTTCTGGGTGTTCAACCAGACAGTGGGGGCATGGCTGGCAACCGTCTGCTTTTTGCAGGAGAAAGACTGCCGCAACTACCTGCTGCTGGGCACGGCCTGCCTGATGTGCGGCCCCTTCCCATTTGTGGGGCTGGTTATTTTTATGGTGGTGCGCGGCATTGTTCTGCTGGCACAGCGTCAAAAAGGCGTGCTGCAATCGGCGTTCTCCCCGGCCAATGTGCTGGTGCTGGTTGTTGTGCTCAGCATTACGGCCAGTTATTTTTTGGCCAATAACGCCTTTGGCTACAGCGTTCTGGGCGAAACTGTCGCCGGGAACCAGGCAGCGCAGCAGACTTTTGGCCAAAACGTTCTGACCAGCCTGCAAAAAGGCATGCTGGTATTTTACCTGCTGGATGCCGGCATCTATCTGCTGCTGCTCTGGCGGCAGAACCGCCGCAGCTGGCTGTTTTATACCTGCGCCGTGTCGCTCTTCATCATTCCGTTCTTTAAGGTGGGACAGGGGTGCGATTTCTGCATGCGGGTGTCCATCCCGGCTATCTTTATCCTGATGACCCTCTGTGCCCGGTACTTTATCGCCTTGGTGGGCACCAAATGGCGGGACGGTACGCTTGCACAGCATGCCGTGACCATTCTGCTGGCGGCAACGCTGCTGATCGGTGCCTGCACCCCGGCCATGGAAATTTACCGCGGCATCTGCCACATTGCCAAAGAGGGGACTTTCTGCCTGGAAAACGAGGAGCCCTACACCCTGGCGGACCGCCCTGTAAGCCTGAACTTTGAAACGCAAAACTGCGAAAATAAATTGTTCTTTACCTATTTTGCAAAATAGTGTATAGTGATAAGGGTCTGCCCGGCTATTGCGGCAGTGGGCCAAAGACTAAACTTAAAGGAATGAAACCTGCATGAGCGAGAAGAAAAAAGTTATCTCTGTTATGATCCCTACCTATAACGAGGAGGAGAACGCCCGCCCCATCTATGAGGCGGTGCGGGATGAGATTCGGAAGGACTGCCCGGATTATGACTATGAGATCCTTTTTATTGATAATAAAAGCCAGGATCGTACCCGCCGGATCATTACGGACATCTGCGCGCAGGACCCCAAGGTCAAAGCCATTTTTAACAGCAAGAACTTTGGTCAGTTCAACAGCCCCTATTACGGTATGATCCATACCACAGGGGACTGCACCATTACCATCTGCGCGGACTTCCAGGACCCGGTGGAGATGATTCCAAAGTTTGTGGCTGAATGGGAAAAAGGCTACAAAATTGTAATCGGCAAAAAGACCACCAGCCAGGAAAACCCTGTCATGTACTTTTTGCGGGACTGTTACTACAAAACCATCAAAAAGATGAGCAATGTGGAAATGATCGAGCAGTTTACCGGGTTTGGCCTGTACGATAAAAGCTTTATCCAGACCCTGCGTGATTTGCACGACCCCACCCCGTTTTTGCGCGGGATTGTGGCGGAGCTTGGCCCCGAGCGCAAGGAGATTGAATACACCCAGCCCAAGCGCCGGGCAGGCAAGACCCACAACAATTGGTACAGCCTGTTTGATGCCGCCATGCTCAGCTTTACCAGCTACACCAAGATTGGGATGCGGATGGCGGAGTTCTTCGGCTTTTTCTGCGCGGCGGTCAGCTTTATCCTGGGGCTTGTGTTCCTGGTGGCAAAGCTGATCCACTGGAATACCTTTGCTGCGGGTTATGCCCCGATGATCATTGCTGTGTTCTTTGTGGGTGGTGTGCAGCTGACCTTTCTGGGATTTTTGGGCGAGTACATCATGGCAATGAACGCCCGTATTATGGACCGCCCCCTGGTGGTGGAAGAAAAGCGGCTGAATTTTGAATCCGAAACGCCGGAAAGTGATACTACCCGCGCCCAGTAAGACCGAGTGGTTATAATAGATTGCGAGTTGACAGTAAAACAATGATTCCTTTTAATATTCCCCCGCAGGTTGGTACAGAGCTGGACTATATGCGCCAGGCCATGGCCAACAATAAAATCTGCGGCGATGGCCCTTTTACCCGCCGCTGTGATGAATGGATGGAACAGCGGTTCCATGCGGGCAAGGTGCTGCTGACCACCAGCGGTACCACCGCGTTGGAAATGGCTGCCCTGCTGTGCGGCATCCAGCTCGGCGACGAGGTGATCCTGCCCAGCTACACATTTTCTTCCACGGCAACGGCCTTTGTTTTAGCTGGGGCCAAGCTGGTGTTTGTGGATATCCGCCCGGACACCATGAACATTGACGAAGCAAAAATTGAACCCGCCATTACCGAAAAAACCAAAGTCATCTGCGTGATGCACTATGCCGGTGTGGCCTGCGATATGGACACCATCATGCAGATCGCCCGCCGCCATAACCTGAAGGTGGTGGAAGATGCCGCCCAGGGAGTGATGGCCAGCTATAAGGGCAGGGCACTGGGCACCATCGGTGATTTTGGCTGCTACTCTTTCCATGAGACGAAGAACTTCTCAATGGGGGAGGGGGGCGCGCTGGTCATCAATGACCCCGAAACCGTGACCAAGGCCGAAATCCTGCGGGAAAAGGGTACCAACCGCGCCAGTTTTCTGCGCGGCCAGGTAGATAAATATACCTGGGTTTCTTATGGCTCCAGCTACCTGCCCAGTGATCTGAATGCCGCTTACCTGTGGGCACAGCTGGAACAGGCCGATACCATCAATACAGACCGTACCCACAGCTGGGATTATTACGCACAGGAGCTGGCACCGCTGGCTGAAGCAGGCCTATTGGAGCTGCCCACCGTGCCGGAAGGCTGTGTGCATAACGGGCATTTGTTCTATGTCAAGCTGCGGGACCTGGAACAGCGCACCGCGTTCATTGCTTATTTGAAAGCCCACGGTGTGGCATCGTCTTTCCATTATGTGCCGCTGCACAGCGCCCCGGCGGGCATCCAATACGGCCGCTTTGCCGGTGTGGATGAATACACCACAAAGGAAAGCAACCGCTTGACCCGCCTGCCGCTGTACTATGGTCTGAACGAAGCCGACCGCGCAGCCGTGGTGCAGGTGGTCAAAGACTTTTTTGCACAGAAATAACATGCCCAGTGCATGAAATCAGCAATATAACAAAAATCCGTATCCCGAATGCCAAGCAGGGCAGGAGGATACGGATTTTTCTGTTTGTTCTTTTAAGGCAACACCGCACAATTCCCGCCTTACGGCTTAAGCACCGCTCCGGCGGCT
>ERZ772858.2598-NODE-2598-length-13030-cov-12.819730_pt1 | contig 13030 bp, 11 predicted proteins | sample MGYA00512136_ERZ772858 | MGnify/ENA primary metagenome ERZ772858 (study PRJEB29015, sample SAMEA2737726) | human gut metagenome | biome: human gut; feature: human-associated habitat; material: faeces | place: China | collected 2012 ...
GTCCATGCGGGCGGCGGAGGCAATTTTTTTCAGCATCTGGCCGCCCTTGCCGATGATCATGCCCTTATGGCTCTTGCGCTCACAGTAGATGTCCACGTCAATGTCGATGAGATCCTTGTCGGGGCGCTCTTTAAACCGCTCGACAACGACGGCGATGCCGTGGGGCACCTCCTCACGCAGGAAAAGCAGTGCCTTCTCGCGCACAAGCTCTGCGACAAGCTCCTTCTCCGGCATATCGGTGAAGGCGTCATCATCGAAATAGTGCGGACCCTCGTTGCCGTAGGGCTTGAGCATGGCAAACAGTTCATCGCAGCCCGTGCCGTCCTTCGCCGAGATCGTGACGATGTGGTCAAAGCAGCCGAACTCCTCCAGCTGCTTCTTGCGGGCTTCCAGCGCGGCAAAGTTATCCAGCAGGTCCACCTTGTTGATAACGGCAATGGCCGGGCCGCCCTTTTGCAGCGCCTTGACCATCGTCAGCTCGGCGTCGGTGAACTCCCCTGCCGGTTCAAACAGCATCATCGTCACATCGACGTCCTTCAGGCTGGCGGCGGCGGTCTGGGTCATGCGGGCGTCCAGCTTGTTGCGGGCAGCGTGGATGCCGGGGGTGTCCATCAGCACATATTGCACGGGGCCCTTGGTGATGACGCCGGTAATGCGGCTGCGGGTCGTCTGGGGCTTTTTGGTCACAATAGCAACCTTTTCGCCCACAAGGTAGTTCGTCAGGCTGGATTTGCCCACGTTGGGGCGGCCCACCAGCGCCACAAAGACGCTGGACGGCATTTCAGGAATCGGTTTTGCCATTCGGTTGTTTGCCTTTCTCTGTTGAGTTGGAAGAACGGAAAATGAATTTGCAGAAGAGGACCAGCGTCAGCACCAGCCACGCCGGGCGTGTGGGGCGCAGCGTAAAGTTAGCCCACAGCGTGCCCAGCCGCGGCCAGAACACGCAGAGGGCCACGATCAGCGTTCCCACCGCCATGACGAGCACTGCACCCGCGGCCATATCCTTGGCCGCGCCTGCGCTCCACCAGTGGGTGGTGTCGGGCTTGTCCACGGCGCGCTCAATCGCGGAGTTGACAAGCTCCAGCGCCAACACCGCCGCCACGCAGAGTGCGATAAGCGCGGTCTCCACGGGGTCAAGCTCCGCCCAGAACGCCGCCACAAAGGCATAGAACGCCGCGCAGAGATGAAACCGGAAGTTGCGTTCCTCCTGCACAGCGGCGCGTATGCCGTTGTAGGCATAGACAAAGCCCCGCGCAAAGCGGGTCAGCTGCTCAAATTTCATCGCTGGTATAGGAAACCGTGCGCGGCAGGCCGAGCTGGATGAGCACAGCCTCCTCCTTCTCGCGCATGCGCACGGCCTCCAGGCCGCCGGCCTCATGGTCGTAGCCCAGCAGGTGCAGCATCGAATGTACCGTCAGATACGCGACCTCACGCTGCAAAGAATGGCCGTACAGCTCGGCCTGCTCCATGGCGCGCTCCATCGAGATGACGATGTCGCCCAGCAGCTTGCAGCCGTTGTCCTCGTCAATGTCATACTCGCCGTTTTCACCGAGCGGGAAGCTCAGAACGTCGGTGGCGGAATCCTTGTCGCGGTACTCCTTGTTCAGCTCGTGGATGCGGTTGTTATCCACGAAGGTCACGCTGATCTCTGCCGGACCGTCAAAATGCTCGAAATCCAGCACCGCGTTGCAGCTGCGGCGGATCAGGATGCGCAGCCCGGAAGGGACCTTGACCACGTTTTGATCGTTCGTAATCAACACCTTATTGGACACGTTAATCGACCTCCATTGTTTGTTTATGGTTGTGGCTGCCGGGAGCCTTCTCCTCGGCGGCCTTTTCATACGCTTTTACGATCTGCTGCACCAGGCGGTGGCGCACGACGTCCTTCTCTGTCAGGCGAACCTGCGCGATGCCCTCGACGTCCCGCAGGACATGCAGGGCATCGATGAGACCGCTGCGCACCTTATCCGGCAGGTCGATCTGGGTCACGTCGCCGGTGACCACGACCTTGCTGCCGACGCCCATGCGCGTCAGGAACATCTTCATCTGCTCGGGCGTGGTGTTCTGGGCCTCGTCCAGGATGATGAAAGCATCATCCAGCGTGCGCCCGCGCATATAGGCGAGCGGTGCGACCTCAATGACCTGCTTTTCAAACAGCTTCTGGAACGTCTCGGCCCCCAGCAGATCAAACAGCCCGTCGTAGAGCGGGCGCAGATACGGATCAACCTTGTTTTGCAGGTCGCCCGGCAGAAAGCCGAGCTTCTCCCCCGCCTCGACGGCGGGTCGGGTCAGGATGATGCGGCTGACATCCTTGGACTTAAACGCCTTGACCGCCATTGCCACAGCCAGATACGTCTTGCCGGTGCCTGCAGGCCCGACGCCGAACGTGATGGCATTTTTGCGGATGGCGGCGAGATATTCCTTCTGGCCCAGCGTCTTGGGGTGGATGGGACGACCCTTGGCCGTGACTGCGACGAAATCGTCGGTCAGCTCCCGCAGGCGCTTTTCCTCGCCCCCGTGGGCCAGGCTGATGCAGTAGCGCACGGTCTGCTCCTCAAGCGGGGTGTGGTTTTCCATCAGGGTGACCATGCCGTCCACGGCGCGGGCGGCGGCGTCCACATCCTTCTGCTCACCGGTAAAGCGCAGCACCGAGCCGCGGCAGACCGCCGTGACGCGGAATTCCTTTTCCAGCAGGTGGATGTTCTGGTCGCCGCTGCCAAAGATGGCTGCTGCCAGTTCAATGCTGTCCAGTTCCAAAGATTGTTCTGCCAAATTTTCATCCTCCCGGTTCCATGGTGTAGCAAATAGCTATACATTTAGATTATATCACAGTTTTTTGCAAAAGAAACTATGAATATTGCACAAAATTTTATCAGCCATTTCGTCATACTAAGCAAAATATGTCGAATCACGGCGGTGCGGCGATGTTGGCGGTGAAAATATAGGTCACAGCCGCCGTTTCTGTGCCTTCCTGCGCGGAAATTTCGCGCTGCTCTGCCTCGATGACCGCATCCGGGAACTCGGCCAGCAGCGCGGCGCGGCAGGCGCGCAGGGCCAGTGCGGCGGCGGCAGCCTCGGAATACTGCACCGTGTCCGGCAGCTGCTCCCAGGTCGTCACGCGGCAAAGGCTGGCGGGCAGTGCCAGGCGGCCCAGCTGCACGGGCAGCCAGTCGGTCTGCGTGATGCCGGTCAGCGGGTCCTCCGGCTCGTCTGTATAGCTGCGCCACGGCAGGTACAGCGTTGTCTGCACGCTGCTGCGGCCCGTGTAGACGGAAGCCTCTGCCGTCAGGGACTGGCGGGCTGTGTAATGCTTTTGTACCCGCGCTATAACGCGCCCGCCGGCGCCCTGCGGCACAGCGTTGCCCTTGCGGTCCCGCCGCTCAGCAGCAGCCAGCAGCTGGCCCCGGGCGACGGTCTGCCCCACCGTCACCGCTGCAAAGCCGCTCTCGATCTCAACGGCGAGTATTTCCCCGTCCGCACTGGCGTACAGGCCCTGCCGGGGCGGCGGCTCCCGCACGGTCTGGATCTGGGAGGGCGTGCTCTCGATGGCAAGGCAGCCGCCCGTAAAGTTCAGGCTGACCCAGCCGAACACCTCACTGCGGCGCAAAGCCTGTGCCTGCGCGGTCTGCAGCAGCGGCTTTGTCAGGAGCACGCCCTCATGAATGCCGCAGTCCGCCAAAAGGCAGCGCATGGCGGGCTGCAGACCGGGGTCCATCGCGCCAAAGTCGATGCACCAGACAAGGCCGCCCAGCGCCCGCACCAGCAGCAAAAACAGCACGGCCCCCGCGGCCAGCCCGGGGCGGGTCTGCAGCAGGCGCTCCGTGTGCTTTCCCGGGCCGCGGCGGGTGGTCACGGCAAGCGTCCAGCCGCCGTCCCGCGCGATTCTCTCCAACCGGCGGCGGTCTGCACCGCTGACCGTAGCCGCATAGCCGTCCCGCTGCCAGCGGACGCGCCGCAGCCGCACGCCCGCCGCGGCGGCACGGTTCAAAAAACGGTGCGGCTCCGGCCCTGTGACCGAAAAGCGGAGGGTATCCGCCGCCCAGAATTGCAGCCTCATTCCTGCGGCACCTCCCACTTGCTGCGCAGCTCAATGCGCGCGAACCGCCCCGCCGCGATCAATCTTTTGCCCGCGAAGGATTCTATCCGCAGGTCCGCGCCATACAATGTTACCAGGGTGTCCCCCATGTCCAGACAGATGCGCTGCGGCGTGAAGTCCAGCACCCTGCGGCAGCCATCGGTCAGCAGATTGCCGCCGCGCAGCTCCAGCTCCGGCAGACGGTAGAAGTCCGCGGGCGGCGGAGCCGCCAGACGGCGCAGGTCAGGGCGCTCCCGCGGCTTGCGGGGACGCGGCTTTTTCGGTTTCATGGCTGTTCCCTCCCCGCACAAGACTTGTCAGTCCAGTATACGCAGTGAGGTGCGCAATATGAACAACGGCAAAAATCGGCAGGGGCTTGCAGCAGCGGCAGCGCTGGCGTTTGGGGTGCTTGTGCTGGCCGTGCCGGAGGCCGCGACCCGGGGCTTTGCCGGGGGCACGGCGCTCTGCCTGCAAAGCGTTTTACCCGCGCTGTTTCCGTTTTTTGTCGTGTGCGAGCTGCTGACCGCTGCCCCGCCGCCCGCCGCCCTGCTGCGGCCCATGCAGCGGGTCTTGGGGCTGGAATCCGCCGAGACCGCGCGGGCGCTGTTGCTGTCCTGGGTTGGCGGATATGCAGTGTGTGCGCGGCTGGCCGGGCAGCTGTACGGTGCGGGGCGCATTACGCGGCGGGACGCTGCACTTTTGCAGGTGCTGGGCTGCTGCTCCGGGCCCGGGTTTGTGATTGGCTGCGTCGGCGGGGCCCTGCTGGGGAATGTACGGCTTGGCGTGGTGCTGTACGCGGCGCAGATCGGGGCGAATTTGGGGGCGGGAGCGGTTTGTCAGCTGCTATCCCACATTGTAGGGACGAACATTGTTCGCTCGCTGGCCGTTTCTGATGGGAGCGGCCTTTCCGGAAAAGCACAGCCACGCCAACTTGACGGGCGAACCATGTTCGCTCCTACAGACTGCACCCGGGAGGTTTCGGGGCGCAGCAAGGTTTTCTCACCCACCCGCTGCGGCGAGAGCCTCCTCGCAGAGGGGACCAAGGGGTTGCCGCAAGCCATATCCTCCGCGGTCACGTCGTCGCTGTCGGTCTGCGGGTGCGTTGTATTCTTCCGCATAGTGGGCGCGGTGCTGCTGGCAGTGCTGCCGCTGCCGCCGACGGCTGTCAGCGCGGCGCTGGAGGTCAGCGCCGGATGCGCGGACTTTGCGGCGCTGGGCGGGGCGGCGGCGCTGTACGGCTGCTGCGCCTGCCTAAGCGTGCTCGGTGTCTCGGTCTGGGCGCAGCTGCGGCTGTTTGCCGGGGCGGCGTACCGCCCGCGGCTGCTAGTTTTCAGCCGTGCGGTGCACCTTGTACTTTTGCAGCTGCTCGTCAGGGTGTGTGCGCAGCTGCTGCCCGGCAGCGTTACGGCATGCAGTACGCTGGCCGCCCGCGTCCTGCCGGTTTTCCGTCTGCCGCCGGACGCCGCGGCGGCGGGGTTTGTCTTTCTCTGCGCAGCTCTTTACAAGGCCCGGCAAAGTCTTTATAATAAATGATAGGCAATACCGCATAATTCTAAGTGTCGCAGCCGCCGGATCGGTGCTTAAGCCGTTAGGCGGGAATTATGCGGCGTTGCCGATAGTATATTTTGTGGTTTGAGGGTGAGTCTAATGTTTAAAAAGACCTATTACGGCGCACATATTGCCCCGGCGTGTGCTTATTGCCTGCACGGCTCCACCGCCGCCGACCCCAAAATGATTTTATGCAAGCGCAAGGGCGTTGTGTCGCCCTACTACTGCTGCCGCAAATTCAGCTATGACCCGCTGATGCGCATTCCCCGCCGCCAGGTCCTGCCCGAGCTGGACCCGCGGGATTTTACACTGGACGACTGAAAAGGAGAAGTCATGGATCACCCGAAACTTGAAGAATGGAAAACCGTCTGGCGCGAAAGACGCTCCGTCACGATGGTGTATATCCTGCTGCGCATCTCGGTTGTGTTGGTCATGCTGGCACAGATTTTCAACGGCAACTTTGAAAACGTTTTTCTCTGCGTGCTGACGCTTATCCTGTTCATGATGCCCAGCGTCCTGGAAAAAAAGCTGGACATCACTCTGCCGAACACGCTGGAAATCATCATCCTGCTGTTCATTTATGCAGCGGAAATCATGGGTGAGATCGGCGCGTACTACGTCACCTTCCCCTACTGGGACACGGTGCTGCACACGCTGAACGGCTTTTTGTGCGCGGCCATCGGGTTCTCGCTGCTGGACATTCTGAACCGCCACAGCGAGGCGCGGTTCCACCTGTCGCCGCTGTATCTGGCCATCGTGGCGTTCTGCTTCTCGATGACCGTCGGCGTCATCTGGGAATTTTTTGAGTGTACGATGGACCAGCTGTTCTTCCTCGATATGCAGAAGGACACCGTCGTCAACACGATCGGCTCCATCATGCTGGACCCCACGGGCGGCAATACGTCCACGGTGCTGAAAAATATCACCGACGTCATCGTCGTGCAGGCGGACGGCACCCAGACCGCACTGGGGCTGGGCGGGTATCTGGACATTGGTCTGCTGGATACGATAGAGGATCTGTTCGTCAACTTCATCGGTGCGCTGACGTTCTCGATCATCGGCTACTTCTACGTGTGCAGCCGCGGCGAAAACAAGTTTGCCAAACGGTTCATCCCGGTAGCCAACAACAGCACCCGCCCGAAGGATGCACCGTTCGAAGCGCCCGAAAAAAACGAAATTGAGTAAGCTGAAGCATCCCGCCGCTGCGAGTCTTTCGTTATGAATACAGGCAAAAAGAAAGCCCCGACGCATCGTGTTTTCAACGATGTATCGGGGCTTTTCACTTGTCTGAGTGTTACGAAAGAGATACCCTACTATGGAATCACTTCAACTTTTCTCAACACCACTTTCTCTAATGAATGTTTTTCAAAAGCGCTTCCTTCGATCCTATAAGAACATTTTCAACTTTTATTGTTATAAATGTTCTTCCTCATATTTTCCCAATCGTTTAAACGCTTTTCCCTCAATTTGAATCTTATGATTACTTGATGCATCTAATCCATCGATGATATTAATGAGTTCTTGGCTGTTCAAAGTAATAGCAGTAATAATTTGAAACGGGCCTTTGATTTCCAGCGCTGATTCAATAAAACTCTTCATATCTTCTGGCACTATGCTTTGCTGTGCTGGCTCATCAAAAATAATAATTCCCGGATGATTACCTTGCTTTTCGACTGAAACTTGTAGGAGTGCCATTGTAAAAGCCCAAATTACACGAATTCCATCGCTCGCAGAAGAATCAAACTTCATATCAAACCCATCAATAGTTGGCAAAAGCGATGAGTTCATCGAAATATCAATCCCATTAAAGTTTGACAAGCTTCTATAATGGTACTTCTTTAGATTTTCAATGAAATACTTCTTTAAAAGGGAAATCTTTTCCACATCTAATTCTGAGATATCCTTCCGTGGCAATTTTCCTTTTTGGTCAAGGTACTCATTCCATTTGCCAGACAGTGCCTTCAATTGCTCAATTTGAGAAGTAATTGTATCCCTCAATTTCGATAGGCTCGAAACACGTGTGTTAATTTCTATGCGTTTAAACATGATCGTCTCGGAGGTCTCTGTGTCTACCGTAGTATACAAGTCTGACCGCAACGCATATGCCAAACGTCGTAACGACTGAAGTCTAGCTTCTAAGTCATTTTTTTCTCTGACAAATCTTTCTCGCTCCTCTTTGCGGCTTCCTAATGTAAATTCCAACATCTTTTTTTGCTCTTTAAGATGTCTTATATTTTCTTCTATACTCATAAAACCGTTTACGGTTTCTGCATCAAGCAAATTGTCTTGAATGTGTTGCCTGCAAACAGGGCAAATATTGGCTGATATACTTTCTTCCGCTGTCTCAGAGCCAAATTTTTGGAGCCGCGCAGCGTCATTATTATTTCGGATGTCCGAATCTATAAATAACAAGTTCTCCTTTAAGTGTTCAATTTCTTCATCATAACACGCCAAACTTTTATCAACTTCATGTAAACGATTCTCGAAAGTAACTATTTGTGCTTGCGTCTCTGAAAGTTCAGTGCTTAATGCTTCAAAGTTATCGTTTACCTTTGGCTTCAGACTCCGTAGCCCATCATACTTAGCCGTAAGCGATTCTATTTCGTTATTTATTGGGGTTCCACTCAAAGTCGATGCACTTATTCTTAAAAGTTCCGTTTCAGATAACACTTTTGGGCGAGTCGGTAGATTAACAACTTCACACATTTCGGAGTGAGCATTTCTTTTAAAATCTTCTATTAATTGTTCCCATTCGTACTCGATCTTCGATTTCACCGCATTGAGTCGATCCCGTTCTTTTTCGTTTTTTAACGTATCTAAGCCTAATACAAATTCTACGATTCGCTTTTTGGATTCACGGATTCCAAATACAGGCATACCGGAAAGAATGTCTGACCAGCCATGTTTTTGCTCAATAAACATAGCTGCAAAAATCACCTGTAAATATAGCTTTCGTTCATTTCCATCTGATGTTCGAACCAATGGAAGTTCCATATGAAGAAAATCTTCTAAGAATGTATGAAACCCTCTTCCACTCGTTGCGGAGTTCTGAATATTCACATAATAGTCTTCAGATAGTGTCCGGCCTACTTATCGAGTCATAACTCCCATAAAAGACTGTCACAAGATGGTTATCTTTGCTTTCTGATTTGATGTTTCTATAAATCGTTCTAGTTTCAGTTCCATTACTGATTTCAAGATAAGCTCCAGACTCCGTTACAGTTTGTGGCTCACCGTTGTCCTCAATTGATGTCTTAAAAGCAGAAGTAAGAACCTTGCTACCAATTCCACCCGCCCCTCCAAGTATTTGTTCAAAGCCGAGACAATAATAAATGGCATCCAAAATCGAACTTTTTCCGCAAGTATTTTCACGACTCGCTATAAAATTCAAACCATCGCCAAACGATTCATCAATTCCATACAAGCCACGCATGGTATTTATCTCAACTCGTAATCTATTGATTTTCAGCATCCTTTATCCTCCATTGGTCAACCACTTCTTCTACTTTCTTCTCTGTCAATTTTTTAGCCAATAAGTTCAAACTCATTATTTCTGTTACCATAAGATCTCCAACAGCCTTTACATGCTCTGCTAGTTGTTTTCCGCTGCAAGTTAATTTATATTTTCCGTTTGCTTGTTGTTCAATCAAGCCATATCCTATCGCATACGTTAGAGCTCGATTGACTGCCGGATCAAAGCGAACAAGTGGTATATTATCATTTTCATCCACAATTTCAACAAGTTTCCTCATATTGTCTGGGGCAATTAACGCAAACGAAATCATATGAAGCTTTACAAGCGAACAAACATCGCCCCTTCCACAAATCCGCATAATTAAGCATAGTTGAGTAACTTTATAACTAATTCGGTAATTATATGGAACGGCATCTGGTTTCGCATCAAAGACAATTTTTTTATAATCTATGGGTTCCTCTTTCATATGCTTACCCCCTAAATTCCATCGAACAATCTGCCAGCCAGCTTGCAATTAGCGCTTCCTTAAGTTCGATAATGGATGCCTCTGTAAATCGCTCGGAGAAATCCCGTCTAATCTTAGCATCAAATTCTCCAAGGATTTCATCGAACAAAGCCTTATTCATTGATCTGTCTGTGTTTATACGCGTCTTAATAGACACGTCACGTTTGTAGCTTTGCTCAATGCAATAAATTTCTTTATGTATTTCAGGAAAATAAATCCGCAAGTTGTTCAGAATTTTCAACCCGCTTATGTAGGATTCCGCATAAATTCCGACAATATAATTTAAGTCTTCATCGTCATCTTCAACATGCATAATCGCCTTAATTTTTCTGCGTATATTAGCAATCTTTTCAGAATCACACTTCGACCAATCTAGATTTTTGGGGCGTTCAATCGTAAGATTAAGTTTTCTATCCGACAAATTAGTTCTAATAATTCGACTTATCTCTGGTAGAAAATCTTCTGCTGTCTTTATAGCAATTCGAAAGTCCTCTGCAATATGTTGATAAGCTGTTGGATTTTCTTTCTTTTCTCTCACAATTTCTTGACGTTTACTTTCTGCATGCTGAAGAATCCTTGAATCCCTATATTCTGGAATGTCAAAATGCCATTCCGTAATCGGCGGGACTCCTAGCTTTTTTAGTCTTTCCGCGTTTTTCTTCAGCTTATCTATATCAGTAGTAAGTTTATTGCGCAGATGCTCATATAATTCATCATCTGTGTATTCTCGTTCTGGGCAATAGCATTGATGAACAATTCCATTTTGAGTGAATCCTTCTATTCCTGCATCTCCGCCTTGAACCGCGGGAATTAGCATGTAATTATCCTTCTGATAGCGGCTGCGATAACACTCAACACATAACTCTTCCCACAAATTACCAGATAGATATCCTTTAATATACTTTTTTATGTTACTCACTGTATTCTCCCCCTTGATTATGCTAACCTAACAAAATCGAGTTTATACAGTCTGATTGCAAGATAAGTTGAAAGGTATCTCCGCATCGATTTTGCTTATTAACCATAAAAGTCCCTGTCGCGTTGACAGGGACTTCTCGTAAGCACAGCATATCTGTCAAAACGCATAAACAGCGCTGTGGAAGCGTTGTATATAATTGTACAACATTACCTTCGCAAAATCAATCATATTACACCACTTTATTGTTTTATCTCATTTTAGTTACTTGCCACAACAACAAATCTCAGTTATTTTTCCGGCATTTCAAGCTGTAGCAACCTGTGATCCTCTGTCAGCACCTTCATCTGGCTAATTGCAATAGCATTGAGCTTTGCCAGTCTTTCTGCTTGCGGCATTCCCTCATTGATGAATACTGCATTTAGGTTTTCCAAATTAGACAAGCAAACAAGCTGCGAAACATTCGCATAATCGCGGATATTTCCCCTTAAATCGGGATTAGCATCACGCCACTCTTTAGCTGTCATCCCGAACAGCGCCATGTTCAAAACATCTGCTTCATTGGCGTAAACCAAAGAAATCTGCCTAGCAGACAGTTCCGGCGGTATCAAATTTTCCTTAATTGCATCTGTATGGATACGATAGTTGATTTTTGCAAGGTTTCGTTTGATATCCCAACCGAGTTGTTTCATTTCCTCGGTCTTAAGCCGTTCAAACTCCTTGACCAGATAGAGTTTAAATTCTACCGATATCCATGATGCAAACTCGAATGCAATTTCCTTATGCGCATAAGTGCCGCCATAGCGCCCGGCTTTAGATACAATGCCAACAGCACCTGTTGCCTCCACCCATTTTTGCGGTGTCATCACGAAGCTGTTCAACCCAGCCTGACTTCTAAACGCATCGAATTCGACACGGTTAAAATCCGGGTTATAAAGTGTCTCCCACACACCAAGGAACTCAATGGTATTTCTATTGCGGAGCCAGTTCTGGATAATGTAACGCGGATTATCGCTATCCTTGATTTTGGCAATATCCGTTAAGCTAAGGAAATCATCTCTTTTGATATCCCACTGCACATTGATTTCTGTTCCCCGAACAACCAACTTATCCATTCCTGTTTCCTCGCAGTTAAATTATCATTTTTATTCAGTATAGCATACTTTTTTACTCATGTCGAGATGCCTTTTATATGAGAAGCTACTCCTTGTTTTGAAATTCAACGCTCCACGCTTTCTATAAATATTCTTTTACAGTAACAACATCGTCTTTTCGTAGCCACCAATGAACCGTATTTCAATTTCATTACGCGACCTCACCGTGATTTTCTCAATGATTCGCGCGGTCAGAGCATCGTCATATTCTTGGATTTGCAGGACCTTGGCTGACAGCAGCATCTCCGGCTGGCTGGCTTTTTCCTGCTGGGCGGCGGTGTCCTCGATGGCTTTTTTCAGACGCTTGATTTTGCTGTTCAGCTTTTTCAGCCTGTCATCCAGAAACGGAGTATCCTCATCGAAGTCCAAGGACATTTCCAGCAGTCGGTCAAATTCCTGTTGGGTCTGCTCCAGTTGCTCCTGCAAATTAGGCTTTATGCTTTCGCCGGTTTGGATGCTATGCAGGATGCCATTGATCTGGGCGGCAACCTCGTCGGTGAAGTTCGCCGCCAAATCCTGCACAGCTTTCAGAATTGCACGGTGCAGTTCTTCTTCCGGGATGGACGGTGAGCTGCCGCAGAATTTCGTGCCATACTCGATGCGATTCACGCACCGCCAGACGATTTGCTTTCTGCCGTGGATGTTCCAAGTCACCCGCTTGTAAGGGCTGCCGCAGTCACCGCAGAACAGTCGTTCGGACAAGGCATATTTGCTGTTGTAGCGGCCACGGCGGCGCTTGCGCTGGTTGGCGGCTGACTTGCTGTTTCGGCGGGCGATCTCAGTTTGTACCTCTCGGAACATCTGCTTACTGACAATGCCCTCGTGATAATTTTCAATGTAATATTGCGGGAGCTGCCCGGTGTTTTTCTTATGTACCCCGGTCAGCACATCCTCGGTAAAGGTCTTTTGCAGCAGCACATCACCGCAGTATTTCTCGTTTTGCAGGATACGCTGGATGCTCTGCGCCGACCATGCAGTGTTGCCACGAGCTGTGAGCGCGCCTGCTGTTTCCAGCTTTTCCTTGATGCTTTGCAGGCTGTCGCCCTGCAAGTAGCGGTTGAAAATCAGCCGAATGATTTCAGCCTGTTCCGGGATGATTTCGGGCTTGCCGTCTGCTCCCTTTTTGTAGCCGATGATTCTGCCATAAGGAAATGCAAATTTTCCGTGCTTATACCCCATGCGCTTGCCGCGCGCTACATTCTGGGAAATTGACTCGCTTTCGGCCTGGGCAAAGGCGCTCAGTACGGTGAGGATCATCTCAGAGTTCATGGTGGCGGTGTTGATGTTCTCTTTTTCAAATACCACCGCGATTCCCATCTGTTTCAGCATTCGGACGTATTGAATACTGTCCAGTGTG
>ERZ772858.2613-NODE-2613-length-12934-cov-6.023449_pt1 | contig 12934 bp, 13 predicted proteins | sample MGYA00512136_ERZ772858 | MGnify/ENA primary metagenome ERZ772858 (study PRJEB29015, sample SAMEA2737726) | human gut metagenome | biome: human gut; feature: human-associated habitat; material: faeces | place: China | collected 2012 ...
AGGCCCGCGCCCAAGCCCAGGTACATGCTGGGCCAGGCCGCACCCAGCAGGGCATCCGGCAGGCCCAGGCTGATAAAAGCTAAATAAATTACGGGTAAAAGCAGGGATACCATAAAATTTTCTCCTTGACAGGCGTTTTTACTTGCCCTATGATTATATCATCAAAGTTGACGGATGTATCGTATTATTTCGCCAAATAGGCAGGATTATTTCGCCAAAAAAGGAGGATTTGCAATGGCCTTGTCCGCCTGCAATACCGAGACAGATTCCGCTGGGCGGGAACTGACCGTCCACGGCACCGCGGCGTTTCCCATCGCCTGCTACCACGACGATCTGGAAGCCGCCCCCGTACCCTGGCACTGGCATGAGGAGCTGGAACTGCTGATTGCCAGCGAGGGCGGCGTGCTGGCCGCTGCAGCCGGGGAAAAGTACACGCTGGCCGAGGGGGACGGCTTGTTCATCAATGCCGGGGTGCTGCATGCCGACTGGCCGCTGGCCGTCGGGCGCTGCCGGCTGCACAGCGTGGTATTCCACCCCCGGCTGGTGGGCGGAATGGACACCATCTTCTGGCAGAAGCTCATCCGACCCATGCTCCAGCCGGATGCCCCGGCGTTTTTTCTGCTGGATGGGGCTGTGCCTTGGCAGGCGCAGGTGTTGACCTGCCTGCGGGAAGCCTGGCAGGCGGTTGCCGTGGAGCCCTTTGATTACGAGAACCGGGTGCGATATTATCTCTCTGCGGCATTGCGGCTGCTGAGCACCCAGTGCGTGGGCGGCAAGACCAAGGTCTCACAGCAGGAGCAGATCGCCGCCGAGCGGATGAAGCAGATGCTCCGCTTTGTAGAGGAGCACTACGCTGAGGAGCTGACCGTGGAACGCATCGCGGCCAGTGTGGCACTGAGCGAGAGCGCCTGCCTGCGCAGCTTCCGGCAGATGCTGGGCATCACGCCCATTCAGTATGTCAAGCAGTTCCGGGTGGAAAAGGCCGCCGAGCTGCTCCGCTCCACCCGGCTCAAGACGGGCGAGATCGGGATGGAGTGCGGCTTTGCAGATGGCAGCTACTTCATCAAGACTTTTCGGGAGATCAAGCACTGCACACCCAAGGAATACCGCGCAAAATTCTGCTGAAATGTCTGAGATAGGAATCGGAGGAAATGATCCCCATGCAGCACAGTCTGACCCAAGGCCCCATTACAAAGAATATCCTGCTGTTTGCCCTGCCGCTGATGTTCGGCAACCTGCTGCAGCAGATGTACAACATTGCCGACACCTGGGTGGTGGGCCGCTTCCTCGGCGCGGATGCGCTGGCGGCGGTGGGGTCCTCCTATACCCTGATGACCTTCCTGACCTCGATCCTGCTGGGTCTGTGCATGGGCAGCGGCGCGGCTGTGTCCATGCAGTATGGCAGCGGCGAGACCGAGAAGATGCGGCAGAGCGTGTTCCAGTCCTTCCTGCTTATTGCGGGCATCGCTCTGGTGCTCAACCTGCTGGTCTATCTGGGGCTGAACGGCATCCTGTGGCTGCTGCGGGTGCCCGCAGAGCTTTGCTCGCTGATGAAGGACTACCTGCTCATCATCTTTCTGGGCATTGCGGCCACCTTTTTGTATAACTATTTCGCAAACCTCCTGCGGGCCATCGGCAATTCCGTGGTGCCGCTGGCGTTTCTGGCTGTATCAGCCATCCTGAACGTGATCTTGGATCTGGTCTGTGTCCTTGTGCTTGACTGGGGTGTGAAGGGGGCCGCCGGGGCAACTGTCTTTTCCCAGTATGTCTCCGGGGTGGGCATCGGCTTGTACACCCTGAAAAAGTTTCCGCAGCTCTGCCCGAAATGGACAGACTGCAGGTGGGACCGGAAGAACCTTGCCAATATCCTGAATCTTTCGGTGATGACCAGCGTTCAGCAGTCCATTATGAATTTTGGCATCCTGATGGTGCAGGGTCTGGTCAACAGCTTCGGCACGGTCATCATGGCGGCTTTTGCGGCAGCGGTGAAGATCGATTCCTTTGCCTATATGCCGGTGCAGGATTTTGGCAACGCCTTCTCGACCTATGTGGCCCAGAATTACGGGGCAGGCCAGCCGGACCGTATCAAAAAAGGGATCCGCAGTGCCGGGCTGACAAGTGCGTTGTTCTGCATCGTCATCAGCGTGCTGGTCTGCGCCTTTGCAGCCCCGCTCATGGGGATTTTCATCGATCCGGCACAGACCGAGATCATCGCGGCGGGCGTGCAGTACCTCCGCATCGAGGGCGCATGCTACATCGGCATTGGCGTGCTCTTTCTGCTCTACGGCTACTACCGGGCGGTCAACCAGCCGGGGATGTCGGTCCTCCTGACCATTGCCTCCCTTGGCACCCGTGTGGCACTGGCCTACCTGCTTTCTGCCACGCCGCTGGGTGTTACCGGCATCTGGCTCAGTGTGCCCATCGGCTGGGCACTGGCAGATGCCATCGGCATTGGGTATTATTTGAAGAAGAGTGCTTGCAAAAATGACGAAGCTATGGTAAGATAAAGAAAAGAACACCATGGAAAGAGAGCGTGCACGATATTGGAGAACCGACTGGTGAGTTTTACGATGGGTGGAATGGCCTTTGAGTATGACGAACAAAAGAACCAGATCAATATCCGCAAGCACGGTCTTTCCTTTAAAAGTGCGGCTCGTGTGTTCTTTGACTATGACCGCATTGAGTTTTATGATGACACACACAGCGATGAGGAGCCGCGTTATGATACGATCGGTGATACTTCCGCAGGTAAAGTTTACTGTACGGAGGGAAATACACTGATCGGCAAGGTAAACGAGATCCTGTTTGTGGTGTATACAGAGCGCATCCGTGTAGAAGAAAACGGAGAAAAAACGGATGTGACACGGCTGATCTCAGCAAGACTGGCAACGAATTTTGAGAGGGGGCTCTATTATGGTAAATGTGAATAAATTGTCCGCAGAGATGCAGAAAGAGCTGGCTTTCACAAAAGAAGAGCTGGCAGAGCTGGAACAGGCCAAGAAAATGCCCATTACTTTTGATGAGGATTGCCCGGAAACGACTCCGGAACGTGCATTGAAGTTCCGGCGTGTCAATCCGCCCCGGAGCGTAAACGCCCACGGCGCATAACTCAAATAAGGAAATATCCCCCGCTGCAAAGCGTGTTTTGGCACGTCTGCAGCGGGGGATATTGTTTTTTCTGGGGTTTGAGGTGATTCGAGCGGGGGCTTATTCCCCTACGGCGGGAACGTTCTGCATCGTCCAGAGGAGCTTCTGGACATCCACGCTGCCCATGTGGGTGGGTTCCTCACCCAAACGGAGGAAATCGGTCTGCTGGGCGGTAACAGTCTGCCACTGGGGCAGGTCTGCGCCGTTGGGGTCACCTGTCCTGGCAAAGTTGGTCAGGTAATCCACCATCTGAGCGCTGAGGGCGGTGTCCTTCTCAGTGAAGGGCCGCCAGCAGTGAGCCAGCGTGCCGAACCAGTACCACAGGTCGCTGGAATGCCAGGCACCACGGTCATCACCGGGGAGCTGGCGGTCGAAGAACCAGCCGTAGCTGTCGGCGTTCCGGGCGCACCAGTCCTGGGCCATCTGGTAGAGGTAGGGCGGAACGATATCCTCGCTGGTGAAGCCAATGAGGTAAGGAATATGGTGCTGTTCGTCGGCAGCCAGCATCTCAGGGCCGGTCTTGACCTGGAAACGGCCATCCACCACGGGCTCACAGCCCATACCCTTGAACTGGGGCTGGGTGCGGACGGCATCCCAGGCTGCAAACAGTCTGGCGGGGGCGAGGGCACGGAACTCGGCCAGCGTGCTGCACCCGGCGGTCTCCATGACCTGCTTCCAGAACGGGTAATGGGCTTCGGCGGGCTTGGCCGTCAGCATCTGGCTCACGCCGCCGCCGCTGCTCATCACGGCCTTGGAGAACAGCCCCCTGGTGATGGGGGAGAGGACAAGCTGCTGGACGCTCATGGCACCGGCGCTCTGGCCCATGATGGTGATGTTGTTGGCATCGCCGCCAAAGGCAGCGATGTTGGCGCGCACCCACTGCAGGGCCGCCAGCTGGTCCAGAAGGGCGTAGTTGCCGGTGGACCCGGCCTCCTCAGCCAGCGCGGGCAGGCAGACAAAGCCCATGGGGCCGAGCCGGTAGTTGATGGTCACAGCCACGCAGCCTTTGGTGGGCCAGACGGGGCCGTCGAAGTGCTTCTCGTGGCCGCAGCCGCCGGTAAAACCGCCGCCGTGAATGTAGAAGATGACCGGCAGACTGTCCTCGGGAGCTGCGTCAGCAGGGGTCCAGATGTTCAGGAACAGGCAGTCCTCGCTGTAGGTGTATGTTTCGCCCTTGCGGAACTCGTTGTAGTAGAAGGCTTTTCCGGGTGCGGCGGCTTCATCATAGAAGGCTCGGGGCTGGTAGCAGCAGGCACCGTACCGGGTGGCATCGTAGACACCGTCCCAGTGGGTGACGGGGACAGGGAACTCCCACCGCCCGGCGGTGGCGTAGCGGATGCCCTTGTAAGCGGCAACGCCCGGCCACTGGCAAGCCGTGCCGGAGATCACGCCGCAGGACGTAGTGCGCTCAAAGCTCATGGGGAAAACCTCCTTGTCTTACTCCGCCGCTTTCAGGCCCCGGATGTCCTCGCCCGCAAACAGGCAGGGGACAAAGGAGGAAAGGCGGCTGGAAATCTTTTCGGTGTATCGCTTTTCCAGCAGGGAGCCATCCGCAATGTTGGTGGTGACGATGGTGGGCAGACCGGCTCCCAGGCGGTTGTTCAGCAGGCTGTAAAAAGTGGTGATGAAGTAGGGGGTGACGAACTCGGTGCCCAGATCATCCAGGATCAGCAGGTCGGCGGCAGAGGCGGTGCGCAGCAGGGTCTCGGCATCCTCGGAGGAGTCGAAGCGGGCGTTTTCCAGCTTGCCGAAGAAGTCCGGGCTGGAAACGTAGATCACGTCGAAATCCTTTTGCAGCACGATGCCCGCAATGGCAAGGGCGGCGTGGGTCTTGCCCAGCCCCGCGTTGCCAAAAAGCATCAGGCTCTCGCTGTTGTGGTCGAATTCCTCAGCGTAGCTGCGCAGATCCTCCAGCAGGCCGCCCATGTAGGTGCGGACAGGCTCACCCAGCTTCTCGTCCATGGTGTTGGGGTAGTACCGCAGCTCCATGGTGTCAAAACTGGAAATGGACAGGCTGGACAGCGCCTCGATCTCCTCCCGTCGCAGACCCTGCATCAGCTTGTGAACGCAGGTGCAGGTGCGGCCCTGCACGCTGCCGGTATCCTGGCACAGCTTGCAGGTGAATTTTGGCTCCAACGCATCCGCAGGGCGGCCGCTGGCGGCCAGCAGGGCGGTGAGCTCCTGCCGGGCTTTGCTCAGTGCGGCGGCGGCTTCGGTGCGGTCTTTTCCGGCAGCGCCTGCCAGCGCGCAGCGGATGCCCCGCACCCGCACCTCGTCCTCAGCGTGGCGCAGGGCCGGGATGGCGGCCTCCGCCTCCAGCCGGGCATCCTCGGCATTGGCGCGGGCGGTCTGCCGCCGCAGAGCCACCGTGCGCAGGGCGGCTTGATACAGTTCCTGTTTGGTACGCATAAAAGCTCCTTATTCTGCAGGCGTGTCCGTCTTTTTGCGGAGCGGACGGCGGCGGGCAGCGTTCTTGAGAAAATCGTTTCCGCTGGGTTCGGCGCGATCCACCCGGAGGTTCCGGCTGGCACCCATCCCGGCCACCGGGCCCCGCACATCGTGGACGGTGCGCAGGCCCTTGGCGTTCCAGGTCTTGAGGATGCTGTTCCAGTACCAGAGATCCCGCTTGGGTCCGGCCTGTACGGCGGCCTCCTGCACCATGGCATCATCGTAGCCGTAGACCTCGTACCAGCGGGCAATGGCCTTGCGCCCGCCAAGGGTCAGCTCGGTGTCGGCAATGCCCAGCAGGCCGCTGACGTACTGCTCCCGCTGGGCGCGCAGGGCCAGCAGCTGGAGGTGTGCGTCGGCCTGTTCGCCGGTCTCCACACCCTCGGCCCGCCAGACCTTCAATTCGTGGCTGACGGCACCCATCGTCCGCTTGCCCCGGCTGGCCACATAGGCCACACAGAGCATAACAGTCTCGGGTGCAAAGGCCTCCTGCACATAGAAGTTTACCAGCTTTTCCATTTCGGGGTGGGTCAGCGGGCGGGCAAAGCTGGTCTGGGCGCAGTCGATGAGGGAGGAGATCATGGGGTCGGTTCGGCTGGCCGCTGCGATCTCGCTCCAGGTCATGGGGGCAGGGGCTGTGGGCTCCTCGCCCGGGGCGGCGTTCTCCTCGTACCGTTCCAGCAGACCTGCACCGGCCCAGAAGGACAGCGCACTCTCGGCGGTCATCTTGCTGCGGAGCTTTAAGTCGGCGCAGAGCTTCTCCGGGTCAGTGATGCCGGTGGCCAGCACATACAGAGCCACCCGGACGTTATATTCCTCCGCAATGCCCAGCTTGGAAAAGACCAGCTGCGGCACCGGGATGGTGTCACCCTTGAATTCTTTCAGTCGATAGATCATGGTGCACCTCAGTGTTGTGTTTCGGCATCCGGTTCCGGTGCGGGCGGTGTCCATGGCTCGCAGTCCAGGATGGACGGGTGGGCGCTCCAGCGTTCCGGTTCGGCGTTGTAGGCATCGTTCAGATATTGGGCGACTGCGGTGCGGCCCTCCTCGGTCATCGGGAAGATCTCCCGCCGCCGCAGGGCCGGGTCGGTCTTGTCCAGCGTCCACGGCTCGGGCCAGAGATCCACCGTGAGAATGGCCTCTTCTTTTTTGGCCTCCTCGCCGCCGTCCGGGTCGGGGACAGAGCGCTTGCCCGGGGTGATGAGGTAGCGCATCCCGTCCTCGTTGCCGCTGAATGAGTTTTTGTTCTGCAGATAGTGCAGCATGGGCACAAAGATCATGTAGAATTCCTTCCATTGTGATAATCTATCTTTCATTATAAAGCAACTGGCGCAAAAAGCAAGTTTTTTCCGCCTGCCGCGTTCCGACAGAAAAAACTGTTGACAAAACCGCTGCACTTTGCTACACTAATGGAGCAGTCCTGCAGGGTTAGCTCATCCGGTAGAGCGACTGCTTCCCAAGCAGTAGGCGGCGGGTTCGAGTCCCGTATCCTGCTCCAGAAAATAGCGCTCCAACGTGTAGTAAAGAACATGTTGGGGCGCTTTGCATTTTGATGCACTTTTGGTGGGCGGCTTGTGCTTTGCCGGAAAATATGGTTCAATAGAGGAAAACAGGCGGGAACGCACAGCGACTAAGAAAAAACGAGGTGGACACAATGAATCTGAAAGAAGCATTCCGCTATCAGAACAAGCTGCAGGCCCTTTTGGACGAGGCCCAGGGCATTCTGGACTGCGACGCCAACGTTACCAAGGTGGCAAACACCTATCTGCGCCACAAGGTCATGGCAGAGGCTGAGGACGAGACGATCCTGGACCTGCCCCAGACTGAATATGCCCAGCAGATCACCGATATTGCCCGGTTCATGCTCTACCTGCTGGAGGAGAAGGGCCGCCTGTTCGCTGCCATCCGCAAGGCAAAGGATGCGCTGGACATGGATATGGACAGCGAGGTCAGTCTGAACGCTGCGCGGCAGAGCGTGGCGCGCACCTTCAAGCGAATGAACGACCTGCGCAGCTCCGAGCAACTGCTCTCCGGCGGGGGCACCGGCTACCGCTTTAACGCTGAGGGCAACCAGATCTCCTATTGCTGCGATGTAAAGCGGGTGACCACCATCAACTACGACCGCAAGGTCATCCACGCCGCGCTGAGCAAGCTGAACCGGCAGGCAGACGAGACCTCCAACCGGATCGACCTGTGCCTTGTGACCTCCAAGGTGGACTATACCGTTCCCTTTGATGTAAACGCCAGCTTTGCCGAGGCGTTTGAGACCTATCTGGAAAACGCCAAAGGGTGACACGCCGCCAACCGGCCATTTTGGGTGCGGCAAGCGCCGGGTGCGCGGCTGCCGGTTCAGGTGCAGATGAACGATAACGCTGCACAGTTCCGCAAGGAAGTTTCGGTCCGGTTCACCTTACGAGCCAGCATAATTGAAAAAATCTTGCGTTCGGCTTTTCCGCCACCGCCAGACGTTTCTTCGCCGAAACCGTCCTTTGCCATTCCTCACATTCCTGCTACCGTGCTGACGTCTCCATGGGCAGGCAGGCAAGCCACCCTTTCTGAATTTGCCCCGCAGATCTGCTGCGGGAGCATTTTTCCGCCTGCGGGGCGGGTGCACTGCATCCCCCATTTTGCAGGCAGAGCAAATGGCAGAAGCTGCCCTGGATGCTTGCCGTATCCAAAATGGCCGGTGCAAAACCGGAGGGATAAGCGATGAAGTGCTGCAGCCCCGGCGGTAAAAAACTGCCGGGGCTGCAATTCTTGGAGGGAGTCGTTCGTATTCCAGACAAAGCAACTGAATTTAGACAAAGACGAGGTATGATCATGTCAACCAAACCGATTCGTTCCACTGCCGCAAATTGCATTGACCTGAGTGCAGCAGCACTTCATCTCATTGCCATGGCGCTGATGCTGATGGATCACCTGTGGGCGACCCTTCTGCCGGCGCAGGACTGGCTGACCTGTGCCGGGCGGCTGGCGTTCCCTATCTTTGCATTTATGGCAGTGGAAGGCTATTTTCATACCCGGAATCTGAAGCGTTATGCACTGCGGCTGCTGTTGTTTGCACTGCTTTCGGAAGTGCCCTTTGATCTGATGTACGGCGGCACCTGGTTCTACCCGGTGCATCAGAACGTGATCTGGACGCTGCTGCTGGGGCTTCTGGGGGTGCATCTGATGGAAACGGTGCGCAAAAAGCAAAAGCTCTGGGTCTCGCTGCCGGTGTGCGCCGCAGTGGCAGCAGCAGGGGCGCTGCTGGGAACGCTGGGCATGACAGATTACTACGGTGCCGGTGTGCTGACCGTGTTCATCTTCTACTTTTTCCACGGACGCAAGTGGTGGTGTCTGCTGGGGCAGCTGGCGGCGCTGTATTGGGTCAACGTGGTGCTTCTGGGCGGGCTGATGTACCCCATCCGGCTGTTCGGCATGGAGTTTGAGCTGTGTCAGCAGGGGCTTGCACTGCTGGCGCTGATCCCCATCTGGCTGTATCGCGGGCGGCAGGGCTGCCACAGCAAACCGTTCCAGTATGCCTGCTACGCCTTTTACCCGGTACACATGCTGCTGCTTGTGCTGGCGCTGAATTTCGTGAACCGATAAGAACGCAACTGTATCCCTGCGGGCCATGGATGCCTGCAATCTGATGGTATCCCGGGGGAATCTATTGCAATGCAGATCCTGCCGATGGGAGCATTTTTCATACAAAGAAAACCGATCGCCATGACAGCGGTGACCATTGCAATGATCTTGCATTTTGTTCCTGCTGTCATGGCTTTTTTCTGAACAAAGCTGTCCAGATACTTTTTGTACCGTGGTATACTGAATGGAACACCCGCAGGAGGTAAATTGCCCCATGAAAAAAGATAAATCGTTCCGCCCGGACCGGGTCCTCTCCTATTTCAGGGTGGAGTGGTTTCCGCTGCTCCTTGTGACCCTTTCGGGCCTTGTCTATAACATCGGTCTGCTGGCCGCGCCGTGGTTCGAGGGCCGGTTGGCCCAGTGCCTGGCGGATATCCTGGGCGGCAGTGAGACTGCTGCCCAAATGGCGCTGCTGGTGCTGGCCTACATTGCGGTCACACTGCTGGTGCAGGCGGCGCGCTTCATCAAACGTTTTTATGTGCGCCGCTTCGCCAACAACATCAACCGCCGGATGAAGGGCATCCTGTACGCCAATCTGGTGCGGCAGAGCCGGGCAGCGCTGGAAAAAGAGGGGGCCGGTGAGCTGATGACCAAGGCCATCTCCGATGTGGACGACTGCGTGGAGGGAATGCGCAAGTTCACCACGGAGGTGTTCGACACCGGTGTGGCGCTGGCGGGCTATGCGGTCATGCTGCTGGTATACGATTGGCGGCTGGCGATTTTGGGCCTGCTTTTTACTCCCGTGTCCTATGTCTGCGCGGCAGGGATGAAAAAGCCGGTGCAGCGTGCCGGTGCGGCCTATAAAAAGGCCGCCGGTGCCCTGAGCAGTGCCACGTTGGACCGTGCCCGGAATGCTGTGACCTACCGCATCTACGGCTGCGAGGAGGCCCGGATGGAAAAATACGAGGAGGCCCTGAACACCTACGAAAAGACTGCCGTGCGGAACAACGTGTGGCAGTCCGCGCTGCCGCCACTTTATCTGGCGGCATCTGAGGCAGGGACCCTCTTCATCCTGTGGTTCGGCGCAAAAAATGTGCTGGGCACCGGCTGGAGCAGTTGGGATATCGCCGCCTTCACCACCTTCCTTTCCTGTTTCACCAAGCTGGTGGTCAAATCCTCCAAGGTGGCCAAGCTCTTCAACGCGGTGCAAAAGGCAGAGGTCTCCTGGAAGCGCATCAGACCCCTGATGAAAACACCCGAGCAGCTGGATGCCCTGCAGATCCCGGCGGCACAGGATGTGACGCTGAAAGAACTCGCCTTCTCCTATGGCGAAGAGCCTGTCTTTTCCGGCCTGAGCCTGACGGCCCACCCCGGCGATATCATCGGCATCACCGGCCCGGTCGCCTGCGGAAAATCCACCCTTGGCCGCGTATTCCTCTGCGAAGCGCCCTATCAAGGCTCGGTCTGCTTTGGCGGCAGAGAGCTTTCCACCCTGACCCCGCGCCAGATCGCCGCCACGGTCGGGTATCTGGGCCATGACCCGGAACTGAGTGCCGACACCGTGCAGAATAATGTCCTCTGCGGCAGCGAACAGGATGTCATGCCGTGGCTTGCAGCCGCTGCCCTGAAGGAGGAAGTGCTGGCCATGGAAAAGGGTACGGAGACGGTCATCGGCAGCGGCGGCACCCGCCTTTCCGGCGGGCAGGCACAGCGTCTGGCATTGGCCCGGACGCTGGCCCATCCCCGCCCGGTGCTGGTGCTGGATGACCCCTTCTCGGCACTGGACCGCAGCACCGAGGATGCAATCTTTGCCGAGCTGCAGGCGTATGCCAGGGATAAGGTGGTGTTCCTGATCTCCCACCGGCTGTACCATTTTCCGCAGATGCAGCAGATCATCTTTATGGAGGGCGGCAGAACCACCGTTGGCACCCACGAGGAGCTGATGGCAGCGGTTCCGGTCTACCACCAGCTGTATGAAAGCCAGACCGGCCTGAAAGGGGGAGAGGGCGCATGAAAAAGAAAAATGACCACGGCGTGTTTGCTGCCGTCCGGATGGCAGCGGCTTCGCACCGCCTTCTCACGGTGGGCACGGTGCTGTGTGTGGCAGCTTCGGTGGCGGCATCCCTGCTGCCGCCCCTGCTGCTGGCCCGGGTCATCGACCGTCTGACCGCGGGCCTCCCGCTGTCCTTTCTGGCCGTGCTGCTCTACTTCGGCAGCCTTGCACTGGAAGGTGTGCTCACCTCGGCGCAGGAAAGCCTGCTGGTGCTCTTTGGCCAGAGGATGACCCATGCCCTGCGCTCGGAGATGTCCCGGAAGCTGAGCCGCCTGCCCGCCGGTACACTGGCAGAGCAGAACCCCGGCGAGGTGACCGCCCGCTTTTCGGGCGATGTGGACACGGTGGAAGCCCTGTTCACTTCCGGCATCATCAGCATGGCAGCAGATGCCTGCCGCATCGTCTCCATCATGGGGGTCATTGCGGTGAAAAACACCGGCCTTGCACTGATCCTGCTGCTGGTGCTGCCGCTGTTTGCCGTGTTCACCCGTCATGTCCAGAAGCGGATGCTGGCCGCGCAGCTGGACAACCGCCGCGCGGTCGCCGCAGTCTCCGGGCAGGTGCCCGAGACTCTGCACAACATCCGCACCATCCGGGCGCTGGGTCTGGAGGATTACATGGAGCGCCGGTATGACCGGTGCATCGGTGACAGCTATGCCGCCATGGAGCGCACCAATTTTTATGATGCCGTCTATTCGCCGGTGGTGCTGCTGCTGAATGCTGCTGTGGTCGGCATCGTGATGCTGCTCTCCGCTTCGGGGAACGCGCAGCTCCTGACCCTGTTCGGTATGTCGGTTGGCACTTCGGTGGCCGTCATCAACTACATCTCCCGCATCTTCGCCCCCATCGAGAGTCTGGGCATGGAGATCCAGACCATCCAGTCGGCCATGGCGGGTGTCAGGCGTATCGATGCCTTTCTCGACCAGCCGGAGCGCACGATCCCGCCCGCGCGCAGGGAGGCTGCCCGGGGCGATGTGGAATTTGCGCACGTCACCTTCGGCTATGGGGAACGGCACGTTCTGAAGGATTTTTCCATGACCGTGAAACAGGGGGAGCAGGTCACGCTGGTGGGCCGCACCGGTGCGGGCAAGAGCACCGTGTTCAAGCTCCTGCTGGGCCTGTATCAGCCGGAGACCGGTACGGTGACCATCGGCGGCGTGAATGTGGGGGACATCACCGACCGGGAGCGCCGCACCTGCATCGGCTGTGTGGAACAGCATTTCTCCCGCGTGCCGGGCACCGTGCTGGAACAGATCACGCTGGGAGACCCGCAGATCACCGGGGAAATGGCAAGGGATGCCGCTGCACTGGCCGGGATCGATGCTGCCATCCGGGCTCTGCCGGAGGGCTATGACACTGTCTGTACCGAGGGCATCTTCTCGCAGGGCGAGTGGCAGCTGCTGTCCATTGCCCGTGCCGCCGCCGCAGATCCCGCCGTGCTGCTGCTGGATGAGATCACCGCCAATCTGGATGCCGAAACGGAGGCTCGTGTGCTGGCGGCTCTGCGCCGTGCCTCCGCGGGCCGCACGGTGCTCTCCGTCTCCCACCGCGTCTATGAAAATCTTGGCGGCAGAACGATTGAGATCAGGACCCGGGAATGACGTATGACAAAAACGCCCCCTGTGCGCCGCAGCAGGCACACAGGGGGCGTTCTGGTATGCTCAGTTCTTTTCGATGTAGACGCTGGTGGAGGGGAAGGCGAAGTCCACGCCGTCT